>Ga0207421_10001866_pt1 | contig 26797 bp, 21 predicted proteins | sample SodLakKL_010_SED_4_FD_187542 | JGI IMG/M metagenome (GOLD analysis project Ga0207421, IMG submission 187542) | Alkaline sediment microbial communities from Lake Tanatar, Kulunda Steppe, Russia - 8KL_010_SED (SPAdes) (version 2) | ecosystem: Environmental > Aquatic > Non-marine Saline and... | reverse complement strand
GGCCGGACTGATCGCATTTTTGCAGGCAGAACTGCTTTCCGGGATTGACCTGGTTTTAGAAGCCCTTAAGATCGAAGAATACCTGCCGGGCTGCAGCCTGTTAATAACCGGGGAAGGCAAACTCGATCCCCAGTCCGCCTACGGAAAAGCCCCGGTAGGAATCGCCCGCAGGGCAAAAAACTACAATGTTCCGGCCATAGCTCTAACCGGGCAAATAGAAGGAGATCTCGAAACCTTTCACAGTGAAGGGCTAACCGCATGTTTTGCCATTGCCGACGGGCCGCTCAGCCTGGAAGAATCCATCCAGCGGGGCCCTGAACTGCTTAAAACAAAAACGGCCGAGCTGATCCGTATTTGGAATACAGCCCTGACCGTTGATTAAGCTGTTAATAAACCGGTTTTAGATTAATGCCCGCCAATGATTACTCTTCTTCTATTTCTTCTTCCTCTTCTTCCGCGTCGTCTTCTTCGTCGGGATCCTCTATGATAAAGTGTCTTTCACTGTCTACTTCTAATTCGTACTGCTCAAGCACGGTGTCGCCGTCCAGGTCTACCGCCAAGAAATCATAAGTGCCGGGTTCGATGAAGAAAAATTTACTGATGCCGGAAGCAATTACCTCATCGCCAAGCCAGTCCTCTCCCCAGTCTTCACTATCACTGGGCGAAATATATAAAAAGCCTATATCCACTTCGGTTTCGTTGCTGACCAGGACCGGAACCGTTTCTTCCGAGCCGACTTCCATGCGAAAATCTTCAGTAATGTTCCTGGCCGCGGGAAGCACAAAATATTCATAGGTCATGGGTATAACCGTGTATTCCCCCTCAGGAAGGACAAACTCATAAAACTCCCCCGGCTCTATAACCTCATCACCCAGCAAATCTTCGCCCCACTCGTCCAGGTCCGGCCCGTAGAACAGGGCATAGGAAATAACAATATCTTCAGTTTTGTTGACTACTTCAATCTTGATTTCGTCCTCGTTGCCGGGGTCAAGATCGTTGTTTCCACAGCCAAAAATAAAAAAAAGGCTGGAAATACAGATCAAAACCGCTACTGTTTTCTTGACCATAAACAACCTCCGTTAATTTTCGTCACAGTTGAATACCTTAAGACCGCAACTTTAGATTGATGTAAAAAATGGTCCCTTCCGGTTAACTTATTAACGGGATCATCCTCGCTAAGTCATTTTACCACATTCATTTGATTATTCAAGGAGCAGAATGTTAAGTAATGTCGAGTTGTACACGATAACCCCATAAATACGCCATATTTCAGGACTGCATTAAATTGTATTCCGGTAAACGGGGTCCAGGTGGTATAATCTTAAAAGCATGCCCCTGATGCTTGACTGAGTTATCTTTTCAAGCTTACAGGGCTTACAGCAAAGCAAGCTGAGCAAATAAAAGCAGGCTTAAACTTGGAAAGGAGCAGGCCGGCTCGCCGGCCAAACATGGAAATGGCTGAAAGTGCAAAAAATATCAAGTTAAACCGCTTAAAGCCTGGGGTCCTTGACCAGGCTGTTGCTGTATTCCTTGAAGCTTTCAAGAAAGAAGCTTTTACAAAGACTCTACTGGATCTCAACAATCAAAAGCACTATAATCTCTACTTCAAAGCCGTAAAATACAAGCTGTCTCTTTACCTGGAAACGGGACAGCTTGTGTTTTCAGTTCAGGACAATGATAAAGAAGGCAGGGTGGCAGGCCTGTTTATTCTGCGCTCACCGCAAATTAAGGCTCCCACCGGGCTGTCGATCAGGCGGATCATACCTGTACTGCCTTCTTTTGCCATGCTTTTGCCCAATTATCTCCGTGCCGCCCAACTCGGCCAGGCCGTAAAACCGCCTGAAGACCTGCCGGGCGGGCACTATGCCCTTGAAGGCCTGGCCGTAGCCCCTGAATACCAGGGACAGGGCCTGGCCCGGATGATGTTGGAGAAGGCCGACCAGGTTGCAACCAGGGACGAATCATCTCCGGGAATATATCTTTATACGGGAGACGAAAAAAACAGGGCCATTTACGAACGCTTTGCTTACAAGGTTTTAAAAACGGTCCCCACCCGTAGTTTTACCGCTTATCATATGTTTAAATGGACAAAACAATTTTCCGGGAGCTGATCTGATCTTGAACCATGGCCAAAATAAACAGCGGAGCCTGGCAGAAGAAATATCTGCGGGCTTAGACCGTGATAAAAAAAACAGGTTTGTGCTTTATAACGGCAAGGTCTACACCCCCTGGGAAATGTTTTCCGGCGGCGTGGCCGTTACCGGGGACAAAATCGATCTTGTTTTTGCCGGTGATATCCCGGAATCCCTGAACCGCGATGGGGGAAAAATGATCGACTGCCAGGGCGGCATGATCCTGCCGGGTTTCATCGACCTGCACCTGCACGGCGCAAAGGGATTTGACTTTACCCTTGCCTCATCCGAAGAAATAACCGGGGCTGTTTCATACCATGCCTCGGTTGGCGGGACTACCACCCTCATGCCAACCCTGGTTTCAGCCCCCCTGGACCACATCAAACAGGCCGGAGAAAGAATCAGGAAAGCCCGGTCAAATACAAATGCTCCCTACCTGGCAGGGGTACACCTGGAAGGACCTTTTTTTAATCCCTGGTACAGGGGAGCTCATATGGAAAAACACCTGAAAAATCCCGAACCCGGTTTAATCGAAGACCTGCTCTTATCACTTGGCGACATCCTGGGTATGGTTACACTGTCCCCCGAGCTGCCTCATGCGCTTGATGCTATTAACCGCCTGGATAAAAGCGGTGTTATCACCGCCGCCGGGCACAGCGGGGCCACATTTGAAGAAATTGAGCAGGCCGCAACCTGCGGGCTCCGTCACGTAGTCCATACCTACTCAGCCATGCGCAGGTTCCACCACCGCTCACCAGGGGTCCTTGGCGCTGCCCTGATTATGGATGATCTCAGCGCAGAAATTATTGCCGACGGGATCCATACCCATCCCGCAGCGGTTAAGCTTTTCTTCCGGGCCAAGCCCACCGCAAAAGCAATCCTGGCCACAGATGCCCTGGCCGTGTGCGGCTTGCCCGATCAAGAATGCCGGCTCGGCGACAAGAAAATCATCAGCCGGGACGGGAAAGCTTTCCTGGAAGACGGCACCCTTGCCGGCAGTATTTTGACCATGAACCGGGCCCTGGGCGGCGCTGTGAAAATGTCTGGATTAAACCTGGAGGATGTGCTGCCGGCTGCCACGATTAACCCGGCCCGGGTGCTGGGGCTGGAAGATAAAAAAGGATCCCTTGAAACAGGAAAAGACGCCGATATTACAATAATCGACGCCTGTTATAGCGTTATGCTTACGCTATGCCGGGGAATACCCTTTCAACCGCAAGAAGAGTAATGCCCACTCCCCTAATATACATACTTAACGTACATAGTTCCGGCTTTCGAAAGCAATCTCTACCCGATCTATAATGCCCAGGAACAGCTCAACCAATTCGGGGTCAAACTGGCTTCCGGAACATTTTCTGAACTCGGCTTTGATTTCTTTTATTGAAGCAGCTTTTCTGTACGGCCGCCCCTCTTTCATAACGTTATAGGCATCTACAATAGCGGTAATCCTGGCAAGCAGGGAGATCTCCTCTCCTTTGAGGCCCAGGGGATATCCTGAACCGTCGTAGTGTTCGTGATGAGAAAGAATGTCATCTGCTGTATGGGCAAACTCCTCAATAGCCCGGGCAATTCGAAAACCAGTCTCGGGATGTTTTTTTACCAGGTTCCATTCCCCTTCATTAAGCGGCCCCTGCTTGTTCAATATTTCCCGGGGAATGTTGATCATACCGATATCGTGAATAACCAGCAAATCATCGAGCCGGCCCAGCTCTTTTTCTGTGAGATTAACCCCTTCCCCGATCAGGCGAGCCATTTTTTGCATCTCCTGTACATGCCTCCCGGTTTCAAAGCTTTTTTTCTCAACGGCCCTGCACATGGCAGCGATCACATCTCTCCTGGCTTGCTTGCCCTCGACAAGCTTTTTCTTGTACATACGGTCTTCAGCTTCGCTTAAAACCTCGTTCATCGTTTTATCCGTAGAACGCTTGGAGGCAACTCCCATAGAAATCGAGATGGGCAGTTCCTCAACATACCTGGAGCGGCAATTTTCCAGGATCCGCCGGCATATTGTTTCGGCTTCGCTCGGGGTAGTCCTGGGTAATAAAAGCACAAATTCATCGCCTCCCCAGCGCGCTACAATATCTTCCTGGCGGCAAGACTCCCTGAATATCTCCGCAGCTGTCATCAAGATTTCATCACCGGTGGCGTGACCGTAACTGTCATTAAGCAGTTTTAAACCGTTTAAATCGGCCATGATTACACTGATCGGCATCTGCCTCTCTGTATCAAGCCGTTTCATTTCTTCTTCCATGTAAGACCGGTTATAAAGCCCGGTCAGTTGATCATAAAAGCTCAGGAAACGTATTTTCTGCCCGGAAATTTTTCGGGCAAAAGCATTGGAAAACAGCTCCGAAATAATGTTTAAAAGGGCAATATGGTCTTCCGACCATTTGATTGTTTTTTTAATCGAATCAAAACCCAGCACCCCGGTAACCCGTTCACTTTGCATTATCGGCACGCAGAGCAGTGAGCGGGTGTTTTGATCGCGCAGTTCTTGTTTTTCCTTTTCCGCATCCGGGGGCAGGTTTTCAACGTCATCGATATATACCAGCCTGTTCCTTTTGATCTGGTCATACCACCAGGGACGCCTGGAAAATGGATAGTGAACAAAGTTCGGCGCTTCCGGCCACAGCCCTTCCCGGTACCATTCATGGGTCAGGTCCATAGTTTTATTATCCTCGGAAAAGAGGATCACATAACTGCGGTCAACCTGGAAAAATTTGCCCGTTACTTCCAGGGCGTAATTAATGCCCTGGTCTAAATCCTGGGAAGGAAGCCTGACAAAATAAGAAGAAATATCAGAAACAAGCTTTTCAAATTGAAGTTGAAACTGAAGCCTTTGTTCGGCCTCCTTAAGGGCGGTAACATCTCTACCCACAGCTTGAATTTCAGTTATATTGCCCCTTTTACAGCAGCAGATTAGTTCTGATTGATCTGCAATTACAGCCCTGCCCTCGCTACTGGGCCCGGCTGTCCCTGCATCATACATGCCGCCTGGTTCGTGGAGGATAGTTGTAATATACCCGGGGCTGTTGCTGTAGGCGCTGACGTCAAAAAAGCGGCCCAGGGTCCGGGAGTACTCTTGAAAACGGATTGCCTTTCCTGTCCGGGCAACTTTACCGCAGGTGCCAATCCAATCAAAATCTTCATATTCTATGCCCGGTAAAACCTGCCTTACAGTTTTACCGACAATCTTTTCTTTTCGTAAACCGATCACTTTTTCGAAAGCAGGATTAACATCAACAAGAATAAAGTCTACCGGCCTGCCGTCTTGATCAGTAACTACCTGTTGATAAGCTAAAGCATCTGGCATGTGTTCAAAAAGAAGGTTGTATTTGTCCTGTTTGCTGCCGGGCCTCATTGTTGTTGTACTCCCTCACAGGCTTGCATAACATTTATAGCGATCACACATGAATTAGTACATACTATTACACCAACCAGAATTATTTGTTCGACATTTTTTTTAAATATCCTTCCACAGGCAACTATTTCACAGGTAAATATTTTTGAAAACATGCCGGTGCTTGGATTGCTCTATAAGAACACCGGGGGCTCCCTGTGCCCGGTTACAAAGGTGAAAAGGACAGCCTTGCTTCTTTTCAACTGATCGAGGGCTTCCAGGGACCCCCCGGAACAAATACCTGTTACAGCTCCTCTATGCTGTACAGGCTGTTGATTTGAAAAGCCGGATTTTATTCCAGGACCGGGACTGTACCTTCATCTCCGGTGGCTTCAAATTCGACTTCCACATCTGTTTCCTCTACCACGGCCAGGTCATAAGGGTAAGTAATGGCCTGGGTTACCATTTCATCTTCACCCGGTTCGGTAAACCTGGCAGATACGTTTAGGGTGTCACCATGCTTTTCAATTTCTTCGATTTCTACATTGTAACCACCGGTCGGCTTTTCACCATAAGTTACCAGGATATAAAGCAGGCCGTTGTGCACCCGGGAACGGCCTCCAAATTTATCCCTGGAGTCTTCAATCCACTCTTTGATTTCTTCCGGAAGTTCTTCTTCCTCAGGTTCCAGCGGTGTCACAACCTCCCTGGTCTCTTCTGGTTCAGCGCAGCCATAAGCAAACAACATAGCCACGCTTAAAAGGGTGATCAGTAGTATTTTTTTCAACATCTTTCTTCCTCCTTTTTCCACTTTACCCCATATTGAGAGCTCTTTTTGATCTCTGTAATAGAGACAAACCGAGCGATGTTCTAGTTGCATTAAAAAGCAGTGAATCGATTCTAGAACATGGGTGGCTAACATATTAATAGTATTCCTATTGACATAACAGGATTAATATAGTATTATAATAACACAATAAGTTCAATGTTAATTATTATTTAGTAGTTGCACTGACGAAGAAGAAAAGCCATTTAAAAAATAAACCACCTCCCTGCAAAACTGCGGCGGTTAAAAGTGGAAACGATTTAACAACTGTCTAAGGGCCATACTCTTCAAAAGGTTTCAAGATTTGCGGGGAAGGTGATTAACATAAAAGGCGCGGGGACCAGGCTCTGGCCAGTAAAATGGCGAGACCAGCGGCCCCGCGCTTTATTAATTGCTGCGTGAATACCAGCCCCAGATGCGCCGGGCTTCTTTTTCTTCAACATCGGTAACCTGAAAGGCCTTGCCTGAAGGCGAGGATAAAACCCAGGCCCGGACGCTCCGCAGACCCCACCAGCGCTGGAATGGGTTAACGCTGACCTGGAAAGCCTGGATATGTTTTCGGAGCTTAATAACCTGGAACCGGTTCACAAACCGGAACCGCAGCGTCATCTGGCGTTCATCCAGGGCAGTGCCACCGGCGCGGTAGCGGCTGTACCCCCAAAGAACTGCCGGTATAAGCAGAAAGAATGAAAGCCAGCCGTAGGGAACCCACTGCAGGGGCACGATCACCAGCAAAGTCGGGGCCACAGCCCGGAAAATATAACGGCGCATTGCCCTTGCCGGCAGAGGCGTAAATGTTTCGGGCATGCGGTACTCGGGTAAAACCCGGCTAAAGAACTGGTTCAGTTCAGCAGTGCGCAAAAGGGGAAAAAGCAGGGTAATATAGTTCTGGTCGCTTGATCCCCCTCCCGCCACTTCGGCCACCAGTGCGCACCTGCCAAAGGGCTGGCGCAGGATTCCTTCATGCACCCCCAGGGCTTGCAGGCGGTTTAAATTCAGGGCCAGTTGTTTCTGCTCGATCAACCCCCATGTAACCAGGAGCCGGTCATGGCGGCGCTGCAAAGTAAAATTGGCATACTGGACCATGAAAGCCAGGGAAGATATGAACCAGGAAATAAAAAGCAGGACCATTACCACCAGCACCACGGTGCCGGTAGCAGTCGAGGTGACCTGCTCCAGGAGATAGTCCCAAAAAGCATCCGGTATAAAGGGCAAAGCCTGGGAAAAGACCAGGCCGATTACTGAAAACAGGACAAAAAACCCTCCCGAAGTCGCCCCGGCTAGAAACAGCTCACCAGTGGTGATCCTGTATACAGCTCCTGTTTCGTCACCCTGCGCCTCTTCCATACCTGGTCCGGGCTTAATGGCGGTGTCTATTAAACCCTTAAGGCCAGCCCGGTGAGCGGTTTCTTTTCGTTCTGCAGCTTCTTTGCCAGCTGTTTCCCCCGCTTCGGCTGATGTATCTCCGGGCGCTGAAGCATAATCCTCCGCCATTCCTTCCAGGCTTCTTTTGATGCTGTAAGCTTCCTCTAAGGTAACGGCGGTCAGGCTCAATTCTGACTCTGAGCCCCCGCCGGCTGTTTCAACCTGGAGACTGGCCAGGCCAAACAGGCGCTGAACAATGCCCCGGCGGATATTGACTGTCTGGACCCTTTCCCGCTTAATGGAACGTTCTTTTTTAAATACTACTCCCGACTTGATATGCAGGTACCCGGCTTCATAGCGGTAAGTGTAAAAAGCCCAGCTCAAAACCTGCAGGACAGTGACCACAGTTAAGATCAAAACGGCAGAACCGGCCAGTAAAAGCAGGTTCCGCAGCAGGTTTTCAGTATCCAGGTTTTGGATAAAAACAAAGATCATGGGAACCAGGATAATAAGCGTGCCTCTCAGCGATGCCAGGGGGATCATCAGCGGGTGTTGTCTTTTCTGCTCATACATCTTCATCACTCACCCTGGCCAGGGCCGATATTTCTCCGCGCAACTCGGCCGCCTTTTCCCTGGAAAGAGCCGGTATGCGGTGCTCTGATGCGGCAGTGGAAACCCTTAAGGTAGCCAGGCCGAATAAGCGCATTATCGGGCCGTGCTCGGTGTCGACATGCTGCACCCGGACCATGGGAATCAGGGTGCGCCGGATAATAAAAACCCCGTGGCGAATATCGATCTCTTCTTCACGAATCTCGTAGCGCCAAAAATGGAGCTTGATCCGGGGCGCTATTACCGCCTCCCACAGGACATACAAAAAAACCAGTCCGGCCGCAATCCAGCCATAAAAAACGGGCAAATCCCAGAACAGGGGAGCTATAGCCAAATATAAAGCGGGAATAACCATTAATAGCAAGCCCCAGATCAACCCGCTGAAAAACCAGGCTTTCAAAGCCCGCCGGTCCAGGCGTTCTTTTGGTTCAATTTCCATTGCTACCACTTCCCTGCATCTTTATTCTTAGTGACAAATTCTTACCTATATTAGCACTACCAGGTATTGCAGGCAACCCGCATCCTGCTTGTTAGCGCAAGTTTTCCATGATAGAATCCAACTTGAGGCACATTTTCTTTCCAAATCAAAGCGCCCACTACAGATATGCAGGCGTACCAGACTTTGAGCAAGCACAAAATGAGGTGAACAAGATGGGCATAATTTCCTGGCTCCTGGTAGGCATTATCGCCGGATGGCTGGCCGGACTGGTAATGAAAGGTAGAGGTTTCGGCATCATCGGCAATATCGTCATCGGTGTTGTCGGTGCACTGGTCGGAGGGTGGCTGGCCGGCGCTCTTTTTAACCTCCATCAGCCGATCACCGGCTTCAATATCAGTACAATTGTCGTAGCCTTCCTGGGAGCGGTAATCGTTTTATATATCGCCAGGCTGGCAAAAATTTAAATTAACAGGTGAATTGATGGCTAAAAACCAAAACCCACCTCTAACTCCGGGAGAAGAATGCGAGGTTAAAATTAGAGACCTCAATCACCGGGGAGAAGGAGTGGGCAAAAAAGACGGCTTTGCCCTGTTTGTTCCCCGGGCCCTGCCCGGTGAATCAGCCCGGGTTGCCATCAAAAACGTGCGTAAAAATTACGCCGAAGCTGAACTCCTGACCATAACCGGCCCCTCCGAAGGTCGGGTAGAACCTCCGTGCCCCTATTTCCCCACCTGCGGGGGATGCCAGCTTTTGCACCTGGCCTACGAAGAACAACTGAGCTGGAAGCGGCAGCGGGTTAAAGAAACCTTGCAGCGCATTGCCGGCATAAAACCGGAAATAAAGCCGGCACTGGGCATGGAGGAACCGCGCCATTACCGGAACAAAGCCGACATCCACCTGGAATTATCAGGCGGAAGGGTAAAATCTGGTTTTTTTGAACCTTACTCCCGCAGCGTGGTTGATATTAACTACTGCCTGGTCCAGCACCCGTCTAACAATGACTTGCTAAATGCAGTCAGTAAGACAATGTTAGAATACAGCGAGCATGAACCCGGGCTACAGGGCATTGAAGGCCTGCCTTTTTCCAGGGTGATAATACGCTCTTCCTTTGGCGCCGGCGAAAGCCTGCTCGTTTTTATAGGACCTGGAATTAATAAAAGTGGAAACTTTTCAGGTCAAAACCACCGGCTTCAAAAACTGGCCGATATGATCTGTGCCCGTGCCGGGACACCTCCGGCAGGGATTGTGTTTCTGCCGGAAGAGCAAAATAGCAGCAAACAGGTTCTTCTCACCGGCCGGGATTACTTAGAAGAAATGGTGGGACCTTTTACTTTCCGGATTTCCCCCCGTTCTTTTTTCCAGGTTAACACCGCCCAGGCTGAAATCCTCTATGAACAGGCCCTTTCACTTTCCGGATCACCTTGCACCGCTTTCGACCTTTACTGCGGCACAGGCAACTTCGCCCTCTACCTGGCCGAAAAAGCAGAGCATGTCACAGGCATTGATTCGGACGCTTCCGCCATCAAAGATGCTGAAGAAAATGCCCGCTTGAACAAGGCCGGCAACATTAAATTTGTAACAGGCCGGGCCGAAAAAAAACCGGAGCTGCTCCAGCAAGGAAGCTTTCCCAAAACTATCTTCCTGAACCCGCCCCGCACGGGTTGTTCCCCGGACCTGTTAGAAGCTGTTTCCCGGGCCGCCCCGGAACGAGTTGTTTATGTGTCCTGCAACCCGGCTACACTGGCCCGCGACCTTAAAATCCTGGCGCAGCACGGTTACCGGACGTGTGAAGTCCGCCCGGTGGACATGTTCCCCCACACCAGCCATGTAGAATGTGTCGTATTGATAGAAAAGCTTTAAAACCAAATTCAAGCAGGAGGTTTTTACTGTGCCTTTTCATAAAAAAAACGCAGATGTAATCATTATCGGGGGCGGTTTTGCCGGCCTTTCGGCTGCCATAGAAGCAAAAGAAGCAGGGGCTGAAGTTATGGTCCTGGAAAAAATGCGGGCACCTGGTGGCAACTCCATTATAAGCGAAGGCTGCATGGCCGCACCGGGTACAGAAGAACAAAAGGCAGCCGGAATAGAAGATTCACCAGAATTAATGTCCCGGGACATGATTAAAGCCGGCGAAGGGCTAAACTACCCCGAACTGGTCAAAGTGGTAACCGAGAAAGCAAAGGATGCCTATTTATGGACTAAAGAGTACCTGGGTGTTAGATACCTGGACCGGATCGATATGTTCGGCGGACACTCGGTGGCCCGTTGTTATACAACAGAATCCGTTTCCGGACTGGACATAACAAAAAAGCAGCTCGCCCGGTTGAAAGAGCTAAACGTGCCTGTTTACACCGGTATTTATGTTAAAAACCTCATCACCGGCCCTGAGGGCAGCATTAAAGGCATCAGTGTCCATGAAGATTATCATTATAAAAGCGGGGCTGCCGGCCCGGAAAAAGAACTCCTGGCCGGCCGGGCGTTAATTATTGCTTCCGGCGGGTTTGGAAGCGATGTTTCTTTTAGAAGCGCGCAGGATCCCCGCCTGGGTGACTCAATCTCAAGCACCAACAAGCTCTTCGCAACCGCAGAAATCTTAAAAGACTGCCTGAGAGTTGGCGCCAACCCGGTTCAGTTATCGAGGATCCAGCTGTTCCCGTGGGCTTCACCCTATGAAAAAGGGTTCGGTGCCGGGTCCCGGTTCGGCAACAATGTCGTCCTTGGCCACGGCCTGATCGTTGATCCGAAAACCGGCGCCCGTTTTGTGAACGAATTGTGCAACCGCAAAGAAATGGGCGAAGCATTAATGAACCTGGGCTATCCGGCTATCGGCATCAGTAATGAAAAAGGGGTAATTAACGCCGGGTGGGATATTTCCCGGGCTTTAAAAAAAGGCGTTGTCAAAACCTTTTACTCTACAGATGAACTGGGCGAGCATTACGGTATCGATATCCAAAACCTTAAAAACAGCATCACCCGGTATAACAGCATGATCGAAAACGGACGTGATGATGACTTTAACAAGCCCCTTCCCAAAAAGGCATCTGCAATCGCCACCCCGCCCTTTTACGCCATGGAAATATGGCCAAAAGTTCACTATACGATGGGCGGAATCCAGATCGACACCTCCGCGCAGGTTATCGACCGCGATCAAGGGCCCATTAAGGGTCTTTATGCCGCCGGAGAAGTAACCGGAGGCATACACGGCGCCTGCAGGCTCGGCAGCTGCGCTATCACCGAATGCCTGGTCATGGGCCGCATCGCGGGCAAAAATGCGACAGGATAGCCTTAAAAACTGTCCCCATGGCTTAGCGGGCACTTGTGACAAAATTGCTCCGTCCCCACTGTCACGGTGACAAAATTGCTCCGTCCCCACTGTCACGCGTCCCCACTGTCACGGTGCGCTAACGCCTCCCGGCCAGCAGGCGGGCGGCCAGAAAAGCGGTAACCGGAACAGCGGCAACCAGGCCGATGCTTCCGGCTGCTCCCCGCACAAATTCAGTGGCGATTATATCCATGTTGATCACCTTCAACCAGTCCATTTCATAGCCCATCACCAAAAGCAGCATGGGAGTAGCGGCCCCGACATAAGCCATGATCAGGGTATTGGCCATGGTGCCCATGACATCGCGGCCTACGTTAAGTGAGCCTTTGAACAAATCCCGCCCCGAAATATCCGGGCTGGCCTGCTTGATCTCAGCCGCCGCTGAGGCTACAGACATCCCGATGTCGGTTATCGCCCCGAGTGAACCAATAATGATCCCGGCAAAGAGGAGCCCGCGAAAATCGATCGTCTGGTCCAGGAAGTACAGCATCTGGGCCTCATGGCTGCCAAAGCCGGTCAAGCGGGCAATGCTTCCGGCCCAGAAAGCCATTAAACCGGCTACAATCACTCCGCTGATCGTCCCCAGAATGGCCACCAGCGATTTAAGGTTCAACCCGCCGATGACAAACAGGGTAAAGGTAATGGCCAGCGAAGCCATTACTACAGCCAGGGGAATGGGGCTGTAACCCAAAAGCAACAGCGGCAGGAGAAACTGGAAGATAAGGAAAATGGTTACCGCCAGGGTAACCAGGGTTTTTAACCCCTTCATCCTGCCCACCAGGAGCAGGACCAGGACAAAAACCCCCAGCAGGTAATAAACTCCCCGGTCACGGGCCAGGTCCTGGACATAAACCTGCTCAAAACTGCCTTCTTCGCCCAGGGCCACCACAATTACTTCCTGCCCCTCTTCCAGGATAAAGTCATAAACCGGGTCCCCTTCAAAGAAAGTGTTTAGAATTTCCAGCTCTTTTCCTTCAAAAGGACCGCTGGTCAACTCCACCAGGACTTCCTGTTCTATAGCCGTGTAATAATCATGACGGTCTTCCCGGGTTTCTTCTACCTGCAACACCCGGGCCCGGTAATAATGCTCCTCTACCTCTTCTTCCTCAAGGGGAAACTCCCCGGGTTGTTCTTCCATCACCGGTTCATCGGCCGGAACATCTTCCATTACTGGATCGTCATTTAGCAAATCCTCTTCCAGGGGATCTTCTTCTAAAGCCCCGGCCGGCAGGGCCAGGGCCAGGATTAGCATTAAGGTCAGGACAGCAATTTTAAGCATTGGGAAACCTCCTGCAAACCAAACGTTATCCGGCACCGGCAGTATTAAGGAGAGCTTCGGACAGGGTCGGATGGACATGGATGATGTTCTGGAGATCAGATACAGTGGCACCGAAGTTCATGGCGGTGATCAGCTCATGGATCAATTCACCCGCTTCCGGCCCGATCATGTAGGCGCCAAGGATCTTTCCATCTTCCTTATTAACAGTCATCTTGATAAAACCATCGTATTTTTCCATGGCCCTGGCCCGGCCCTGGAAGCGGAAGGGAAAGTGATGGATCCTGACATCGTGCCCGGCTTTTTCAGCCGCTGCCTCATCAAGACCAACCCCGGCAATTTCAGGTTCGGTAAAAATAGCAAAAGGAATCAGCCTGTCGCGTGAGTCAACCTTTTCCCCGTTCAGCAGGTGGCGGGACAAAAGGACGGCATCATGCCAGGCCCGGTGGGTAAACATCATTCCCCCGGTAATATCACCGAGAGCCCAGATTCCTTCAGCCGAAGTTTTAAAAGCCTCGTCCACGGTAATGTAGCCGCGCTGATCGGTGGCGATCCCTGCCTTGTCGAGGTCCAGCCAATCGCTGTTGGGGCGCCTGCCGGTAGCAACTAAAATTTGTTCGGCGGTGTAGCGGACAGGTCCCTCCCCGGATTCATCAGTGGCCGTTACCCGGCCGCCATCCCTTTCAATGGAGCTGATGTTGGTATCGGTCACGACCTTGACTCCTTCTTCCTCCAGCAGCCTTTGGATCTCTTCTGTCAGCTCCGGGTCAAGGTTGGGAGCAAGGCGATCGCCGCGCTGCAGGATGGTTACCTCCACCCCCAGGCGGGCAAAAAGCTGGGAAAACTCCAGGGCAATGATCCCGCCGCCCAGGATGAGCATGCTCTCAGGCAGCTCCTTCATTTCCATTACAGAAGTAGAGGTCAGGTAACCCGCTTCATCAAGCCCCGGCACAGGGGGTACAGACGTCCGGGCTCCGGCGGCAATTACAATCTCTTCGGCAGTAATTGTTTCACCGTTAACTGTCATGGTTTTGGGCCCGGTAAAAGCAGCCCGGCCTTCATAAAGAGTGATATTATCATTACGGTCCACATTTTTATAACCGCGGCTGCGGATCCTGCCCACCAGTTCGTCTTTGCGTTTGACCATGGCCGGCCAGTCCGCCTGCGGGGGCCCGGCTACAACTCCCAGTTTATGGGCATCACGCACGGTCTGCATTGTCCTTGCTGAACTGATCAGGGTTTTGGAAGGGATACAGCCGACATTGATGCAGGTTCCGCCAAGGGATCTTGATTCCACCAGGGCCACTTTGTAACCCTGGGCTGTTAGCGGGTATATCAGGTTCATCCCGGCGGTTCCACCTCCAACAACAATCAGGTCGTACTCTTTCATTTCGCTCCTCCTTCTCGCTGCTCTCTGCAGCGGCATGGTATCGCTTCATTGTTCATATCATTTCACACCGGTAAAGTCAGTGCCTGTATTGATAGGTTTCAACTGCTCAGTTACCCACAAACAGCTGGGTATAATAGTGCCTGCCGTCGCTCCTTACGTGGATACCAACCCCGACCTGCTGGTAATTGCGCCCCAGGATATTGCTCCTGTGGCCAGGCGAGTTCATCAAGTTGTTATGGGCAGAACGAACACTGCCGTTAGAGTTCCAGGCGATGTTTTCGGCCGCCGCCCGGTAACTGATTCCGTACCTCTTGAGCAGGGAGGTAAAACTGCCGTAAGTCGGTGAGGTGTGGCTGAAATAATTGTTCACGGCCATATCCCTGCTCTTGGCCCTGGCAGCTTCGGTAAGCGTACCGTTAACCTGCAGGGGCGGCAGGCCGGCATTACTCCTGGCCTGGTTGATGCTGTTGACCATCTCCTGCTCTTTAGAGGCAGCTGAAGTCCCCTGTGATGGCGCCGGGGCGCTGTCTGGCTCTGCTGCCGCCGGTTCGGGCTCTGGCTCCGGTTCGGGCTCAGGTTCCGGTTCAGGTGGCGCTTTCTCACCGGGGCAGAAGGCAGGATCCTTTTCTACCGCAAAGAGCAGTTCATGGTAATTGACCCGGTCTTCACCATTATCATCTATTTCATCTTCATCATCCGGGACAGCCTCTTCGGGTTCATCCCGGATAATCAGGTTAGCCGGGCACCACCCGGTACCGTCCTCGCCGGTTCCGGCAAAATAAAGGGCGCCAACAGACATTATGAGGATAATAAAAACTGTTAAGCAGATTAGAATTCTACTTTTAATGTCCATGACCTAACTCCTTACAAATGTGATTACATAGTCAAGTTTTTGCCCTAATACTTTTAAAAGCCTGCCGTTATAAACCCACTTTGCTATTCCAGCTCCCGGTGCACTACCGGAAGGTCGCGGTTGGTTATGATACCCTTGATGGGCTCGTCATCGTTCCCGTTCCAGGTTATGATCACCGCTTCAAGCTTTTTGCCTTTAGCCTGCCAGCGGTAAAATAGATCCGGTATTTCAAGCAGCGATTTTTTAACGGATACAATTTCATAACCGTCATTATCCCCCACCATTTCCATCACATTCCCAATCGTCGTTTTTTCTATATCAAATGTTTCGTTAGCCAGGCTGATACCCATCCACTGCACGATCATCTTCAAGGTTAAGAGGCCGGTTATCTTGTCTTCTTTCAGGACAGGCGCCTGGGTATAGGTCATTTTGCTCAGCTCCCTGATTGCCCTGGCTACAGGTTGATCAGGTGACAGCACCAGGACCTCTTTAAGAAACAGCGGGGCAACCCTGGGCGGTTCCGCCAGCAAAGAGGCAATACGTTCGATACTTTCAACCACTTCGGCCCTAGGTTCAGCTATAATTTCCCCTCCTGCCCGGTCGTGCACAATAGCATTGCGCAATTCGCTGTATTCTTTAAGATCAAAACGGTACTTTTCGATCAGGGGATTAATGCGGGAACTTTTATTGACCAGTTCAAAAAAGGGGCGGTGATCTTTTAAATCCAGGATCCTTTTCATTTCCTTTTCTATGGTTGCATAAGCATTTAAAAACCGTTCAGCATTGCTCTGTTTGTTCAATTATTTTAGCTCCCCCTAAACTTAGTGGCCATTTCAGCAATCACTTGCTGTTCCCGGTAAAAGCCTTAACTTTGAACTATAGACTTGTTAAAAGCTTCTAAACATAATTCACCACCGCAAGAGAAAATCCTGCTCTTTACCCCCTGCCTATAATGATGTTTATATGTGCCTCCAGGGAACAGTTATGATATAGTAAACTAAGCCAATTACAAGGCGCCACCAATCACGCCGGCCGGTTACCATAAAATTCCCGGAGGAGGTTCCACACTATGCAGGAATGTGTTTTTTGCCGCTATGACCACCTTACAATTATCGCCGAAAACGACCTGGCCGTAGCCTTTTACGACGGATGTCCGATCAATGAAGGCCACAGCCTGGTTATACCCCGGCGCCACGTTGAAGCCTGTTTCGACGCATCTGAGGAAGAACATGCAGCCATGATCAGCCTGATCTACGACGTCCGTGATCACCTGCAAAAAAAATATAGCCCCGATGGTTATAACATCGGGGCCAATGTAGGCTGGGCGGCAGGCCAAACAGTCTTTCACTACCACATCCATGTTATCCCCCGCTACAGGGGCGATGTTGCCGATCCAAAGGGCGGTATCAGGAAGGTCATTGCCCACCGCAAAAGATGACACGGATGACACGGGGACGTTTCATCGGATGACACGGGGACGTTTCACCTGTCAGGTGGTCATGCTATTATTCTTCAGTGTCGGCCCTGCTCTTTTCTGGAGAAAGGGCCAGATCAAGGACAGCCAGCATCGCTGTATGGCCGTTAGGAAACCGCTTCATAACTCCGGCCTGTGCACCGATAAGCAGTTCCCCTTTCCTGATCATGTCTTCATCTCCGTTTAACCGGCCCAGGCGCAGGTAGGTTTCTGCAGCCACAGCAGTTCCTGAAGGCACAGCCCCGTCGTAAGCTTCAACATAAAGCGGAAGGCCGGCAATGTTTTCTTCGGCCGAGCTAAATTTAAGCCTGCCCTCATCCCGGTTTAAAAACCGGTCCATCTCCCCGGTTAGCTTTACAGCCTGTTCAAGGCGGCGGCTATCAAAGGTAGCCAGGTTAAGCTCTAATAAGCCCCGGGCCAGGAAAGCATAGTCCTCCAGGAAGGCAGGAATGGCAACTTCTCCTTCCCGGTAACGGCGGCAAAGCTGGCCATTTTCTGAAACCATCCGCTGAAGAATAAAATCAGCCGCCCTGTCTGCCGCTTCGGAATAGCTTTTTTCACCAAGCAGTACGGCCCCCCGGGCCAGGACGCCGATGATCATCCCGTTCCAGGCGGTAATAAATTTGTCATCCAAAAACGGCCTCTCACGCCCGGCCCGGGCCTGGAGCAGGATTGGCCGGGTTTCTTCAAGTATTTCAGTTAGTTCTTTTTCGCTGATTCCCTTTTCCTTACAGAAGGCACTGCGATCATGCGGGCGGTGTAAAACGCTCTTTCCTTTTTCAAAATTACCCGCTTCAGTTACCCCAAAATAATCGGCCACCAGTTCTCCCTTTTCAGGGCCCAGTAGCTCTAATATCTCGCCGCGCTCCCAGACGTAAAAAGTGCCTTCTTCTCCTTCACTGTCGGCATCTTCAGCAGAATAAAATGGCCCTTCTGCAGCTGTAAGCTCTTTCAAAACATAGCTGAATATTTTCCGGGCCATATCGGCCATCTCTTCATCGCCTGAAACCCGGTAGGCTTCCAGGGCCGCTTCTGCAGTAGTGGCCTGGTCATACAGCATCTTTTCAAAGTGGGGCACCAACCACTGCCGGTCAACCGAGTAGCGGTGCATACCGTAGCCCAGCTGATCAAAGATGCCTCCGCGGTGCATCTTTTTGAGAGTATTGATAGCCATGTTCAATGCCTTTTCAGAACCGGTCCGCTTCCAGTACTGCAAAAGAAAATTCAACTGGTGCGGGGCGGGAAACTTGGGCGCGCCTCCAAAACCGCCGTATTCGGAATCGTAACTGTCTTTTAAACTCTGATAGGCCTGATCAAGCACTTCTGCCTCAGGCAGTTTGCCTTTTACTCCAATACTTTGGCCTCCCATACCTCCCTCGGTATGCCTGCGCAGGGCTTCTGTTACATCATAGGCCGACTGCTCTACCCGGTCGCGGTCCTGGTGCCAGATTTCAGCCAGTTTCGGCAAAAATTCCACCAGCCCGCTTATGCCCATCCGGGAATATTTGGGCAGGTAAGTGGCGGCAAAAAAAGGTTTTTTATCTGCCGTCATAAAGATAGACAGCGGCCACCCGCCCTGGCCGGTCATGGCCTGGCAGGCGGTCATGTAAAACTGATCCAGGTCCGGACGTTCTTCCCGGTCAACTTTGATGGACACAAAATCCTTGTTCAAAAGAGCGGCTACATCAAAGTCTTCAAATGACTCTTTCTCCATCACATGGCACCAGTGGCAGGTCGAATAGCCGATACTGAGAAAAACAGGCTTATCTTCTTCTTTAGCTTTTTGGAAAGCTTCATCACCCCAGGGGTACCAGTCCACCGGGTTGTAGGCATGCTGTAAAAGATAAGGTGATTTTTCATTTATCAGCCGGTTGGGCTTTATATGTTCACTGTTGTTCATATTGACATCTCCTTTGCGTTTTATATTTATTCTATAGACTTAGTATATTATATCACAGCAGGCAAACCTGCACAAGAAACAGCAGGCATGGCATTAGCTGATCAACAATAAAAAAAACAATAAACTTTTTACTTATAAATAAAGGGTTTTTGATGATCAATGTTTAATTTTTATCTACTGTTTTATATTCAAGGATACAGGTTGTCATAATACGCCTGCAAGTCTGAAAAGCAAAGTCCGTTTTTAAAAAAGGGCTTTGTTTTATAGCTTACGAACTGAATATTTTTAACCCAGGTGCACGTCCAGGGAAGGGACGGCCCTCACAGCGACAGGATTTAAGCACATGCCCACCTCAAGAATTAACACAGGTAATTGATTAAGAATTCATTAGAACATTAGGCTGCAGAAACTGTTGATTATCTGCTCCGAAACCTACGGTAGCGGCAGGAAGCTGCAAAAGGAGAGGTTTGATTGTACCGCCTGGTCAGGAATTTATATATTTTGGCTTTTGTCATGATCATAGTTTTCGTCATCGGCTGGTTTTACAATTACCACGGGACTAATCGCCAGCTTCTTGAAACCGCCCGGAGGTCAACGGAACTCTCTGTGCAATCGCAGAGTAAAAAAATGAGCGGCTGGCTGATCAAAAATACCAGGACTATCGAAGCTGCTAAAAGTTTCATTGCCCATGAAAGCTGGTCGGAGGAGGAGATCCTCTCCTACCTGGAATCTCTGCTGGAAGACAACCCCAAATTTGAGTCAATCTATTTCGGCACGCCAGAAAACCGGATGATCAATGCCAGCGGCTGGGAAACTCCAGAAGATTTCGACCTTCGCCACCGGCCCTGGTATATCAAAGCCCTGGCAGAAGATCAAACTATCTTTACTGAAGCTTTTACCAATGCCAGCAATGACCAGGTTATTTTCACCATCGCCACCCCGGTCTATTCAAAGGAAGGTCAGTTATTAGGCGTAGTAGCCGGTGACATATCGGTAGACAGGGTTATCGAACTGCTCGACGAACCGACCGGAGAGCATTTAAAAAATGATGGTGCATATTCTTTCCTGGTAGACAGCAAAGGCCACATTATCGCCCATCCCGGAATGGAGCACAAACCGGGGGGCGACTTGATTACCTTCAAAGAAAAATATGAGCAAACCGCAGGTGAGCTTGTAGAAATAACAGCGGCCGGAAGCGGGGCCGGCCAGGTTGAAATGCCCGGGGGAGACGGCTACCTGGCTTACCTCGAGGTACCGGACACCGATTGGAAACTGGCCACTTTTATCCCCCTGCAGGTTTTTACCGAGGAAATCGACCAGGTAACAACTGAATTTCTTGCCGCTTTAACCGTTTCACTAATTATCGCCATGCTGTTTATGCTTTACCATCATTTATATGTCCACAAGCCTTTGCTCAGGTTGGAAAGCCACCTCAAGCAGATCGATGTGGAAGAATCCCTCTCTTACCGCCTACCGGTAGAAAAAAACAGCGACCTGGCCGTCCTGGGCAATACCATTAACACCCTGCTCGATAAGGCCCAGACTTACTTCAACAACCTGGAAGATAGTCAAAGGGAACTAAAAAAAACCAACCGGGAGCTGGAGGCGCTAATAAAGAAGCTTACCACCGCGGAAGAAGCGCTGGATTACAGCGAGGAAAAGCTATATTACCTCAGTTACCACGACCAGCTTACCGGCCTTTATAACCGCTTTTATTTTGAAGCTAAGCTGAAGCAGCTGGGTGATAAATCAGAATATCCTCTAACCGTGATATCTGCTGATATCGACGGGCTGAAGCTGCTCAATGATACCCTGGGCCACGATGCAGGAGACCGCCTTTTGAAAATATGCGCCGATATTTTAAACGAATGCCTGAGCAATTCCGGCATCCTGGCCCGGGTGGGAGGAGATGAATTTTCTGCCATTTTGCCCCTGACCGGCAAAGAAGAAAGCAAGTGCCTGGCCCGCCAGGTCCGTTACCAGATTGACCACTATAACCGTAATAACCCGGACTTGCCTTTAAGCATTTCTCTCGGGGTGGCTACCGCTGAACATAGAGGTGAAACCTTGAAAAAAATCTTCAAGGAAGCCGAAGACTTAATGTTCAGGGACAAGCTGCACCGCGACAGCAATGCCCGCAACGGGATCGTCCAGAGCTTGATGATGGCCCTCGCCGAAAGGGATTTCATTACCCAGGGCCACGTACAGCGAGTAGAAAAAATATGTTCGGCCATGGGCGAAAAAATCAACCTCGACTCCGGACAAATGGCCAACCTCTCCCTGCTCTCACAGGTACACGATCTCGGTAAAGTGGGCATACCTGATCATATCCTGTTTAAGCCCGGCCCACTCACTGAAGATGAATGGGCGGTTATGAAAAAGCATTCTGAGAAAGGTTACCGCATCGCTTCTTCCTCTTCCGACCTGGAAGGGGTGGCCGATTTAATCCTGAAACATCACGAACACTGGGACGGCAGCGGTTACCCCTTTGGCCTAAAAGGAGAAGATATACCCATCGAATGCAGGATCTTAAACATTGCCGATGCTTATGATTCCATGACCAACAACCGCCCCTACCAGGTGGCTATGTCCGGCGACAAGGCACTGGATGAAATCAAAAGGGGATCCGGCAAGCAATTTGATCCTGAACTGGCCCGGGTATTTTTATCCATCATTAGCAGCTCCGAACTGAAGTTTTAAGCTTTAAAGCGCCCAGCCCCCCGCCTGCAGATTTCTTTCTACCTGTTCTTACACCCCTGCCGTACTTTTTTAATATAATCTTAATATTTATTCCATGAAACTGCCAATCCTGCCTCTTATACTGAAAGTGCAAGATCAGCAAGATCAATTAAACCCAAGGAGGCAGAGCAAATGAGAAGGACATTGATCGTTTTCAGCATCATGATAATAGGTTTGATGGCCGCCTCTCCGGTCGCTTTCGGTTTCGATGGACCCGGGGAAGGTTACGCGTCCGAGCAGCAGGAAACCTGCATTATGGAAACCCTTTCCGGTGAAGAGCAGGATCAATTCCTTGATATAATTGAAATTTATCAGGAGAAAATCAACGAGTTCAGGGAAAAGATGCGGGAGCTAAGAGAAGACGGCAATTATGAGGCCTTCCAGGAAGCTAAAGAGGAACGCGATAAAATAAAAGCTGAAAAGCGCGAAGAGCTGAGCAAAGTTGTTCCTGAGGAACACAGCTACCGGTTTGAAAGTAAAGGCCGGCAGCACCACCATAACAGTTGGGAAAAAGGAAGCAGCAACTTTAACAAGCAAGAACGCAGCCAGCAAGAACAGTGGCAGTAGCAGCTTGCATATAAATGGCAGCCGGCCATAGCCGCAGGAACAGGACAACAGGAAAGGGCCGGCTGCACAGGGGCAAACGCCGGGGGCGGCTTCATAAATACCTCGCACCGCGCCTGGCTTCACATAGATTTTATCCACGGAGAGCTGGGACCTGTCCAGGCCTCCGTGGATTTCTTCAATTACAGCTTCCTTTTATTATATAGAAATAACTTGTCATTACATCATACTTAAGTTTACAATTGATTTGCCGTACAACCAATGCTGTGCCAGCAGGGGAGATTAAGAATGAGCGTTGTCTGGGTGCTCGATGATGAAGAAAATATACGCAACCTGATCAAGCGTTACCTTGAAAAAGATGGTTACCAGGTCAGGACTTTTACTTCCGCAGAGGAGTTAAATAATGCCCTGGTCAGCAGCAGCCCGGACATGTTTATTTTAGACATCATGCTGCCGGGAGAAGACGGCCTGTCCCTGTGCCGCTCTATCAGGGAAACTTCAGATTTACCGATTATCTTTGTTTCTGCCCGGGGAGAAGAGTTTGACCGGGTTTTGGGGCTGGAACTCGGCGGTGATGATTACCTATCCAAGCCCTTCAGCCCCAGGGAATTGATTATCAGGGTTAAAAACGTTTTCCGACGCCTGCACTCAACAAAAGAAAAACCGGAACAAAAAGAACTGGTGTATGAAAATATGATCATCAACCCTGATAAAAGAACAGTAACTGTCAACGGCGAGGAAGTGGGTTTTACCGGCAAGGAATTCGACCTTTTATTCATCCTGGCCGGCTCGCCCAACCGCCCCTACAGCAGGGAAGCGCTGCTTGAAAAAATTTGGGGGCATGATTATGAAGGGGAAGAAAGGGCGGTCGATGACACAGTGAAGCGAATCCGCAAAAAAATCCGCACAAAAGGAGCCCAGCCCAGGCTGAGCACAGTTTGGGGTTACGGGTACAAATTCGATGTTTAGAAGAATATTTACCGGTTACCTGGCCGTTTTGATCATATCCTTTGCAGTCCTGGCTCTCGCCTTTAGCTTCACCGTCCGCCAGTACCTGGTCACAGACACCGTACGCAGCCTTTACCGGGTTGCTGAAACCCTGTCCACCAGCGCCATCGAGCCCGGTATGCACGGCGGCGGCCAAATGCGCGGCGCCTTTTTTAACCTGGCCAACCGTATTGCATACGCCGAATTTGTATTGATTAAACCGAACGGGACCATCCTGGACAGCAGCGATATCGAAACTTACCCTCCGGGTGCTGAAATGCTCAATGAAGCTTTCCTGGAACTGGCTTTCAGCGGAGAAGATGGCGAAAGCATGGTAGAACGAAACCGCGTAGCCGTGTCCTTCCCGGTGGTAATGGGCGGGGACCGGGAAAGGGCGTCCCTGATTCTTTATTCCCAGCTCGACCTTTTAACCCAGTTAAACCGCAGCATCCTGGGCATACTGGCCTTTGCTGCGGGTGCTGGCATAATTGTTTCAGTCATAGCCGGCTTTTTCGCCACCCGGGTCGTGGTCGGTCCCCTGCAACAGCTTAAGACAAGGGCAGTTGAACTATCCCGGCGCCAGTTCAACGGCAAACTGTCGATCCATACCGGTGACGAGGTGGAAGAACTGGCCGAAACATTTAACGAGATGGCCGGACGCCTGGCCGAGTACGACCGCTCCCAGAAGGATTTTTTCCAAAAGGCCTCCCATGAACTGAAAACGCCATTGATGTCGATACAGGGGTACGCTGAAGCGCTGAAAGACGAGATTATAACTGAAAAAGAGGACCGGGAACAAAGCCTCGATATAATCATCAAGGAATCAGGGCGTATGAAAGCGCTGGTCGATCAATTTATCTACCTGTCTAAGATGGAGACATTAAATGAAAGCTACAGTTTTGAACAGGTGGACCTTAAAGAAGCCTTAAAAGAAGCAGTTGAGGCAATAAACAGCCTGGCCCTGGAAAACAATATCACCATCGACATCAGCCATGACGACAAAGAGCATATCATCATGGGCGACCCGGAAAAAATACACCGCCTGCTGCTCAACCTGCTGAGCAATGCCCTTAATTACGCCGAAAGCAAAATCACGGTTTATTTAAGGGAAAAAAGCCTGGTCGTTTCTGACGATGGGCCCGGCTTTGCCAGCGATGACCTGGAAAAAATCTTCGATCCCTTTTTCAACACGAGCAAAAAAGAGGGCAGCGGTTTGGGGTTGGCCATTTCCAAGGCCATTGTTGAAAAACACCGGGGCTCAATTACTGTAGGTAACAACCCCGACCGGGGCGCCCGCATAGAAATCTCTTTTAATTAGCCGCTATAAAATACTATTTCAGGCTGTACAATTAATCATGCATGGCTGCATGTTTATAGTTTTATCAGCATCAGGGTAACTAACCCTCTAGAACCCTGACAAACTCTGCGCAGAGGTCGGGATCAAACTGGGTTCCGGCGCATTTCATCAGTTCCTCCAGGGCTTCTTCGTTTGTTTTAAGATGATAGTACGGACGGTAATTGGTCATAGCATCAAAAGCATCAACAATGGCCAGAATCCTGCATTCCACAGGGATCTCCACTCCTTTTAAGCCCAGGGGATAACCGCTTCCGTCCCAGCGCTCATGGTGCCTCAAGATCAAACCGGCGATGCCGGCTAAGTAATTGGAAGAAAGGGCGATCCGGTAACCTTTTTCAGGATGCTCCCTGATGATCTGCCACTCCTTTTCATCGAGCGGCCCTGCTTTGAAAAGGATCTGCTCCGGGATGGCCACCTTCCCCAGGTCGTGAACCTGGGAGAGTAAGGTCAGGTTGTTCAACTGGCGGGAGGTAAGACCACGTTTTTCCCCCAACTTGCGGCAAAGCCGGGATAACCTCTTGCCATGTCCGCCGGCAATATAATCTCGCTTATCCAGGGCAGCCAAAAGGCTTTTGACTATCTTGCCCCGCACCCTGGAACTGGGCGCTAACTTGTCCCGGTACATGCGGTCGTCGGCCTTTTTGAACAGCTCCTGGAAAGTAGTTTCGTTGGTGTCGGCCGTCGCTGAGCCCAGAGACAGGCTTAAATACAAATTCGGCTTCGCTTCATTGTATTCCCGGACCTTGCTTCTGATCCGTTTGATTACTTTATCAGCAACCTTCTGATCGGCTCGCAGTAAAATGGCTGTAAATTCATCGCCCCCAACCCGGGCCAGAACATCGGAACCGCGCAAGGAATTATTAAGCACCTCGGCCGCCGTTTTTAAGAGGTAATCACCCCGCTCATGGCCCATGGTGTCGTTAATCAACTTCAACCCGTTTACGTCGGCTGATATCATGGTAATCGGGTAATCGCGGCTTTTGCTTAAGCGCCTGAGTTCTTCTTCAAAATAATTGCGGTTATAAAGCCCGGTCAGTTGATCATGCATGCTCTGGTATTCAAGCTGCTGCTGAAAGATGATCCGTTCGGTGATATCCCTGGCTACACCCCGAAAACCGTAAATTGTGTCATCATCGGCACGCATTGGCGAAATAGACATTTCAACAAAAAGAGAGCTGCCGTCTTTACGCTTTATTTCTCCGACAAAACCGTTTTCCGGCTGGCCAGAACGGTATACCTGTTTAAATTTCTGGATAACCGCCCGCGGATCTTTGAACAGCGCTTTATAATCAATCGAGGCAAATTCTGTTCTCGTATAACCGCAAATCTGATAAGCTGCTTCATTAAAAAAAATCAGCCTGCCCTTCAAATCGGTCTCATAATAGCCTTCTTCGATGGAGCTTAAAATCTCGTGATGCTTGCTAATTGTTGAACGCAGGGATTCCTCAACCAGTTCAGCATCCCTGATTCTGCGGGCTACCCCGGTTAAAGTCAATTCATTTTTTTCATTACGGTTGCACTGCGTGGTTACATCGCACCAGACAGTAGCACCGTTTTTGCAGTTGATCTCCACTTCATCCCTGTTCACATGAGGGTGAGTATCATCCTTAAAGAACTGCTCCTGTCGCCGGGCTACCTGCTCGATAAAGTACTGGTAAGAGGAATAAACAAAAAACTCCTCCAGGGGGACCGCCATCATTTCATCAGCGCTGTAGCCGTTTAAGTGCTCAATCGAAGGGCTGATGTAATTCCAGCACCTTTTCTCCAGGTTAAAAGAAAAGAGCACATCCGGGCAGTGTTCGGAAATAAATAAAAGATCCGGTGTAGGAGTATAGCCGGAGGATTGCTCCGGGAAGAAGCTGGTTTTTTCGCTTTTTTTAGTAATAAGCCCGGCACCTCCATCTATTCAACCCAAATTAAACTTTATTCAATTTCTCCAAGTTTCTGTGATCTCCTTTTTTTACAGTAAATTATTTGCAAACAAATTGGCCTCAGCACCTTTTTGCTAAACCATTTCTGCCTGGGGTAAGCAGCATTAGGATAACCGGGCAAAAAAACCCTGCAAAACAACCAGAAAAGTTGCTTTTACAGGGCCTTCTACAACATGGGCTGTGGATTTGGAATTAGGGGGTTACACTTAAAAGAAGATAAAAATACCCGGCTGTGCTAAACCAGCTTAAAATCTATTTTTTCAAGCATCTTTTCAGCCGCCCGGTCGGGGCTA
>Ga0207421_10001865_pt1 | contig 26801 bp, 28 predicted proteins | sample SodLakKL_010_SED_4_FD_187542 | JGI IMG/M metagenome (GOLD analysis project Ga0207421, IMG submission 187542) | Alkaline sediment microbial communities from Lake Tanatar, Kulunda Steppe, Russia - 8KL_010_SED (SPAdes) (version 2) | ecosystem: Environmental > Aquatic > Non-marine Saline and... | reverse complement strand
CGGCTCTTCCGGAACTACGACGTCGAGATCGAGGGGATCGACGTCGACGCCGACGGTCTCGATGTCGACGCGCTCGCTGCGACCCTCGCGGACCGGCGGGCCGCCGGCGAAACGCCGCCGAAACTGTGCTATACGATCCCTAACTTCCAGAACCCGACGGGGACGACGCTGGCCGCGGAGCGGCGTGAACGGCTCGTCGAACTCGCCGTCGAATACGACTTCGTCGTGCTTGAGGACGACCCGTACGGCCGGCTTCGATACGACGGCGAGGAGCCGCCGTCGCTACGGACGTTCGATCCGGATGGACGGGTGATCCGTGTCGACACCTTCTCGAAGACGATCGCCCCCGGCGTGCGGACCGGGTGGATCATCGCCGACGAGCCCGTTATCGAACAGTTCGGGCGGGTCGATGCCGGCGGCGAGAACCGGTTCACCCGTGGGGTCATCGCCGCGTACGCCGCGGACGGGCGGCTCGAAACCGCCATCGATGAGCTGTGTGCGGGCTATGAATCCCGCCGCGACCGGATGCTCGCGGCGCTCTCTGCGCACATGCCGCCGGGGACGACGTGGAGCGAGCCGTCCGGGGGGTTCTTCATCTGGGTCACCTTCCCGGAGGGTGTCGACGCCGAGGCGATGATCGACGACGCGATCGCGGAGGGCGTCACCTACCTCCCGGGGAACTCGTTTTATCCGGACGACCGTGGACGTCGACACGCGCGGCTCTCGTTCAGCGAGGCGGACCCCGACGCCATCGAGCGCGGGATCGAGGCGCTTTCACGGACCGTCCGCGCGGCCATGGACCCGGTTGAAGCGGGCGAGTGAGCGGCGTCTTCGCTGTCCCGCTCTCGGGGCGTTTATCACCCTACCGCCCCCTCGATTTCATATGAGCGATCCCGCAGCGCCGGCGGCCGCGAGCGCCACCGGACGGGAGATCTGGATCGAGAAGTATCGGCCACAACGGCTCACGGACATCCACGGGCAGGAGGAGATCGTCGAGCGTCTTCAGAGCTACATCGAGCAGGACGACGTGCCGCACCTATTGTTTTCAGGGCCTGCTGGAGTGGGAAAAACGACCGCGTCGACGGCGATCGCCCGCGAGATCTACGGTGAGGACTGGCGCGGAAACTTCTTAGAGCTCAACGCCTCGGACCAGCGCGGGATCGACGTCGTTCGCGATCGGATCAAGGGCTTCGCGCGGTCCTCCTTCGGCGGCGAGTTCCGCATCGTCTTTTTGGACGAAGCCGACTCGCTCACCTCGGACGCGCAGGCGGCGCTCCGCCGGACGATGGAGCAGTTCTCCGATAACACCCGATTCATCCTCTCGTGTAACTACTCCTCGAAGATCATCGACCCGATCCAGTCCCGCTGTGCAGTCTTCCGGTTCTCGCCGCTTTCGGACGAGGCGGTCGCCGAGCAGGTCCGCGAGATCGCGGCCGCGGAGGAGATCGAGATCACCGACGACGGCGTCGAGGCGCTCGTCTACGCGGCCGCCGGCGACATGCGCCGGGCGATCAACTCGCTACAGGCGGCGGCGACCACGGGCGAGGTGGTCGACGAGGAGGCGGTCTACGCCATCACGGCCACCGCCCGTCCCGAGGCGATCGAGGGGATGATCACCGACGCGCTCGACGGCGACTTCACGCGGGCGCGGGCGACGCTCGATTCGCTTCTAACCGAGACGGGGATGGCCGGCGGCGACGTGATCGACCAGATCCACCGCTCCGTGTGGGAGTTCGGGCTCTCAGAGCGGGAGGCGGTTCGCCTGATGGAGCGGGTCGGCGAGGCCGACTACCGCATCGCGGAGGGTGCGAACGAACAGGTCCAACTGGAGGCGCTTCTCGCCTCGCTCTCGCTGTCGGAGTAGCACCCGATCACCTTCCCCCTTCGGTGACGACGATCACCCGGAGGTCGTTCACGTTCGTGCCGGTCGGACCCGTTTTAAGCAGCGCGCCGGCGTCCTGCAGGACCGTGGCGACGTCGTTGCCGTCGAGCGCCGCCCGGGCGGCCCGTTCGGCAGCGCGCGTTTCCCCATCCCCCGGTTCGTTGCCCCCGCCGAACGTGGTCGCGTCGACGAGCGCGCCGGCGGCGTCGGTCGGTCCGTCGATCCCGTCGGTGTCGACGGCGGCGACGACCACCCCGGGCTCTTTGACGGCGAGCCCGCAGGCGGTCGCGAACTCCTGATTCGGCCCACCCACGCCGTGATCCGGGTCGAGCGTGACGGTCGTTTCGCCGCCCGAAAGGAGGACACAGGGCGGCTCCGCCACGCCCCCCTCACGCCGACATTCGTCGGCGACGGCCGCGTGAACGATCCCCACCTCGCTCGCCTCGCCTTCCACGTCGCCCGCGAGCGTCACCGCCCGGTAGCCGGCGGCGGTCGCGACGTCGCGTGCGGCACGGATCGCGGTTCGGCCGTTTCCGATCACGGCGACGTCGACGCGCTCGAAGAGCGGGTCGTCCGATGTGGGCGTCTCCGGACGCTCTCCCTCGCGGCCTGCCCGGAGATGTGCCCCGATCGCCGCGGGCGCGTCGATCCCGTACCGGTTCAACACGTCGAGCGCGTCGGCGTACGTCGAGGGGTCGGGGACGGTCGGCCCGCTGCCGATCACGCTCGGGTCGTCGCCGACGACGTCGCTCACGAGTAGGGTTATGACCGTCGCGGGCGCGGCGGCGCGGGCGAGTTGACCGCCTTTCACCCCCGAGCAGTGTTTCCTGACGGCGTTGATCTCGGCGATGGTCGCCCCGGAGGCGATCAGGTCGTTCGTCACGGTTCGCAGGGCGGGTAACGTGACTCCCTCCGCGGGCGCTGCCACCAGCGCGCTGGCCCCGCCGGTGATCCCCGCGATCACGAGGTCGTCCGGGCCGGCCGCGGTCGCCACGTCGAGGATGCCTCGGGTGTGATGAACCCCCCGCTCGGTCGGGATCGGGTGGTCGCCGCGGCACTGCTCGACCGTCCGCGTCTCCACGGGTGCGTCCGTCACGACGATGCCTGAATCCAGTCGGTCGTCGAGAACGTCCTCAAGCGCCGCCGCGAGGGTGCCGGCGGCGTTGCCCCCGCCGAGCAGGACGACCTGGTCGTACCCGTCGAGGTCGTAACTCGACTCGGTCCCGTCGACCGACCGCACGGTGAGGGTCCCGTCCGTGAGGTCGACGGCCGACTCGACGAGCGCCCGTGGGTGGGCGGCCTCGATCCCGGCGCTCAGGCAATCGAGCGCGAGCGCGTGCGCCGGCGTCCGTGCGTGTCGTTCGCGATCCTCGATCTCGACGCCGCGACGCTCCGGGGATTGTTCGGTCATGCGTTCGCTTCTCGCGCCCGGCAAAAGAGTGGGTCGGTGGATTCACGGTCCGCGTCCTCTCCACACCGGATCGCGTCCTCTCCACGCCGCTCCGCGTCCTTTTCACTCCCGTTGGGTATCGACCCGCCAGTCAAGTGCGGTTGTGTTCATCGCCTTTTTCGGGTTAGTTACACAATCAGCGGCGTGAGATGACGATATGGTTTTGTGGGATGGGGTCGAAAACGGGACAATGGGTGATCCGGACCGCGAGGGCCCGCCGACGCTGCTCGACAGCAAGCGGGACGCGACGCGCTATCAGGTGCTCGTGGAGATCGCGGCCCGCCAGCCGGCGGTGAGCCAGCGGGAGATCGCCGATACGATCGGCGTGACCTCCCAGGCGGTGAGCGAGTACGTCCGTGACCTCGTCGAGTCCGGCTACGTCGACAAGGGCGGCCGCGGACGCTACGAGGTCACGAAGGAGGGCGTCGACTGGCTCATCTCCCGAACCGACTCGCTGGAAACCTACCTCGATCGGGTGAACTCGGACGTCCTGGGGAGCGTCGCGGTCGACGCCGCCGTCGCGCTCGCCGACGTTCGCGAGGGCGATGAGGTCGGGCTCGTGATGCGCGACGGGGTCCTCCACGCGGACCCGGCCGGCGGCGGCGCTACCGCGGTCGTCATCGCCGACGGGGAGCGCGGAGAGGCCGTCGGCGTCACCGACTTTGAGGGGTTCGTCGACTACGCGACCGGCCGCGTGACCGTCCTGCCGGTTCCCGCGGTCGCCGATGGCTCCGCCCCGTCCTCCGCGGCGCTCAGCGAACACGCGCCCGGGGACGGGCTGCTCGCCGTGGCCGGGACGGAGGCGTACGCGCTGGTCCGACGGGCGGAGCTTGACCCGGATATTCGATTTGGGACCGTCGAGGCCGTCGCCGAGGCCGCGCTCCGCGGGCTCGACGTGCTGCTCGTCGCCGTCGGCGACGACGTGCCCCGACACACCACCCGTCTCCGTGAGCGGAACGTTCCCCATTCGGTGGTGGACGCCGCGGACCTCCGATAGGGATCGGTGGTGCGTCGGCTCCGGGGCGCGGATAATATAAAAGGGATCCGTCGATCAGTGGGAGCCGTGGACGTGCTCGCGGAGCGCATCGATGCCGTCGAAGGCCTCGTTACAGACCGCACAGATGTCGTGGTGCAGCGGGAGGTGTTGGGTGAGCGCGGCGACCGACTCGAACGTTGCATCGCATGAGGTGCAGCTGTGTGCCATTGTATTAGTAACTCAGCGCGCAAAGTATAAAAACCATTGTTATAAAATGGCTATCTGAGTTCATACAGATTACTAATTCTCTGCCCCTGTATTGTGATCCGCTTCCGGCCTGCTCCCCGTGGTTTAAGATACCTCGCCGCGTGGGTGCAGCTATCCAGATGACTTCCACCGACGTGTCCAACGATGCGGATGCACACGGCGACGAAATATCCCCGAATGCGGCCGAGGACGCGAGCGCGTCGCCCGGCGCGCTCTCGGCGATCGGCGACTCGCCGATGATCGACCTCCCAACGCTCTCGCCGTCGGACGGGGCCGCCATCTCGATCAAATGGGAGGGCGCGAATCCGACCGGGAGTTTAAAAGATCGGATGGCGCTCGCGATGATCGAGGCCGCCCGCGAGCGTGGGGACCTCGCACCCGGCGAGCCGGTCGTGGAGTTCACCGGCGGGAGCACCGGATCGAGCCTCGCGTTCGTCTGTGCGGCGCTCGATCACCCCTTCTCCGTCGTTACCGCCGACTGCGTCGCCGAGGAGAAGATCGCCTCGATGCGGGCGCTCGGCGCGCGCGTCGAAGTCGTCGAAACGCCGGACGGGGTCCCATATGACGGCCTCTTTGATGACCTCCGGGCGGCCGCCGAGCGGATCGCCGACGGCACGGGCGCGTACTTCACGAACCAGTTCGAGAACCCCGACCAACTCGACGGCTACGCGGCGCTCGGCCGGGAGATCCTCGCGGATCGTCCGGACGTCGACGAGTTCGTGATGACCGTCGGGACCGGCGGCTGTGCGATGGGGACCGCCCGGGCGTTACGGGCGGCCGACGCCGACGTTCGTGTTTCCGTCGTTGAGCCGGCCGAATCCCCCGTCCTCACCGACGGGACGACCGGCGAACACAGCGTACAGGGGACCGCCATCGTCGGGTCGCCGCCGCTCGTCGACCCGGCGCTTTATGACCGTGTCCACACCATCCCCAACCGCGAGGGGATCGACTGCGTCCGTGAGATCGCGACCGAGGAGGGGCTGCTCGTCGGCACGAGTACGGGCATGAACGTCGCGGCCGCCCGCCGGATCGCCGCCGAACGCGACCCGGACGAGCGCGTCGTCACGATCGCGTGTGATACCGGCTTAAAATACCTCTCGGAGGGGCTCTACGAGGGACTTGAGGGCTCGACGTTCTGTCTCTGTTGATCCGCTACGGCCGGCCGCCGAGCGACTCCTGTTCGGCACGATCCCCGCCACGGAGGCGACGCCGCCGTTTGTCGTAGGCCGCCTCCAACTTGGCGTTTGTCGCCCGCGAGACGAGATAGCAGTCGGCGTCGCCGGCGTCTGCGGGATGTGCGCTCGCGATCCAGACGTGGCCGTCGCCCGCCGAGAGCGAGTCCGCCCAGCGCTCGGCGGCCGCCCGGCTCTCGAAGGCGTGGCGGGACCCCTCCTCGAAGACGAGGAGGCCGACCTTCGCGTTGCGCTTTCGCGCCGAGGGTTTGACCGCGACGACGACGCTCACGGTCGTCGTTCCGTCGGCATCGAATAAAAACCCCCGTCGGACGCGCGGGGGACCCCTGCCATCGCCAACGGACCGCTTATAAATACGTGAACCAGTCGTCGTGCTCGTCGGTCCGGCGTTCGACCAGATCGAAGAACGCCCCCTGCAGCTCCTCGGTGACGGGACCGCGGCTGCCGGAGCCGATCTCGATGTCATCGACGGTCCGGATCGGGGTCACCTCGGCGGCCGAGCCGGTGAAAAAGAGCTCATCGGCCGTGTAGAGCTGTCCGCGGGAGATGATCGCCTCGTCGTGCACCGTGTAGCCCCGCTCGCGGGCGAGCGTGATCACGGTGTCTCGGGTGATCCCCTCGAGGATCGACTGGGCCGGCCCGGTGGTGTAGATCTCGCCGTCGTTGACCATGAAGATGTTCTCGCCGGGGCCCTCGGCGACGTTGCCCTCCTTATTTAAGACGATTGCCTCAACGTAGCCGTTCCGGCGGGCCTCCTCGCCGGCGAGCAGCGAGTTAACGTAGAGCCCCGTCGTCTTCACGTTCGTCGGGATCTGTGAGGAGGCGTGTTTTCGCCAGGAGGAGACCATCACGTCGACGCCGTCCTCGAGCGCCTCCTCGCCGAGATACGCGCCCCACGGCCACGCGGCGACGACGAGGTCCGTCGGGCAGTTCGCCGGCGAGACGCCGAGGGTGTCGTAGCCGTAGTAGGCGATCGGCCGGATATAACAGGATTCGAGGTCCTGTCGGCGGAGCAGTTCGAGAGTTGCGTCCGTGATCTCCTCGCGGTCGTGTTCGATCTCCATGTCGTACACCTTCGCGGAGTCGAAGAGGCGGTCGAGGTGCTCCTCCCAGCGGAAGATCGCCGCCCCCTTCTCGGTGTCATAACAGCGGACGCCCTCGAACACCCCGCTGCCGTAGTGGAGGGCGTGTGTGAGAACGTGGGTCGTCGCGTCCTCCCAATCGAGGAACTCCCCGTTCTTCCAGATCGTGTCGACGTCCATCTCGTCGAATCCCATGGATGAGCGTCGGCGTCCCGTAGCTTAAAACTCACACATCCGTGTGACGATGTGTCGGGTGCCGACGGCGCATCCGCCCGTTATCTTCGAACGGTCAGCCGCTCGTCTCCCCCCGGAACGTCAGTCCATCCCGAAGGTCCCTCGCGTGTGCGAGCAGGCTCTTCCGATCGATATCGCGCTCGTCGGTTCCGCTCTCCACGTCGCTCCCGGCGGTCCCGGCGGTCACCGTCAGGTGGCCCATCTTTCGCAACGGACGCACGTCGTCCTTACCGTACCAGTGCAGGTCGGCGTCGGGCGCATCGAGGACGCGCTCGACGCTGCGGAGCGTCGCAGGTCGTGATTCTTCCACGTCGCCGAGGATGTTCGCCGTGACGGCGGGCATCCGGAGGTCCGTCGGACCGAGCGGCCAGCTGAGGACGGCGCGCGCGTGGTTCTCGAACTGGGAGGTTCGCGCCCCCTCGATCGTCCAGTGGCCGGAGTTGTGCGGCCGAGGCGCGATCTCGTTGACGAGGACGTCGCCGTCGGCGGTCTCGAACAGCTCGATCCCGAAGACACCCCGTCCGTCGAGCAGTTCGAGGACGTCGCGGGCGACCGCCTCCGCCTCGGCGATGACCGGAGCGGCCGCCCGCGCGGGCGTCACGCTCTCACGGAGGATCTCCTCGCAGTGGACCGTCTCGGTGACGGGATAGGTCCGCGTCTCGCCGTCCGCGCCCCGCACGCCCATAACCGCGAGTTCGCGCTCGAAGGGGATCAGCCGCTCGGCCATCGCGTGGCCGCCGATTTCCGACAGCGCGTCCGCCGCGTCGTCCGGATCCTCGACCGGGAGGTTCCCGCGGCCGTCATAGCCGCCCTCGCGGGCTTTGAGCATGACGCCGCCGAACTCCTCGAGGACGCGTTCGAGCCCCTCGGCGGTCGCGACCCCGACGAACTCCGGGACCGGGATCCCGGCCTCGGCGAGCGCCTCCTTCTGGACGAGTTTGTCCTGAATGGTCCGCAGCGTGTCGGGATCTGGGTGGACCGGAATCTCGTGTTCCGCAGCCGCTTCCGCAAGCAGCTCCGGGTCGGCGAGTTCGATCTCGAAGGTGAGCGCGTCGACCCGGGAGGCGAGCTCGTCGATCCCTTCCGGATCGTCGAAGTCGGCGACGATCGTGTCGCGGGCGACCGGCGCGGCCGGCGGGTCGGGCGTCGGGTCCAACACAATGATCTCGACGCCGAGCGGCGAGGCCGCCTCCGCGAGCATCCGACCGAGCTGTCCCCCGCCCACGACCCCGAGCGTCGGCCCGGGCAACGTGATCGACATGGACGGCGATACCGGATGTCGGTGCATAAACGTTCCCAACCGGATCGATGGATGATCCGCATCGCTGGATCATCCACCGATGCGGATCGTCCCGGCCGTCGGCGGGACGGTTCGACCCGAACCGATGGGGGTGGTCGGATCACCGGCAGCTACATTCGACGCACCCGTGTGGGTGTTCCATGGAGGAGTCGATCGACGAGATCCGTGCGCGGATCGCCCAGGACCCGTACTGCGCCACGCTCGGGATCGAGGTGACGGCGCTCGAACCGGGCTATGCCGAGGCCGAACTGGAGATCACGCCCGCGCTGACGAACTTTCACGGGATCCCCCACGGCGGGGCCATCCACTCGCTCGCGGACGCCGCGTGTGCGGCCGCCGCGAACTCGCGCGGCGAGGACGCGGTCGCGTTGGAGGGAAACATCTCGTATCTCGACGCGGTCGAGGTCGGCACGACGCTCCGGGCGACCGCCGAGGAGGTCCACACCGGCGGTCGAACGGCGGCCTACGAGGTCGTCGTCGCCGAGGCGGATGCCGGCACGAGCGGCGACGTGGAGGGGGATCACGGGGCCGATGACGGGCGGATCGCGACCGCCCGTATTCGCGCCTATCGGCTTTCGTGAGCCCCTATCTATCCCCGTCGGTCATCATCAGTCGATGCTCGCCGTGTCGGTATGTGTCCGGTCCCAGCCGTCGGTGATCGAGGCGGTCACCCGGGTCGCAGCGGTGTTGGGAACCCACAGGACCGCGGCCGGATAGGTGATCACCTGCGCGGCCATGCCGGACTCACACTCGACGTGCGCGTCGATTGAAAGCGCTTCGCCGTCGAGGGTTACGTCATCGACGACGAGCCGATGACACCCCGCATCGGGGCCGCCGCCGGCGAGGTATAGCAGCCGATCGGCGTCGAAATCGGCGCGGTCGACGAGGTCCGGCGAGTCCGAACGACCGTCCGGGATCGACCCCTCCGCGTCCAGAAACCGAACGTGTCCGCCGGCATCCTCGTGATCGAACCAGTCCGGGCGCGCCTGAACCGGCGCGAGCGGCTCCGTCTCCCAGCGTGTTACGGTCATGTGTTCATCCCCGGGTCGATGATTCAAAAGCGTTGACCCCGTCGTGGAACGCTTTCGCTCAATCCGGAAGTCCGGCCGGACAGCTCACGCCGTCGCCGGTGCCGCCGTCGTGCTCCTCGCCAAGCAGGGCGGCGACATCGACCAGCCCGGCTCCCTGCTCGGTTTCCTCAAGGCCGAGGTCCTCCGCGGTTTCGAGCAGCGCGACGCGCGTTTCGGCCGCGGATGCCCCGTCGGCGATGGCGTGTGCGGCGGCACCGGCGACGTGTGGGGCGGCCATCGACGTCCCGTCCAAGGTGTCATAGCCGCCCGGGACGGGCGCGCAGATGTCCGCCCCCGGTGCCGCGATGTCGACACCCGGCCCCCGGCTGGAGAACCCCGCGATCCCGTCGTCGATGGTCGTCGCGGAGACGCCGAGGTACTCGTCGTACGCGGCGGGATAGCCCACGGAGTCGGCCCGTCCCCGGTTGCCGGCGGCGGCGACGAGCACGACGCCCGCCTCGAGAGCGTACTCGCCGGCGGCCTGCAGCGCGGGCGACTCCTGTGGCGATCCGAGGCTCAGGTTCACCACGTCCCAGCCTTGGTCCGCGGCGTACCGCACCGCCTTTGCGACCGCGGACGTTCGACACCGACCGAGCCCGCCACACACCTTCAACGCGTGCAGCGTCGCGCCCGGCGCGACGCTCAAGGTCCCGTCGGATCGGCTCGCACCCGCGGCCGTCCCCGCGACGTGGGTCCCGTGGCCACCGTCGTCGGACCACGGGTGCTCACAGTCGCCACCGCGACACTTCACCCACGCTTTATGTGCGTCCTCGTCCGTCGGCGGGGCGACGGCGTCCTTGAGGTCGGGATGTGTCGCGTCGATGCCGCTGTCGATGATCCCGATGTCGACGCCGTCCGCGCGTCGGCCGTCCTCGATGACCGTCTCCGCGCCGATGCGGGCGGTTCCCCACGGAACCGTCCGCCCGCCGTCTTCGCTCCCGTCATCGTCTTCGTCCCCGTCGTCGCCTCCGTCATCCGACGGATCGGAGGCGGTCTCCAGCCACCGATCGGGCTGTACGAAGGCGACGTCGTCCCTGGAGGTCAACGATTCCGCGCGGGCCGAAGAGAAGGTCCCGCGAACGAGCTGCCACGGCGTGTGCGCCCGCAGGTCGATCCGGAGGGGATCGGTGTCCGAGACGGACGAGGCGGCGGTTACGCCGGCGTCGGAGTCGGTCCCGACGATATACGTCGACATGCGCTCGTGAATCACGGCACCCGCGGCGAGCGCGAGCGCGCCGGTACCGGCGCTTTTGAGCAGTTCCCGTCTCGACCAAGACCGATCCGTCATTGACAACGTTACGTGTAGACGAACATAAAACCTTGAGGACGACTCACACGGTCGCCGAACGCCGCCTCGCATATCCGCCGACTACCGAACCGGCTCCCGTTCCAGCTCCGACTCCGCCCCCGACTCGCTCGCTGTCGTACGGTCGTCCTCGGGCGTCCCGTCGTCGGGCGTCGCTTGGTTCCTGCCTGTTATCGTCTCGTTCGTGGGCTCTCCCGTCTTTATCGAGGGTCCGCTCGACCCCTGTTCCTCGAGCGGCGTCGTGAGCCCGTCGCGGAGGTCGGACCCGAGATGGGCACCGAAGCCGCCGGCCGCGGCCGCGAGCGCGAGGGAGGCTGCGAGCGACGCCGGACCGATCGATCCGAGCGCAGCAACCGCGCCCAGCACGCCGACCCCCGGAACCCCGGCGGCGGCGAGCACGACGAGTTTCGCCGCCACCGCCGCGACGGTCGCCTCGACAAGCGGCCGGCGAGTGAGCGCGAGGCCGAGCAGGAACCCGCCGACGAGGATGCCGAGGAACGTCCCGACGCTCGTGTTCGCGAGGAGGCCGGCACCAGCCCCGCCGCCGACGGTGAGGAGGGCGAACGCGAGGGCGACGGGGGAGAACCGTCCGGTCGCTCGCGATGGCATACGTTATCGATCGGCTCCGGGGGCAATGTATCTTCGGCCGGCCTCAATTCGTGGTCGTGGCGCTCCCTGATCTCTCGTTGGGGCATCCGACGCCTCCGTGAGGTCGTCCCCACGGAGCATTCATGTGTGTCCAGCACTACCATGATATTGATGCCCAAACGAAACTCACTCTGCCCGTTTACCCGCGGCGGCCGGGCACGTGCACGTTCGGGAGCGAAGGCCGGCGCGACGATCGGCGCGAGCATCGGCTCCAGAGCGGGACCGGTCGCCGCCGGGATCGCCTCGGGATTCGGCGGCGCGGCTGGATACATCGCCGGCGCGATGATCGACGACGTGACGCCCGGGGACGGTCGGTTACTTCCCGACGGCGGCCGCGAGTTGGACGCCGTCGACGACCGGTCGGACGGGGCGGACCACGCCGTTTCGATCCCGGTGACCGAAGCCGACCGGTAACGGGCTGGATCGCCGGCTGACGCCCCCGGGGCGTTCGTCGTCGTCGCTTCCGCCGGCTCCGGCCCCGCCCCCGACCGACTTATGAGGCGTGCGGCGGTACCGGGTATAACGAATGTCGATCGATCGCGGAGCCCAGCGATACCAGGATGGTGGGTACCGCTCCCCTGACGGCGGTGGATCGGCCGGATGACCCTCGATAAACTCCGGCCCCTCTCGAACCGGGCAATCACGCCCTTCGTCGCCCTCGCGACGCGGCTCGGGCTCTCCGCGAACGTCATCACGATTACCTCGATCGGCACCGCCGCGATGGCGGCCTACGCGCTCGTTCGGGGTGGGACGGACCCGTCGTGGTATCTGGCCGCCTCGGCGTTCGTCCTCTTTACGGGGTTTCTCGACGTGCTCGACGGGGCGGTGGCGCGCTCGACGGGCACCGACTCCGAGTTCGGCGACTTCCTCGACCACGTCCTCGACCGCTACGGCGACGTGCTCGTGCTCGGCGGGCTCGCGGTCGGCACGGGACAGTACCTCCTGGGCATGGCCGCCGTCTCCGGCGTCCTCCTCACCGCCTATCTGGGCACACAGGGCGACGCGCTCGGGCTCGGCCGGATCTATGGGGGACTGCTTGGCCGGGCCGACATCCTCGTGATCGTCGGGGCGGTGACGGCCGTGGCCGCGTTCACCAACCCCGTACTGTATGACCTCACGCTCGTGGAGTGGTCGGTGGTCTTCTTCGCGATATTCACCCACGTCACCGCCCTCCAGCGGTTCGTCTGGTCGTGGCAGGAGCTTCGCGCGGACGGGTAAGCTAGCGGGTCCGGAGAGTAAGGGGCCTATTCGGGGATCCGAACCGTGTGTTCGAGCGTCCCGATCCCCTCGATGTCGACCTCGACTGTGTCGCCGTCGGCGAGCGCCCCGACACCCTCGGGCGTCCCCGTCGCGATCACGTCGCCGGCCTCAAGCGTCAGGTAGGTCGTGATCTCCTCGATCAGCGTCGGCACGTCGAAGATCAATTGTCCGCGGTGGCCGTCCTGTTTCGTCTCCCCGTTCACGCGGAGTTCCACGCTCGCGTCCGCGGGCACCTCGTCGGGAGTGGCCATGACCGGACCGAGCGGTGCCGCGCCGTCGAAGGCCTTCCCGCGCACCCAGTTCTGCTCCTCGTTCTGGTCGTCGCGGTTCGAGACATCGTTCATGCAGGTGAACCCGGCAACGACGTCCATCGCGTCGGCGGCGTCGACGTCCTTACACTGCTCGCCGATGACGACCGCGAGCTCGGCCTCCCAGTCGATCCGCTCCTTTCCGGCCGGGACGGTCACCGTGTCGCCGTGGCTCGCGAGCGTGTTCGGGGGTTTTAAAAAGAGCAGCGGGCGATCGGGGACCTCGTTGCCGAGTTCGGCGGCGTGGTCGGCATAGTTGCGCCCGATACAGACGATCTTCGACGGCTCCGTCGGTGCGAGCACGTCGATGGCGTCGTCATCGAGCGCGTAGGTCTCGCCCGCGAAGGCGACGGCCTCGGTTTCCGGGTCGTAGGTTCCCTCGCGGACGGCGCCGGCCGGGTCGCGGAATCGCACGTGGTGCATATCGGTGGCTCAGACGGGGCGCTAAAAAAGGGTTCCCGACGCGGCGAACGCCACGGCGGCGTCGATATTTAATAGCTCCCGTCGAGAACAACCGCACGCATCATGGAGCTCACTTGGTATGGCCACTCGACGTGGCACGTCGTCGTCGGCGACACCGAACTGCTGATCGACCCCTTCTTCGACAATCCGAAGACCGAGACGGACCCCGAGGAGCTCGACCCCGACTACCTCCTCTTGACGCACGGCCACACCGACCACATCGCGGACGTCGACCGCTTCGAGGGCGCGACGCTGGTCGCGACCCCCGAACTCGTGAGCTACGTACAGGACACCTTCGGCCACGAGGACGCCGTCGGCGGGATGGGGATGAACATCGGCGGCACCGTCGAGTGCGGCGACGCTTGGGTAACGATGGTTCGAGCCGATCACTCGAACGGGATCGACACCGGCTACGGCACCTCCGCGGGGATGCCCGCCGGCTTCGTGATCGGTGACAAGAAGCCGACCCAGGAGTCCGACCCCGACTGCACGACGTTCTACCACGCCGGCGACACCGCGCTCATGTCGGAGATGGTCGACGTGATCGCGCCCTTCCTCGAACCGGACGCCGCGGCGCTGCCGATCGGCGACCACTTCACCATGGGACCGGCCGGTGCGGGCATCGCCGCCGACTGGGTTGGCGCGGACGTCGTCTTCCCGATGCATTACGACACCTTCCCGCCCATCGAGGTCGACCCCGACGAGTTCGTCCGCGAGGTGAAAGCCGCCGGCGCCCGTGCAGAGGTCGTCGTCCTGGAGGGCGACGAGACGTACACGCTTGACGCCTGAGTCGGGGCCCCCGCCGGCTCCCCGTTTTCGCGTGCTCGGTTGCTCGCTCCGCGTGAGACGGACACACGATAGCAACCTTTAGGCCGTCAGCGACGGACCAATCGAACGTCATGTCGGACATTCAAACCACTACCGTATGTGAGGACGGCTACGCGTGCACGAGCCAGGTCGGCGACTTCGACCTCCAGATCGACGCGACCGACGAGACGGGGCCGAACCCGAACGCGACGCTCGTGGCCACCTACGCCTCCTGTTTCATCCCGGCGTTCCGCGTCGGCGCGAGCCAGCGCGGCGAGGACGACCTCGGCAAGCTGCAGATCGACGCCAGCGCCGAGCTCGACGACGATGACGACCTCGCGGCGATCAGCTTCGACCTCCACGTCGAGGCCGACCTCGACGACGAGACCTTCGACGAGATCGTCGAGCGCGCCGAGGGGATCTGCCACGTCCACGCCGCGTTGAAGGCCGACCTGCAGGCCGACGTCAGCGTCCACGGCGGCGCGTTTTAAACCCGCGTTTCCGGACGCGCTCTCCCCGTTATTTCTCCTGCCGATCACGGACGCGTTCGCGTCGACGCGCGAGCAACGCGGTCATCCCCTTCCCTGGCCCGCCCTCGATCGGCCAGCCATGGGTTCGCCATATCGGCGGCTCGGGCGCGAAGGACGGACATGACCCGGAACACTCCCGCGCGCTCGGACAGCGCTTTTTCGCCGCACAATATGGCAGTAGCGCCCGCCCGGCGGGTCGCAACTCGAAGGCGTGACAATCGGGCCGCATCGTGTCGTGAAACGAGCGCCAGCCCCTCCCGTAGGCCCGCTCGGCGATGACGAGCCGCCGGGTGATCGTCTCCGGATCGCGGGTCGCCGGGGCGATGTCGCTCGGGTGCCAGGCGACGATCGCGGCGTCGCCGTCGACGCCAACCCCATTGTCGCCGACATCCGCCCCGTCGTTGACGCCGCCTCCCCCAAAATCGGTCGTGAGCACGCCGGCCTCCACGGGCATCGACCGCAACAACGCCGGTTCGACGCGCTCGCCGGTCGCGCTCGTCGCGAGCCACACCTCGTCGGCGAGCGCCGTCTCCACGTCGTGGGCGAGTTGGTCCGCGAGCGCGTCGGCCGCGGACCGGTCGAGATCCGGCTTGTTCTCGATCGCGACGATCCGCCGGACCCAGTCGGGGTACAGCCGCAGGCGACGACATTCGATCCGGTTCCCGCGTCGGCGTTTCTCGATCAGGCCCCTGCCGGCCGCCCGGTGGACGGCCTGCCGGACGTATCGCCACGGATAGCCCGGGTCCGGGAGGGCGTCGCGGTACCACGTCCACTCCGCCGGCGCGTGACGGACGACGTGGAGGAGGTCCGAATCGAGCCCGCGGTCGCCGAACGTCCGCCGGAGGGCGAACGCCTCGGGGTCAACCTCGATCACGACCGTATCCCAGCGGCGGTCGCGGGTACCGAGCTGTCTGGCGACGATGGCGGGCCGTCGACCCTCGCTCGGATGCCACGCCAGCTCGACGTATCGGCAGACGAGCAGCTCGTAGCCGAACTCGTGGTCGGGATACACGGCCCTCGTTGTCGGGCGTCGGATAAAAGCGGTTCGCGCCCGGTGGTCCGGGCGCTTTCGGCGGCGGTCGCCGAACCCGGCCGACTCAGACGTACTCGCCGGTGGCCTCGTCTTTCAGCTCCTCGAGGTACTCGTGGGCCTCCTCGAGGATCTCGCGGGGACCGTCTTGGGTGATCGTGTTGATCGCCTGGTCGTAATCGCGCCACTGCAGGTCGCGGTGTTCCTTCGAGATCTCCGCGCTCGCCTCGAACGAGCGGGCGATGAACAGGTGGACCGTCTTGTGGATGGTCTTCCCGCTCGCCTCGAACACGTAGTCGTACTCCTCGCGGAAGCCGTCGATGAGGCGGAAATCGTCGATTCCAGCCTCCTCCGAGACCTCCCTGATCGCCGTTTGCTGAAGCTCCTCGTCCCCCTCGACCCCGCCTTTGGGGAACTCCCAGTCCCCCGGTCGGCTCTTCAGGAGTAAGTACTCCCGTTCGCCGCGGGTGTCGCGGAAGAGGATGGCCCCAGCGCTGACCGCTTCGACCGTCATTAGCGTCAGGTAAGCCACCCCACCTAAAGAGGGTATCGGACTCGTCGATTCGTGCGGTTCTCGGACGCTCTCGGCGGATCCGTGCAGAACGGTATCGACGCCCATCCCGGCGCGGTAGATGCGCTTTTACACCTCCGGCGTCCATCCCCGGACATCCCTCATGACCTTCGTCACGAAACTCTCGTTCGCCTCGGGCGACCGCGACGTCCTCGCCGAGACCGTCGCGGACCTGAAACGAACGCTCGAACGAAAGGGCGCGGAGTGCAAGGGGCCACACGCCCCCCCGGCCGAGACCGTCCGCGTTCCCCTGTATAAGAACCTCCGCGCCGGCGACGAGTTCCCCCCGTGGAGCTACCGCGTATATAAACGATCCATGGAGATCCACGGCGCGGACGCCGCCGCACGCGACGTGATCGCCCGCGAATTCCCCGACTCCGTCCACGTCGAGGTCGAGATCGACCGGAAGAAGCCGCTCGGCCACCGTCGCGAGTGACCGGTTTGGAGGAGGGGTTCGGCGGCCACTGGACCTTTTAAGCACGCCGGCCGCGACCTCCCCGTATGAGCGTGCTCGATGCGAACCGCTATCGCGAGTTCCGCCGCGACCTGCACCGTCACCCCGAACCCGCCTGGTGTGAGTTCTACACCACCGCCCGCCTCGTCGAGGAGCTTCGCGACCGCGACCTCACCGACCTCCACGTCGGCCCGGCGGCGCTCGCTGCCGACGAGCGGCTGAACGTTCCCGACGAGGGGACGCTGGACGACTGGCTCGACCGAGCCCGGCAGGCGGGAGCCGATCCCGACGTCCTCGATCGCCTCGAAGACGGTTCAACCGGCTGTATCGCCGTGATAGAACGCGGCGACGGCCCGGTGATCGGGCTCCGCGTCGACATCGATGCCCTCCCGATCCTCGAAAGCGACGACGCCGAACACGCCCCCGCCGCCGAGGGCTTTCGCTCCACGAACGAGGGCTACATGCACGCCTGCGGCCACGACGCACACGCGACGATCGGGCTCGGCGTGGTCGATTCGATCCTGGAGTCGGACTTTGCGGGCACGCTCAAGGTGTTCTTCCAGCCCGGCGAAGAACAGATCGTCGGGGGCAAGCCGATGGCTGAGTCGGGTCACCTCGACGACGTTGAGTACCTCTATGCGGTCCATATCGGCCTCGATCACCCATCGGGCGAGGTCGTCTGTGGGATCGACGGCTTTCTCGCGGTCCGCCACTTCCTCGCCGAGTTCGAGGGCGAACCGGCCCACGCCGGCGCACGGCCCGAGCAGGGGCGAAACACGGTGCAGGCGATGGCGGCCGCGATACAGAACCTGTATGCGATCCCCCGACACGCCGACGGCCAGACTCGGGTGAACGCCGGCGTCGTCGGCGGGGGCACCGCGACCAACATCATCCCCGAGGAGTCGTTCATCGAGGGGGAGGTCCGCGGCGAGTCGACCGAACTGGCCGACTATATGTCGCGACACGCCGACCGCGTGCTCCGGGCCTCCGCGGAGATGCACGACTGTACGGTCTCCATCGAGACGCTCGGCGAGGCCCCGAGCGCGACGAGCGACGACGCGCTCGCGGCGATCTTCGGTGACGTTGCCGGCGAACACGACGGCGTCACGAACGTGGTCGACACGGCGGAGTTGGGCGGTTCCGAGGACGCGACCTACCTCATGCAGGCGGTGCAGGACAACGGCGGGCTCGCCTGCTACGTCGGCGTCGGCACCGATCACCCCGGCGGACACCACACGAGCACCTTCGACGTCGACGAGTCGGACCTCACGCTCGGGATCGACCTGCTCACGGGGTCGATCCGCCGCGTCGCGGACACGCGGCCCTGAGCCGGTTCCGGTTTTCAGCGCACTGGGAGGCTCGGATCAGTACCCGGAGCAGCGCCGCTCAGTACTTCGGGTCCGCGCCGGTCGTCTCGTAGATCCGATCCATGATCGAATCGCGTTCGTTCGTCCAGTTGGCCATCGCGGCGGGGCTCGTCGGATAGCCCTCGTAGTGGGCGAGCAGCTCGTCGGCGAGCGTCTTCGTCCGGTAGAAATCACGGATGGTTCGCCAGTAGCCGAAGCTGCTGATCGCACATTTCACCTTGAGGCTGAACGACATCGAGGTCGACCCCTCATAGAGCGCCTCCGCCAGCTTCTCGCCCGGGAGCGCCGCGAGCAGGCCCATCAGGTCGTCGACGTCGACTGCCGTCGAGAGGACGTTATAGACGTCGAGCCCGGCGTAGCGGCCGCCGAAGTGGTCCATCACGCGCTCGTTGTACCGCCAGAGGTTCTCCTCGGAGACGTCGTCGTCGCTCACGGCTTTGATCGCCTGCTCGCCGGCGTACTTACCGGCGTAGGCGGCCCCCGCAATGCCGCCGCCGGTCGTCGGGTTGACGTGCCCCGCGGCGTCGCCGACAGCCATGTAGCCGGGCGCGACCGCGGAGTCGTAGGGCCGTCTGGTGGGTAGCGCCGCGCCGAGTTTATCACGGACCTTCGCGCCCGCGAACTCCGGTCGATCCCGGAGGTCGCGTTTGAGCGACTCGACGAGTTTCATCGGCTCCTCGTTCATCTGGAAGCCGAGCCCGGCGTTGATCTCCGTGCTGGTTCGCGGGAAGTACCAGAGGTAACCCGCCGCTCGCTCCGTCGGTTTGAACACGAGCGCGTCGTCCCACTCGACGGGTTCGGGCACGTCGACGATCTCGCGGTAGGCCGAACAGAACTGCGAGTACCGGACGCTGGTGTCGAAGGTCGTCCCCTCGAAGTCGGCTTTGTCCTGCAACAGCGAGAGCGACCCCGCCCCGTCGATCACGATGTCGGCCTCGTATCGGCGCGGCTCGCCGCGACGGGATGCTTTGAGCCCGCTCACCCGGCCGGAGTCGTCCTGTATCACGTCGTTTATCACCGTGTCGTAGTGGAACTCCACGCCGGCGTCCTCGGCACCCGCGATGATCTGCCGTCCGTACTCCCATCGGTCGATGACGGCGAGTTCACCGGGGACCGGAATTTCGAGGACGGTGTCCTCTTTGGGGATCTCGAAGCGACCGTGGTCGACGTCGGTGTTGGTGAAGGCGGGTTCGAGCCGCGATTTCGGGATCGCCTCCGGGAACGCGTCCGCCCCCTTCAGCGCGTCCCCACAGGCGATATGGCCGGCCTCCTCGGCGTCCTTTCGCTCGACGACGACGACGTCGAGGCCCTCTAAGGCGATCGTCGCGGCCGCGTAACAGCCGGCGGTGCCCGCGCCGGCGACGACGACGTCGTACTCGTGACTGCTCATGTCCCTTCGGTTGACACCCCGCGGGAAAACTCTTTACTCCCGTTTTCGTTCCCTTTGAGGCGACGGATGGAGGCGAAGGCCCATGCTCGATGCGGACCTGACGACGAATTGTCACCAGGACGCGGGGCGCGATCCATCCCTAACGAGGTAGGGACGGCTTCCTTGCCGGTTCCGCCGCTATATCCGCCCATGACTGGACTCGAACACGTCGACGCCGATCGGCTCCATGAGTGGCTCGATGCCGTCGAGCGAAAGGAGGCGGCGATGGCGCTCACCGCCGCGGTCGCCGTCGATCGTGGGGAGACGGTCGCGTCGGTCGCTGACTGGCAGGGTCGCGAGCCCGACGCGGTTCGTGCGGACCTGGACGCGATCGATTCCCCGGGGCTCGTCTCCGCGGTCGCCGTCCGGGAGGGGGTCGATATCGAGGGTATCGCCGAGGCGTCGAGCCTCTCGCTGGCGACCGTTCGCGAGTGGTTCGACTCGCTCGCCGACCGTCCGGTTCCGGAGGCGGCTGACGTCATCTCGCGGTATGCGGGGGGCACCGCACGCCCGCTCGTGACGGACGAGCCGTCGAGGGTGTATCACCTCTCTTATGACGCGCTCCGGGAGCAAGGGTGGTCGCTTGAGGACCCCGACCTCTTCGAGAAGGCGGCCGATTCCGACCTCGGTCTGCCGGAGTTCGGGCGGTTCCTCGTCCAACCCGACGAGTCGATACTCGAAGCCGCGGAGCGTGGCGGCCGCGACTGGCCCTACGCCTGCCGTGCCGGGGCCTGTTCGAACTGTGCGGCGATCGTGGTCGACGGCGACGTGGCGATGCCGAGCCAGTCGATCCTCTCGAACGAACAGATCCGTACGGCGAACGCCCGACTCTCCTGTGTCGGCGTCCCGGTTACTGAGGAGGTCTTCATCGTCACGGGCGTGGGCGACTTGGCGGACTTCGCCGACCTGCGGTTGCCCTCGCCGACCGACGCCTGAGGTGCCCTCGCCAACGGACGCCTGAAGGCCCGCCGTTCCCCCGTAAGCGGGCCGAAAACCGCGGGACAACCGCAACGATAATGTGTCTCCACTCGTCCTCATATATATGGATCGGCGTACCTTTTTAGCGGCCGCGGGAACGGGAAGTCTCATCGCAACGGCAGGTTGTACCGGCGGCGACGATGACGACAGCGACGACGGGTCGCTGAACGTCGGGATCATCTACTCGACCGGCGGCCTCGGCGACGAGTCGTTCAACGACATGGCCCACCGGGGAATCCAGGAGGCCGAAGCGGACTTCGGCATCTCGTTTCAGAACGCCGAACCGGACGCGCCGGCCGACATGGACGAAATGCAGCGACAGTTTGCCGCCGAGGGGAGTATCGACGCGGTCATCTGTATCGGGTTCGACCACGAGGCCGACCTTGAGGCGAACGCCGCGGAGTTCCCCGACACGAACTTCGTCCTCGTCGACGCCGTCGTCGAGGCGGACAACGTCGCGAATTACCTCTTCCGTGAACAGGAAGGATCGTTCCAGGTCGGTCACTTCGCCGGGCTCTTGACCGGCATGGAGTACGAACACGGCGGCGGTTCGACCGATCCCGACGAGGCGGTCGTCGGGTTCGTCGGTGGTGAGGAAACCTCGCTTATCGAACGGTTCGAGGCGGGGTACATAGCGGGTGCCCGGCACGCCGACGCCGACATCGAGACGCCCTCCTCGTACGCCGGAAGCTGGAACGACCCGACGACGGGCCAGGAGATCGCCAGCAGCATGTACGACGGTGGCGCGGACTTCGTCTATCACGCCGCCGGCGGCACGGGCGGCGGCGTCTTCGAAGCCGCGCAGTCGGCCGGTCGATACGCGATCGGCGTCGATGACGACCAGTCGCTCAGCGCGGAGGAGTTCAGCGATGTGATCGCCGCGAGCATGATCAAGCGGGTCGATACGGCGGTGTACGAGTCGATCGAGGCGCTCGTCAACGACGAGTTCGAGGGCGGACAGCTCAACGACCTCGGCCTTGCGGAGGGCGGCGTCGGTGCCGTCATCGGACAGGACTTCGAGGGCGAGATCCCCGAGGAGGTCATGGACGAACTCGAGGCGTCACGTCAGGCGATCATCGACGGCGATATCGACGTTCCGGACACGCTCGACGACCTCTAGGTTCGATGGGGAGGATCACCGATTCGGGAGGCTCCACCGACGCTCGCATCGCGGACGGTGGTGGCCGAAGCCGTCGTTCACCGGCGGTCGAACTGGAGGGCGTGACCAAGCGGTTTCCGGGCGTCATCGCGAACGACGACGTCGATTTCGTCGTCGAGCACGGGTCGATCCACGCGTTGATCGGCGAGAACGGTGCCGGAAAGACGACCCTGATGAACGTCCTGTACGGGCTGTATGAACCCACCGAGGGCACGATCCGGATCAACGGTGAGCCCGTGTCATTCGACGATCCGGGCGACGCGATGGACGTCGGGATCGGCATGATCCACCAGCACTTCATGCTCGTGGACACGATGACGGTCGCCGAAAACGTCGTACTCGGGGACGAGCCGACCCGATTCGGCGGGCTGTTGACCGACGAGCGGAAGGCGATCGAGGAGACCCGACGGTTGGCCGAGCAATATGGGTTCGACATCGACCCGACCGAACGGATCGAGGAGATAAGCGTCGGCGAACAGCAACGTGTCGAGATCTTAAAGACGCTCTATCGCGGCGCCGAGATCCTGATCTTGGACGAACCGACGGCGGTGTTGACCCCCCAGGAGGTCGATGCGCTCTATGAGATACTGAACGAGCTGATCGACCAGGGGAAGACGATCATCTTCATCACGCACAAACTCGGTGAGGCGTTACACGCCGCCGATGCGATAAGCGTCCTCAGGAACGGGGAACTGATCGGGACGGTCCCCGCCGCCGAGGCGACCCGTGAGGAACTCGCGCGGATGATGGTCGGCAAGGACGTGCTTCTCGAGGTGGAAAAGCCCGCCGCCAACCGCGGCTCCGCGGTCCTCCGGATAGACGAGCTGGCGGTCGATGACGATCGCGGGATCCCGGCCGTCGAGGAGGTCTCCTTCGACGTCCATGCCGGGGAGATATTCGGGATCGCGGGCGTCGACGGCAATGGGCAGTCCGAACTGGTCGAGGCGATCACCGGGCTTCGACGGCCCGAATCCGGAACGGTCACCTTCGAGGATACGGACATGACGGCGTTCCCACGCCGGAAACGGATCGCGGCCGGGATGGCGTACATCGCGGAGGACCGGCAGAAGCGGAGCCTCGTGATGGAGTACGACCTCCGCCGAAACGGCGTTCTCGGCTGTCAGCGGCTGCCCACGTTCGGGGACCGCTGGTGGATCGACTGGGACCGGATCGACGGCTACGTCGACACGATCATCGACGAGTACGACGTTCGTCCGCCCGATCCCACCGCGGCCGCACACTCGCTATCCGGGGGGAATCAGCAGAAGTTCATCGTCGGCCGGGAGTTCGAACGCGATCCATCCCTGGTCATCGCCGCACAGCCGACCCGTGGCGTCGACATCGGGAGCATCGAGTTCATCCATGAACGGCTCCTCGAACTGCGCGCGGAGGGTAAAGCCACCCTGCTGGTCTCCTCGAAGCTCGACGAGGTGACGCAACTGTCGGACCGACTCGGCGTCATGCACGACGGGCAACTCGTCGCGGTGGTCCGTCCCGAATCCGTCACCGACGAGCAACTCGGCCTCCTAATGGCGGGCGAGCGACCGACGGGGCTCGACGTGGACGCCGCACGCACACGGAGCGAGCCATGAGCGGCGTGCGCGCCCGGATAGAAGCGTCCCTCGATCGGCTGGTTGACGCCACGGTGATCGAGCGGCTTCAGATCAGCCTTGCGGCGCTCGGCTTCGCAGTCGTCGTCGGTGCCGTGCTCGTGTTCGTCTCCGGGCTGATCGCCGACTGCCCCGACCCGTTCCTCTCGCTCCCGGGGCTGGGTGGCGCCTGCTACAACCCAGTTGAGGTCTATTGGACGATGGCTACCGGTTCGTTCGGCTCGCTCGCCGCGCTGGGGCGGACGCTCCAGGAGACGACCCTGTTGTTGTTCACGGGGCTGTCGGTCGCCGTGGCGTTCCGTGCCGGACTGTTCAATATCGGGACGCAGGGACAGATGATCCTCGGCGCGCTCGGCGCGGCGCTCACCGCGCTCTGGCTGGGCGAGGTGGTTCCGGGAAGCTTGATCGGCGCGCTCATCGTCATTCCGGCCGGGGTCGTCGTCGGTGCGGTTATCGGCGGGCTCTGGGGGATGCTCCCCGGGTTGATGAAGGCCTACGCCGACGCCCACGAGGTGATCACGACGATCATGTTGAACTTCATCGCGATGGGGATCGCGTTCTGGCTCGTCCAAAATCGTGTCGGGAACCTCGAATCCGACTCCGTGTTGACACACACGATCCCGGAGGTTGCCCGGCTCACCCCGACGATCGGCGGGACGCGGTTCTCGCTGTGGGCACTGCTTGCCGCGCTCATCGCCGCGCTCGGCATTTACGTGCTCTATGACCGGACGATACTGGGGTATGAGCTCCGCACGAGCGGGGTTCAGGAGGCCGCAGCGGAGTACGGCGGCGTCAACGCCAAGCGAAACATCGTCACGAGCATGACCCTGTCGGGGGCGCTGGGCGGGATCGCCGGCTCGGTGTACGTGATGATGGTCCAGTACCGGTGGCAGGACGGGATCCCGCCGCTCGGCTTCGACGGCATCGCCGTCTCGATCCTCGCCGGAAACAACCCGATCGGCGTCATTCCCGCCGCCGTGCTCTTCGGCGCGATGAAAAGCGGTAGCGTCGCGCTCAACCTCTCGCTCGGCGTCCCGCCGGAGCTCGTCGAGGTGCTTCGCGGGCTCATCATCCTCTTCATCGCGATGCCGGAGTTCTTCCGGATGATCGGGAAGCGCTACGGCTACGGCAGCGACCCGCTCGCGACCGACGGGGGTGAGAACGTATGAAGCGACCGACGGTTACCCGGCGGCAGGGGCTCGCGATCGGGGCGGTCCTCTTCGGGTTGCTCCTCGCCGGGTTCCTCATCGACGGCGGCCGATCGCTTCTGGGCGACGTCACCGGCGTTATCAGCGCCTCGTATTTCGCCGCCGTGTTTCGGTTCACCGTCCCGATCGCCTTCGCCGCCATGGGCGGGATCTTCGCCGAGAAAAGCGGCGTGATCAACATCGGGCTCGAAGGGTTGCTCATCATCGGTGCCTTCGGCGCGGTGGCCGCGCTCTGGGGGCTGTCGGCGACGCCCATCGGCGCAAACATCTGGGTCGCGTTCCTGCTGGCGGTCCTCGCCAGTACCCTGGTCGCGCTGCTGTTTGCGACCGTCTGCATCGATTTCAAGGCGGATCAGATCATCGCCGGGCTCGCCATCTGGCTGATCGCGCTCGGTTTCGCGCCGTTCGCGAGCATCATCATCTGGGACCGGACCAACAGCCCGAGCGTCGGCACGTTCCCGGTTTGGGAGGTCCCGGTGTTAGCCGACCTCCCGACGGTTGGTCCGCTGTTCAGCGCGACCCTCCCGGTCTTCCTGCTCGTGCTCGCCGTCCCGTTCTCGTGGTACCTGCTTAACCGGACGACGTTCGGCAAGTGGATCGAGGCGAGCGGTGAGGATCCAAAAAGCCTCGACACGGCAGGAGTCGACGTTCGGCGCGTTCGGTATGTCGGCGTCCTGCTCTCAGGCGTCTATTGCGGGGTCGGCGGTGCCGGGCTCGCGCTCAATACGGGGCAGTTCGTCGGCAGCGGCGACACGATGGTCGACGGTCGGGGCTGGATCGGCCTCACGGCGTACCTGATCGGCAACTACAACCCCATCGGGGCGTTCCTCGCGTCATTCCTCTTCGCCGCGCTGGATGCCTTACAGCTTCAACTGCAACAGATCGCCGGCTTCGAGGTCTCCTCGACGCTCGTCGGCATCATCCCGTATGTCGCCGTCCTCGTCGTGCTCACCTTCGTCGGCCGCACGCGGATGCCGTCGGCGGCGGGCGAACACTACGAATCGGACGAATAGGCGTTCGCCGGGTTCGACCCGTGTCCGTCCGGCTCGTGTCCGTTCCTCCATGTCTCCGTTCGCTGCGTCCCCGTTTTCGATATTCTTCCCATCGGTCTATCGGGTTCTGTCCTCTCGACTCGACGGCTTACGTTACGGATCGGCCGGGACGGACCCCTACCCCTCAGGTTGTCTTAGATGGCTAAGTTTATATTTAGACGTGCCAAAAAATCGGACGAGAATCAATGATACCGGCAGAGTCGGCGACCGACGACTGGATGCAATCCGTTCCGCGCTGGGTGCTCGCGATCGGGCCGCTCGTCATCCTCGGGGCGGTCGTGTTGGTCCTCTTCACCACGTCGCCGTTCGGTGACGCGGCCGCGATGACCGAGGCGTCGACGACGGAGGTGCTCTGGACGATCACCGTGATCAGCGTCTTCGTCGGGGTGGTGCCCGTCGCGATCGGGATGCTCTGGTTCCCGTTCATCCGACAGCTCGATCCGCGGTGGCTCCACGCCGTCCTCGCGCTGTCTGCGGGCGTCCTCGCGTTCGTCGCGGTCGAGATGACCGACGAGGCGGTCGAGTATGCGGCGGACGCACCGGACCCGCTTTTTGCCGGCGGGCTGGCGATCGTCGCCGGCGTCGTGACGTTCGCGGTCGTCGCCGCGGCGAGTCGCTGGAGCCACCGTCGGCTCCGGGATACGAGCAATCAGGGGCTGGGCGTCGCGTATCTCGTCGCCGTCGGCCTCGGGCTCCACAGCGTGGGCGAGGGGATCGCCATCGCGGGCGCGTTCGCCATCGGTGAGGTCGGACTCGTGATGCTGCTCGTGGTCGGCTTTCTCATTCATAATGTCACGGAGGGGCCGACCGTCGTCGCGGCCGTCGCGCGCGATACCCACACCCCGGCGCTTTTCCACTTCGCCGCGCTGGGGCTGATCGCGGGTGGCCCGCTCGTGCTCGGCGGGTGGCTCGGCATCGTCGCCTACTCGCCGCTGCTCGCGGCGACGTTGCTCGCGATCGGGGTCGGCGCGATCGTACAGGTCGTCGTCGAGGTCGTGGGGCTCATCAGGCTCGACGCGAAGCGCGTGCTGACCCGCCTGAACGCCGCCGGCTTCGTCGCCGGCGTCGGGGTGATGTTCCTCATGGAGGAGGTCATCCTCGACATCTACTTCGGTATCTAAGCGACGGGCTCGATCAGCGCCGGATCGTCGTTCGCGGGGGTGTTCAC
>Ga0207421_10001863_pt1 | contig 26814 bp, 23 predicted proteins | sample SodLakKL_010_SED_4_FD_187542 | JGI IMG/M metagenome (GOLD analysis project Ga0207421, IMG submission 187542) | Alkaline sediment microbial communities from Lake Tanatar, Kulunda Steppe, Russia - 8KL_010_SED (SPAdes) (version 2) | ecosystem: Environmental > Aquatic > Non-marine Saline and... | reverse complement strand
CAGTAAATCAACCTGCAAATTAGAAACTTTATCCTTAAGCTTTTCTAGAACCCAGTTATTTAATTGCTCACCTTTTTCAGCCATCAGCTTATAATAAACCGGGGGCTTAATATCGGTCAGGACAATGCGGTGCAGGAATTCAAATAAGCCGCCCTCGATCAAACGCTGCCAGTCAATGACAGTTCCATGATCCGCTTCTTCTATTTTGGCCAGCACATATGCGTAAACCATTTTATGAGCTTGTTTGTCCAGTTCAGTAAAGTGTTCAGGCCGGATGTGGTCATTCCAGCGTTGAATGCTGGCCGCTTCATAAAGCAGCTCGAGCAATTCTTTCCTAATCATCGCGGTTCAACCTTTCTTTCGACCGAATTTTGATTCATTGCCTTTCAATAATCGGCCGATATTTTCATGATGACGAACAATAACCAGGATTGCTGAAGCGATTCCAAACCAAACATAAGCAATTTCAAAACCGAGCAGCAAAAACAGCAGGGGCGTTAAGAGCATCCCTACCATTGAACCAAGGGAAACGTAACGTGTAAAATAAACTATTAAAACAAAGCAAGCCAACACGATCAGGGTAACCCAGCCGGAAAGGGCGGTCAGCACACCAATAGAGGTAGCTACAGCTTTGCCTCCTTTGAATTTAAGGTAGATCGGGAAACTGTGCCCAAACATGGCCAGGAAACCGGCTCCTAGATAAACTGACGGAATATCAAAGACACTTTTAGCCAGGAGAACAGCGACAATCCCTTTGCTAAAATCAAGAATAAAAACAGGCAATGCAGAACGCCAGCCAAAAACCCGTAATACATTGGTGGCACCGATATTACAACTGCCGTGTTTTCTGATATCAGCTTTGTGAATCCACTTAGTTAGCATGTAGCCGAAGGGCAACGAACCAATCAGGTAAGCTGCTGCTAAAACCAGGTAAACCATAAATTACTCTCCTCTCCTTTGTCGTTTTCTAAATTTCACAATAATGGGCGTTCCGGTAAAATCAAACGACTCGCGCAACCGGTTTTCCAGGTAACGCCGATAGGAAAAATGGATCAGTTCCGGTTCATTAGCAAAGAAAATGAACGTTGGGGGTTTAATTTCCGGCTGGGTAGCGTAAAATATTCGAACCCGCTTACCTTTAACAGTCGGGGGAGGGTTTACAGTAATGGCATCTTCCAGGAGTTCGTTTAATATTGGCGTCGGAATGCGCTTGTGTTGTTCCTGCCAGGTTTGCATAATTACTGGAAAAAGCTTGTCAAACCTCCACCCGCTTAGAGCAGACACAAAAACAACCGGTGCATAGGAAACAAAACCTAATAAACGATGCAGGTCAGCCAGGATGTTTTCACGGGCATTTTCTTTACCCCTGACCAGGTCCCACTTGTTAATGACCAGGACCAGGCCTTTCCCTGCCTGATCTACATAGCCGGCCAGCCTTTGATCTTGCTCGGTTATTCCTATATCGGCATCAATTAACAATAGGGCCAGATCAGCACGCTGGACTGCTTTTAAAGAACGTAAAACACTGTAATATTCAACGGAATCTTTTACCTTACTTTTACGCCGCATCCCGGCAGTATCAATGATCATACACGGTTGTTCATTGTATTCAAAATAAGTGTCTACCGCATCCCTGGTAGTTCCCGGCATCTGGTTTACTACAACTCGATCTTTGCCAAGCAAGGTATTGATTAAGGAGGATTTGCCCACATTGGGACGTCCGATAACCGAGACTTTAATTGTGTCTTCCGGATAGGGATCTTCTCCGCTATCCGGTGGCAGGTTATCAGATACAATGTCCAATAGTTCCCCGATCCCGCGTCCATGTTCAGCAGAAATTGACAGCGGTTCACCCAATCCAAGGCCATAAAAATTATAACGGTCATTTTCATGCTTAAAGGTATCGAGCTTGTTAACTACAGGTATCACAATTTTCCCGCTGCGTCTGAGCATTTCTCCAATTTCTTCATCTAAAGCGGTGAGTCCTTCTCTTCCATCGAGAAGGAATATAATAACCTGGGCTTCTTCTACGGCTAAACCAACCTGGTGTTGAACCAGGGTGGTTATGGGATCTTCCTTACCGAAAGTCACCCCACCGGTGTCGACTACTACCAGGTTGCGCCCACGCCATTCAGTCATTCCATAGAGTCGGTCCCTGGTTACCCCCGGCACTTTCTCTTCAATTGCTGTCCTTGCTGTAGTTAGCCGGTTAAAGAGGGTTGACTTACCCACATTTGGCCTGCCAACTATGGCAATAATATTATCATTCATCAAAGCAGCCCCCTTTTTTGCATCTGATTCGAATAAGCAGCTTGTTCTCTGATTTTTGAAAGCAGCTCTAGGGGACCGCTTATTGCATAAACCGGAACCTGCAAGGCCTGCTCAAGCGCATTGATTGTCATATCATCTAAAAACAGGTTGCTATCTTCTTTAAGCATAGTATCGGGAATTAATACTACGTCACCCAGCGTTTTTCCTTGCAGGGCAGTTAGAAGATCGCTTCCGGTCAGTAATCCGCTTACGGTGACCTGTTCCCCAAAAAAGTTGTTTTTAATGGTGGCCAGTTCAACATCTAAATTCTTGATTGAACCTAAAAGCTTCACAAGCTCCATCAGCTGAGGCTCTGCAGCCAATCCGGAAACTAAAGTCATCTTGAGGTAGTTTTCGATTCCAGGTATATTTTGATCGGCGACAGACTTCAATTCATCGAGAAAATTTCTGGCCAGGCCAACCCCGTTCTCCAGTTGAGGATATCCTTCATATTCAATATCAGGAGGGATCGGTCTACTGGCCAGATTATAAAATTCATCTGCCAGAAAAACAAATCTACTCTCCCTTTTTTTAAGGAAATCATCCTGCATCCTATTTACCTGATCAATTAGCTCCTCTGCTTTTCCAGAACTGTACTTTTCAAGTTTTGGCAATTCAGATCGATGGCTGGTCAGACCTACCGGTACCAGGGCAGTGCTTAAGATATTCGGACCCAGCTGTTCTAATTCTTTAATAGTATTTATCATCTCCTGACCCGTGTTATAGCCGGGGCAGAGCACTAACTGGGTATGAAACCTGATTCCTGCTTTAACAAGGCGTTTTAAATTTTCAGTTCCCTGTTGAGCATGCCTGGTCCCAAACATAGTGCGGCGTGTTTCGGGATTCATTGCATGCACCGAAACATAAAGTGGACTGAGCTGCAGTTTTATAATCCGTTCTAGCTCTGAATCGGTCAACCGGTTTAATGTGATAAAATTGCCGTATAAAAAAGAAAGGCGGTAATCATCATCTTTAAGATAAAGAGGTGAACGCAGACCGGGTGGATTTTGATCAATGAAACAGAATAGACAATTATTGCGGCAGCTCTGCAGCCTGGAGATAGTTGGCGGATCGAAACGCAACCCCAGGCTGTTACCAGGCGCTTTTTTAATCTTAATTCTGCGCAAAGAACCTTCTTCGGTTAAAAATAAGAGGCGCAGCCTATAATCAGCTTCTTTTATTTTATAGTCAATTATGTCTTCAATAGTGTGGTTGTCAATCCTGAGTAGTTTCCAGCCTGCCTTTATCCCGGCTGAATCTGCTATCGACCCGGCTGTTACCCTGTCCACTAGATGACCCTTTTCTTTGTTCATAACTATACCTCTAATTCAATCTAAAATTTCGCCGGGCATAACTTGAAAGATCGATGCCCCGCTGCTGCAGCCATTCAGCTGTAAAGCCGGATATGACCAAAGGAACTTGTTGAAGCTCTGCTATAGACTTTGTTCCAAGCATCATCATAATCTGGCGCATTTCATGCTCAATAGTCCTGATTTCATGAATCAGGGCTCGGCTGCCTTTTTTAAGTAAAAGATTGATGGGGAGCCCGGCCATCCCCACCGCATTTGCTCCAAGAGCCAGCGCTTTGGTAATGTCTAAAGCATGATTGACACCGCCGGATGCAAAGACATCAATATGTTTTCGGGACACATCTAAGACTTCGATTAAGCTTATAGCTGTGGGGATGCCCCAATTCTTGAAACTTTTTGATAATCTTTTACCAGACCGCCTGCTCTCAATTTCTAAAAAGTTAGTACCACCTCTACCTCCAACATCGATAGCACTAACTCCTGCCTTGATTAAATCTGCAGCCTGTTCCCGTGCAATACCGAAACCTACTTCTTTCACAATGACCGGAATCTGTATATTTTTACTGATTTGCTCAAGACGTTCAGTAGTATTCTTAAAACTGCGATCGCCTTCACCCATCATCAATTCCTGTGATGAGTTGAGATGAATCTGCAGCCCGTCAGCCTTGATCATTTGAACAGCTTTTTGAGCGGTGTCCGGGTCAGCATAAGAGCCAATATTGCTCCAGATAATACCCTCGGGACTTAGACGGCGTACTACCCGGAAGCTTTTTTCAGCAGCCCTGTTTTCCAGGGCTATTTTCTGAGATCCGACAGCCAGGGGCAGGCCGCATTCTTTTGCCACACCGGCCAGGGCAGCATTTATTATCAAGGCAAGCTTAGTTCCGCCGGTCAGGGCATTAATAAAAAGAGGCGAACGAAAAGTCCGCCCCATAATTACCGTTTTCAGGCTTATTTCGTCCAGGTTCTGATTCGGTAAGCAGTTATGTATCAGGTGGATGTCAGAAAAGTCCGCCCGACCTGGTATTTTGCGCAAGCTTTGATAAATATGCTCATTTTTTCGATGTAACCTGGGCATTTAACCCTGGTCACCTTCTTTATCGGTTCCTTCTTCTGATTCTTCTGGAGTTTCTTCTTCAGCTTCTTCTTGATAACTTTCCTGGTTATTAAAAAGGCTGCCAAAAACATCACCGAGGGTGACATTCCCGTTTTCTGCATCATCTGCCTGTGTATTATTCACATCAGCCATTACACCACGGGCATCTTTCAGGCTTAAACTGATGCGTTTTGCCTTTGGTTTAATCTCCAGGATTTTAACTTCTACTTCTTCTCCTTCGGTTAAGATTTCCGATGGATGCTTGACATGATATTCAGCCAACTGTGAAATATGGGCAAGACCTTCAACACCCGGCTTGATTTCAATAAAAGCACCAAAGTTAACCAATCGGGTTACTTTACCGGTGATAAACTGATCGCTTTCTAGCTCTTCAACTGCTTTTGACCATGGATCCGGCTGTATTTTCCTGATACTAAGGCTTATTCTCTCTTTTTCAGGTATAACCTCCAGGACTTTGACTTCTACTTCCTGTCCATTTTTAAGGACTTCGCTGGGATGTCCAACCCTTTCCCAGGATAGCTCAGATATGTGAACCAGGCCGTCAATACCGCCAACATCCACAAAAGCACCAAAATTTGTAAGGCGCTTGACGGTGCCGGTTATTGTTGAGCCTGTTTCCAGGGCCTTTAGAGTCTCTTCTCTTTTTTTCGAGGCCTCTTCTTCCATGATTTTTTTACGGCTTAATATTAGTTTTCTTTTTTCACGATCAAACTCTTGCACTTTAAACTGAAGAGCTTGACCTTCAAACTCTTTGAAATCGGGGATAAATTTAATATCCACTAGAGAGCCGGGCATGAATCCTTCATTGCCTGCTCCTAAATCAACAACCAGTCCGGCGTTGACAACTTGCTTAACTGTGCCCTCCAAAATCTCTTGACTGTTAAAAGCTTCTTCAAGTTCCTGCAGCCGTTTATCACTGGCCAGTCTTTTATGCGAAACGACTACATTTCCTTCCTGCTCATCAATGTCCAGTACGGTTACCTCGATATCATCTTCAGGGGTAAAAATATCACTGAGCGCTTTACCCTCTTCGAGGTGGACTTCTGCAGCAGGAAGGGTAGCCTCGCTTTTTGCACCGATATCGACATAGACTTCTTCGCCTGTAACCCGGGCAACTTTTCCTGTCACCTGTTCACCAACCTGGGCTACTTTTACATCTACCTCAAAATCAAGTATTTCTTCGTTACTGTCCTCCTGCTCATCCCTCTGTACTTGGCTTTCTTCATGCTCTGATTCTTTTTCTTCCTGTGATTCTTGTTCTTCGTTTGCAATATCCATGTTCTCGTTCTCCATACTCTCCATACTCTCCACGACCTCCTTAATCGTCCAGGGGGGAGTTGATGCACCAGCGGTTACAGCAATGTTATTGAATTGCTTAAAAAACGAATGGTCCAACTCCCCTGCATTAGTTATGCGGCAGGATGGTTTTAGCTGCCGGCAACAATCATAAAGGGCTCTTGTGTTAGCGCTGGATGCACTACCAACCACCACCAGTGCTTCAGCCCTTTGCGCCAATTTAGTAACTTCTTTTTGTCTTAATTTAGTTTCCGGGCAGAGTGTGTTATAGGTGTTTCCATCCGGATCTTTTTCTTTATAAAGTTTTTTGACTTGTTCATATTGCTCAGGATCACTTGTGGTTTGAGCAATTAATCCTGAAGGCGATTCTATTTCAATTTCTTCAAGTTCTTCTAAAGCAGATACTACAGTTACATTGCTCCCTGCCCAGCCAATTAAACCCTGTACTTCAGGATGCTGAGCATTTCCAAAAACAATTATATGATATCCCTTCTCATTTAATTCGGATGCTACCTTTTGAACCATCTTAACCCGTGGGCAGGTTAAATCTATAATCTCGACATTTTCTAATTGTTCAATTTTGTTTAATATTTCGGGAGTTATCCCGTGGGTTCGGATGGCTAAAAATGAACCCTTAACATCTTCTGGTTCGCTTACCGCATTGACATTATGCTGGTTTAAATGTTGAACAACTTCCTCATTATGAACCAGCGGCCCCAGAGTTGATCCTCCACCCTTTTTTTCAGCCTGATCTAGTAGATGGTAAAGGGCCCGGTTAACCCCGGAGCAAAAACCTGCTTTTTCTGCTATTGTAATCTGCAATTTATCACTCCAGCCCATAAATCTAGCTATATTTTCCTGGATGCCCAGAATCATTATGCTGTTCCGGGAGTAAATGCCTGATCTGCTTCATGATTTGAGAACTCATCTCTTCCAGTTGAGCATTTTTTTCTTCTTTATTCTCGTAATCAAGCGGAGACAGCACAAAAGGCGGGCCTATAAACACATTTAGAGGTTTAAATAGTCGGTATGGACCGGAAATACCAATCGGTAAGATGGGAACACCGCTGCGAACTGCAATCAATGCCGAACCCTTAAAAGCTTTTTGCAGCTTGCCGTTTTTACTGCGTGAACCCTCCGGGAAAAGACCTAGGACCTGACCTTCCTGCAATAGTTTATAGGCTCTTCTAATTGCCGCATAGTCTGCATCTTTGCGGTTTAAAGGAAAAGCCCCCACTTTTTTTAATATATATGCAATAACTGAATTGTTAAAAAGTTCTTTCTTGGCCATGTAATGAATTCGGTAACTGGCCGGTACTGAAGCAGCTACTGTCACCGGATCCAGCCAACTTATGTGGTTAGAGCAAACAATAAAAGGTGTTCGTGTAGGGATGTGCTCAAAACCATGAACATTCAGGCGAAAAAAAACTTTTAAATATATAGCAAAAAACAAACGCACAAAAATGTAAAGCACCTTAATCACCTGACTTCTCTTTAACGCAACCTGCTTGTTACTGTTTCTTCTATGCTGTCTACGACTTCTTCAAAAGTCATTCCGGTAGTATCAATTAGGATTGCGTCATCCACCCTGGTCAGCGGAGAATCTTTTCTCATTGAATCAATGTTGTCTCTATTTTTAATCTCCGCGATTACTTCTTCTTCAGTCAAACTTAAGCCTTTTTCTTCTTGTTCAATTCTGCGCCTGCGGGTTCGCTCATCGATTGAAGCGTCAAGATAGAATTTAAAATCTGCATCAGGCATGACTCGGGAGCCTATATCCCGGCCTTCCATGACGATTCCTTTTGATTCTCCGGCAATTTTTTTTTGCAGTTCAACTAAATGGGCCCTCACTAATGAAACTGCAGAAACCGTTGAAACCATTTCGTTGATATGAGCCTGGCGAATTTCTTCTGTTACATCCTCTTCATCGAGGAATACCTTCTGTTTATCTCCAAATTCAATTGATGTCCGCTTTACTATTTCTTCCAGTGCCCCCAGATCGGTTAACTCTGCCTTTTCGCGATAAAATTTAAGGGCAATAGCCCTGTACATAGCCCCAGTATCTAGATGTTTTAATTCCAGGCGGCGAGAAACCTCCCGGGTTACGGTGCTTTTCCCGGCCCCGGCAGGTCCGTCTATTGCTATCTTAGGATACTTGTTTGTTTTTGACATATCGTTTAATATTCGCGCTTCCTTCTTAAAAGCCTTTTTATGATTGCTCAATTTATAGCTCAATGGCTAGAGTTCCCTCAGTTTTACCGTATCTTTAAGATATACATGTTTGATTTGATCTTGTTCAAGAGTAGTATTAACAAGCATCATGATCCTTATACAGCGTGGTAAAGCTTCGGGCACATCAATTTCAAGATGACAAAACAGCGGTACACTCAACCAGCCCATTTCACGTGCGGCCCGGGCTGGAAATGCGCTGTTTAAATCCGGTGTGGCTGAAAAAAATATTGCCGCAATGTGTTCTGTTTTAATTTGATTGGCCTGAACCATGTTTTCCAGAAGTTCCCTGGTGGCATTATAAATTTCCTCGGAATTATTACTGGTAGTCGTTGTTGCTCCCCTGATACCCCGGACTGCTGTTTTGTTGTTATCCACTTTTCATACTCCCTGATCTGCATACCTGTTGGCGTTTGTTACGTTTGCTATTCAAAAGCATGTCTATTCTCTCATTAATATAGATTATTTGCAAGAAAAGGATAAGAATTATAAGCCGACCATCCGGTATAACTTATTAATTTCCGATTCAGTAAGGAAACGGTATGAACCTTTTTCAAGATTCCCGGCTTTAAGACCGCCAAAACTAACCCTGTTTAATTCAGTGACCGGATGGTTAATCGATGAACACATATTTTTAACCTGTCTTTTCTTGCCTTCTGTCAGTGTAATCTCCAGTAAAGCCGCTCTTTTGTTGTAAGCGGTTTTTAACAATTTTATTCCTGCCGGGGCCGATTTATGACCATCAATAACTAGCCCTTTGCTAAACAGGGCCAGAGCTTCTTTTGTGGGCAATCCCTTTACCCAGGCATGATAAACTTTTTTGACCTGGTAACGGGGATGGGTTAAGCGGTAAGCTATTTCTCCGTCGTTAGTCATCAAAAGGACTCCACTGCTATCTGCATCCAACCTGCCCACAGGATAAAGCCTGGTTTTTAGATCGCCTAACAAATTCATTACCGTAGGCCGCTGGTGTGTATCGTGGACGGTTGAGATGAAACCGGCTGGTTTATTCAGGAGCACATACAGCTTATTTTCAAAACCTTTTATAGCTTTACCGTCTACGGTAATATGATCATGATCAATAACATCTTCCTGAGGTTGTTTGGCCACTTGACCATTAATCTGCACTCTGCCCTGCCTGATAATATCTTCAGATCGGCGGCGGGATGCAACGCCGGCCCTGGCCAGGTATTTTGCAAGACGCACTATTAAAACCTCATTTATCTTTGACTTAACTCTTGAAGGTAAAAATTATTTGCCTTCAGTTTCTTCTTCAACATCTTGTTCTAAAACTTCTTGCTCTTCTTGGATGTCTCGCTTGGAATCTTCCTGCATATTTTGCTGTATTTCTTGCTGACCTGTTCCTTGTTCTAAATCAAGCTGGGGAAGATCGCTGAGATACGTTAACCCGAAATATTTAAGAAAATCATCAGTAGTTCCATAAAGAAGAGGTCGGCCCGGTCCTTCTTTACGTCCGAGGCTCTTTATCAATTTGCGTTTGGCAAGGTTTTCCAGGATATGTTCGCACCTGACCCCACGGATCGATTCAATTTCAATTCTTGTCACAGGCTGCTTGTAAGCGATAATGGCCAACGCTTCCAGGGCGGCGGTGGAGAGATAGCTCGAAACCTCTTCACTGAAAGCTTTTTCCAGGTAGGGGGCCAGTTCAGGCAAAGTGCCCATCTGGTATCCACCGGCAGCTTCGAAAATCTGGAGGCCTCGTTTGGAATCATAAAGATCTTGTTGTAACTCCCGGACTAATTCTTCTGCTTCTTCCACAGTTATAGACAGAACCACGGCCATTCTCTTTGTGCTTACAGGCTCTTCACTTAAGAAAAGCAGAGCTTCAATCGTCATTTTTTGCTGTTCTTTCTCCACCATTCCCCTCCTTATTCACTGGTTCATTTCTTAATGAAACCAGGATTGGCCCGAAATGATACTCTTGCAGCAAATTTATCTTATTCTGGCGGTTCATTTCAAGCAGGGCGATAAAGACAATGATAATTTCCCAGATTCCCCCGTCCCTAACAAAAGCTTTCATCGGCATCACCTGCTTATTCTGCTTTAAAACAGATTGAATATATGCTGATTTTTCAGCTACCACAAAATCTTCTACAGCGCTAAAGGCCGGTGTATATTCATTAGATGAGGCAACCTGGGCAAAGCCCTGCATTATGCTGCTTAAGTGTTCAGCGCCCTCCCATATGGTATAAACTGACTCTTGCTGAGTTAATACCATCACTTTTTGCCCGCCGGTAGAACGTAAAAATATTTTTTGCTGCTCCTCTTCTTTTTCTCTCAAATAATGCGCAATTTCTTTAAAAAGACGATATTCTTCCAGGCGTTGAAAAAGTTCTTCGGCTGTGTTAATTTCGAATAACTCTTCATCTTCTTCCTCTTCCTTTGTTTTTGATGAACGAGGCAGGAGCAGTTTAGATTTTAAACGCAGCAAAGTGGCTGCCATAACCAGGAATTCACTGGCTATATCGAGATTTAATTCTTTCATAGACTGGAGGTAGGCAAGGTACTGTTCAGTAATATCAGCAATTGAAATAGACCAAATATCAACCTCGGCTTTTTTGATTAAATGAAATAAGAGGTCAAAAGGACCCTCAAAAGTTGGAAGCTTAATCTGATATTCTGTTTGCTGCACCATAATTCAACACCACTTATCTCAAACCGATATTTTCCCAAACTTCACGAAGCTTACTTTCGGCTTTAGTCCCTGCCAATTCAGCGCCCCTGTTTAACATATCGTCCAGGTAACCTTTTTCACCGGCGATTTCATAATAACGTTCCTGGAGAGGACGCAAGCTTTCGATCACTGTTTCAGCCAGCTGTTCTTTTAAGTCTTTATAGGATTTGCCTTCAAAATGATTTTCGATTTCTTCCTGGTTTTGATCTGTAAAGAGCTGATAAATGGTCAGTAAATTGTTCACACCCGGACGATTCTCATCAAAACGAATTTCGCGCAGCGAATCAGTAGTGGCTTTCTTCAATTTCTTTCGAATCAGATCAGGATTATCGAGCAGGAAAATCGAATCTTCCTGTTTTTGCTCGCTCTTGCTCATCTTATTCTCCGGATTAGAGAGGCCCATCACTCTTCCGCCCACCGGTGGAATGTGTGGCTCAGGGAGCATAAAGGTTTCTCCATATTGGTAATTAAAGCGCTGGGCTATATCTCTGCACAGTTCAACATGCTGTTTTTGGTCCTCGCCAACCGGGACCATATCGGTGTCGTAAAGTAAAATGTCTGCTGCCTGCAATACAGGATAGTCAAAGAGACCCACGCTAACTTCTTCCCGTTGTTTGCCTGATTTTTCTTTGAACTGGGTCATTCTCTGCAGCCAGCCCATCGGAGTTATACAATTTAAAAGCCAGGCCAGTTCGGAATGGGCTTTAACGTGGGACTGGACAAATACCACCGAATTGTCTTCAACAATACCGGCTGCAAAAAGAAGCCCTGCTACCTCCCGGATTTTAGCTCTTAAAGTAGCAGGATCCTGGGGGATAGTAATCGTGTGCAGATCAACCACACAAAAGTAATTGTTAAACTTTGACTGCATAGTGACCCAGTTTCTGATCGCGCCGAGAAAATTCCCCACATGAAGCGACCCTGAAGCCTGGATACCTGAAAAGACTGTTTTTTTATTCATCAATTGATGCCTCCTGTTAAATCAACACCGTTTCATCTCCTGCAAACTAGATGCCCGGTATAAAACGGATTATCGTTTCATAAATAGTTAGTACAATAGTTGCCAGAGGAAAAATTATACTGCCGAGAAGCCCGGTAAATATCAAGGCAAGCAGGATGATCGGCGCATAACGCTCAAGCTGCCTGTAATTTCCAAGATTCGCATCAGAAAGAAAAGACATTAGAATCTTAGAGCCATCCAGAGGGGGAATCGGGAGCAGGTTGAATAAAGCCAGGTATACATTAATCATAACAAGCTGCTGGAAAAATAAAAAAGGCAACCCTCCAAATGCGATCAATCCATTCTGGAGAAGGATTGTAAAGATCAGAAGGCTGAAAAAACCGACTACAAGGTTCATCAGCGGCCCGGCAAAGGATACCCAGCGTAGTCCGGAACGATATTGATTAAAGTTTAAGGGGTTGATCGGAACCGGTTTAGCCCATCCAAAACCAACCAGGAGAATCATCAGTGATCCAATCGGATCAAGATGGTTTATCGGGTTAAGGTTCATGCGTCCCTGTTTATCAGCGGTGGCATCCCCAAAATGAAAGGCCATCCGGGCGTGGGCAAATTCATGAACCGTAATAACAATTAGTAAAACAGGGATGCGTATAGCAATCGTAGTAGGATCCATACCAAACATTATATTTACTCCTCCTTTACTCTCTCTTTTTCGAGATACTCAATTACATAGTTAAGCTCTTCCTGTGGTGTTCGCACTTCTCCATCCAAGAGTGCTTGCTTGAGATTTTCTATTATTTTTCTATAATGGGGCCCTGGTTCCAACCCTATTTTTTTCAAATCACTGCCCTTAAGCTTTGGGCGCATATACTGCAGTGCTTCCATGTATAGCTTCAGATGATCCTTTATGGTTTTTTGTTCAGCGCTGGCATAGGCCAGCAAAATCGCTTCTACAGGAAGTGTTTCAAGGCAATTAACTACCTCACTGGGATTTAAACCTGCCTGGTCCAGTTTTTCTTTAACCACCGGAACTTCCCGGCATGTCTTATAAATAACCGATGCTCTATCTTTGGATAGATATAACTTTCTTATTATAGCAGACCTTTCAACAGATTCCAAACCTAGCAGCAGGCCGCTTAAATAAACAAGCTCCACATCTGGTTTGATCTTCCAATCCCGCTGCTCTACCCATTTTATAACTTCTTCAATTTTAAAAAGAAGCTGCCAGGTTTTCTGGTCCGGGTTTACGCGGGGATAGAGGAAAGGAAATAGTTTTAAATCATCAAAGCGTTTGAGAATATTGGGTGGCGAAGGTTCATTGTAGCTCAGTTTTAATTCTTGATTTAGGCGATGCCGGCTTACTTTTTCGATTACTTTGCGTTCAATTGCTTTGTTAATTAATTTCATAGTATCGGGCTCAATAGTAAAATTAAAACGCTGTTCAAAACGGACTGAACGCAAAATACGCAAGGGGTCGTCAACAAAACTCAGCTTGTTGAGCACTCTGATCACCTTGTTTTGCAAATCCAACCTGCCATTGTAGTAGTCGAGAAGGTTTCCATAGTTTTCACCGGTCAAAGAACAGGCCATGGTATTTATTGTGAAATCACGCCTGAATAGATCATTTTTTAGACTTGAGCTTTCCACCTGGGGCAAGGCTGCCGGAGAATTATAGAATTCTTTACGCGCTGTAACCAGATCAAGCCTCAGGCCGTCTTCAAGGTAAATTGAAGCAGTCCCGAACTTTTCATAATACCTGATGGTCCCGTTTACGATTTTCTGCAGAGTAAAAGCAAAATCTATGGCATCGCCGATAACCACAAAATCTAAGTCTTTCTCTGGTGGATAGCGAAGCAATAGATCCCTGATTGTACCTCCGACCAGGTAGATTTCTACATTTTCCCTGGCCGCTGTATGACTTATTTGCAATAAAATCTTTTGCATGCGCACCGGAAGTTCGCTGTTAATTAGCGGCAAAATATTCATTTCTTTATCCACAGGTTGGGCCAGGATATTCTTTTTAAGTTTGCTGTTAGCAGTATCCGGTGAGCTATCTGATTTTAAAGAGCGGCCTGTTCTGTCGATTAAATTTAAATGACGTAAAATATCAGAACGGGTTACTATGCCAATCAGCTGATTTTCATGATCAACAATCGGAACCCGGCCAATATTATGATCAACCATTAACCGGCGTAGTTCAATTAAAGAGTGATCCGGGGAAGCAGTGATTAATTCCCGGGTCATGAATCCCTTTACCGGGGCATGGCCGAGATCACTGCGCAGTCCTTTGCGTATATCGCGGTGGGAAATTATACCAACCAATTGATCGTCTTCAGTGACAGGACATCCTTTAAAACCGCGTTCGGTAAGCATCGTTTCAGCTTTTTCTAAAGTGGTATCACTACTCATGCTAAAAACCGGTTTTGAAGCAACATCCTTTATTGTAACTACCGGAGGCAGCTTCTTTTCAAGGAATTCAATGACTTGTTTTTTTATCTGCTCTGCCTGACAGCCTTTAATATGAGCAGAAACAGATTCAGGATAACCCTTTACATCAAAAGGTGCCATTAATTCGAGCAAATCCAAATCGCTATCCCTGGAACGGGCAGCCAGAAAAACATTATCATGCATTTGTACAATTATAATCGTTAATCCCGCATCTTCGATTTCGTCTAGCAGTTGAATAAGTACAGCTGCTCCTACTACGTATTCATCAATCGCAGTGGTACTGATTAAAACGCGACGTTGATTTAACTCACAAAGTTCGCTGTTTTGAAATAATTTTTCCAGCAAATTTTTCTGAGAATCATTAAGAGGGGTGTGCAGGTATTCCTGAATAAGCTTGATATTAAGGCCTGCTTCCCATAGAGAAGCAAGAGCCCGGGCATCACGGTCAGTTGTTATATTGTAGGTCAGGCAGCCCGTATCTTCATAAATACCAAGCGCAAAAAGAGTTGCTTCAAACTCGGTGAAACGGGCTTTATGTTTATTGATCTCCTCTAAAAGGATAGTTGTTGTCGAGCCAACCTGTTCAATTTTATTATAATCGGCTCCGAGATCTTCTTCTCCGGGATGGTGATCATAAACTATGATTTGTTTGGCTCGATCAAGAAGGTAGTGCCATTTTCCAAGGCGCTCCCTGCGGTTAGTATCGACTATAACAACCGAGTCAATATCTTCAGTAATATCTTTTGGATCACTCAGAGGTAATAAATCACGATAGAGGTTAGCAAATGATCGGACATTGGCCTGTAGAGGTTCCGGCATAAGCACAATACTGCCGGGATATAGTTTTGCTGCGGCGACAACTGCAGCTAATGCATCGAAATCACTGTTTTCGTGCGTTATTATTAAGTTCAAGTTCATACTCCTATGGGTCTTAAAATTGCTCAGGCGCGGGGATGTGCTTTGTCATAAATTTCCCTGATCTTTTTTCTGGTCACTTGAGTATATATCTGAGTGGTAGAGATATCCGAATGACCGAGCATCTCCTGCACGGAGCGTAAATCTGCTCCATTCTCAAGAAGATGTGTGGCAAATGAATGACGGATGGTGTGGGGAGTTATTTCGCCACCAATCTTTGATTTAAGGGCATAATTCTTTAATAATTTCCAAAATCCCTGCCTGGTCATCCGGTAGCCATGGTGGTTTACAAAGAGGGCTTTTTCCCCGTTATTTCTGCATAACTTATCCCTGGCGGTTTCCATATATTTGTTTACATAATTATTGGCTACTGAACCAATCGGCACAATACGTTCCTTTTGACCTTTGCCCTTACAGCGTAGATAAGACACCTGTGGATCGAAATCGCCCAGGTTAAGGTCAATTAATTCTGAGACCCGAATTCCTGAGGCATAGAGCAATTCTAACATTGCTTTATCGCGCAAGCCTTTGTGGCCATTTGATTTGGGTTGGTCTAAGAGTTGATTAATTTCTTCGGTTGTTAAAACACGGGGCAGCTTTTTTTCAATCCGTGGTGAATCAAGATCAAGAGTCGGATTGTTTTCTATAAGCCCCTCTTCCAGCAAAAAGTTAAAGAAGGAACGCATAGATGCTATGGTCCTTGATATGGTTGATGTTGCAAGGTTGTTTGTTTTTAGCTTGCCCAAATACAAATTTATGGTTTCTTTATCAACCATCTCTGGGCTCGTTAATTGATGTTTATTCGCAAAGTTAATAAATTTTAGCAGATCTCTCCTGTATGAATCCAATGTGTTTTTGGAAAGTCCTTTTTCAACTGTAAGATAATTGGTATATTCTTCTAACTGTTTTTGCATGCTTTGCATTGCCCTCACATTCGTTTTTCACCAAGCACTATATAATTCAACAGCAGGTCAACAAATCCCTTCTTAACAATATCTTCTTAAAAACTTAAATATAAAAATGTTCAAGTAAAACAAGTCCAGCAACTCATCTAATTGTTTTAGAAATCCTTACTTATTAACAGATTCTCTTAGTAAAGCAAACTGAATAGCGATGATAGTTTTGCCATCTTTAATCTGCCCATCTGCAATCATTTTTCCTGCTTCTACCAGGGGGATCTTTTCCACTGCAATATTTTCGTCCGGATCAGTGGTTGGAGAAAAAGCTTTGTTTAGTTCTTCTGCCTGGTAAAGAAATATTTTCTCATCACAGAATCCTGGCGAAGTATAGAATTGGCTCAGTTCGTTCCATTCTTTTGCCTCTAACCCGGTTTCTTCAAGCAGTTCGCGGCGGGCACAATCCAGTGGATTTTCCCCCGGATCTATTTTGCCGGCTGGAATTTCCAGTAAAATCTCCCCCGCCGGTTGACGATGCTGCCTCACTACAAAAATTTCATTTTGAGCGTCTAATGCCAGAATAGCAACAGCACCGGGATGTTCGACCACTTCGCGAAAAGCTACTTTTTCGCGAAAACCCTTAACTCTATCCTGCCGCACATTAATGATTTTCCCTCGATAAAGGTAGCTTGTAGAAATCGTTTCTTCATGTAAATAATCGCTGATTTTAAACACCTCTTAATTAAATTTTACCGCTTACAATGCCGTTGGCAATAATTAGGCGTTGGATTTGATTCGTTCCTTCATAAATTTGCATGATTTTCGCATCACGCATATATTTTTCAAGCGGATATTCCCTTGTGTAACCATAACCACCTAAAACCTGCAGGGCATCGACAGTAACACGCATGGCCAGATCACCTGCATACGCCTTGACCATGGCTGAATACGAGGTAAGGCGCCCCTCTTCTTTACCGATCATGGCGGAGACCCGCATATAGAGCGAACGTGCAGCTTCTATCTCCATTGCCATATCAGCGAGCATAAATTGAATAGCCTGCTGCTGAATAATCGGTTTGCCAAACTGAACTCTTTCCCGGGCATAACTGGCCGCTGCTTCATAAGCGGCCCTGGCCAAACCAACCGCTAAGGCGCCAATCATCGGCCTGGAGATGTCGAAAGTCTGCATGGCCACCCTGAATCCGCCGTTTTCTTTGCCCAGCATATTTTCCTCGGGAATCCGCACATTCTCAAAAACAATTGCTGCTGTATTACTGGCCCGAATCCCCATCTTACGCTCTTTTTTACTGGCATCTAAACCTTTTGCTCCTTTTTCCACTATAAAAGGAGTAAGTGTGCGGGCCCCTCTTTTGGGATCAACCAGTGCAAACACCACGTAATAATCAGCATAAGTACCATTTGTAATAAAACATTTTGATCCGTTGATGATATATTCGGAACCATCTTTTATGGCTGAGGTGGATATTGAACTAACGTCCGAGCCCGCATCCGGTTCAGTCAGGCAAAAAGAAGCAAGTTTGCCACTGCAGATATCGGTCAGGTATTTTTTCTTTTGTTCTTCACTGCCGGCCAGCATAATCGGCAAAGCAGCCAGCGAGTTGGCTCCCACCCCGGTGGCAATGCCGGCACAACCCCTGCCCAGTTCTTCAAAGACCAGGCATAGTGTTAAATCATCCATCCCTGCTCCACCATACTTTTCCGGTATACTGATTGAAGAAAAACCTTCAGCAATCATCCGCCGAACCAGGTCAACAGGCATTTCCTCTTTTTCATCATATTCTGCGGAGATCGGAATTACTTCTTTTTCAACATAGTCGCGAGACATTTTTTGCATTGCCAGCTGTTCTGTGGTTAGTTCAAAGGCCATAATAGTTTATCCTCCTGTTATTTCCAGATGATAATTATTTTATACCAAGCCGCTTCATTTTTTCATAAAGCCATGAGCGGCTCATGCCAAGCTTGCGGGCAGCTTTACTTTTATTATCGCCGGATTGCTCCAGGGATTTTAAAATTGCTTCGCGCTCTAATGCTTCTTTTTTGAGGCGATAAGCCGGAATAGCTTCTCTGTCATCTGTTCTGTCTGCCAGCAAACTGTCTACAGATGATTCTGAACGAAGCTGATCCGGCAGATGTTCAATTTTTAGCGTGTTCTCACATGTAAAATTCATTGCTCTTTCCACAATATTTTCAAGTTCCCTTATATTGCCCGGCCATGCATAATCCTGCAAAACGGACAGTGCTTCTGAACAAATATCACTAATATGCATTCCAAAGATAGCGTTATATTTTCTTAAAAAAGAATGAATGAGGGGTAGAACGTCTTCAGTTCGTTCTCTTAAAGGTGGAATCGGAATCGGTATAACATTTAGACGGTAATACAAATCTTTTCTGAAACTGCCCTCCCGGATTTTCTTTTCAAGATTGTGGTTAGATGCTGCGATAAAGCGAATATCAACTTTGATTGTTGAAGTCCCGCCAACCCTTTCAAAGGTTTGCTCCTGTAGGACCCTTAAGAGTTTGCCCTGTAAAAATAACGGCATATCACCAATTTCATCCAGAAAGAGGGTTCCTCTGTCAGCTAAATCCAGCCAACCCTGTTTACCTCCCGTTGAAGCTCCGGTAAAAGCACCATGGACATATCCAAAAAACTCAGATTCTAGCAGATTTTCCGGTATGGCAGCGCAATTTACTTTAATAAATGGCGCTGCACAGCGCGGACTTGATTGATGAATGGCCTGGGCCATTAATTCTTTACCGACCCCGCTCTCGCCTGTAATCAGTACTGTGGAAAGGCCTTGAGCTGCCTGGCGGGCTTCCCTGATTAACTTCTGCATGGCTGGATTAATCGTTATTATATCCTCAAAACAAAATGGTCTTTCCCTGAAACGGGCTTTTTTTAATTCCTCTTGAAAATGGCTCAGGCGGTTGCCCATGTTTTCCAAGCGGTGGGCCAGTTCCCGCAGCTCATCTACACGCCGGAAGCTTATTTTCCCTACGGCTCCTATAACCTGCCCATCTTTGACAATCGGTAGTCTTGAAACCACATAGGGGACACTATCAATAAACTGGATGTCATTTATTTCCGGAATCCCCGTTTTTGCAATGATATGCAAGCGACTATTTTCCAGTACTTCGTTGATTTGACGGTCCAGCACGTCTTCTTCTTTTAACCGGATAAAGTCAAGAAAGGTGCGATTAACCAGAACTATCTTACTCTCTTCATTGACAACAACCAGGGCATCGTAACCGATATCTAAAACAGTTTTCAAGGTTTGATTCAGTCTTTTTACTGTACCCATTTCTTCTGCAATAGATTCGAGTTCGGTAATATCCTGAAAAATAGCCAGGGCTCCAAGAATCCGGTCTCCGTCTATAAGCGGTGTTTTATTAACCATTGTGCTCACATGCTGATTTGAATATTTTACCCCGATTTCAACCAGGCCTTCATTAAGAATCCGGTCCATATCAAGCCCCGGAAAAACTTCGTTAAGGGGTAAATCATAAACCTTGTCATCTTCTAGCTGAAGAAGCTTTCCAGCAGCGTGGTTAATAAAATTGATCCGGCCATTTTCGTCTATCGAAATCAGGGCATTATGCATGGCCTGGTACATTGTTTTCAATTGCGTATTAAGCAGTCTTTCTTCTTTGAATAAAGATGTAATCAGCTCAACCTTAGTAAAAAGACCGACCACGGTTCCACCTTTGTCGACGACCACTCCTGTGCCCACCGGAATCCGGCGGACAGCATCAATCACCTCACTATAGGTCAGGTCCTTAGATATTTTGACTACATTGCGGTTATAAAAATTACTGACCGGTTGATCAAGGAGCCTGCCCTGAAGAAGAGCATCATAAAGATTTGTTTTGGAAAAAATACCGGCCAGGGAATTATCATCGTTTAACACAGGCAGTCCGTCACGCTGGCTGCTGCGCAGCAAGCGTATTGCATTTTCCAACGAATCATCAGGGTGCAGTGTAGCATAATTACGCGTCATCATATCTTCCAGACGCATCATACATAACCCTCCCGATCCTTTTAGCCGATCATTTCTTCTTTAAAACGCCGGGCCCGGTCCAAAACGCTGTCGACATGATTGAGGCTGACTTGATCAATACTCGCTCCGTCAAGCATCCGGGCCAACTCTTCCCGTCTCTCTTCCTCAGATAGTTTTATGGACCGGGTCAGGGTCCTTTTATTAACAGTTTCTTTGTATAAACTATAGTGGCATTCAGCCATGGCTGCAATTTGCGGGCTGTGAGTGACGCACATTACCTGGTGATGCGCAGACAGTTGGGCCAGTTTTTCAGCAACTGCCTGTACAGTGCTTCCTCCTACCCCGCTATCCACTTCATCAAAAATAAGGGTGGGCACGCGGTCCTGACGGGCTAAGATAGTTTTAAGAGCAAGCATAACCCGGGAGACTTCTCCGCCTGAAATAATTTTTGTCAGCGGTTTGACTGCTTCGCCCTGATTTGCGCTGAACAGGAATTCGATCTGATCCATCCCTTTTGGAGAATAGCTATCTTTGTCATGCATGCTGGCTTCAAAACGGGCATTGGGCAGGGCCAGTTCCTGAAGGCATTCTTCTAAATGTTTCTCCAGAGAGTCTGCTGTTTGGCGGCGCAGATCGCGCAAAACGATACTTTCTTCAAACAACTGTCTTTCAAGATCATTGATTTTCCGTTCAAGATTTTCAGCTGTTTCTTCACTGTTTCTAAGACGTTCCATTTCAACTTCAATCTGATCGGCAAAAGCAATTATTTCATCAATAGTCGGACCATATTTGCGTTTTAAATTCTTGATCAGGTTCAGGCGATCCTGGATAACCGTTAATTCACCAGGGTCAAACTCCAGTTTAGACTGATAATCGCGAAGTTCATGAGAAACTTCGTCTAACTGGGCGGAAGCGCTGGCTAACATTTCAAGTAAAGGAGCCAGGCTTTCATCAAGCTGCGCTGCTTCGATCAGGGCGCTGTGTGAGCGGTTCAACCGGTCAATTATAGCCTCAACCGGACTATCTTCTTGGCCGGTGTAAATATCAGCATAGGCCTGTGCGGTGATGGCCCACAATTTTTCAGCATTGGCCATAACTTTTTCTTTCCTGGCCAATTCATCATCTTCTCCGCTTTCCAACCCTGCCTCCCTGATCTCTTTAAGTTGAAAATCATAAACATCCAACCGGCGTTGACGTTCAGCGCTGTCATCTCCCAACTCTGAAAGCTCCTTTTTTAGATCCTGCCTTTCTTTAAACAACTCTTTTAATCTGTTCCGAGATGCAAACAGCTTTTCCCCGCCAAAAGAATCAAGCAGTTCGAGGTGCTGTTCCGGGCGCAAAAGGGACTGGTGCTGATGCTGACCGTGTAGATCTATTAAATACTGTCCGATTTCTTTTAGAAATGAGACAGGAACGGCCCGGCCGTTAACCCTGGCTACGCTGCGGCCACTGCGATATAGTTCACGGGCAATGATTAGCTCGTCACTGGTTTCAATTTCGGCCTGTTCCAGAATATCGTTAATTTCTTTTTGAAAAGTGGGAGCATAACTGATGATCCCTTCAACGTAAGCGGAATCCTCATTATGTCGGATCTGTTCGACAGCAGCCCGTTCACCCAGTAGTAAATTTACCGCTCCGATCACAATTGATTTGCCGGCCCCGGTTTCTCCGCTCAGAATATTTAAACCGGCACTAAATTTAAAATTTAAATCTTCAATCAAAGCGAAATTTGATATATTTAATTCGACAAGCATCTGCGTGCCCCCTAATAAGATTTAAGCTTTTAATTTTTGATGCAGCAGTCTGTAGAACGAGTAATCATGGAAACAGACCATTTTTACTTTTTCTTTTGCACGGCAGATCGTTATCTTATCATTGTCTTCCAGGGCAAAACGCACCTGTCCGTCAACAGTGAGCACAACCTTGACCTGGCGAGAATCCACCTTTAGTTCCATTGTATCGGTACCGTTTATAATAACAGACCGATTATAGAGGCTGTGGGGACAAATGGGAGTGATCACAAAGAGATCCATGGTTGGGTTTATAATCGGCCCCCCTGCTGCCAGAGAGTAGGCAGTGGAACCGGTTGGTGTAGCTACGATTATTCCATCCCCGGAATAGCTTTCCATAAAATCATCATTGACTAGTGCATCGACCTTAATATTTCTGGAAAATGGCCCCCTGGCTATCACAATATCATTGAAAGCCAGGTAATAGCCAAGCTCCTCATCTTTGCGTTGCAGCCGGGCTTCCAGCATAATCCGTTCCTGGGTGCTGTACTGATCTGTCGCAATATATTGAAGAAAACGTTCCATTTTTTCAACTTCAATCTCCGCTAAAAAGCCTTTTTGACCAAGATTGATGCCGAGAATCGGGACATCCCAGGAGGCAAGATCTCTGCCCACTCTTAGAATTGTCCCATCTCCTCCGACGACAATGATTATTTTAAGTTTCCCACACCAACTGTTCAGTTGATCTGCCAAAGATTCGGTACTATAAAAATCAGCGTCAGTACTGCTGGCAATTTGGATCGGAATATTGCGCTGCTCAAAAAAATATTTAATATTATTGACAACCAGGGTAGTATTCTTTTTATGCCAGTTAGGAATAATTCCAATATCTTTCATCAAATACCTCCTAAGGTTTCCGTAATACTTGTTATTACTGTAATTAAAGCTTAGTATTAAATTTCTGCACTCCAGGCAGAAATCCTTTCAGGGTTTTTACTTCTTTGGTCGTAAAAGTACCAGGTGGGCCTGATCAACGACACTTGATGCAATAGAGAAGTATTCTGATTGACAGGTGCAGCTTCCGCTTTCCTTCCGTTTGTAATAAATAAAGTATTCAAGATTACCTTTTGGACCGGGCCATTTCGAATAAGTAATTCCCCGGCAGCAATAACTGTAACTACAGGATAACTGTATATTGTTGATGAGTATTTTTCGATGCAATCCGGGGTCGCGGATTACTCCTTCGCCTTTAGTGGCGTCTTCACGTCCTGCTTCAAATTGGGGTTTTATAAGAGCCAGTATGGCGGGAATATTTAATTGACCAAGCACTGGCAAAACTTTTGAAAGGGAGATAAAAGAAACATCAATCACAGCCAGGTCCGGTGTTTCTGGAAGATCATTTTCTTTTAGGTGGCGAACATTAAAACGTTCCATGATCACAACCCGTGGATCCTCGCGCAGACCATAATCAAGCTGCCCGTAACCCACGTCCAGGGCATAGACAATCCTGGCTCCTTTTTGGAGCAGACAATCTGTAAAGCCCCCGGTTGAAGCGCCTACATCAAGGACAGTAAGATCTGCCACTGAAAGATTAAAATCTTTTATAGCGCCTTCCAGCTTCAAACCGCCCCGGCTGACGTAAGGGTTTTCAGGTTCGAGAAGCTCAATGCTTGCACTACTCTCAATCAAAGTGCCCGGCTTATCATAAACCTGCCCGTTCACCAGGACTTTGCCAGCCATAATTTCAGCCTGCACACGAGAGCGGCTCAGATCAGGACGTTGTTCCTGCAGTAATTGATCGAGACGTCCTTTGTGTTTCGAACGGCTCAACTTTGACCTTCTACGGCTTTACCGCCGGTAAAAGCCATTGCTTCTTTATAGATGCCTTCACTGTCAAGATTATAAGCAGCAAGCATATTTGACCGGTTGCCATGTTCTACGAACTGATCATCGATGCCCAGGCGTTTTATAGGCAGGCAGAGACCATGTTTTTCAAATAGTTCCATCACTCCGCTCCCAAAACCGCCTGCTAAAACATTTTCTTCAATGGTTATTATACGGCGGCACTTTTGTGCCCAGTAAATAATCAGATCTTCATCAAGGGGTTTTATAAACCGAACGTTGATTATCGCTGTTTTTATACCCTGCCAGAAAAGCTTTTCATACGCTGTCAAAGCACTATTGACCACTGTCCCAGCAGCAAGAATCAGCAAATCGTTGCCCTGCCTTAGCAGCTCGCCTTTGCCCCATGGTATACATTGCGGGCTTCCAAGTTCCACCCCTTCAACTTTATCACGGGGATAACGTAAAGCAACAGGACCAATCTTTTGATTAAGCGCTGTGGTAAGCATATTTTGTAGTTCATTTTCATTAGATGGTGCCATAATTGACATGTTAGGCAAGCTGCGCAGATAAGAAATATCGAAAAGCCCCTGGTGCGTTTCGCCATCTTCTCCGGTAATCCCTGCTCTGTCAATTGCAAAAACAACGGGTAGGCTTTGGATACATGTATCATGTAAGATTTGGTCATAAGCCCGCTGCAAAAAGGTGCTGTATATAGCCACTACCGGCCGCATTCCTCCGGCGGCAAGCGCTGCAGAAAGGGTTACAGCGTGTTGCTCGGCAATACCGACATCATAAAACCGGTCCGGGAATTCTTTGGCGAATTCAGTAAGCCCGGTACCGGTTGTCATTGCTGCGGTAACAGCCATTATATTAGGATTTTTACGGCTTAAATTAATCAGGGTATTGCCGAATACTTCAGTATAGGAAGCGCTTTTCTTGTTTTTCAAAAGCTTTCCGTTATTTAAGTCAAAGGGGCCGATGCCGTGAAACATTTCGGGCGATTGCTCGGCATAATGATAGCCCTTTCCTTTTTCAGTGACCACATGAACCATCACGGGACCCGGCATCTGATCAGCTTGCTTAAGAATTCTTTTGACAGCAGTAATGTTGTGTCCGTCAACCGGCCCGAAATAAGTAAAGCCCAGTTCTTCAAAGATCATGCCCGGCATAACGAGGTACTTTAGGCCGCCTTTTATTCTTTCAGCGAAATCAACCGCTTTTTTCCCGATCCACGGAATGCGATTTACAAAGCTTTCGAAATCTTTTTTAAGGCGCGAGTACTTCGGATCAGAGCGAATTCGTCCCAGGTAAGCAGACATACTACCTACGTTTGAGCTGATCGACATTTTATTGTCGTTAAGTATAACCAGTACGTTGGCCTTTAAATGCCCGGCGTGGTTAAGCGCTTCGAAAGACATTCCCCCGGTTAAAGCACCATCTCCAATCACGGCTAGAACCTTGTAATCATCACCGTTATAATCACGGGCCTGGGCCAGGCCAAGCGCTGCTGAGATAGAAGTGCTGCTGTGACCGGTTAGAAAAGAGTCATGTTCGCTTTCTTCCGGCTTTGGGAAACCGCACAAGCCCTCGTGCTGGCGTAAAGTCTGAAATTGATCCCACCGGCCGGTCAACAGTTTATGGGGATAGCTCTGATGGCCTACATCCCAGATAATACGGTCCCTGGGGCTGTTAAAAGTGCTGTGCAGGGCCAGGGTCAACTCGACTACACCCAGGCTTGCCGACAAATGCCCACCGTTATCAGCTACGGTTTGGATCATATATTTACGGACTTCTCCGGCAGCTTCAATCATCTGGCCATCATCAAGATTTTTTAGATCGTCTGGCAGCTTTATAGATTTTAAAATACCGCTCATCAATTTCACCCCACGCTATTACCACTTTTACTAAATATCCTTACCGGATTTTGCATTTTAGTAAGCACAAAACCGACTAAAAGAATAACCTCTGTTGAATTATTAATAGCTATAATTTTGCCCCACGCTTTTCCGCCGACTGTGATTGCCGCTATTAAAGAAGTTATCAGAATTCCCAGGTAAAATTCAGCCTGGTGATAAGGAACAGCGATGATAAGCTTCATAACTAGAATGGTCACCAGGGTACCACTGATAATTCCTGCGATATCTCCGCCTACATCGTTGCAAAAGGTGGCTACGCGCTCTGCGTTTTTTACTAAATTGACCCCGCACTTCGCGCCGGTTACTTTACGGGACGCTTTAGCATTAAGCGGTCCAATGTCAGCAGCAGCAGCGGCGGTGCCAATCAAATCAAAGATGATGCCTAAAAACACAACAAACAATAATATTAAAAATGAAACAAATAATGATTCAATTTCATTTAAAAAATAATGTGATACAAAGCTGAGCAAAACAGCCAGAATAAAAGTCCAGATTGATATGATAAAAACCCAGCGAGTCCGACGACGATTCTTTTTGTTATTTGTCAAATTTCATCACCTTTGTAAAAAGAAGCATAAGTGGTGGCAAACCAGATAAACTTTGCGGCTTAGGTCCAGCAGGATTTCCCGGATAGCCACCAATCGTTGCCGAATGGCAGTTCCCTTTTAAGGCTATCCCTGTTTATGTCACCATTAACAGAGCTGGATTACCACTTAGCTCACACTTTAATCCCTGGTTTGCCTCTTTATTAAGAGCAGTCTAGGAGTTTTCCTCTCTGGCGCCTGATCTTTCCTAGCCTCTTTTGCAGAAATGGTTTAAAAGGTTAAGCTCCTCCACCATTTCCACTCAAGGCAGGCTACTCTGCACACAGCTTTGTACCGCATGCAGGTTCATTCCCAAGCCGTAACCATAGTCCTTTTGACGATTCGCCACGGACATTGGGTCTCCACGAAGGCAGGGTCAACGCCTACATGCCTTTGTAGATCGCCCCATCCTTCTTAACTCCCAGCAGCAGCCCCCGACTGGGCGTCGGCAGCCGCCACCAGGAACTTCATCGATGTGCCCTTAACGGATTTTTAGGCCCGTTTTCGGAAAGGGGCGCCAACTAGAATACTGCACCACTTATGCCT
>Ga0207421_10001862_pt1 | contig 26815 bp, 23 predicted proteins | sample SodLakKL_010_SED_4_FD_187542 | JGI IMG/M metagenome (GOLD analysis project Ga0207421, IMG submission 187542) | Alkaline sediment microbial communities from Lake Tanatar, Kulunda Steppe, Russia - 8KL_010_SED (SPAdes) (version 2) | ecosystem: Environmental > Aquatic > Non-marine Saline and... | reverse complement strand
TTCTGGGCGGCGGCCTTCGGCTGCTCACTGCACGGAGTGATACGGAGTAGTGTCATCACGTACCGCCGATCGGACGCGACGTGAGACGATGGCTGACAGTTACAGCACTCGGAGACGATAGCCTTCGAGGGCAGTCTCGTCGGTAACTCGTCCGGCCTCGACTGTGGCATCGAGCAGGTCGGCGACGAATTCCGTGGGGACCTCGACGCCGATAAAATCGGTCCCGTCCCGGCCGGTGGTAAGTCGGGCCATTGTCCGACTGGTGCCGTCGTCATTGTAGATGCTGCCGACGCGCTCGTCGTCCCGAATGAACCGAAGGGTCACGTCGGTCGGCTCGATCGTGTCGAAACTCACCTCGAAGACGCGGTCGTCGGCTTCGAGCCGTGCGAGCATGACGCCGTCGTGTTCGGTGATCGTCGTTTTCATAGCGTCGGATACGGCATCGACGCCTATAGGCACGCGGCCACACAGCCCAGTCTGCGTGTGGATGCCGACAGCAGCGACGACGAGTGTGTAATCTGGCCGGAGGCCACGGCACCAGCCGTCTGGATCACGTCCCACCAGACGAATCCGGACTCTCCAGAGACGCGGTCGGCAGTTCCAGTTGTACAGTGGTGTCGATCGTCCGCCAGGAAAGAGATTCAATAAGCGACTTGTCGCCGGTCGAATAATCGATCGGATGGACGTATTGGTCCCCGTCGCGGTACAGCCAGTTGGCGAGCAAGCGGTCAGAGTGGCGATCGAAGAGATCGTCGACGCCGGGGCCACGGCCCTGGCGATCGTCTTACCCGTCGTAGCGCGTCGTATCGGTGCACGTCCAGGCGTGATCGGCCCACGCCGTTTGATTGACCAGTTCCGGGTTGGTCGGCGAGCAGGTCGGTGCCGAATCCGTTACGGCACCGCCGCGTAGCCCCGGAACCATCCCCTCGAAACCGGAACGGACCGCAGTCGCAGGCGAACGCGAAAGCGTCGCGGTGCCATCGGTCACGTGCAGGCGGGAGTCGACCGCGTCAGTCGCCGCGTACGATCCCGGCCGCTCGCCCGTGTCGGAACGCGTCGTCGCGCCGTGCCAGTAGTTGCCGTCGTCGTCGTCGCTCCAGATGCGAAGCGGCCCGGGCGACGACTGGACGTGGTCGGCGTTACTGAGGAAATCGTTACCCACAATTCGGTTCGTCGGCAGCACCGATCGGACGTCGGCTCCGAGGACGTTGCCGGCGACGACGTTATCCTGGAAAATCGAGGCCGCCGTGTTGAACTGTATGCCGACGGTATTGCCTTCGATGACGTTCGAGGCGACGTACGCGTCGTCGCTGTCGGGAATAATCCCCGTATCTGCGTTTCGGACGGTATTCTCGACGATCGCGATCCGCTCGGGGCCGGTCATCACGTAGATGCCGGTCCCGTCCTGGTCGTGGACGTCGTTGCCGACGATCAGCGCGTCCGAGGTGTGCATCAGGTGGACGCCGATGCGGTTCTCGGCGATGGTATTGTTCCGGAGTACGATCCCCGGAGAGTCGTGGGTGTAGATGCCGTCACGTCCGTCCCGTATCGTCGACTCTTCGACGACTGCCGCGGAGTGAATCGCGTTCACGCCGGCGCGGCCGTCCCGCCAGGACTCGTGGCCGTCGACGGTGACGTTCCGGACGACGGTGTCGGGGCTCTCGTGCAAGAGGACGCCGTTCGACGGCGTGTCAATGCTGACGTCGGCGACGAGACTGTCCGTGCCGCCGTCGATAACGATTCCGGCGTCGCCACCAGCGTAGTGGTCGACCAGGTCGTCGTCCCAGTCCGCACCCTGGGAGTCGGGGGCGTGCTCGGGAATCTCGTCCGAGCCAGCAGTCCGATCGCCAACGCCGGTGATCTCGACGCCAGTGATCGCGGTGCGGTTCGCCGTCGCCGTCACGACGGAGCCCCATTTTGGCCCCTCGATCGTCACGGCTCCATCACCTGCGAGTGTGATCGGCCGATCGATCTCGATCCGTTCGTCGTAGTGACCCTCTGGAACGACGACGGTCGTGTTCGCCGGCGCAGCGTCGACGGCCGCCTGGATGGTCGGTTCGTCGTCCCCGACGACGACCGAAACGGGGCGATCCCGGAGCGAGTCGGCCCGATCGCCCGTGTCGTCGGCGATCACGAGTCGATCGTCGAGTCGTTCGCGAACGGCGGTCGCATCACTGGTGTCGAACGACGACTCGAGGAGGGCGTCCCAGTCGCGAACCGTCCCGCCGTGGGCCGCCGCAAACGCCGCCGCGTCGTCCCGTTCGGCGAAGGAGACGACCGTCTCGCCGGCCGGTGACCGGGCGTCGCTGCCGACGACGAACCAGGCCGATTCCGCGTCGGTCCAGGGCGGGGTTCGATCGGCGGTCGGGTACCCCTCGTCCGTGAGTTCGGGCTCGACCGCGCTGTAATCGGAGACGTACGCGGCAAGCGGATAGCCAAACCGCTCTTCGTGGGTTTCCTGCTGGTAGCTGTCGACGAACCGTTCGACGCCCTGATAGCCGACGACATAGGAGTACTGGGAGTAAAATACCTGCGAGCGTGGGAGCGTGACGTTCTCCTCGAGTGCGTACTGGTCTTCGAGCGAGAGGCCGACCTGCACCGTCTCGTCGAACTCGACCGGATCGGGCGAGGACGTCCCGACATCGGCGATAAAAACGGCGAACACCCCCACAAAACCGATCGCGATGGCCACGACCAGCCATCCCGTTTTCGAACGTCCGAGCATACGCCGACTGGCACCGCAAAGCGGGTATGTGATCTGGTTTGCCTCTCGAACCAGTTGCCGGTGAGTCCGCGATTGCTATCGACGATCGAACTCTGCCAAGTGATCGGCATCCGAGGCGACGGACCGCCCCGCCGAAATCGGTTTCGACGCCAGACCCCGCGTGGGTGCCCGATCAGTCGGCGGCCTCGAGACGAAACTAGGCCAGTAGTCACAGGATGTACAGCCGTTCGAACGTCGCCCAGCGACGACCGCGCGTGCGGGACACCCGAAATGCGTCCGAACCGAACTGGTGGCGATCGGAAGCGACCCGCACCATCGCCTACACGCGCTACACCGATGACGCTCGAAACCGTACCACGGTACGATCGACTTCAAGCATCGGCATATGGCGATCGTCGACGGCCCGTGGTCGATCGTGGTCGGCGGTGGTTTTGCCTTCCCCGAGACGACTGGGGAGAAGCCACGCGGCACCGACTTCTTCAATCGCCACATGGACCGGCTGGTCCGGCGTGCACACACGGACGGAATGCTGCGGGAGCTGTATCCGGGTGTTCCCGATGGAGCAACCACCGGAGTTACTGCTTCGTTCGCACGTTGCGTGGCGGGTCCTCCGCCCGAACTGGGCTGTGGTCGACACGATTTCACACCGCCGCCCGACGCCGCGAACGACCGAGACACGGTAGTCGGGTCGATCGGCCCTGCCGGCTTCCAAAAGAAAATATGGTGCGTTCTCCCGATCGTCAGACCACCTGTAGATGGTCGTCGTGGAGTTCTCGCTCGCTGATCTCCGTGTCGTGGACCTCCGCCATGTGCTTTCGGGCCAGTTCCACCGCCTCCTTCTCGTTTTCTGATTGGATGATGAACCGGCAGTCGGCTGCCGCCGATTCGCAATCGAGTTTGTGTGCGTCTGCCATGGGCAATCAGCCTCGAGCCGTCGTATCGTAGTCTCCGTTCGGTCCTACTATGGCACTTGTTGTCAAGCACCATAGTTCTCTACCCCGATGCCGTACTTAGAGCTTTCCGGTAACGATCAAACACAAGCAGTACGGACAGTCAGTCGATCGATCACAACAAAAAAGCGAGCAGCGATCGACAGCCGACAGGACTATGACCGCTGGAAGTCAGGTCCGGCACGATCCAAGACGGGACGCGTTCCGCCGGCAAAGTACTACACAGCTCGATCAGTCGTCACCCGACGCAGCGGACGCCTCTGCCTGTGGGTCGTAGGTGACGATCCAGCCGTCGTCGTTGGCCCGTTCGGAAACCTCTGGCTGGAAGACCCAGGCGGTGAGGATCAGGATCGGGACCATCGTGAGTGCAACGACGGCAAAGCCGTAATGGAGGCCAGGCAAGAGCGTGGTGGTGAAGATGATCGGGTAGATAACACCGCCGACCGTCCCGACGCCGCCGACGACACCGGCGACTGCACCGGAGTTGTTCGGGAACATCGCGGGGACCTGGGCGAAAATCGCGCCTTCGGAGAACGCACAGCCCAAGCCGACAAAGAAGCCGGCGATGACGGCGATGTAGATGTTGCCGGTCAGGCCGGCCGCGGTCATCCCGAACATCGAGACCATGACGAACACCATCGTGGCGAACGTCCACTGGTTGCGGTACTCGCCTTCGAACCACGGGAGAATGTTCATCTCTTTTCGCATCACGAAGTCGCTGATGTAGCCACCGATCGGCCGGAGCAGGCCGGCAGCGATCGAGAACGTCGCCGCGAACGTCGCAGCGATGACGATGTCACCCTGGCCGAACGCTTCCCGGTAGTAGGTCCCAAGGAAGCCGTTCATGGCCAGTTCGAGGCCGAAGGTCATGATGTAGGCGACCGAGAGCACGACTGCACCGTAGCGGCTCCCGATGAAAATGAACTGCTTGAAGTTGGCTCCCTCTTTGGTCGCCTGCCGCTTTGTGTCGCTCTTTGCGGGCTCGGTGAACAGGTAATACATGATCCCGAGGATGACTGCGAGCACGCCCGTGTAGAAAAACGCCGCTCGCCAGTTCGAGGAGGTCGCCAGGAAGGCACTCCCGAAGATCGGATCAGTGTACCCCTCACCGAAGATGCGTGGCAGCGTAAAGTACGCGCCAAGTCCCGCACCAGCGTTGCCGACACCGGCGAAGATTCCTTCGGCGGTACCAAGATTCTCCTCTTCGAACCACTCGGAGACGTGCTGGATCCCGATGACGAACGTGATCCCTGCGAGTGATGCGATGATCCGTGAGCCGAGTAACAGCTCATAGGTGTGGGCGAACGCACTGATAATCGAAAACATCCCGACGAGCAGGAGCGTCAGGCTCCCGGTGACGCTCGCTCCGTATTTATCGGTCAGCGGACCGACGATGATCCGGCCAGCTGGAACGGCGAGGATTGCCGCGCTCGCGACGATTCCTAGATCGGCCACCGATAGCCCAAACTCGTCTGCGATCCCGCCGGTGAAGGGAGCAAACGAGAACCAGATGACGAATCCCAGGTTGAACATCGCCGTCGCAAGCAGGAGGTTTCGGTATTTCCCATAGAAGAGATCAGTCAGCTTCATCGCAGGTCACCACCTGGAAGACGCTGTACTCCAGGAGCGATCGGTCGTGACCGCTCAGTCCAGTCTGGGAGCCAGTGCATGTTCTGTTCTTGAACGCCGCCGGCATGATAAGCGCTACTGATCAGTCTGTAGAGTGGGGTGCTCTGCTGTTTTCCACGGAGACCCACAGTCGCGATGTTTCGGTTCGACCACCGTCCGCGTTGGTTTCGTTGGGATTCCGTCCCGACTTCCGCGAGTAACCTTCTAATCATGTTCTCTAGTTCGCTTAGTGCATACATATGGATAGTTAATAAGCTACACGCTTGACAAACGTGCGATTACTGGGGAAGAGCATAATCACTTCACAGGTTCTCCCCGACAGTCAGTATTTTTCTATTTCTACATACAGAAATTAAATTATGGGAGGTTCTATCGCCTACTAGTTGAAGAAAAATATGGTGGGCCGAATATGTACTAGATGGTAATTCCAGACATAGCGGATAAGGTGGCTTTCAGGCCGACTATCGAGGGAACGAGGGCGGTTGACAATCAGGTATCAGTCGCCAGTCCGGCCGGGTGGACGCGGTGTATCTTGGTCTTGCTATCCAACTACGGTGGACGGACGCTACCAGAACTTCGAGAGACAGGCACAAACCCTTGCCCGTCAGCGCGAGGAGAATATCAACGTAGCTAGCCGCTATCAACTGGCTCCGCTGGAGCGCCCCGATTGGAATCAGCATGTCGCTGCGTCGGAGCCCGAACAGTAACAGCACACTGTTTGAGATTCGGTTCGTCCGACTCCGGATCGACCGCGGGAAGTGTTACGTTGTTGATATCTGGGTCGTGGATGGGAAGCCATACGACGCCGGGTGGAATCCCGTCGTCGGCTTCGACAGCGACGGTGATAGATCCGCGACGGGACTCGATGACGGTCCGGCCCCGATCGAACGCGACCAGACGATCGGCGATGGTCTCGTGGTTCATCCGTGCCGTCGGCAGGCTATCGGTAGTCCCGCGGCTTCGAACGCCGGTGTTATACATTTCGGCACGCCGGCCGGTCGTCAGCGTGAGGGGATACTCGTCGGTAATCGGTTCGGGAACGGCGTCGTGAGTGGCCGTCGAGAACGCCGCCAGTCCGGAATCGGTGTCGAACGACCAGTTGCCATCGTCGTAGTACTGGTAGCCACCCTGGCTGTCGGCATCGGGAGCGGGCCACCGGACCGCCAGTTCGTCGGCCAGACGATCGTACGTAATCCCCGACAGATCGGCTTTCGTGTCCGCGGTCAACGCTCGGAGTTCGTCGAACACCGACTCTGGATCCAGTGGCGGGTCGTCGAACAGGTCGGGTTCGATCCGGTTGCCGATGGTGGCGATGATATCGAGATCCTGGCGGACACCGTCAGGCGGATCGGTCGCTGCGGTGACCCTGGAGACGCGCCGTTCCATATTCATGATAGTGCCCTCGCATTCGCCCCACGTCGCGGCCGGCAAGACGACGTCGGCACACGCAACCGTCTCCGAATGAAACGAATCCTGTACGACGAGGAAGACATCGTCGAGGACGGTTTCGACCTGACTGGCATCCGGCATGCCGGAGGCCGGGTTCGTCGCGACCGTCCAGCAAACGTCGATATCGCCCCGAGCGAGAGCATCGAAGATTCCGACGAATCCGGGGCCCGGAGCGGACGGAAGCCGATTGAGCGGGACGTCCCAGCGTCTGGCAACCTGCTTTCGGGTTTCCGGATGGGCAAACTCCTGATGGCCGGGCCAGGTTTGTTTCGAGAGACTCACACGGCTTCCCATCGAATTGGCCTGGCCAGTCAGGGAGAACGGCCCAGTCCCGGGGCCGAGGTTCCCGGTTGCCAGACAGCAGTCGATGAGCGCCCGTGCCGTCGCCGTCCCCTGGACGCTCTGGTTGACGCCCATCCCCCAGTACAACAGCGTCGGCGCGCTGAGCGCGTCAGCGAGCTCGGCGATCTGCTCGGTCGGCACCCCCGCTGTCGCGGCTGCCGTCTCGATATCCGGCAGCGACTCGACCAACTGTTCGAATCCGGACGTCTGGGCCTCGACGAACGCCGTATCCACTGCACCAGCGTCGACGACGTGGGCCATCACTGCTCGGGCCAGTGCGAGGTCGGTCCCCGGTTCGAGCTGGATGTGGGTGTCAGCGTCGCGTGCTGTTGCGCTTTCGACTGGGTCGACGACCACCAGCCGACTTCCCTCGCGACTCGCACTGTTTGCAATCCAGCGATACAGGACGGGATGGGCGGCCGCCGGGTTTGCCCCCCAGACCAGGTGGGTTTCGGCCGCCGGAATATCGTCGTAGGTTGGTGGTGGTGCGTTCCCCCCGAACGCTCTGTTGTAGGCTTCGACGGCCGACGCCATACAGAGCCGCGTGTTGGCATCGTAGTACGGTGTTCCGAGGCCGCCACGGGCGACTTTGCCGAGCGCGTAGGCGGCCTCGTTGGTCTGTTGTCCGCTGCCGAGGACAGCAACGTCTCCAGTGTCGTTCCGAAGTGCTTCGATAAACCGCGTAGCGACGATGCCGATCGCGGTATCCCAGTCGGCAGGTTGGAGGGTCCCACCGCGGCGGACCAGTGGCTGGGTCAGGCGTTCGCTCCCGGGATCAACCGTTTCCCGAATGCCACGCTGGCAGTCGTCCCCACTGTTCGTCGGGTGCGAAGGGTTACCGCGGGCGTCCCCGACGCCGCGGCCGTCAGCAACGTCTTGTTGTTGCAGACCACATCCGACCGCACACCGCATACAGGTAGTTGGTTGCCAGTCGGTCATCGATACCTCAGATGGACGGACCCAGCGGCCAGTTTGGGGAGCGGTACTGTTTGATTCTCCATTGGTTGTACGTATCGCTGGAACGTTCTAATGGACGAGCGCTCATAATTGCTGTTATGTTGTCATAGATGATTCAGGAACTGACGATAGACAACTGAACGCCGACACAGTTGTTAGTCGCTATCGGCTGAGAGACTGCCGTCATCGGACGGAGTGCCACCGTGGACGAGTGGATTCGAAGGTGACGGTGGACGCACGTCGACAGCACACTGCTTGAAGTTTGGTTCGTCGGATTCGGGGTCGACGACCGGGAGCGTGAGCGCGTTGACCGCAGGATGGTGGATGGGAAGCCAGACCATCCCCATCGGAACGCCGTCGTCGGGTTGGACCGTTACCGTGACCGATGCGCGCCGCGAGACGACGACGGTCTGTCCGCGGTCCAGTGCATCGCTATGTTCGAGGGTCGTCTCGGGATTGATCCGGGCAACTGGACAGCCGTCGGGCTCATCGCCACGGGTTCGGACGCCAGTGTTGTAGGCGTCGGGTTGGCGGCCGGTCGTCAGCGTCAGGGGATACGTCTCGTCGGTCGGTTCGGCGAGTCCGCCGTGTGTCCCCGTCGAGAACCGCGCTCGACCCGACGGTGTCGGGAACGTCCAGCCGTCGTCAGTTACGTACCGGTAGCCACCCTGGCTGTCGGGGTCGGGAGCCGGCCACCGGACCGCTAACTCCGTCTCCAGGCGATCGTAGGAGATACCCGAGAGATCCGCCGGCGTATCTGCCGTCAGAGTGCGGAGTTCCTCGAAGACGGATTCGGGATCGATCGGTGGCCGATCGAACAGCGCCCCATCGAATCGCCTGCCGATCGCGGCGATGATATCGAGATCCTGGCGCACTTTGGGCGGAGTGTCAGTCGCCGATCGAACCCGTGACACCGTCCGTTCCATGTTGGTGACGGTGCCCTCGGATTCACCCCACGTTGCAGCCGGGAGGACCACGTCAGCCAGTTCGACGGTTTCGGTTCGGAACGCATCCTGGGCGACGAGGAACGTGTCCGCAAGCGTCTCCCGAACGCGATCGGCATCGGGCATTCCCGCGACCGGGTTCGTGGCGACGGTCCAGCACGCCTCGGGCGTCCCGTCAGCGATCGCATTGACGATACCGACCGGGCCGGGGCCAGGGTCGTCCGGCAGACGGCTCGCTGGCACGTCCCACGCATCGGCGATCGTCTCCCGATGGTCAGGATCGGCAAACGGCCGGTGGCCGGGCCACGTTCCCTTCGAGGAGCAGACCCGGGTTCCCATAGAGTTGGCCTGTCCCGTCAGTGAGAACGGACCGCTCCCGGGTTCGAGGTTGCCGGTCGCCAGACAGCAGTCGATGAGCGCCCGCGCCGTCGCCGTCCCCTGGACGCTCTGGTTGACACCCATTCCCCAGTAGACCAGCGTCCGGTCGGCAAACGCCGCCCCAACGCGCTCGACAGTTTCGATGGAGACGCCGGCCGTCTCGGCGGCTGCTTCGACTGCTGGAAGCTCTTCGAGGAGCGCATCGAACCCGACCGTCGCCTCGTCGATAAACGATCGATCGATTGCTTCGTTCTCGACGAGGTGTGCCAGGATGGCCCGCGCAAAAGCGAGGTCGGTTCCGGGTTCGAGCTGAACGTGGTGGTCGGCGTCGGCGACCGTTTCGCTTTCGACCGGATCGACGACGATCAGCTGGCTGTCGTCATCGTCGGCGCTGTCGGCGATCCAGCGGTACATCACCGGATGGGCGGCTGCCGGATTCGCACCCCAGACGAGGTGGGTCTTCGCCGCCGGGATGTCGTCGTAGGTCGGTGGGGGCGCGTCACTCCCGAAGGCCTGGTAGTAGGCCGTCACGGCCGACGCCATACAGAGTGTCGTGTTCGCGTCGTAGTACCGGGTCCCGAACCCACCGCGGGCGAGTTTGCCCAGGGCGTAGGCGGCCTCGTTCGTCTGTTGGCCGCTTCCCAGGACGGCGACACCATCTCGGCTTTCGGCGAGAGCCTCCTGGAAGCGATCGACGACGATATCGAGTGCAACGTTCCAGCTGGTCGGGACGAGTTCGCCATCGGTTCGGATAAGCGGCCGGGTCAGCCACTCGCCACCGGGATCAGCCGTTTCGTCGACGCCTCGCTGGCAAGCCAGCCCGCGGCTAACCGGGTGGTCAGCGTCGCCGCGCACTGTATCGAGTCCATAGCCGTTGTCGACACCTTTCTGGAGATGGCCACAGCCGACCGCACAGCGCATGCACGTCGTCGGCGTCCACCCGCTCATCGGTTCCTCCGTGGGCAGACGGGACAGTCGATCGGTCCCGTCGTGGTTCCCGTAGACACCGTTACAGTGGTTGCGATCGCCGTGCTGGTGAAATAGCGTATAGCATGCGTCATTGATGTGCGGTTTTCAATCTAATAGTTAAACAATTGGCGGTATAATTGTTCCGATATGGCCATATGTACGCAATAAACAAGCTATTCTCTACAAACGTGTGCTCGCGCCCACACGCATACCGACCACCCACAGCCGACGGACCGAACGCGAGTGTGATGAGACAGTTACCGACCGACATGGGTTTGAGAATGTACTGTTTTTCTCCGCTCACGGACCGCAGGTTACAATTCATATCTTTCTATCTGAAATATATGCGGCTCCGTAGTCGGGTTACCGGTCCGTCTGATTCCAGCCCTTATTTCCATATTTATTAAATAGCCAGGTTTTTATGCTAATCTGCAAAGTTATACCCATGATGACTCCGCATACGAACACTGTTTCAGCAAATAGGTTGTGCTACACAGTCGGAGGGAACGAGTAATGGTACACAAAAAAGAGACCTACAAAGAAGAGTTGTACGGTGACGACGTCCGCGAGAAGCTACTCGAGTTCGCCGAAAAGGGGTTCGAGTCGATTCCGGAAGACGAACGCGAAGAATGGTTTACGAGATTTAAATTCTGGGGTATCTTTCACCAGCGATCGGGTCAAGAGAGCTACTTCATGATGCGGCTGACCAACTGCAACGGTCGGCTCGAACCCGGCCAGCTCAGGGCCATCGGCGAGGTTGCCCGTGACTACGCCGTCGGCCCGATATCGAACCCAGAGTTCGGCAACGGCTGGATCGACTTTACGACCCGGCAATCAGTTCAGCTCCACTGGATCAAACTCGAAGACGTCCCGGCCATCTGGGAGAAGCTCGAATCCGTCGGCGTCACCACTCGATCGTCAGGTGGCGATACGATGCGAAACATCTCGGGCTGTCCGGTCGCCGGCAAAGACAAAAACGAAGTCGTCGAAACACTGCCGCTGCTCGATCGGTTCCAGGCGGAGATCCGGGGTGACGATGTGCTCTGTAATATGCCCCGAAAGTTCAATATCTCGATTACAGGGACGACAGAAGGCGGGGCACAGGACTCGATCAACGACATCGGGCTCGAACCAGCCCGCAAGGAAATCGACGGCGAGGAGAGCATGGGATTCAACGTCCGCGTTGGTGGCGGTCTCGGCGGCCGCAAACCTCGCGTTGCCCGCCCGATCGACGTCTTCGTCACGCCGGACAACGCCTACGAGGTCGTCCGTGGCTTCGTCGAACTCTACCACGACCACGGCAATCGAGAGGTTCGCTCGAAGAACCGATCGCGCTTTTTCGTCGACGAACACGGCACCGAGTGGATCCGCGACCTGCTCCAGGAGGAGTACGTCGACTTCGAACTGCAGACGGCCGGCGAGGACCTGCGCGACCAGTACACCTACAACGCGGGCCGGCCCAGCGAAGCGGGAAAAATCGATTACCTCGGCGTCCACGAACAGCAGGATGGAAACTACTACGTCGGTCTCAGCGTTGCTGTCGGCCGAATGGTCGCCGAAGACGCGATCGAACTCGCCGATCTCGCCGACGAGTACGGCTCCGGCGAGCTCAGACTGACCCGCCGACAGAATCCGATCATCGTCGACGTCGACGCCGATCGTGTCGACGAACTGCTCGACGAGCCGTTGCTGGACAAACACAAACCCGAACCGAACCCGTTCGTCCGCGGAGCGATGGCCTGTACCGGCACCGAGTTCTGTTCGCTCGCGCTGGTCGAGACCAAGGCTCGGATGGCGACGATGTTGCGCTGGCTCCGGGACAACGTCGAGTTGCCAGACGACGTCGACCAGCTCAAGATGCATTTCTCCGGCTGTACGGCCGACTGTGGGCAGGCAAACACTGCTGATATCGGCCTGCTCGGAATGCGAGCGCGGAAAGACGGTGAAATGGTCGAAGCAGTCGATATCGGCGTCGGCGGCGGGATCGGCGAGGAGCCGTCGTTCGTCGAATACATCCGCCAGCGGGTGCCTGCAGACGAGGCTCCGGGTGCGATCCGTAACCTCGTCCAGGCGTTTGCGGCCCACCGCGAACCCGGCCAGACGTTCCGACAGTGGGTCGATTCGACCGGCGAGGAGGCACTCGTCGAACTCTGTGAGCCCGAAGAGACGAGCTACGAGGATCCGTGTCTGACCGACGCCAAGCAGTCGTGGTACCCCTTCGCCGAAGAGGAAGGTGCCGACGGGGAGGTTGCCTCCGCCGATGACTGATCAGTCAACAGGCGTGGCGAGCGTCGAGGAGACGGATCGACGATCGATCAGCCCACGGACGCCGCCGACCGAACACGTCTCAGCCGACGTTGCACCAGAGCTGTTTGATGCCGCGCTGTCGAACTGATACGGAGTGTTGTACTTAATTACCGCCCATCGGCCTCCTGACCGGCGATCGGCGGCACCGACGGACGACAGAACAGAGCGGCGATCGGCAAGATACACACGACGACTCTCAGTAGTCAGTCAGAACAGCCGATGCTCGTCGATAACTCAGCGGTATCTACGCCGGCATCGGCGTCCGTCGCCGTCACCTCCCGGACGAACGCAACGAAATTATCGAAGACAAGCTTCGCCTCGCAGGCCTGCTGATAGTTCTCGTCGGTAATTTCGTCCAGCACCGATCGGAGCCGTTCGTCGGAGAGCTCCTTTCGGTGGACGAGTTCGCGGGCAGTCTTCGTATCGTACTCGGGGTGGAACTGGACACCGAAGACCCGACCGGTATGAAAGCCGTGGTTCGAGTACTCGTTCGTCGCGAGCGGCTCGCTTCCGGGAGGGAGCGTCGTTACCTCGTCGGAGTGGCTCGTAAAGGCCGTAAACTCCTCGCTGATACCATCGAACAGCAGCGAGTCGCTTACCTGCTCGATCGAACTGTAGCCGACCTCGTAGGCCCCCATGTCTTCGACCGTTCCGCCGAGGACGTCCGCGAGCAGCTGGTGGCCCCAACAGATCCCCAGAAACGGCATTCCGCGATCGATCGCGTCGCGAACCCACGATTTGGTCGATTCGATCCACGGCTCGTCCCAGTAGACCGACGAACGGGAGCCGGTGACGACGGCGCCATCGAACGCAAAGCTGTCGGGCGTCTCACCATCGGTGACGTCGAACTCTGACAGGGAAGCGTCGAGTTCGCGCCGAAAGTTTCGGGTCGTGTTCTGGTCCTGGTGGGCCGCGTTCAGGACCGCGATCCGGAGCTGACTCATTGGACGCTAGTGGCAACTCGATATAGATAGGGCTTCTGTCGAGTGCTGGCGTTGCCGCAACCGCCGACAGGCATCAGTGTGTCGCTGACACGGGTTGGGGATCGGACTCGGACGGGTTCAGTTTCCCGTGTCCGGCAGCCACACCGCGTCTCCCGTCCGGCAGCTACACCGTGTCTCCCGTCCGGCAGCCACACCGCTCACTGCTCGTCGGCGTGACGCCGGAGCACGCCGAGCAGCCGATCGTTGACCGTCCGCGATCGCTCGACGAAACAGCAGTGGCCCGCGCCGTCGAGTTCGACGAACTCCCCACGGGGTAGCCCTCGTGCGAGTTCGCGGCCGGCCGAAGCCGGTACCAGTTCGTCTCTACTCCCGTGAATTACCTGTGTCGGCTGGGTGAGTTCGACGAGCCAGTCGCTCGCGTCGAACCCATCGAGTGTGGCCACCTGTGCCTCCCAGCCGGCCCGATCGGCGTCACCGTCGCTTCGCCAGTCGACGATCCCGTCGCGAACCTCGGGCTGCTTCTCGAGAAACGCCGCCGAGAACCCCGCCGACAGCGAGTCACGAAGGGCCGCCCGATCGTCCGGCGGCGCAAACAGCGGTTCGAGATCGAACGCGGTGGCGCTGGCGGCGGTTCCAAAGAGCGTCAGCGTCTCGACTCGAGACGAGGTCCGTGCCGCCGCGAGCGCGATCGCTCCGCCGAGTCCACAGCCGACGAGGTGGGCCGATCGAACCTCGCAGTCTGCCAGCACCGCCTCTACGTCCGCGACGAGCGTCTCCATCGTGTACGGTCCCGGCGGGGCGTCCGATCGACCCGTCCCGCGAAGATCCCAGACAATCGCCTCGTGGGGGCCGGCGACGGCACGGTGTTGCCACCCCCAGGACCAGCCGCCGAGGCCGGCCTCGGGAATAAAGACCACGGGGTCGCCACTCCCCTGACGATCGTAGTACAGCGAGACGTCACCGTTCGTAGCTGTCGGCATACCCGTTCTAGGGACGATCGGGGAAAGAAAGCGACGGTCTCGATCGACACCGAAACGAGTCCGACAGTCTCGATCGATCGGCGTCGACGCCGTTCAGGCGTTCAACACGTTTCGCAATACGTCGGGCGCATCGTCGAGCGCATCGTCGAGATCCTCGACGTTCGGGCCGCCACCCTGTGCGAAGTCCGGCGGACCACCGCCGCCGCCGCCGACCTTCGCGGCGAGTTCGCCGACGACCTCGCCGGCGTTGACGCCGACGTCGTCGGGTACTGCCACGACGAACTGGGCCCCGTTCTCGCCGCTGCCGAGGACGGCGATCGATTCCTCCGCGACGAGTGCGTTCGCGGTCGCGCGGAGTTCACCCATGTCGGCGTCGATTCGATCGATGATGGCGGTCGTTTCGCCGACCTCGACTTCGTCGCCGCTCCCGCCACCGCCGGCGCGGGCCGCCGCGAGCTGCTCTTTCAGGTCCTCGATCTGCTTGCCACGGCCTTTCCACTCCTCGAAGAATCGGTCGGCAGTCTCGGGCACGTCGTCGGGGGCGACGTCGAGGATCTCCGCAGCCTCGTAGAGGGCGTCTTCTTTCTCCTGTGTCGCCTCGATCGCCGCCTCGCCAGCAGCGAAGGTGAGCCGTTCGACGCCGTCCTGGACGCGCTCTGCGTTCAGTATCTTGATCGCGCCGATATCACCCGTTCGGGCCACGTGGGTCCCACCACAGGCCTGGACGTCCTCGTCGACGTGGATCAGCCGGATCTGCTCGCCCGGCGGGATCCCACCCTGGTAGAGGTCGAAGCCGTGTTCGGCCTCGGCATCGTGACGATCGGGCCACTCCTGGCTCACGGTCGTGTTGTCCATGACGATCTCGTTTGCCACGTGCTCGATTCGCTTGACGTCCTCACGATCGATTCGCTCGTAGTGGCGCATATCGATCCGGGAGGAGTCGATGCCCTTCTGTGCGCCGGCCTGGCGGATATGATCGCCGAGGACCTGGCGGGCGGCGTGAATGACGATGTGTGTCGCCGTGTGGTGGCGCATAAGCTGGCGGCGGCGCGTGGCATCGACCTGTCCGTTGACGAACTCGCCTTTCCCCGGACTGGCGTCGGTGCGGTGAAGGATCACGCCGTCTTCGATCTGGACATCCTCGACGTCGACCGTCGTGTCGTCAGTCGAGAGCGTTCCCGTATCCGCGGGCTGGCCACCGCCTTCGGGATAGAACATAGACTGGTCTAAGACGACGTCGTAGCCGTCCTCGCGCTCGAAAACGTCGAGTACCATCGCCTCGAACTGGGTCCGTTGCTGGTCGTCGTAGTAGAGTTTCTCAGTTTCTGGAAGGTCAGCGAAGCGTTCGTCTTCCTCCTGGTCGATCGTGTCGGCAGTTTCGGGCGTCTCCTGGCGCTGTGCGACGAGGCTATAGAAGTCATCGGGAACGTCGACCTCGGCTCCAGCGTCGTCGGCGATCTCTGCGACCATATCCGGCTGGATGCCATGGGAGTCATAGAGCTCGATCAGCTCGTCGGTCGGGATCGGCTCGTCTTTCTCGGCGTACTCCTCGGCGATGCTCTCGACCCGTCGGCCGCCGCGTTCGAGCGTCTCGCGGTATTTTTCAACCTCGGTCCGGACGATATCGCGGATGGTATCACGGTTCTCGTATTCGAGGCGCTTGGCCTGCATGTCGACGAGTTCGTCCAGCGGTGCATCGACGCCGACGTTGTCACAGAGTCGCTTCGTGCGACGGAGTACCATCCGCGCGAGATAGCCCGTCCCGACGTTCGAGGGGACGATACCGTCGCCCAGCATGTACGCGAGGGTCCGGCAGTGGTCGGCGATCGCGTAAATATCCTCCAGGGGCTCGACCAGCTCGCGAAGTTCGTCGGTCGAAACGTCGAGCTGGGCAGCGAGATCGTCGCGAGCAGCCTCGACATCGACGACGTCGTCGATGTCGAGCTGGCCCGACAGTCGGGCGGCGCGGTTGACGAGTGCGTCCTGTTCGTCGGTGTACTCGATCCCGGCGTTGTCCTTCAGGAAGGCGATCATTTCGGGGTAGATCGCCTCGTAGACCGTCGGCGTCCCCTGGCTCATCCAGGTCCACCGTTCGAGTCCATACCCCGTATCGACGACGTAGGTGTCCATGTAGGAGTAGCGGTTCCCGTCTTTGAGCTCGTACTCGCCGTCGGGATCTTGCTCCATGCACATGAACACGAGCGTCGCAAGTTCGAGGCCCTTGTAGATAACCTCGATCGCCGGCCCAGCGTTGCCGCCGCCGACCCACGGATCCTCGATGTAGGTGACGTCGGTGATATCCGCACCCAGTTCGGTAAGCAGTTCGTCACAGAGTTCGACGGTCCGATCTTTCCAGTAGACCTCGCCCTCGTAGGCGTACTCCTCGTCTGCGTCCTCACGGACATTAAACGCGTGGTGGGCCATCATTTCGAAGGCCATCGTGTGGCGTCCCGTCTTGCCGACGTTGTCGATGTCCTGCATCCGGATGCACGGCTGGGAGATCGTCAGCGGGTTCGCCGGCGGTGGCGTCTCACCGCTGGTGACCAGCGGCTGGAAGTCGTAGATCGACGCCTGCGTGAGCAAGACATCGTCTCGCCAGCGGTTTGCCGCGACCGGATACGGGTCGATCCGCTCGTGATCGTGCTCCTCGAAAAAGGAGAGAAACGCCTCCCGCATCTCCGCTAAACTGTACTCCGTCGCGAACCCGGGCTCGCCGATAAAGTCGTACTCCGCACACGGCGGCTCGCCACAGGTCTCACGGCCGTGGTCGCGCGTCCAGAAGTGGGCCCCACAGTCGGCACACTCCTTGCGTTCGAATCCTTCCTCCTCGAAGTACTCGAGGCGGTACTCGTCCGCCAATTCGCTCATTATACCTGTTTGGCCAGCCAGCGCGTAAAACAGTACTGGTTGTTTGGTTCGGCCCGAACACGAACGATCCGCGACCGACTGTGCTGGCCGAGCCGATTTCGTCCGAACTGATTTAGCAAACGCCCGCAGATGTTGAATGAAGTATCAACCACGTCCGTTTTTACCCGATGGGGTCGTATTCCGGAACCAGTCAGCCGTATTATCCAACACATATTTATTCTTGTTCGCCGGGTATGCGTGACGAGGACCACCACTCGATCGCACCCATGGCCAGTATCGTCCTGTACGTCGCGGCGACCGAATCGGCTGCCGATTCGGGCGCAACTGAACTCGAACGAGCCGGCACTCGCCTCTCGGTGGTGTCCGCCGTCTCGATCGAGACGATCCGCAAGCGGGCACCAGCAGCCGACTGTGTCGTCTTCGCGGAGACGCCGACAACGGCCGCCGGTGCACACTTGCTCGACGTCATCGACGCCTGCGGGCCGACACCGCTTGTACTCTACACCGAGTCGGAGTACGGGCCGACGACCGCACGGGCGACTGACGGGATCGACGGCTACGTTCGTCGCGACGGCGATCGGGACGCGATCCACCTCGCCGACGAGATCCACTGGGTCTGTCACGAACCGGAGCGAGGGACGGCACAGGCCCCAATTCCGATCGCGCCAAGCGAGTCGGAGCCGGAGCCGGAGCAGATCGCCACCGACGGTGCCCTTGTGAAACGACAGCGCGCTGCCCAGCGGGAGCGACTCGACGCGATCGAGCGACTCATCGACCACGACGTCCGAAACCAGCTCAACCTCGCGAAAGGGTATCTGACGATCGCGAGAGAGACGGAACGGCTCGGCCAGATGACGGAGGTCGAGGCCGCCCACGAGCAGCTCACCGAGTCACTGGAGGTGCTGTTGGGGCTCGCCGAGCAGCGAGAGGTGATCGCCACGGTCGAACCGGTCGGGCTACAGGATATCGCCCGCCGCGCCTGGGCACGGCTGGACGACGTCGACACCGACAACGCTAGCCTCGAGTTCGAGGGAGAGCAGTTGCTCGAAGCCGACAAGGAACGACTGACGGAAACGTTCGAGCAGCTGTTCCGAGTTCCCGTGGGGACAGCAGCCGGCACAGACGACGGCACGACCACAGTCCGAGTCGGTGCCTGTTCGGACGGATTTTTCGTCGCGTTCGAGGGTGCGTGTCCGACAGCGACACTGGAAACACTGCTCGAATCGGACGCCGTTCCGCCGGAACAGGGACAGGAATCGGTCGAGACCGTTCGCCGGATCGTCGACGCCCACGGCTGGTCGATGCAGGTCGACGCCCACAAAGAGGGTGAGACACGCATCGAGTTCACCGGGGCAAGCGCCGACGACACGGCTATCTTTCCCGACTCGCCGTCTGGGCTGAACCGGGATTCGGCCTCCGTGTCGGGACCCGGAAACTGATCAAGCGATGCGGCCGGGACGAATCTACGCGGCGTTCTCGATCGCAAGCGACGCGAGCAACGCTTCGAGCTGGAGCCGTTCGTTTGCTCCTTCCGTAATCCGGTAGTCCACTTCGCCGAGTCGTTCGAGCAACCGAACCGTCGCCCGCTCGGGGATGTCGAACTCCCAGGCCGATCGGTGGAGCTGGTCGATGACGTCGCCGCCGGCGAGGCCGCGATCGGTCAATAGGCCCTCCAGCGCTGCACGTGCAGCGGTGAAATCGCCCTCGATCGCGTGTGCGACCATCGCCTCGACCTCCTCGGGGCGAGCCGTCGAGGTGAGCGCGAAGACGGTTTCCTCGTCGACTGTCTCACCCATCACGGCGGCAGCCTGTAAGGCGTTGATCGCCTTGCGCATATCGCCGTCGGCGGCGAAGACGAGTGCGTCGACGCCGTCGTCGGTGACCGTGATTCCCTCGGTGTTGGCGATTTCGCGGACCTGGGCCTCGACGGCGTCTTCGGTAAGTTCCGTAAACCGGAACACGGCACACCGCGACTGGATCGGATCGATGATCTGACTGGAGTAGTTACACGAGAGAATAAACCGAGTGTTGTTCGAGAACTGCTCCATCGTCCGGCGGAGTGCTGACTGGGCGTCTGACGTGAGGGCGTCGGCCTCATCGAGGAAGATGATCCGGTGATCGTACCCCCCAAACGACGATCGGGCGAAGTCCTTGATCCGATCGCGAACGACATCGATTCCGCGCTGGTCGGAGGCGTTGAGTTCGAGGAAATTCTCGCGCCAGTCGTCGTTGTAGACCTCGCGAGCGATGGCTTGTGAGCTTGCTGTCTTCCCGACACCGGCTGGGCCCGAAAACATGAGATGCGGCAGGTCGTCCTGCTCGACGTACCGCTGTAGTCGCGGGATAATGTTCTCGTGGCCCTTGATCTCGTCCAGCCGTTCCGGCCGGTACTTCTCGATCCAGACTTCGGTCTTCCCGGGCGTCGGCTCCGCCGCCTCGGCGTCGGCCTCGCTCATACCGAGCGCAAGGAGTGGCCCGCAGATAAATCGCCCGAAGGGCGGCCTCGACGATCGGCGACTCGACCGACGATATCACGGCGTGGGGACTCTCATGGCCGCCAACCGGTGGTGTAGCCGTTTTTGTCGATCGGCGTTGTAGTCAACGGTATGACAGACACGAGACGACACTGGCGACTGCTGTTGTGTGCACTCGTGGTTGCAGTCGTCGCCGGAGCGGTCGCAACGGCGACGCCGATCGCCACAGCCGACGAGTCGGGGACCGGTGGGACGATCGTCGTCGAGGAAGGGGAGACGGTCGACGATATCGAGGCGGTCGCGGGGAACGTGATCATCGAAGGTACCGTCACCGGTGACGTAAACGCGCTGTCCGGCAACGTCGAGATCAACGGTGAGGTCGGCGGCGACGTCGAAGCAGCGGCCGGGAACGTCGAACTCACCGGCGACATCGACGGCGACGTCAGCACTGCCGGCGGGAACGTCGTCGTCGCCGACGGGGCGACGATCGGCGGCTCGCTCGAAGCGGGTGCCGGAACCGTCACGGTAGACGGGACGATCGACGGCGACGCCACGATCGGTGCCGAGACGATCGCACTCGGGTCGGACGCGGAGATCGCGGGTGACCTCCGGTACAGCGGCACACTCGAAGGGAACACCGACGCGGTCGCCGGCACGATCACCGAGGAGGGGTGGTTCGACGTGGGCATGGAGCCAACGGTCCAGCCGATCGCCGAGTGGGTCTTCGCGGTCTATGCGTTCGTGTTGAACCTGTTGCTCGGAGCGATCTTGCTCGCGCTGTTCCCTAGATTCTCCGGGGCGGTCGCCAGCCGCGTCGCGACCAGTCCGGTCAAAAGCGGTCTCGCAGGGCTTGCGATCCTCATCGGCGTGCCGATCCTGCTGGTCGCGATCGCGATCACGATCGTCGGACTCCCGATCACCGTCGTCGGCGCGTTCCTGTTCGTCCTGCTGGTCTGGATCGGGGTGGTCTATGGCCGGTTCGCCGTCGCCGCGTGGGTGCTCTCGTACGCGGGCGTTGGCAACCGCTGGCTCGCGCTCGTCGTCGGACTCCTCGGCGGGGCGCTTCTCGGGACGATCCCCTACGTCGGCGGCCTGCTCAACGCCCTGATCGCTCTGCTCGGACTCGGCGCGCTCGCGATCGGACTCTACGCCAGCCGCCGGGGACGAGAGACAGGACAGAGCGCGACGCCCTCGAGCGGCCCGACAGCGGAGTAAGGCGGGCAGTCAATCAACGCGCTCAAGACCGCGCGCTCGTAACCGGCGAGTATGCACGTCACCGTCGACGTCAAAGGAGAGGCGGTCCACGAGTTCGACCTCGAGACGGTGGCAGCCGAACTCGATCGCGAGCCGACCTACGCCGACCTCCTTGCCGAAGTCGACCTCAGCCCCCACGAGGTGAGCGTTCTCGTCGACGGCCGCCCGGTGCCAGAGGACCAGCCTGTCGAGAGCGACAACGTCACCGTGTTGCGCCTGATCAAAGGCGGCTGATCACTGTTCGAGTGCTTCCTCGACGATCTCGTCGACAGCCTCGTCGATCGTCTCACCGATCGGGGTGGATTCGTAGCTGGCGGCGAGTCGGCGGACGACCGCGTACGCGAGCACGGTCGCGATCACCGCCAGGATCAGGTTGCCAACGAGCAGGCGAACGACGATCTCCGATCCGGCGTCGATCGACACGTCGGCCATCGTGACACCCTCGACGGGGCCGAGCAAGACCACGCCAAGCGTGAAACTCGAGGCGTATACACCCCACTTGACGACCGGGTTGAACACCAGCACCGACGCGAACAGCGCGATCTTGCTGACCGAGTCGAACAGGTACCCGATCGCCACGAAGAGGAACAATCCAGCGCCAAGCGTCGGCAACATCGTAATGAAGGTCCCCACAGCAAAGCTTCGCGCCGTCTCTCGTGGCGTGTGCTCCGCTGAGAAGGCGCGCCGGAGCTCCGTACGGATTCCCGTCGCGTAGCTGCCGATCCGCGCCTGAACACGTTTCATTCCGGCTACCGTTCTGTCCCGGGACGCATAAAACGTTGGACCATCGGCACCGAGACCCCCGGCATGGTCGCTGTCGATGGTGACTCCCGCCGACGTGGTCACTATCGACAATTGCTCCTGTCAACGTGGTCACTGTCGACGGTGACTTCCGCCAGCACGGTCGCTGTCGGCGGTACCCCCAGTCATCGCAAACTGATGAAAGCAGGATCGTTTTTACCGTCGCCGGCGTTGCCCGATTCGTGACTCGTCTCACCGAACTCGAGGTTCGATTGCCGAACGTCGGTCCGGGTCCTGACCCACTCACACTTACCGAGTTGACCGACCCCGTCCTGCCAGCGGACCCGACGACGACCAGCGACGCCGACCCCGCCCACGAGTCGATCGTCGTTTTGCTTCACCGGGACCATCACGCCGGCAACTGCCGCCGACAGGTTCGGGCCGTCGCCGATCGGTACGACGAGTTTCGCGAGCGGGGCTGTCAGGTCGTCTCAGTCGTACCCGAGCCACGCGCCAGGGTTCGCGAGTGGCAAACGCAGTACGACCTGCCGTATCCGATCTGTGCCGATCCGGAAACCAACGCGGGCGAGACGTTCGACCAGCCCGTCCACCACGGCCGACTCGGCGACGCGTTCGATCTCGTGGGACGGATGCCGACCGCGATCGTCCTCGACGTCCGTGATCCGGGAACCGTCAGCGTCGTTGCGACCTATCGCGGAGACACGATCTGGGATCGCCCCGAAATCGACGCGTTGTTGACCGACATCGACCAACGGACGTGAGTGACATGTACGTCCGTACCGCAACCCCCGACGACGTCCTCGAAATTCGACGCATCCTCGATGCGGCCATGCTCGAACCAGGTGACGTCGAACGGCGGACTGCGACGAACGACGTCCTCGTCGCCGGCGATCGCCACGGGACGACGACCGGCGACAATCGCGAGGAGGGCGAACGGATCCTCGGGACGCTCGTCCTCGCGCCGCGCGATCGGGGCGGCCACGTTGCCGCGATCGGCGTCCGCCGTCGCCACCGAAACCGCGGGATCGGGCGGGCACTGGTCGAGCGAGCGCTCGAACGAGAGAAGCGACTGACAGCACGGTTCGACGACGACGTCCGCCCGTTCTACGAGTCGCTTGGCTTCGCGATCGAGCCGATCGACGAGCAGCGCAATCGCGGCGTCGTGGAGACGACAGAGCGTGTCCAGTAGGCGGTGTCACCGCCGGCGGCATTTATTACCGAGAACGTGGTACGACGTTTGCATGGCCCTACAACGGCTGCTCAGCGGCGATCCATCGCGAAGTTCGAAACTCTACCTCGCGATCGGCGTCCTCTCGCTCGTGAAAGCGATCGCGGTTCGAAACGACTCAGAGCGGTTCCGACGGGAGCTGGTCGACGCCGGTCTCTATCTCGGGACCGGACTCCTGTTGAGACAGTACAGCCAGCTCAAAGCCGAAACGGAGGCCGAGTTGAAGTCACAGTTACCAGCGTGGCTCGTGGATGAAGCCGGCGAGGAGTCGACGGGACTTGCCTCGGCTGCAGCCGAACGCTTCGGGGCCGACCCCGAACCGGAGCCCTCGCTTACGGACCGGGCCCGGAACGTCATCGCGAGCCGGTGAGGCGATCGGACACCGATCGATCGGGACGAGCCGGGAGCGATCGGTGGTCGATCAAGCGATCGATCCCGTGGCAGGTTTCGATTGCGATCGTGATCCCGGCGGTGGATTACGAAGAGAGGAACGGCGACGCTGGAACGACGGAGCGCTGGAACGACAGAGCGCTGGAACGACGGAGACACGTATCACGCGTACGGCGCGCGACGCGCGCCGTTTCCCCGAGTGCGAGCAAAGCGAGCACTCGGTCTTTTTTTGGTCCAGATTTTTTGTCGGGGTTGAGCACGCCGAAGGCGTGCGATCCCCCGACAAAAAAGGTGGGTGTTAGAACAGGTCCTGGGTCAGTTCGAGCGTCTCCTCTCGATCGCTCCAGTCGACGAAGATGGCAACGCTGGTCGCGCTGGTGATGATGTCTTGGACGTTGATCCGGGCGTCGGAAAGCGGGTTGACGATATCGCTGATGACGCCGGGCTGGTTTGGCAGTTCGCCGCCGGTGACGCGGACGACGGCCATCGGTTCGTCGACGGTGACACTCGAGAGGGCGTCGCTGGCGATGACCTCCCGGTGGAGGATGTTCTCGGCGGGTTCGGCCTCCTCCTCGTCGATATAGAACGTGATCGTGTCGAGTCCGCTCGCGACGGCATCGATGTTGACGTCGCTCTCGCTCAACGCCGCCGAAAGCTGGTGGAAGATTCCGGGCTGGTTGCGAATCGCGCGGCCGGCGACGGTGAGGCAGGCGAGAGGCCGCTCGCGTAGGTCGACGAGGTTCTGGAACTCGCCTTCGATGCTGGTCCCACCCGAGAGGAGGTCACCGTGCTGGTAGTGGACGACCCGGACGTTCAGGTTGCCGTTTTTGTACGAGAGCGCGGAGGGAGCGACGACCTCGGCACCGCGAAACGAGAGATTACGCAGTTCGTCGACCGAAATTTCGCCGACGTTTCGGGCCCCCTCGACGACGTTCGGGTCCCCTGTCATGACGCCTTCGACGTCGGTCACGATGACGACCTCGTCTGCGTCCATATACTTGCCCATCATGACCGCCGTCGTGTCGCTGCCCCCGCGGCCGAGCGTCGTAATCGAGCCGTCCGGTCCCTCCGCGAGGAAGCCGGTAATAACCGGCACCGTTCCGTCGAGTTGCGCGGCGACGTCTCGGGCGCGTTGCTGTGTTGCCTCAACGTTGACCTCACCGTACTCGTCGGTGATGACCGGCCAGTCGTCGCTCCCAGGCTCTAAGAACGTCGCCCCGATACCCCGAGCCGACAGTGCGGCTTTGAGCATCCGAACGGAGGTTCGTTCACCCATACTGACGATCTGTGCCCGATCGGCAGGCTCAGTCTCGAAGGTGATGTCGTCGAGTAGTTCATCCGTGGTCGATCCCATCGCGCTCGCGACGACGGCGATTTCGTGGCCGTCCTCGACAGCTGCCGCGATCGAATCTGCTGCACGGTTGATCCGGTCGCCGCTTCCAAGGCTCGTCCCCCCGAATTTGGCTACAACGCGCATACTGACACCTCACACACACAGTTCGGTTTCGTACCGTTGGCGTGGCTCATATGCCACTCCGTTACCAGAGCGGGCAAATAACTGTGTCCCATCGTTCCCGCTACTATCGTTGTGGCGACAGGAACGATCGTGAACTGTCTGGCGCGCCGATCGAGTCGCCAGACAGTAGTCGATCGGCGAACGGCCCCGACGACCGGGAGCAGGTGGGCGAACAATAGTCGATCGGCGAACGGCCCCGACGACCGGGAGCAGGTGGGCGAACAACTCGGTCGCCAAGCGATCCGTGCTGGCTCCCTCCCACACACAGACTCCCCCGGGCGCAGGCGGGATTTATATTTGCGGGTGTCATTACCACACGCAAATGAACGTACGGGACGCACTCGAAGCCGATGCTGACGCGCTGGCGTCGATCGCGGACTCTCCGACCGACGTGATGCGGAATCTGGTACACGATCGGACGGTACGCGTCGCAGAAGACGGCCCGCGCGACCCCAACGAAGACGTCGACAGTTCCCAGTACGCCGGCTCGAATCCGGAGGACCTCCTCGGGTTCATCAGTTTCGACGCACGGGAGGATACTGTCCACGTGACCCAGGTCGGCGGGACGGCAGCCGCCTGCAAGCGGCTGCTTGCCGAACCGATTCGATTCGCCGAGCGGGAGTCGATGGCCGTCGAGGTACTGGTGACTCCGGGTGCCGAACAGGTCGAGACGGCCGCCGAGGAACTCGGATTCCGACGACAGGGGAACGGGCCACGGTTCGACGGTGCCCGAACGGTCCGGTACCGGCTCGATCCCTGATACGGACAGTTGTAGTCAATTACCGCCGATCGCCGACTCGCCTTGGCGATCGGCAGTAACTAGTTACAACGATCCGTATGAATCGGGAGACCACCCAAACAGGGTAGGCCGAACCGCGATTGCACCGAGGCCCGACGATCGGGTATGGTCGCCGAGATACATCCCGCACTTCTGTTAGCCGGTGGGGCCGGTGGTGGGCTCCTCGCGACGCTCGCGATGGATCGAGTAATGAAACGACTCCCGGAGGGGACGACACCGCCGTTGATCGCCACAGGAGTGCTGACGAAGACGACTCCGGACGACGCACCGACTCGGCTCGCGACAGTAGTCCACTATTTTGCCGGTGTCGGGACCGGTGTCCTCTTTGTCTGGTTGCTGTTGCTCGGAGAGTTACTCACCAGCGTCGGACCAGGTATCGAGTCAGTGGGATGGATCGTCCTTGGCGTCAGTCCGGCCCTGTTCGTCCTGATGGTCGGGTTCTTCGCCGTGATCGTGTTGCCACGGGCGCGCGATGTCACGACACATCGTACACGCCAGATCCGCCGTGACTGGGCGATCGCTGCCGGGATTTATTTGTTCGTACTCTCGACGCTTACCGTCCTCGTGGTCTGAGGCGGGCGGCAGTATGATAGCCAGACCCGAGATATCAGATTGTCAAATAGTCTCGATAGTACTGTTACTAACTGTAGTATTGATTATATTGATAGTACTGTGAAAGTTTTGAACACGGTTCCCGAGAGATCGTTTCCCATGTCCTGTCAACGGTCCCACGGGGACTCGGTCGGAACCCGCGAACTGCTTTGCCTACTGAGCGACGAGTACGCGATGGAGATTCTTACGACGCTCACCGAGGAGCGGGCGACGGCCACGGAGTTAACGGATCGGTGTTCCGGCTCGAAAGTAACGATCTACCGGCGACTGAACCGACTCGAAGCCGCGGGCCTCGTCCAGTCACGGACGAGGATCCGGAGCGACGGCAACCACTGCCA
>Ga0207421_10001861_pt1 | contig 26827 bp, 16 predicted proteins | sample SodLakKL_010_SED_4_FD_187542 | JGI IMG/M metagenome (GOLD analysis project Ga0207421, IMG submission 187542) | Alkaline sediment microbial communities from Lake Tanatar, Kulunda Steppe, Russia - 8KL_010_SED (SPAdes) (version 2) | ecosystem: Environmental > Aquatic > Non-marine Saline and... | reverse complement strand
GAAAAGTGGTGTTTTTTTGTTTGTGTTATTTGTGTAACGACTTAAATATAAACAAAATACATCACTTTTCCTTGTTTTTATTTTACTTTTTCAAGTTAATCTCATTATGATAAGGGGCGGTTTGCAGATAAAAATATAAGCCCCGATCCATAAGAATTTTTTTTCTGATAATAACAGAAGCCCCGGCCCATTAAGGAAGCTTTATAGAATAACAATCAGGAACACAACCCATTAAGAGAGTTTTTGCGGATAGTTATATTTAATCTAGTATTTAATATGGAACTGCGTGCCGGTTTCGGGGATTTTGTAGACTTCAATCTCCAGCGGTGCTCCAATAATCGTCCCTTCCCCGCAGCCTGAATAATCTTCGATATATATTATCGTGTAATTGTAGATTGTTGGTATATCATTTATCCACTGAACAGGGTCAGGGATTATAAAGTTATAAGTATACGGACCTTCACCTGATAATTCACCGCTGTTTACCTCTATATCAGACCAAGCATTTTCATGGTTATCTTCAATTGAAAAGGTAAAAGGCGCAGTTCCTTCAAATGTGATCTCTATTTCCACAACCTCCCCGTCACATACGGGAGCTTCACTTATCAGGCCGGTTATTTCTGCAGTTGGAGCAGATTCTAAACCAATTGTCGGATTGCCTTCCATCCAGTTATAACAATCGGCATAATCTGAATTGTATGCCTGCACCGTATAGGTCCCCTCCTGATCTATCCCGGTAAAACTCAACACTCCTCCCGTACCCTCCAGTGTTATTCCGTAATATTCGGCGTCCTTGTAAAGATCGTAATTAATGCCTATTTCTGAATCTTCAAGCTCAAGACTTGTTGTTCCACCTCCGCAAATATCTCCACCGCTGATTAACGGGAATGATTCGGGTACGGCAAAAACACTAACCTCAGCTGCCGAGCCGTATATTGTCCCTTCTGTTCCGTTATTGTCACGAACCTCATCGATGGTGAATGTATATAAACCTGGTTCGGGGTTTTCTATATCAATAATATGAGGCGATGATTCAACTTCAATATTAGTGTAACTGTTAAACCCGTCACTGTAATCAATCTCCCACGGAGCCTCACCTGAAAGGGAAATTTCAAGGTGATAATCGCTGCCTTCACACAAATCCGCATCGCCAGAAGTAATTTGTGCTGTGGGTATAACAACCTCATCAACCGAAGCAAGTGTAAAGTACACGGGTGTTCCCTCAAAGCTAAAAGATTCTTCAGTTGTAATGGTTCCCCCGGTTACAGTTCCGGAAACTACTGCCCCGTTTCCGGCTATTTCCCACTGACCTGAGGTTTCATTCCAGTAAACTATCCTCAGAAGGTCAATGTTTTCATTTCCCAGTCCGGCTGCAATATCCGATGTTCCGGTTAAAGTAAGCCTTAGGCTGGCCGAACCTTCAGATGGACCCTCAATAACCCAGTATTCGGAAGAAGAAACAGCTTCAATATCCTCGTGAAACTCTCCCGGATCAAAACCTTCCAAACCGGCACCGGCATTGATATATTCCCCCTGCCAGTATTTTTTACCGCTTGTATGTTGAACATCAAGCAATGTGGTTATCTTTTTATAGCCACCCTCTCCTACAGGGAAGCTGAATGATGAATTTCCGTGGGTTATGCTTGACCTTAACGGACCGTCAATATAGCTGTCGTCATGTATTGAGAGAATTCCGTTGTCACTGTTGTTCAGCGTTATAAGATTGTCCCGTGTAGTTAACAGTTTCGATCCGTTGTAAAGACCAAGATAAGTGCGTATGTGGGAGGGACCGTTCAGCGTAACCTTTTTGTCCTCATAGACAAAAAGGTTGTTCAGCCTGTTGCCTGTATCGACAAATGCCCCGTTAACATACTGGTTTTCTTGTGACCTCAGATTCAAACTCTGTCCTGCGTGTTCTGCATTGAACTCCGCACCGCTATCCTTGTAAATATTACTGTAGAGATCAATACTCCTGCCTGTCACAGTGTTTAAAACCACATCTTCCTCTATCCTGAGATCCCCGCAAATAGTAATATCCACATTTGGCAATGTCTTTGTTTCGCTTCCCGTAACGGTAAGGTTATTGTAATGTATATACCGTGGATCAAGAGTGTAACTACCGCTACCTCCATATTCCATCGTCCCGCCCCCGCAGTCAAAAAACTCCTCATAATCTCCTGCCGGAACCGAGCTGGTCTTTGTTGCAAGAGTGCCTGTTCCTCTCATATAACCAAGCAGATGATTAATTGTACTTCCCAGGTCAAGCCGCCCGTTTATGGTTGTCTCGTATGATCTCCTGTAATTGTGTGAAATTGTCACCGTATGGGCAGTACGGACATGCACTCTCTGCCCCACCGGTCCACCGGCAGGAACAGATACCCCGTCACTGCGCTCCCATGTTCCCGCATCGGTCCACAACCCATCACTGACAGAATAATAAACAGGGACTTCATCCGGTATATACTCTGGCTCGCCGGCGGTATAATCACCTGATATACAACCAACACCGGTATGGGGGAATGCTATGTAGTTCTCATCTTCATATACCACCTCAATGGGAGGATCATCCGATTCAAAATACTTGGACCAGTAACCTTCAAAAAGCCTTGCTCCAATGTAATCCTCTTCACTGCCATGGACTGCATCCTGGGTATAATGATTCAGGTGCAATGCAGTGAAATCCGAGAGTCCGTCACACATAAAGTTCCAGTACTGGTGGAGTACATGGTCCCCCTGACCGGGATCGCTAAAAGTAATATGTTTTTCGTTTACCGGAACAACTGCAATTTCACCAGGTGCGTTATTTGATGCCACATAGAGCTCCATTGGCGTGTAACTTTGATTTGTGCCGTCATCCGAGCCCACGGGGAAAGTGAATTGCCATGTGTAAGCAGGATCTGATTGGTCGTAGGGATCCTCAGGGTTGTCGCCGGCTACCACCGGCACCTCTTTGCGCAGGCCCTGCGGTGCAAAAGCCCCCCCGTAAACGGCTATCATCCTGCCCGGGGCGAACTCATTGCCGCTTACTATATCTGCATCCTGTCCGAGACTGAGTCTGTGGTGCTGTATGTGAAGAATACCGTTGGTAAGTGTCAGGTTCTGGTTCAGATGTATGCTGTTTTCCAGTTGAACTTTATGGTTGTTGTCAATTTCAAGGCGCCCGAAATCTCCGCTGCCGTATATGCGTTGAAGTGATTCTCCCAGGAAAAGTATGCCGCCCTGACCTGACTGGTTACTTACATGGGATGCATTATTTGTTACATCTCCTTTTACAGTTACCATATTTCCGCCGTCAGTGAGCTGGCCGGAACTGATCAGAAGGTTGCCGGTGACAAGTAACGGGGAACCTGACTGAAGGGTAACTGACAGTCCGGGCTCTGCCACAAGGTTTTTCACTTCAGTTTCCCCTGTTATCTCCTGCGTCTCTTCAGAAGGGAAAGAGGATGTGCCCCTGAGAAAAAGGGTGTCCACATTGAGGTCTGCTGTACCCTCGTTGAAAATATGCCTGTTGACGGTGAGATTGAAGTTTCCTGCCCCGTCAAACTGCGAACTTTCGCCAATGTTAAGGTCGCCCATTATCGTAAGCGACCGGTCCTTCAGCCTTACCACAGACCCATCGCTGCCGCTTATAGTAAGGTTACCAAGGGCAACGGATGATTTTATTGTGAAAACACTTGATGCCGGTGTATCTTCATTGCCTGTCTGAAGTGTGGTATTGCCAACTGAACTGTATGATGGCTCCAAAAGAACAGTTGCCTCTGTGGCTTCCGACTGCGGACGCACCACTGTAAGATCTCCCCCGGTGTACATGAAGCGGCTTCCTGAGTTGATAACCTCAAAAACTCCCCTGTCACCTGTAGGCGCGGCATTTTTGCCGACCTCCACGATTCCTCCCGACTGACTGTATAGAAGGATACCGGAGGGGTTTGAGGTCCCCCTCCGGATCTGCGAACCTACAATTAGTTCAGCATCATCTGCTATTTCAAGCTTTGCATTGCCCGATGCTGAATACTCAATGTAGTTGTCCGCTCCTTCCCCCCCGTCCAAATCTATGATGCCTGTTTCTTCTGCGCGAAGCAATCCGTCAAGCAATATCCCTGTATTATCACCGCTTACATTAATCCTTCCGGCTTGAACTACCAGTCCGGAAGTAGATGGTATGAAAAAATTCCCTCCCCCGGTACTAAGGTCAATGTCTGTATCTTCATTATTCAATATAAGTTTTCCGTTCAGGAGATTCAGGGCTTTTTCAGATGAAACCCCGTCAGTTTCGCCGTTGAGCGTAAAGGGGGCATTGATGGTAAAGGTTGCATCTGTGGATGTGCCCTTGTTCATAATAATGCGGTACAAATTAAACTGGTCCGCATCGCTTCCTTCAACAGTAAAATGGTTCTCCCCATCACCGGCCAGCTCCAGTATCACATTGTTGCCTCCCTCATTATCCGTAAAAAGGTCGAGGCGGTTGTTGCTGTTTTCATCCCTGTAAATATCCCCTCTTACAGTAAGTGTATGCTCCAGTCCGGAAGGATTGTCATTGAGAACTCTCACGCTTCTGAGGGATGTTTCCTGCCTGCCCATATAATACCTGATACCCCCGACTTCAACATTCCTGGGATTGTCCTCTGAATTGAACGAGAGGACGCCACCCTGCCAGTCACCCAGCTGCAATTCTCCATCAACAATAACATCTCCCTTATCTCCCCCGTGTAAAATAAACTCTGCATCACCGTCTATTGTAAAATTCTGTCTAACATGAAAATCTTGCTCAATTGTTGCTGATGTATTATTTTCGCCCTCTATACGGAGATTTGGAAAAACATTTTCACTTATCGCTGGTATAACATGCAGCTGATCATCTGACATTAGCTGGAAATGGAACACTGCATCTTCATTGGGTACAAACTCGGAAAAGTCTGCGTCAATTGAAGGAAAAGGTGAAGATGCATGCCTTATCTGAAAAACACCGGGTCCCTCTACTATACCTGCCTCCAGGCTCCCCTCATGTGATCCGTCGTTCCTGACAATCACCCTTGATATCCTTGCATCTTCCGGCGGGTCTGGGTGCGGTACATATTGTATTACTCCCACCTCCGTTGCAGAGAGGATATTCATGGGGTGGTAACCTCCCCTGTCACTGTGTCCTCCATAACCTATAACTGCTATATCGCCCGTCTGCGGGTAATCACCTGCCGCAGGCCTGTCATCAGGCACACTGCCGTTATGAGGCTCGAAAGACCAGTTATCACCGTTATCCCAATTATTAGATGTGGAATACCAATCACCATTATTAAGCCTTGAATAGAACACCTCAATTTCACCTTGAAAAACGGGTTTAAAGCCGGCTGTAAACTCACCGGTTTCCAGGACTTTTGGGGTTGAGTAGTTGAGAATCCGCTTCCCGTCCACAGGATCTTCAAGCGGTCCGAGATCATCGTCATCATCATTGTAGCGGACGTTGTCAACCACCTTCCCGATAATATGATTGTTTTGCCCCCCATTCCAGGAAAAATCGTCCACATAGCCTATAAACCGGTTGTGAATATCCGGAAGGGTGGAGAAGCCCGAATGCCTTACTCTCCAGTAATATAACAAGTACCTCTGGGAGGCTTCTGACCCATCATCGCTTAATGTGGGAAGCTTCCTGGGAATGGCATTTATTTGAACCTTTCCTTCATCCTCTACATCACTCAACGTGGGTTTCGCCCATCCGTAACGGTTGGCATTTTCCTCCGAATTATATGTGCCGAGAGGATAAAGATAAGTGCCGTCCGCACTTATTTTGCGGGTCAGTCCACCATCACCATGATTGCCCGCCATCCTTATAAGATGTGTTTCCCCGTAATTATTCTCATCTTCCGATGATAATGCCCCCTCAAGATCAAGATTGTGTACCCCAAGGTCGAGTATCCCTTCAGTCAAATTGAGAGTACCTGTTACGGTCTGTTTTGCTGTTAAATTGTTTACTTCAATCTTGCCTTCTGATTCAACCGGATGCTCTTCATCTATCTCCAGATTGCCGAACACACCGCTGCCGTCTCCTCCGATTTCGTGATTTGTAGAAATTTCAGCTTCGGCTGTGGCTGAACCGTGACTGAATGTTACTTCAGGAGCTTCTCTATAACCGCTTCCTGTATTGGTAACAACAATATGGCTAATTGGCAATGGATTGCCAGAAGAAGGCGTACCGTTGAAAATGGCGGTTGCCTTAGCCTGTGTGCCCTCTTGCGGTTCTTCAACCGTTACATCGGGTACAGATTCGTAGCTCCCCCCGCTTGTTACATTAATAGTATGTACTATACCCCTTTCCGTTATCAAAACTCCCCCGCTGCCCTCGAGTGTTCCGGAATTGATAATATTGCCTCGCACCTTAATGGTTTGATCACTGGAAAGTGTTCCTGCATATACATTAAGGTTGTTACCCACAGTTATGGCCGTGCCTGAGAGGGTGCCCGCCTGTCCGGGGTTATTGACCGACAGGTTGTGGAAATAGTTTGTTTCGGCTCCGGGGTCAACAGTGATGTCGTAGCTGCCGGTTGCCCCGGTGAAAGTAGTTGTATTGCCTGCCGCCAGGTAAGATGAACCCTGGGCGATATTATAATCCCTTCCGATTGTAACATCCTCTCCCTTTGGATTAAAGAAGGTATTCTCACCTATAAAAAGGCTGCCTTTAGTTACAAGCTCAAGTGCGGGTAACTGGGACTGGTTTGAAGGATTTGTGCCTACTGTACCCCCTTCAAGAACAAACCTCCTGTCCCCGTCTCCGGACCTTGTCATTTGAACCGCCGGCAGAGGCGATCTGGAAGTGATCCGAAAAGGTTCGGAATTAGTGGCTTCCAGTATCATGGTTGCATCTCCACTCACATTTTGGTTCACGGGATCGGAATTAATGAATATTGCACCGCGGCTGTTTGTACCGAGCATTTGAAGCGTTCCCCCAGTCAGAGTAAATGCATTGCCTTCATAAGAGAGGGAGAAGCTGTAATAATCGGTGTTTGATCCTGACGACTCCTCGTCTATCGTTACATAACCGCCTGTCTGGATATACCCACCCACATGCTCTGTTCCGAAGACCGAGGTCCTGAACTGACCAAGGTTGGATACACCGCCGGTGGATTCGAATATCCCGTTGAGCCTTGTGGTTATTCCACTTTCTATTAAAGCATTGAAGGTTCCTGCGGAAACTTTAACCCTTCCGTAAACAACCACAGCCGTACCCGAAGGCTTTGTCACCTCTCCCCCGTCAACCCACAACACCGCACTCTCCGATATGTTGTAATTGCCGCTTCCGTTAAGGCGGGGTACTGTAATATTTGGTCCCACCCTTACGGTTCCCGAAGTCAATCCCAGTGAGTTCATATTGGATGCAAGCCGGGCATCCTGTCCGTGACCCTCATTTGCATATCCCAGCAGTCTGAAATAATCCTCTTCATCTGCTTCCATATACAGCTCATAAGTGCTTGTCTCCTTTTCTATCGCTATACGGTAAAACCTGGAAGGCCCCTGAAGCTGCATCTGCTGGTTGCGTGTTGATGCCAGAAAGTTGACATCCACTATACCGTTAGTTGACTCTGATGTGTAATTGGGTGATGTGCGGTTAGTAAACTGCACATCCCCGTGGTTGGTGAAATCACCGTACAGGTTAAGCTGATGACGGACATCTGCCGAACCGGTTCTTATGCTGCCCTGTGGCTGTACCTGAAGGTTTTGATTTACAACAATATCAAGCGAGCCGGTAAAAGAGTCATTTCCAATGTGCAGCTCCCCGCACTCAATTATCAGGTCACCGTTCAGTGTGTAATCCGCCAACAAAAAGAGTTCATCGCCCTGAGACGAAAGGTTTATTTTCATATGCCGGAAGATATGCTCTGTTGTGAGATCATAATCACTTCCGTAGTACTCGACTGTCCCGCCGGTGGCCGCATTTGCAAACCCGGATGCATCGCCCGAGGGAAAATTGTCGGCTGCAAGCCTCACTGTTCCGTCTGGTTGCCCCGTGATGTAAGAGAAAGAGTTGCCCGTGGTTGTCCCGAAATCAAGAACTCCCGAGTTTACCTCCAGCGGACCCGCTGCAGTGCCGTCCTCTGTTACGGTTACCGTTTTACCAGCCTGAATAATGACCCTGTCCATCCCCCCGGGAATACCTTCTGCAGGGTTCACGGGATTGTCAGGATTTGTGCTCCAGGTGTTGTAATCTTCCCAGTCACCGTCATTGAAAGAGTACCATGTATTTATCTCCTGGTCTGTTTTAACAATTGAATAGTACCCGCTTGAAAAATTTTCATCATCAATTCCGAACCACACCACCCCATCGGAAAGAGAGCCTGCCCCGCCGGTTACCACTTCAAAATCGCCAGTATTTTCAGGCCTGTAAAGGAGGTAATAGATGCGATTGGCTGCAGGGGTGATGCCGGTATCTTCAAAATCAAAACCGATGCGTATATCTGTGCTGCCGCCGTCAATAGTACCGCCCTGAATCCTTTCTATATAATATAGCCTCTCCCACCTGTCGGATAATTCAACCCCTTCAATCACAGGCAGATCTGAATTGTCAATACCGTGAGAGGTACCGTCGTGGCCTGTGAAAACAAATTCATACTGCTCATCCAGACTGCTGTTTCTTTCAGCAAGCAATATTCCTGAGCCGGTATTGGCTGAAGCGCTGTATTTATCGCCATCAGCGTAACCAATACCGGTAAAATCCTCCGTATGAGAGGTGGAAGAATATGCCGTGGCTGAAAGCTCAATATTGTAACGTGTGGAAAGGTATGTTTCCACTATAAGCCTTTCTGCATGGTTAAGTGCGCTCCTGTAAATTATCACCTCGCTCATATCACCACGAAAAGCATCACCGTAATTATCGTTCATTATACCTATATAAAGATCCGAATCGGTATCTTCAATAGAAGTATTTGATGTACTGCCGCTTCCTGTCTGTTCGCCGTCCTGGAACACCCTTGACCTGGGATTGGCCGATAAACCGTCAAAAACCGCTGAAAGGACCTGGGGATCATTGGTAACGGAAGTGGTGCCGTTCATCCGTGAAGGAGTATCAAAATAAAGGTTCCTGTTGTTCCATGTGAACAATGAGTAGGCGCGCTCTGTGTTATCATCCACCCGCTTGGATACCAGTCCCCTGGGATTTGTGTCAATATTATCTGGTTGTGCTACAACAAAAATGGAGAGACCGTCGGAACTGTCAAGGTTATCGTTATCGTCCACCACCAGGTTAATATCATTTCCCCCGAAACGAATTGATGGGAGTCCGTTAATGGAATTTTCAATAAAAAGCGGCCTTTTATTTTCATCAGCCTGATTGGCATGATTGGAGTTACCGCTTATATCGAGCCACTGAAACAGTTCTTCCCCGTCGGTTGTGGTTGATGTGCCCTGGTCAGAGCGCAACCACAAAACATTGTTTGTGGTGTTGCCGATACCGGCCGGACCGTTCTGGGAATTGAGAGTAAATGCAAAAGCAAAAAAAACAATTCCCAACAACAGTATCCTTCCCCGGAATATTCCTAAACCTTTTAATACAACAATACTTTTAACCAAAAAATCAGCGATATTTGATAATTCAAAACAAAGTCCCAATTACTTGCTTTACAGCAATAAAGGCTTCAAATTATATGTTTTACATTCTCTTTACGTGGATAATGCTGATTTTGTTTGCAAAATGAGTGGATTTATTTGATAAAAACAGCTTATTTAATGATTAATGCCAAAAAAGTGTTGTAATAAATAGTGGAATACAAAGAGAAAGTCCTTTTCCGGATATAAGCTAAATGATAACAATAAATAATGAAGCCTGTCTTTTAACACTGAACTTTATATAATTAATGCTTAAATGAATTTTTCACAATAAATTCACTATATTTGCAAGGAGTTAATTGGGGGTGCCTTAATAAAACGGGCTGAGATCAAACCCTTAGAACCTGATCCGGGTAATGCCGGCGTAAGGGATAATATAAACAATTCCCCCTACTTTACTTATTGAGACGGGTTTCCAAACCAGCTGCCGTGTATGCATGCAAAGAAAAGGGAGCCGCGTTGATGGTTACAGGTGTGTTTGTGGAGGAATACACTGCAATTTTAATTAATTAAACCCACTAACTATGAGAGTTAACATAAACGGTGAAGAGGCAAGTTTGCCCGGTGATGCAGGCCTTCTCCAGGTGCTCGGGCTTCGCAACATTGACGTCTCACACAACGGAGTGGCGGTTGCTGTCAACAACAGAGTTGTGCCGCGCCACAAGTGGGACTCTTTCAAACTAAAGGAAAATGACAATATATTAATTATTAAAGCTACCCAGGGAGGGTAAAAACCATGAATAAATTACCTGACTATTTGAACCGGCCCATTCAGGGTTCAAAAAAAGTTTACGCCCACGGAAAGCTTCATGATATCCGTGTGCCGATGAGAGAAATAGAGCTTTCAGATACGGTTGACAGCAAGGGGGATAGGACAAAAAACCCCCCTTTGAGCGTTTACGATACAACCGGGCCATTCACCGATCTCCGTATACCGGTAGATATTACAAAAGGTGTGCCTGCAATAAGGGAGGAATGGATAGCCGCAAGGGGCGACTGCCTGAGACTTGAAGGTCCATCTTCCGCTTACGGCCGTGAGCGTTTGTATGATAAAAACCTTGATAACATCCGTTTCCCGGCCATTGATAAAAATCCCCTCAAGGCTAAAGAGGGAAGGGCTGTAACACAAATGCACTATGCAAAGAAGGGGATTATTACCCCCGAAATGGAGTTTGTTGCCATACGTGAAAACCAGAAGCGTTATGAAATAAACGAGGTGAACCGTCAGCACAAGGGCGAAAGCCTGGGAAGCTCTATTCCTCCGGTTATCACTCCCGAGTTCGTTCGCGATGAGGTGGCGGCCGGAAGGGCGATCATTCCCGCCAACATTAACCATCCCGAAAGCGAGCCGATGATAATAGGACGCAACTTTCTTGTCAAGATCAACGCCAATATCGGTAACTCACCGGTCTCCTCCGGTATAGGCGAAGAAGTGGAAAAAGCGGTTTGGGCTTTCCGATGGGGTGCAGACACTATAATGGACCTTTCAACCGGGGAAAATATTCACGAAACCCGAGAGTGGATAATACGCAATTCTCCCGTACCGGTAGGAACGGTCCCAATCTACCAGGCCCTGGAAAAAGTTAACGGCAACGTTAAAGAGCTCTCATGGGAGATATTCCGCGACACACTTATTGAGCAGGCCGAACAGGGAGTTGATTACTTCACTATCCATGCAGGGGTTTTGTGGAGATTCGTCCCGCTTACAACCGAAAGAACGACCGGTATCGTCTCGCGCGGTGGATCAATTATGGCCAGGTGGTGCCTGCACCATCAAAGCGAAAGCTTTCTCTACACCCACTTTGACGAGATATGTGAAATATTACGAGCATATGACGTGGGTGTTTCATTGGGTGACGGACTTAGACCGGGCTCCATTGATGATGCCAACGACAGGGCGCAGATAGAAGAGCTGAAAGTCCTCGGGGAGCTCACAAAAAAGGCATGGGAACACGATGTCCAGGTGATGGTGGAAGGACCCGGTCATGTGCCCATGCAAAAGGTAGGCGAAAATATGGACCTGCAACTCAAATACTGTCACGGCGCTCCTTTTTATACGCTCGGTCCGCTGGTAACCGACCTGGCACCCGGCTATGATCATATAACCTCCGCCATAGGAGGCTCCATGATAGCCTGGATGGGAACTGCCATGCTCTGTTATGTAACACCAACCGAACACCTGGGATTACCCGGCAGGGAAGATGTAAAAACCGGTGTGATAACATTCAAGATAGCCGCCCACGCAGCCGACCTTGCTAAAGGTCACCCGGGCGCACAGATAAGAGACAACGCCATGAGCAGGGCAAGGTTTGAGTTCAGGTGGAAGGATCAGTTCCACCTCTCTTTTGACCCCGATACTGCAATGCAGTTTCATGATAAAACGTTATCAGATGAGGGAACAAGGAAAAAACACTTTTGCTCCATGTGCGGCGAGCATTTCTGCTCGATGAAGTCCACACACAAGCTAAGGGAGATGCAGGATGAGCTGGAGAAAAAGAAAAAGCAGTTCGCCGCCGGCGGCGGGGAAATTTACAAGTAAGGGTTTCAGGATCATCTTTTGTAAAATCTAACCGTTAAGCCATGGACAAAACCGACCGGAACAAACTTGAAATATTGCGTCAGCACCTGCCTCACCTGCAATTTATAACCTCCAACCCAAATCATGCAGAGATGGCGTGCAAGGCAGGATGCAAGTGGATACAACTACGGGTAAAGAATGCCGGGTATTCTAGTTTTTTGAATCTGGCCGGACAGATAAAGACCATATGCGACATTTACAACGCTATCTTTATAGTAAACGACAGTATTGAGGTGGCAGCAGAAGTGAAGGCCGACGGAGTTCACCTTGGAAAAATGGACACACCAGTTGAGCAAGCAAGGGAAAAGCTTGGAAACAACTTTATAATAGGCGGCACAGCCAACACTTATGAAGATGTTTTGCATCTTGACAGCAACGGAGCAGATTATGCGGGCGTGGGGCCTTTCCGTTTCACACTCACCAAGCTATTTCTTAGTCCAATTTTAGGCGAAGACGGTTATTCACGAATTGTCAGCAAATGTATCGAATCGGGCATTAAGCTGCCACTAGTTGCCGTAGGGGGAATTGATTCGGATGATGTAAAAACATTATTTAATCTTGGTGTTCACGGTGTTGCCGTTTCGTCCGCTATTTCCGCATCACCAAATGTGGGTGATAAAACAGGCGAATTTATCGAGGCAATAAGAAGGTTTCGGGACTGCTGCTGACAAGATCTTCTTATTTATTTAATTCAACCTTTAATATTAAAAAATAAATATAATGCAACCATTAACCATAGCTGGAAAAACATTCAATTCAAGGCTTTTTACGGGAACCGGCAAGTTCAGCTCCAGTGAAATGATGGAAAAGGCTTTACTTGCCTCTGAATCGGAGCTGGTAACAGTCGCACTTAAACGGGTCGATGCCCACAGCGGAATGGACGATATGCTCTCCAAGCTTAAGCATCCGCACATCAACCTGCTGCCGAACACCTCCGGAGTGAGAACAGCCAAAGAGGCGGTTTTTGCAGCACAGCTTGCACGCGAGGCTCTGCAGACCAACTGGGTGAAGCTTGAGATCCATCCCGATCCCAAGTACCTCCTCCCTGATCCTGAAGAAACGCTGAAGGCCACTGCGGAGCTAGCCAAAATGGACTTCACCGTACTGCCATACGTACATGCCGATCCCGTATTGTGCAAAAAGCTGGAGGAAGCAGGCGCTGCGGCAGTTATGCCTCTTGGCTCTCCCATCGGCAGTAACATGGGACTTGAAACAAGGCACTTTATTGAAATAATTGTCGGACAAAGCAACGTGCCGGTAGTTGTGGATGCCGGAATAGGAAAACCCTCACATGCTGCCGAAGCCATGGAGATGGGAGTCGATGCGGTACTGGTTAACACAGCCATTGCAGTTGCCGGTGATCCTGTAACTATAGCAAAAGCCTTTAAGAATGCCGTCAATGCAGGGCGTATGGCTTACGAAGCAGGTATGGCAGGCATTTCACAGCAGGCCGTAGCAAGCAGTCCGCTAACCTCCTTTCTGGATGATTAAAAGTTAACTTTTTCACATCAGCACTGGCCGTAAGGGTAAGTCACTGAAGGCCTCGCGGTTGCACTGGACAGCAAAATTATATATTCAAAAAAATGAGCTTTACAGATATTTTAAACAGATATGACTGGGAGGATGTAACTGCATCCATCTATGCCAAAACAAAAGATGATGTAAAAAGAGCTTTGAATAAAAGAAAACGTGACACGGAGGACTTTAAGGCGCTTGTATCCCCGGCGGCCGCTCCTTTTCTCGAGCAAATGGCGGCAATGAGTAAAAGCATCACACAAAAGCGTTTCGGCAAAACGGTTCAGATGTACATCCCCCTTTACCTGTCAAATAAATGCGATAACCACTGTATTTATTGCGGCTTCAACAAAGGCAACAAATTTCCCAGAACCGTTCTCAATGAAGATCAGATACTCAAAGAAGCCAGGGTTATAAAATCTTACGGCTTCGAGCATGTGCTTCTGGTCACAGGAGAAGCTCCCCGCGAATGCGGCCTGGATTATTTCAAGCGGGCCTTTGAGCTGCTGCGGCCCTACTTCTCACTTATCTCAATTGAAGTGCAGCCTATGGAAACAGACCAGTACAGGCAGCTGATGGATATGGGGCTCCATTCTGTTTACATCTACCAGGAAACATACAACCGTGAAAGGTACGGGATCTATCACCCAAAAGGGAAAAAATCAGATTTCAAATACAGGCTTGAAACACCTGACAGGCTCGGGAAAGCCGGTGTATTCAAAACCGGGATCGGTTTTTTGATAGGACTGGAAAACTGGCGTACAGAAGCTTTCTTCACTGCCCTTCACCTTAGTTATCTGGAAAAGACCTACTGGCAAACAAAATACTCCATATCCTTTCCACGGCTAAGGCCTCATGCCGGCTCTTACCAGCCCTCACACCCCATATCAGACAGGGAGCTGCTGCAGCTAATAACCGCTTACAGGATAATGGATGAGGAAGTGGAGCTTTCCCTCTCTGTTCGTGAAAGCAAAAAATTCAGGGACAACGCCTTTCAGCTTGGCATAACCTCCATAAGTGCAGGATCTAAAACAGATCCCGGGGGCTACTCAAACCCAAGCAGCTCACTCAAGCAGTTCGAGGAACATGACGAGAGAAGCCCCCTGGAATTTGCCAGCGTTGTGCGCTCCAAAGGTTACGAACCGGTGTGGAAGGACTGGGACCCTTGCCTGCAATAATTGGTGCAGCAATCCCAATCATTTTCAACCATGAAGTACCCCTTTGGCAACCATCTGAAAAAAAATCCCCTTAAGCTCTACACAAAGGAAAGCTTTCAATAAAATCAAATAAATCAGAATGCCGGCCGCTCTGATCAGAGTTGCCGGTTAGTATTTCTCTTCGCGTTCCTTGGCTTCTTTCAGCCATTTGAACAGCATTAACATATACCGGGGATGAAGAGTCAGGGCTCACAAAATAAATCGAACAAAATGTTTATTTTTATGTTTAATTTGATAAATCCAATTTTTATAAACCCAAAAAAGATCAATTATGAGCAAACATCACGCAAATGCAACCTGGGAAGGAACACTTTTAAAGGGCAAGGGAAACTATAAACTCAAGACCAGCGGATACGAAGGCAGTTTAAGCTTCACCTCAAGATTTGAAGATGACAAAAATTCATCAAGTCCGGAAGAGCTAATTGCAGCCGCACATGCAAGCTGCTTTTCCATGGCATTGTCCAATGCCCTGGACCAGTCAGGGTACACCCCCGTAAAAATTGAAACAGAAGCAGAGGTAACACTCTCAAAAAGGGGCGGATCTTTTAACATAACAGGCATAAAGCTGAAAAACAAAAGCAAGGTAGAAGGCATTGACAAAGACAAGTTCACAGAAATTGCAAACGGTGCCAAGGAGAACTGTCCGGTATCAAAAGCGCTAAAAGGTACAGATATCAGCCTTGAAGCCTCGCTGGATTAACCATCAGATCAAAACTCGGGACCGGGCAGGGGGAAAATAAAGCAGTTTTTTTCCTGCTTTTTCCCGATCTCTATATTTACAACCAGCCCGCCCTCCCGCGCGATTTGGCTACACGACCGGTTCATTAAACTGCAACTGCTGTACCTTCGGTATTATGCTCAGTTTATGCAAGGAAGTTTTTGGCTTATATTATGATCATGCCTTTTATGTAAAATGATTATTTTGTCTGCCAAAGGCTGATGAGGGTCATCGTTTGATTCAAGACTCCATTTCCCTTACATGATTCAAGGCTCCATTTCCCTTACATCCAGAAAACTGCCGCTCTCCTTGTTCAAGGCTTTTACAAGTGCTTTTCCCAGCCTTGCGGCTGCCCGGTCAGGGGTTGGCATTTGACCGCTGCTTTTGGCTTTTTTAAGCTTATCGAGCGATGAAAATCTCGGATCATCACCCAGGGAATAAATGTAATCCTGCATCCCGGTATCTATAATACCGGGGGCAATAGAGCAGAAATGTGTGTTCTCCCTTTCTGCCGCATATAACTTAACAAGCATATTTAAAGCAGCTTTAGATAATGAATAAGCATTCCATCCCCTGTTTCCATTAACTGAAGCTCCTGAAGAAATAGCCGCAATCTGCCTGATGCTTTCCAGGTTTGAGAAGAGAATATCAATAAGTACCTTATTCGACCATACATTAATATCCATAACATTTTTTATCTCATCCAGGCTGCAATCTTCCATGTCCTTTATTTCTGATATAATTCCTGCATTCAATATCACAAGGTCCAATTTCCCCGCTTGTTTGAGGAAACCTGGGACTACACGTTTAACCTCATCAAATTCGGAAAGATCCTGGGAAATAAAATGAAAATCCGGATATTTTTCTAGCCTGTTGTTTTTGCTCCTGCTAATTCCATAAACTTCATTTCCGTTTTCAAGATAATACAGGGCCAGTGCCCCGCCAAGTCCTTTGCCGGTTCCTGTAATCAATACCTTCATAAATAAATTTTAATTTGATAATAATTTGCATGCAATAAAAAGCAGGTGATGACTTCATCCGCTTATGAAAACCGGCCTACTGTTTCGCTATGCCAATCACGCCGCAAGCTACACGAGCTCCTGCAGCACCTGTTGGTTGTGTAGTGAAGTCGTCTTCACCCTCATGGATCACCACTGCCTTGCCGATTATCGAACGATGTCCGGAAAAACTTATCACTGTATCAACCATCCGCAGATAAGCACTGCCATCTTCGTCAGCAGTCAGATTTCCCAGATCTCCCACATGCCTTTCTTCGTCCCAGGGCGCCCCGTGTTCTTTGCCTTCCGGATTAAAGTGGCCTCCAGCAGATGTTGCATCAGGACTTGTACAGTCACCGAATTCATGTATGTGAAAACCGTGTTTCCCCGGACCTGAAGGCAAGCCACTTATCTCGGCTTCCACAACAATACCCGCATCACTTTTGGTAAAGGTGACCGTTCCGCTTACATCAAAACCTTCAGTAGGATGCATAACAGCAACCGCTTTTTTGATTTGCGGTTCCGTTTGATCTTCAGCGTTTTCCTGTTCGACACCGCTCTGGCATCCTGTAAACAGGAATGGCAGCAAAAATGCAAACAGCATGGCAACTGAAAGTAATAATACTTTTTTAAATTTCATAAGTAACTATTTTTGATTAAAAAAATTGATATTTTAAATACAGGATTTCATTATGCTTATGTTTTTGTGCTATATATAAAAACAATAAACAGCACTTAAATGTTCAAGCACTGCATCTTTTTTAAAGTTTCTTTTGTTGTCTGGATACCACGACGGGCTGCACCTCTGTCCCGGCTACCGGACTTATTCTCTCAGGGGGATTATAAATTTAAAATCGCTTCCTTTTCCCTCTTCGCTTTCTGCCCAAATCTTCCCGCCGAGTTTATCTACAAATTCTTTACACAAGACCAGTCCTAAACCTGTGCCTTTTTCTTTTTTTGTGCCAGCCTGAGAGAGGCCACAATCAATCTCAAAAAGCCTGTCAAGATATTTTGAGGGGATACCTATTCCATTATCTGATACTGTGAACTGAACATAATTTTCAATCAACTCTGTTTGTATAATAACAAATCCGCCTTTATAGGTAAACTTCAATGAATTGTTTACAAGGTTCCGCAGTACGGTTTTAAGCATTTCTTTATCTGCCGATACATAATCAGTGTAATGATCTTTAGCTTGCAAATCAATATTTTTTGATTTTGCATAAGGCTCTGATTCTTGTTTTATTATTTCTATGATTTCACAGGGACTTACTTTAACAAAATCTGGTTTTAACTCCCCTCTTTGTAATTTTGCCCAATCCAGCAGGTTTTCCAATAAATTATAGGCATTTTTAGCAGAATCATACATCAGACGGGCAAAATATTCAATTTTTTCATGTGAATATTTTCCTGCATTTGATATAAGCATCTCACTAAAACCAAGTAATGAATTGAAGGGATTTTTCAGGTCATGTGCTATAATTGAGAAAAACTTATCTTTTGTGGAATTAATCTCTTTTAATTCTTCATTTGCAGCATTTAGTTGTTCCAGGGTATTTTCAAGGGTGTTTCTTTTACGTATTAAATCTCTTTGAAGATCGAGTATTTCACGATTTAATTGGTGGAGTTTTTTGTTGTTTTCTATACACTGTTCTGCATCTATTCCACCAATAACAAGCAATTTATTTTCTTTTCTGTAAACCTGGCCCCATATGGAAGTATTAAGTGAGGAATAATCACCCAAAGTGATATACCCTTCAAAAACCATGAGATGTGAACTTTGAATAGATACAAGCGTATCGAATGTTGGGTTAATAAAATTCTCTTTTGATTCTTTGAAAAGCTTTTTTATGTAATCATTTGCAAAAAGCAATTCCCCATCAAGATTATATAATGCGATACCAATCGAATTACTTTTCAATATTGTAGCATTAATCTCGTCCTCCCATCGGGATAATATGCTAAATATAGATTTTTCAGACATTATAATTAAACACTTTTAGTTTGGTGTTTCAATATCTTCATCTGAGCTATCAGCTCATCTGATTTCTTACGGTACTCTTCTGCTGTTTCTGCACTTGCTGGTTTCAGCTGTCTTGCTGTTTTAAAAAGGTAATCCTTATCCATATTAATTGAATTCTTTTATAAATGCTTCAGTACTTTTTAAATCGGGTTTGTAAAATACATTTTTATATTTTTGTAAAACCTCAGTCCCCCCGTGGCTGAAGGCCTGACCACCCACCAATAAATGCTGTTCAGGGAATATTTGCTGAACTCTTTGAAGCATATCTTCAAGAACAGGTAAATGAAAATATATGCTCAAAGAAATAGCCAGTAAATCAGGCCTTATTAGTTTTGTATAATCAATTAACTCTTTAACCGGGGTGTTGGCTCCTAAAAAAAATGATTTCCATCCTTTCATCTCAAAAATATCACTGATCATTTTTACTCCTATTTGGTGCATCTCCTCTTCAACACAGGAGACTACAACTATTTTTCCCGGTTTTTCTTTTGGGGCAATATTGTGATAAAATTCATTTAGAATAGCCTCAACTATAGAGGAGGCCAGATGCTCCTCAGCAACACTTATCTTATTATATTCCCAAAGTTTGCCAATTTCATAGAGGGAACTTTTAAAAACATTTTCATAAAGTCCAATTAAAGAGCCGGTTTGTTTAAAATAATTGTGAGAATATTCAGAACATAACAAGCGTTCCCCCGACAGCAATAATTCTACAAACTCTTTATGTTGATTATTTGCTGAATTTTCTTTCATAACCCTGTGTAAAACATTTGCGTTTACCTACTAATAACCTTTCGAAATACAACACCCAATTTTGTCCAGCAATTCCTTGCTGTCAATCGGTTTACTGATATAATCGTTACAACCGGCATCGATACTTTTCTTTGCATCCCCGCTCATGGCATAAGCAGTTTGGGCAATAACAGGAACTTTATTATTTAAGGAAGAAGCACGTATTTTCCGGGTAAGTTCAAGGCCATTTGTGTCCGGAAGTTTGATGTCCATGAGGATAAGATCAATTTCCGGATAGTTCAGGAAGGCGGTATATCCATCTTCACCTGTCTGAGAAGTAATAGTATTAAACCCTTTAGCTTCGAGGATCTCTTTCATGTACTCACAGCTTGCAGGGTCATCTTCTATTATAAGTAAAGTTCTATTTTTCTTATCAGATGTAACCTGGAATGCCTCTTTTTCAATGCCGGTTTGTTCTGAAATTTTATTATCAAAGGGTAGGGTGAAAAAGAATACTGAGCCTTCCGCTTCTTTAGACTTAACCCACATTTCTCCACCCATCAGTTCTACCAGGTTTTTAGAAATAGTAAGCCCTAAGCCTGTACCTTCATAAGCTCTGGAGGTTGAATCATCGACCTGTCTGAACCTTTCAAAAATATGCTTTTGCTGTTCACAGGGAATACCAATTCCCGTATCTTTAACATAAAAAAGCAATTTTTCATTAGATTGTAATTCATATCCAAATTCAATGGCTCCCTTATCAGAAAATTTTACGGCGTTATTAAGTAAATTGTCCATGACCTGCCTGAAGCGATAAGAGTCAGATTTAATGCAGCTTTCCTCATAATTTAAACCCAAATGCAGCTTCAGTTGAATCTGATTTTTACCCCTTTTTTTCAATTCATTTAAAAATAAAGTGTGGAGTTCCTGCATTATATCATTCAGACAGAAATCCTGAAATTCCAGCGAAAACTGATTGGCTTCAATTTTTGATAAATCTATAAGGTCATTAATGATATGTAACAAATGCTTAGTTCTGGAATGTATAATATCCAGAAATTTCTTTTGCTTATCTCTTGGATATTCTTTGTTCTGCAGCATTTGAGAAAAACCCATTATACCGTTCATGGGCGTACGTATTTCATGACTCATGTTTGCCAAAAAGGCTGATTTAAGACGGTCGCTTTCTTCCGCTTTTTCTTTGGCTTGAAACAAATCTTCCCTGTATTGCTCCTCTTTCCTTTTGGAATGCAATAATGGGGCAATATACTCACATAACCTGTTTATTTGTTTTTTATCCTTCTTGTTATATCCGCCCTTTTTATTACCCAGTACAATCAGCCCGATAAGTTTATTATTTATAATAATTGGGGCTGTAATAGCAGAAGTTAACTGAAAATGTCCTTCAGGCAGCTGAAGGTTCTCATTTTTGTAAAATGTTTTTCCTTGTTTAAGAGATTCACCCCATATTCCTGCCCATGAGTCTTTCGGGAAAATTATGCTCTTACCCTCGGCTTTGCATTCATTCCACACATCTGATAACATAGATTCAGCTACAAGGTCACCATCTTCGTTTATATATCCAAAATAGCCGTATTCACTTGAAAACACTTCCTTTATAACATCTAATACTCCATTGTAAAAATCTCTCCCCTCAGACTTGATGAAAGCGTTAGATATCCTGTTTTTTACCTGCAGTTCCTTTTCGTTTTCTTTGCGTTCAGTTATATCTCTGATAACGGCGACAACACCGTCAATTTTTTCATTTATCTCCAACGGGTAATATACAACATTAACATAAGCCCTTCCAATCTCCGGAAATTCTCTTACCATATCAAAGTCAACAATCTCTCCTTTCAGGCACTTATCAAAGCAAGGCTTAATCTCACCTTGAAAATGCTGTTCACCCAAAACATCCCATATTTTTTGCCCAACAACATCTTCTTCATTTAATTGGTAATATTTCAGGTATAAACTGTTTAAAAACAAATAGTTGTAATTAGCATCTAAAGCCGCAATCATAGCGTCAGCTCCATCAATCGCCCTTTTGAATATCGACAACTTATCTTTTTGTTCTTCCAGCCTGTAGTTGGACTCTTGCAGTTCTTCGTTTGATATCCTTAATTTCTCTTCTGTAGTTTCTAATTTTTCTTTTTTCTCTTTATACAGAAGAAAAGATCGTTTTAATTTTTCATTCTCATTTTCCAGTTCCTTTATTCTCTCTTTTAACCTGGAAGGATCATCTGATGCCATAAACGATCAATTTAAGGGTTGAGTTTACAATATGCTCATTAATACCCTATTGTATTGTAAAGCTATTATACTTTAAGTCATTTTCAAAAGTTACGATTATAAAAATGTTGAACCCACAACAAAAAATCGTTTATGCTTAAAACAATTCTCAATTTAGGCAGTTAAGAAATTGGGTATTTCCATAAAATGGTTTAATTTGGAGAACTTTAGAGTTAAAATAATTCCCGGTGTTATGGCAGTACCTAAAAAATTCGATAAATCAAAAACTTGTCCGCATTGTAATTACATATTTGAGAAAACTCCACCGAAAAAAACTAAATGCCCCGAATGTAAAAAAGATATTTATCTCATAAAGACAAATGACGGGGATTGGCTGGTAAAAGAAGGACAATATGTGGAGGACAAAATAATTAAGTCTTTGGAACACCTGGGCTTCACTCGGGATCAATTCTATGATTACAAATCTGGTTTCTACGAAAAAAGCGGAAAAGCAACTCAGGATGATTTTTATTGGTCTCTTTATAATTATTTGCTAAACGAGAAAGGTAAGAAAGATGATTATTATGCCATGAAGCAAATTTATCTTCTGATGACTGACCATGTAAAAGATAACCCTGATCTGTATCATAGCATTTTAAAATCTATAAAAAGAACGGACTTATACGAAATCAAATATAATTCGGGATTCAAAAAAGTTCAAATCACATCAAATCCCGGTTCCTGCAGCTCCTGCAAAGCTATTGAAAATAAAATTTTAACAGTAGAACAAGCCCTTAAAGAAGAACCGCTGCCTAACCCCCAATGCACTTCAGAGCGCGGTTGCTCATGTTTTTACACCGAATACCAGTGAGACTAACGCTTATGAAAACAACTTTGTTTATTTTTATTTTCGTTTTTTCCCTTATATCCTGCACAGGCAACCCCCGAAAAGATGATGAAAGCGAAGAATCCCGCAGCAAAACATTTGCCGCACATTACAGTGCTCCAGCTGATCAACCTGCGGGCAAAACCTTAGGTGCGGCAATATCTTCCGGCGACTGTCAAGTCGCAAACGAGAGGGTAACTGATGTGTATATTTCAGAGAAGGGGCATGCTATATTATACGACATAAATGATAAGAAAGGGTTGATACTAATTGAGGATAAAAACCACCTCTTTACAATTCTTGAGACAACCACCGACAACAGCTGGGTGATAGCTGAAAAAGCCCCTTCAGAGGTTGGTGCGGGAAGGGTAGAAACCGAATATATACTGTTTTATACCCCTGAGGCCCGCCAGATAGATATCGAAACCCTTAATCCCTCTGTTACAGGTCAGGGCATGCATTTTGGAAGGGCATTTGACAAGCCTCAACTTATAGCTTACCTTAAAGGTTCATTAATACCTGTCCCTTTATCATTTGAAAATCTGCTGAATGAAAACCTGCCCGAAATACCTGAACCCGCTGAAAAGGAAAATCCCCTTACAAATACCGGCAATGAGGCTGTTATACTGGAGCTTATGCTTGGGAAGGAAGAACACCAGCTCGGTCAGGGAGTAGTATATAAACAGCTGAGACAACAAGGAGGGATATACGGCATAAATGCTATGCCCTCCTTTGCAGCATGTGACAGTCAGTTGTTTATCATTGACGCCATTAACTTCAGGGTGCTTATCTATGACATGGCAGGCAAACGGTCAGGAAAAATTGGTTACCCGGAAGAAAAAGAAGGTATACCTGTTGTTATGGAAGATATAGCCATAGACGGCGAGTTTATTTACCTTTTCTCCTCACAAGGTTTATATGTGGGAGACAGAAACGGTGAAGGCAGAGCCGTATATGTCGGCAAAGAGGACCATGAATTATACAGCAGGGGAAAAACCTCTTTGCCTGAAGAAAACAGGTACCCGGTGTCTGCTTACGGTGATCACAACTATTTGAATGTCGGGCGCTATTTTGTTGTTAAAAAGGACGATAATACGATCCTTGGCATATTTGACTCCGGCCATTCGGATTGCATGGCCGGCTTCCTTGCAGTTGACCTGACCGGCAATATATATGTAACGGTTGACGAAGTTGAACATCCTGGTGCTCAGTTTCCGGGCAAAAAAACAGTGAGGGTTATTTGCCCGGAGGAAAGGAAGCAATTGTATTCGCTTGAAGTAAGGTCATGGCCCGGAGGCCCTGTTAAAAGGAGCCTTATCGTTACAGATTCGGGTAAAATATTTGATGCTTTCTATGACAGTGAAACAGGTTTTGAAGAAGAGACCCCCTCAAAACTAACCATCAAAAGGATCAAATAGCAAAAGCTCCGAATTTTGAAACAGGACCATCTCCCGTTTCGGCCTACCACACCGCCTGATCATCTGCCATGCACGAGACGCCCCTTTAAAAAACGGGGTGCATCCGGCACCCCGTTTTACCAGTTCTGTATTTATGATTTTACTGCATCCCCTTTATCATCTTCATCAAAAACGCGCCTTAAAAGATTTGCATGTCGCACGTTTTATTCAATTCCCCGGCAGATGAAGATTTTTTGAAGATAGGCAGCCCAGTGTTTTAATAGACTATAACTACATCCTCCTTTTCGTTGTTTTCAAACTCATTTTCATCTCCAACATCATCATTAATTGTTGTCTCGTCCTGCCAGTATACGCCATATCCTCCGCTATAAGTAATCTGGCTGTTTGTCATTTCAAGGAGGCCATTTTTGTCTCCTGATACTGCAGCTTTTTTATCTTCAAACTCATCAAGTCTAACCTCCACACTGCCTGCATAATGCACCTCCACATGCTCCAGCTGATTGAGCATGCTGGATGAGCGGAAGTGGATCCCTGACCAGCGACTACCTTCCACGGCGCAGGTAAAGGTGATTTTGGAATTCGCAGTACCCACTGCATTAAGTGAACCACCGTCTGAGTGGATTTTAAGCTCTTTATCAATATCAAATTCAAAGGCAGCTCCGGGATCTATATCCAATGCAGCTTGAACAGTCAGGTCACCGGTAACTCCGTATTTAGCCCCGCCTTGTAAATTAATCCATGTTGCATCTTCATTGAGGGTGCTTTCAAATATCTCCACACCGTCCCACTCGTTCCCCGAAAAGCTGGTCTCCTCATCTATCATGCCGGCCAGATCAGCATACAAACCGATAGCCGGACCATTATTATCGGTAAAGGTGTTTCCTTCAAACTCAGTCACCTCACCGTATCTTGCATACATTCCATATCCGTTGCTGTTTGATATCACAGAATTTTTCAGTTTTATTTCACCACCCGTCTTAAGTGCCAAAGCAGCTTCTTTATCTTTAAAATCCTCAAAACCCCACTCATAGCTTCCGGCACCAGATATTTCAACATTGTTTAGCTCGTTACGGGCATCTGAAGATTCCACACCAATTCCTTTCCAGTGAGCATGATCACTGGCACCGGTAAATATAACGGTCTCATCTCCTTCCGCATCAGCCTTCAACATACCATCCGGCGTTACTGTCATTCCCACATTCTGTCTGAATTCAAATTTTGCACCGGGATCAATGGTAAGCTCTGCGTTGTTCTCAAGGTCGCCCGTAACATAGTAAGATGCATCGCCGGAGAGATTTATATAAGTTAACTCATCTCCTTCCGCCGACTCAGATCCAAAGATATCAACTGCGTATTCATTGCCTGAAAAGGTGGTGTTCTCGTCAATCACGGCAGCCTTTGTCATACAAACACCAATACCCTGCTCTTCATTATCATTGAATTCATTGTTTTCAAACTCACTCAGCTCTCCATATCTGACATACAATCCATAACCATCACTGTTGCTGATAACAGAATTATTCAGGTTGAGCTCCCCGTCTTCCTTCAAGCCAACCGCAGCCTTTTTATCGGTAAAGTCAGCAAAACCAATTTCATCACCTCCTGCATATCTGATCTCTGTATAAGAAATGGTATTGCGGCTATCGGATGAGGAAATAATTACTCCTCCCCAATTGACCTCACCTTCTTCACTGGAACTTGTGAGAGTAATCCATTCTCCTGAATTTCCTTCAGCCACAATGGCGCCGTTTTCTACAGTCATAAAGACATCCTGGTCAAAATGAACTTTAACACCGGGCTCAATAGTTAAGTCGGCATTTACGTCAATATCATCTGTTACATGGTAGTCAGGCACATCCGGATCATCTATGTGGTTCTCCCAGATTGTGTTACTCTCAATATCTTCCGAAATTTCATCGGGGCCCACACGGTAGGCATCAACAATTACATTATCCGTATCCTCCTTATCATCAGTGGATATTGTAAGTTTTACCATGTACTCTCCCTCCACATCCGGTGTGAAAGAAGGAATTTCGGTATTTGCATTTTGAAGCTCCGCGGTACTGTTCTCTGGGGTAGAAACAAAACTCCATTCAAAAGAAAAAGTTTCAACTGAAGCAGTAGAATTACCTCCGTCCAAAACCACCTCTTCTCCCACTTCTGCAGTAACATCCTCGCCTGCATCAGCATCAAGAGTCACTGTAGGCTCATCTTCTTCACAAACCGATGTTCCCCTAAGCTTCTTTGTTTTTTTAAAAAATTTAAGTTTTTTAGTAAAATAAATTTCAAGCTTTTTTTCATAATACGCCAGATGTAATAATCAACATACTAATTTCATTGGCAATATTTTAACACTGCTTTTTTGTGTTTATGAGTTATTTCAAAATCTGTCACAAATGAAAAACTACATTCCACTATCATTATCATTAATTTCAGCGCTATTTTTTATTTTTACAAGCTGTGAAGAAGATCCTTCACCTGCCACATTAAGCACCTTTTCTGCAACAGAGATAACAGCCAACAGTGCTAAAAGCGGAGGGGATATAACAGATGACGGAGGCACGCTGGTAACCAGACGAGGCATAATATGGAGCAGCTCAGAAAATCCTGACCTGGATGACAACGAAGGAATGACTGAGGATGGCAAAGGCAAGGGAAAGTTCACAAGTGAATTAAAAAATTTAAGCCCCAATACCACCTACTATGTAAGGGCCTACTCAGTAAACAGCGCCGGTACAGCCTATGGAAACCAGGTGAGTTTCACAACCGGCGTTGAGCCCGGAGCAGACTTTGCCGCAGATGAAACGGTAATTGAGACAGGTGTAACCGTTAATTTCTCCGATGAATCCACAGGTGATCCCTCAGGATGGGAATGGGAGTTTGGCGACGGCAATACCTCAACAGAGCAAAACCCCTCTCATG
>Ga0207421_10001859_pt1 | contig 26830 bp, 21 predicted proteins | sample SodLakKL_010_SED_4_FD_187542 | JGI IMG/M metagenome (GOLD analysis project Ga0207421, IMG submission 187542) | Alkaline sediment microbial communities from Lake Tanatar, Kulunda Steppe, Russia - 8KL_010_SED (SPAdes) (version 2) | ecosystem: Environmental > Aquatic > Non-marine Saline and... | reverse complement strand
CGCAGGTTGAAGGCACGGAAATCGCCTCGTGTCTCGGCAAATACCATCCGCAGGACAAAAATGAGCCCCCCTATCTGAAAGCCCAGAAAGGGAGTGGCTGTGCGCAGTTGATAGGAGTCAAACCAGTTCACAGTGAAATCAGGTTCTGAGACATCCATTACAGCGTGTGATGCCATGCCCAATGCAAATGCTGTTGCCATATTGCTGGTCTTCCTGTTGGACATATTCAGCATTAATCCGATTGAATCTGCGACCACTACATGTTTCAACAGATCACTCATTGGTGATGTATCACTTCCCTCACACTATCCACTTCTGCGCATCATCATCTTATCCGATGTGTTGTGTGCTGGCAAAAGCACAGCGGTGCCGGTGTGGGTGAGAGCTACCTGACTTGCAACCGGACCGGTATACTGTCCAGGGTGTCAGGCATAAAGCTCCTGCCGGCGCAGGGCAGAGCATTGGGCGGATGTGCATCTGACAAGCGGCCAGCCACATCCTCCGGCATCCCGGGCCCTCAACGATGGGGGTGCTCCTAGCTCGGTCCCGGGCGGGTGCACAGCGCCCTATTCCGGCGTTTTTCAGGCGGTCGGGCAAATTCGTTTTTGCCTGGGCAAGACGCCGGCGCGAACGGTCTGCCTTGCAGGTGGGCGCTGTTTATCTCAACTGGTCAATCTGCGTCAGCACCTTTTCATATTTTTCCTGTGCGTCTGGTACTCCATCGCCGAGAAGGGCCTCAAGGTGCGTCAGTGCCGTCAGGCAACCGACGCTCGCCTGCACTTCTCCCAGCCGGGCTTTGCGATACTCCAGAGTCGCATCCAGCACTTCAGTGATGGTGGTCAGGCCCGCCTCGTACTGCAGCGCTACCATTTCCCCGGCTCGTTCTGCCGCGTCGACCTGCCGGATAGCAGAATCCAGCCGGGCTGCCGCCTCGGATATCTCCGAGTGTGCGGCCCGCACCTGCAGTTCGATATCACTTTCGGCCATTGCGAGATCGTGCTCCGCCTCGTCGACAGCAAGTGAACGCTTCCGGTAGGAGCGGCGCTGGCTGTATGCGCCGCGGTGTTCTATAAAGAGTGCTTTTTCTTTCTCTGCCGCTGCCAGCTCACCCCTTGCCGCGATGACTCCCGGATCCAGTTTGCGCGCCTGCAAAATGTTATCCTCGAGAGAAAGCTCGACATCGTGCGGCATTTCCAGGTCCCCCTGCAGCTGCAGATCTTCATCCATGTCGAGCCCGATCTTGGCAGATAGGCGCAGCAGCGCCCGCTCCAGTTCACTGTCTGCACTCGCCAGGTCGGCGCGGGCACTCTCCAACCGGGCATCTGCCCTGAGTACGTCGGCCTCGGGAACTTCGCCCGCCGCGTGCAGTGATTCGGCACGATCCTTGTGCAGTTTGATTGTCTCAATAGCAGTGTCCATAACATCTTTGCTTTCCTCCGCCAGCAGGGCGGCGTAGTAGCTTCCGATTACCTCGGCGCGGAACCCCGCCATCTCCTGGATGTAGGCGGATTTTGCCATCTCCTGCAGGGCGGTGAACTGTATCGGCAGAAGATCTTTCGCCTTTGCCTCCTCGAAGTCACTTGGGGGATCCAGGGGGTGGCGCGGGGGCCCCGTCTCGTGCTGCCTTTGCAGTTCTGCTGCCTCCAGGAGGGACTGATGCAGGCGCAGCCGGGCAGATTCAGCCCCTCCACCGTCGGAAAATGCCATCTCGACCGCCGAATCAGCGCTGATATGCCGGACATCATTCTTCGTTGCTATGGACTGCCCACTGGTCGTTCCGAAAACCAGCAGGCAGAGGAGTACCACTGCTGCAGTGTATGCGCTCGTTCTTTTTGTCATTGCTTCCCTCCAGACTGAAACTGTCACTTGTTGATGCGCACACGAGCGGCATCATCCAGTTCTGCGGGTGGGTTGACCACCACCGAGTCTCCGGCGGACAGACCTTCCTGCACCAGGACTAGGTCATCGCCCTCCAGGGCGACGACGATCTCGGTCAGTTGAGCAACATCATCGCGCACCACGAAGACATGATCGGCATTGTCCAGCTCAAAGACGGCGTCGCGGTCGATGGCCAGCCCCGTCTGCTGCTGCACCACGATGTCCACGTCGACGGGATAACCCGGCTGTGCACCATCGGGCATCTGCTGCAGTTTTAGCTCCACCGGAACTCGTCTCTGCCGGACGCCGAGTTCGGAAACCCGTTCAACTGCCCGGGGATATACCTTACTTACCCCGGCCTCCCAGTCGGCGTCCCCCACCGCGTCGCCGGAGACGATCGCCGCGTCGCCCACTGTGATATTCCGGGCATCCTGTGCGAGCACATCCATTTGCACCAGCATCGTTTCGCTGTGCAGGAGAAACAGCGGGGTGCCGGCTGCGACCACATCGCCCTCACTGACCAGCTTTTCACCCACCAACATCTCCGATCCGGCGGTGATTTCATGTTGAGCAATCTTGTCCCGGACGGAGTCAATCTGATCCTGCAGGGCGTCAACGCGCCGTGCCTGCACGGACAGCTGCTGGTCCTTTGTCCTGATCTCCTGCACAGCCGCCTCCGCATTTGTGACCTCAGCTTCGCGCGAGGTCACCAGCAGCCTGGCCTGGCGGTATTCCTTCTCTGCCGCGGCTCCCGATTCGTAGAGTTTTTTCAGGGTTTCAGCGTCCTCCTCCGCTTCCCGCAGGTTCTCCCGGGCCGCCTCCAGGCTGCTTTCAGCCCCGCGCAGCCGGGCGGGAAGACTCTGTTTGGCGTTGGCGATCTCGTCACGCAGGATATCTCGTTCTGCTAACAGGTTTTTCTTTTCAACCTCGTAGTCGCCGGTATCGCCGCGTGCCAGGACATCTCCTGGCTCAACCCGGTCACCGGCATCCACGGTAACTTCCTGCACGACCATGGAGTGACGGGCCCCTATTTCCTCTTCCACCTCTCCCGCCAGGTGGCCGGTTCCCGTCACCAGTTTCTGCACTGTCTCTTCCTGCACTGTATGCACATCCACCTCAAAGGCAGAGAAATGTCCGTGGGCCAGCACCCCACCTCCGCCTATAATAAGGACGGCAGCAATGATGATTGCAAGCTTCTTCCGCATAAATGATTCCCCTCTCAGGTCATTCGACTGGACAGGGCCTCCAGCAAGTCCAGATTTCTGATCTTCACCCGCACGGCCATCATCACGAGGGCCACGAACCCACAGACCAGCATCGTCGCTGCCACATGAGAACCCGGGTGAAATGGTACGGGCAGGTAGATCATCTCCGTCCGCTGGAATGCTTCAACCACGGCCACGAAGGTCACGTGTCCCATCGGAGCCCCCAGTATCAGTCCGAAAATAGTGGCCAGGATATTTTCATGCAGTATGATGTGGTATATTGACTTACGGTCATAGCCGAGCACGCGCATGGAAGAAAACTCCCGGGTTCGCTCCATTATCCCAACTGTAGCGATATTGAACAGGATAGCAAACGCAAACACTCCCCCCATCAGGACGAGGATTGTGCACAGGGCAATCACGAGCCCCATCATCTCGTCGATCCCCTCCACCATCTGGTCGACGGACGTGATTGATTTCACATTAAAAGCGTGGCGCAGTCGGTACCGGATGTCGTCCGCAGATTGTACGAAGGCACCTGTGTATGCATCGCCGTCACCAGTCATTGCCTGCATGGTCTGGTGGGATACGTACATGCCCGACCCCAGATCCTGCCTGATAACATCTTTCACCGGGATATGGTGTTCGTGCTCATCCGTGATGTGCGAGGAGAGGAGTACATCATCTCCGGGCCCCACATTCAATGCACCAGCCATGTACTCGCAGACCAGCACTCCTGAGGTTGGGATCGAGATCCGCTGCCCACGCGCGTTCTGGAAGCGCTGCAGCGTACCCCCCTCCGGAAGCGCCCGCACCGGTACCGTCTCATTCCTCCATCCGTTTCTTGCCTCAAAGGGATACTCGATGAGCGGCTCAATCTGCTTCATGTCGGCTTCTTCTCGTATCTGGGCAATGCCTGCCTCAGAGATCGGCTCATTGAAGGATACCGCGTAATCATACACCTCGAACTCGTCAAACTGCTCGAACACTATTGCATCCAGGATGCCGAGCATGTAAAAGGGCAGGACGACCAGGGTGTAGGCGAAGGCCACCCCGAGAACTGCCAGGGCAAATCTCTTCTTGTTGCGCAAAAGCTGGCGCAGCATGAGCTTGGTGGTGAACGCGAGCCAGCTCCACAACCGGGGGAACCATCTTTCCAGCAGGTTCTTCTGCCCCGGGGGCGGCGCGGCAGGTTGCATTGCATCCGCCGGGGTGATCTGCAGCACTGTACGGGTCGCCCACATTCCCGTGCCCACACAGAATACCAGGGTGAGCAGGCTCCCCAGGATGATCAGCGACCAGTCTGTCTGCACCTGCAGAAGCGGCATATCGAAGAATTCCAGGAAGAATGTCTCTGTGACGGGGCGGACCAGCAGATGCCCGATTACCATTCCGAGCAGTGCGCCCACAAATCCCATGCCGAGAGCATATTTGAGATAATGCATGAGAACCTCACCGTCACTATACCCTATGGCCTTCAGTACGCCTATGACCGTGCGGTCGGCCTCCACCATGCGCATCAGCAGCATGTAGATGATCACCGCGGAGATGGCCAGAAAGATCAGCGGGATGGAGGAGGCTAGGTCCTCAAGCTGGCCGGTCCGCAGCGACACGCTGTAGTGGCTGAGCTGGTCATCGCGGGTTATGACCCGCATCAGCCCGCGCCCTCCCATTGCATCTCTGACCGCTTCCTCGGCCGACTCGAATGAATGCCCCTCTGCCACCATAAAGGTTGCCTGATTCACCTGTCCCGGCATACCGAGGATGTCAGCTGCGAAGTCCAGGTCGGCAAAGGCGATGCCGTAGTATTCATTGTCCGGAGCAAAGACTCTGGAAATATCCGTGATGGGGTAGAGAAACTCCGGGCTGCTCACCACGGCTGAAACTCTGACCTTGATTGCTTCTTCCCGTACGATGAGATCTATCTCATCTCCGACCTGCAGGTCATTTTCCTCCGCGAAGCCGGCCAAAAGGGCCACTTCATTTCTGTCCTTTTGGCCGGGCAGATGCCCTTGTAGGACCAGGGGCCGGTTTATATCGCCTTCTTCCGGCAGTGCCACCATGTGCAGCTCGGGGTGTATATCCCGGCCTATATCCGCCCTTATATCCGTGACGATTCTTCCCTCTGCCTCACGGATCTCCGGCAGGTCCCGGAGCCCCTCCACATAGTCGGGGGGCTGGGGAACGAACTCGGAAAACAGGTGGGCAAAAGACTGCCGTTCGTAGTAATCGGACATAGCCCCATCCAGGTTCTGATAGGCATTGTTCAAAACCACAAGTGCCATCAGCCCCAGCGCAATGACTACAATGATGGCCAGAAACTGCAGTCGGGACCTGTCTACAGTGCGCAGCAGTCTTTTATCCAGTGCACGCATTACCAGACAATCCTCTCGGCGGGAAGCGGTTCCTCATTTTCCCGCTGCTCGACTATTTGCCCGCTCCGCATCCGGAGCATCCGGTCGCCCATGTCAGCTACGGCCAGATTGTGCGTTATGATTATTACTGTGGTCCCGTAATCGCAGTTCAGCTCGCGCAGAAGCGCCAATATGCGTATTCCGGTCTCGTAATCCAGGGCGCCTGTCGGCTCATCACAAAGCAGCACTCCCGGGTTTTTGGCCAGCGCGCGGGCGATGGCCACTCTCTGCTGTTCTCCCCCGGACATCTGTGAGGGAAAGTGCTCCATCCTGTCGGTCAGACCCACTTTCTCCATCACCTCATCCAGATCGAGGCCCCCCGAGACCAGCTCGGTGGCCAGCTGCACATTCTCCCGGGCGGTCAGCGCCGACATGAGGTTGTAAAGCTGAAAGACGAAGCCTATCTCCGACCTGCGGTACTCAGTTAGCTCGGACTCGTTCAGTTCTGCCAGATCGCGCCCCGCGTAGATGACCCTTCCCGAGGTGGGTACGTCCATTCCCCCCAGAATGTTCAGGAGGGTGCTTTTTCCCGAGCCGCTCGGCCCCACTATGACGATGAATTCTCCCGTCCTTACCTCGAGAGAGACATCCTGCAGGGCTCCCACCCTGACGTCACCCTGTACGTATTCCTTGCTGAGGTTCTCCGCTCTGATTATCTCGTCGGACATGAGTGTCCTACCTTTCTGATTTCTCGTCTGACTCGTCGCCGGTTGAATTCATCATTCCCAGCTGAACTTCCAGGTTCCGCAGCAGATCACTGGCTATTTCCTCGAGGACCAGAGCCCCCCGCTCGAGGCCCAGCATGTCCTCCATGGCCTGCTGGAAAAACCGGTACTTCCGGACAATGGGTTCGAACCCCTCTTCACTGTCCTCGCTCAGTACCCTGACGAATTCCAATGCCATCTCACTTTGATGCATCATGAAAAGCTTGACAAACATTTCGGCCGCCTCTTCCGGGTAGTCAGTGTCGAATTCTCCCTCCTCTATTCCCTGCAGTATGCTCGATTTCATGATGGGGGTGAGTGACTTGCGACCGGTATCGAGTATCTTGTTCTCCAGGTGCATATTCTTGTCGTCGGAGTAGATACCCGAAAGCAGGGCGGACACTTCCACTGGCCTTTCCTTCTTGTAAGCATTGGCTGTCCGGATAAACTCGTTCACCTTCTCCAGGCCGGACAGATCATCGCGTTCGGCAATTTCCTCCAGGATAGACAAGACCTCTGCCACAAAGAAGTGGGCGATATCATCCAGCAGCTGTTCCTTGGAATCATAGTGGTGGTAGAAGCCGCCCTTGGAGATGCCGGCCTCATCTATGATATTGCGGACCGTGGTATTCTCATAGCCTCTGTCGCTGAAAAGGACCAGGGCAGCCTGAATTATCTGAGATTTTCTTTCTTCCGGCGACATTCTTTCGATCACAAGTTCAACCTCCTGACCTGGAGTTAAGACCCGGACAAACTACAAACCGACCGCCGGTTTCTATCCTGCCTGTACGATATCAAGTTGCATCGCACGTGTCAACAACACTCCTTCAGTTTTTTTGACCGCATTACACTGCGCCCCAGGATGCGAGCGCGGCCGCCGCATTTGTGGGCGGTACAGCAGTACTGGCAGGGTGGTTTGAGTGAACAGGGTTTTCGAGAGGAATGAACCCGCTGCAGGGTAACAGCGAGGGGCAGGCAAGTGCGGTGTGCAGGTAGTTGGCCTGTTATTGCCGACTCAGATGGCGGGCGGGCGACAGGCCCGGGACAGGTGCGGTGGGCGGTCCGGGATCCAGCATATGGCCCCCGCCGCGGCTTTGTCGCTGAAAAGAGGCCTGACGTCAATGTCACGGTTCCTCTCTCTTTTTGGGTCCAACTGTCGGGATCTACCTTGAGGACGGGTGGTGTCTCGTGCATCCTTGCCCGCGACGGTGGGGCAGAATGGTGCTGACGACATTGACGGGAGGCAGTGCACTGCGCATACTGAGAGTGCAGATGAGAAAATCTTTCGAGGGATCGGTCCACAGTGCAGATCATCACCAGCAGACAGAACTCCACTGTAAAGGATATCCGCAAGCTCCTTCGTCGAAAGGCGAGGAAGAAGACGGGTCTGTGCCTGGTTGAGGGCATTCAGGCAGTCCTGTGTGCATTGGAAAACCGCGTGCCACTGCAGTGGATAGTGGTCGCTCCCGATCTTTTGACCAGTGAGGTGGCGAAGGAAGCTGTGGCAGCTGCAGAGGAGCGAGGTGAGCAGGTGCTGCGGGTCAGTCCCGACGTGTTTGCTTCCTTTTCCAGCCGGGATGCACCGAACGGTCTTGCCGCGGTGGCCCGGGCGCAGTATGCATCTGTCAATGAACTGCCGGTCGAACCTGCGACTATCCTCACGGTTCTCTTTGATGTCTCCGACCCGGGAAACCTCGGCACGATCGCCCGCAGCGTTGATGCGATGGGCAGCGACGGTCTGATTCTGGTAGGAAAGACGACCGACCCCTACGACCCCAAGGCGATACGGGCAAGTGTGGGGACGGTGTTCCGGGTTCCCATTGTGCGGCTTCCGGCGGAGGATGCCCTGCTTTCGTTCGCCCGCCGGTGGGACATCCAGCTGATCGCGACCTCCGCTCACGCGCCGTCCGAGCTGGACGGGGTGAGGCTGCGCACACCGTGTGCGGTGCTTATGGGCAGTGAGCGGGAGGGTCTGTCTTCGCAACTTTTGCGGACAGCCGATGTTCAGGTGCGCATCCCTATGGGTGGCGGCGCCTCCTCCCTCAATCTGGCAGTAGCATCCGGCATCATCCTCTACGAACTGCGCAGGCGAATCACCAGCTGACTGCGCATTCCTCCTTCAATTAACCGATCTGGGCGCGGTTGCATAACCTGTAGGGCCAGCATCTTATGTCAAGAGAGGATGAAAATCAGTGCACCGTGACCCGTATCACGATGAACTACGGCCGCAGATTCCCAACAAACCCTTCCTGGGCCCGCACCGCTTTGACCGCCTGCTGGACAATATTCACCAGTCCATAGTTGACGAGGCCACGGCGGCGGAGTTCTATTCCCGTCTCCTGAAGGAGGCGCCGGATCCGCTGCATGAGCGATTCATCAGACATGCCTACGAGGACGAACTCGAGCACCTGCAGGTGTTTGAAAGACTTTACACCCATTTCACCGGAAGAGCCCCGCGGTACACTATCGATCCGGTGGAATACGAGACATACCGCGAGGGATTGCTGCTTGCCCTCGAGGATGAGCTCGATGCAGCAGAGTTTTACCGTGATGTGCAGCTGTCCACCACAGACCAGCTGGTGCGGGACAGTTTCTATCACGCTATGGTTGACGAGCTGGAGCATGCGACCATGTTCAGTGTCCTCTATGGCGAGACGCACCACCCACATCACTGAAGCACAGTGTTAGAAGCACCCTGCACCCGCTTGCTCAGTAACGGCAGGATCCGGTGCCGCGTCCGGTGAACCTCGCATAAGGATTATTCCTGAGTGTGAGGGGTGACGGGTTTGACGGTGATCAGAGGAGACTCAACGGTCCTGCGGGATCTCCGGCGGGAGGATCTGCGGCGCTATCGGTGGTGGTGGGAAGAAGAGATCGAGTGGCAAAAGTGGGATGCTCCCTGGGAGACGGAGACCCGGGGCGATGCCGCTGAATCTCTGCGTAAGCTGCAGCGTGTGCTGGATGAGGGGGATCTGCCGGCGCCGAGGAGGCGGTTGGAGATCGAGACGGGGTCGGGCAGGCATGTCGGGTGGGTAGGTAGATACTGGGTGGACAGCGCAGCTGCCGGCTGGTGGGAGGTCGGTATCAACTTGCCCGAAAGAAGTGCCCGCGGGTGCGGACTGGGTACGGAGGCGCTGGCCTTGTGGGTGGACTACCTCTTCAGTGAATTGGATATTGTGCGGCTCGGCATGGGTACCTGGTCGGGCAACCACGCCATGCGGCGGGTTGCCGATAAGCTCGGCTTTACGGCGGAGGCCAGATTCCGCAGGGCTCGTCCCGTGCGGGGATGTCTCTACGATGCACTGCGCTGGGGGATGCTGCGTGATCAGTGGCGGACTCTCCGGGCCGGATGGCCCGGCGTCTCAGCGACTCCCGGCGCCGGCTGTGATCCTACGGAGGGGAGAACCTGATGGCGATTTCCCGCTTGAAGAACTCCTTCAGCCTTTGTGCCGCGGCCTCCACCGTCTCAGCTGTCACCGCTGCCAGGGGCTCGAACGGCTGCACGGTGATGTCGGCGGCACGAGCCCTGAGTGAATGGGACCAGGTGCCGATGATGCGCCCGCCCGACAGTACGCTGGGCCGGATCCACCCGCCCGCACCGTAGACCCTGCCCTGGTGCTCCTCATCGATCAAATCGCCCTTGTATTTGTGTGTCAGGTGAACGACATCAAAGGAAGGCAGAAACCGCGCCTCTTTGTGCACCGGATCGCGCCCGGCGATGACCGGCACGTCATCCGCCAGGGCCAGTGCTCGACGGTCTCCAACCTGTATCTGTGCTACCTCATCTTCCAGCCCCCGCAGTGCTGCCCGACACTTCAGTACCGGCAGGCCGGTCCAGTGGGCGAAATCGCGCACCTGCGCAGGCCCATGCGCACGCAGGTACTTCCGCGAGAGCCTGGAGAGCGCTTCCTCCGGTGGCATGTCTTCTGGAGGCGGGAGACAAATATCCGGGCGGGTGAAGGTTGTCTGACGCCCCCTGCGCTGTCCGTGGCAGGCGATGCCGAGCATGCAGGCGATTTTCATGATCCCGCCCCAGCTGTTATCCACTACCGGGCGCATTTTCTCGCCGCACCGCTGCACCAGCCCTTCAGCCAGATCCGCCCGGGTTATCGGTCCTCGCTGCAGAATATCCCGGATGTGTCTCAGTATGTCCCGTATATCTCTCTCTGCGATTCCGCGCCGCTTGAGCCACCGTCTTTCCCGTGCGAGAACTCCGGTGCCCAACGAGCGCAGTATAACTGCGGCATCTTGCGCGCAGATCAGGTGCAGGGTACCGCGCAGCGTCCAGGTCCGGATCAGGGTCTTCCTCTCCCACAGTGCACTTTCAACTTCGTCGGGCCCGGTGTTTTCCACCCGGTTCCACAGCGCTAACTGGGCGGCAGAGTGAACCTGTGCCTGTACACCGCCGATCCGGCCCGTCGCTTTTTCGATTTCTCCTGACGGTGCTCTCTGCAGGAGGTGGCCGCGCCCGATGCGGTGGGCGACTGCCTGTTCCTCTGATATCTGCATGCTGCATCACCTTTCATTTTGCAGATATCTGGTCAGCGGCTGATCGACGCCTCGGGAGAAGCTGTTCGTGCTGCAAGCTGGCCTACGTGGAAGCTGATCACAGCTTTATGTGCAGCAATCCCAGATCGCAGGGCACTTCTCGAGAGCCCCGGTCTCAGCTGCGCTCCCAGGGTGGTTCCTCACCTACCGGACAGACCTGCTGGCAGTGCTGGCACATGATATAGGCACCGGGGGCGAGCCGCGGCGAGTATTGCTCGAGCAGCCGCGCGTACTGTGTATCGTCCGGCCCGTGGAGCCGCTGGTGTACGAGGCATTTCTCTGCGTCTATCCTGTATGGCTGCAGGGCGCCCGTAGGGCAGGCCTGCAGACACCGCTTGCAATCGCCACACAGGTCGGTCTCATCTGGCTGGTCGTACTCCAGGGTCGCGTCTGTGACGATGCCGTCGATACGGAGATACGGGCCTGCTTCCGGATGCAGCAGCAGGGTGTTCTTCCCGAAGCTGCCCATTCCGGCCAGCCGGGCCATGTTTTTCTGTGACAGGTGTGATGGTAGCACTTTTGCCTCGTAGCCCAGTGACTGCAGGTAGCCGCCTATTTCCCAGGTGTCGACCTCCAGGGGTTTGTAGCCCACGTAGTTCCAGCCGCCGCGTCTTCGGACTGCCAGGTCGATGGTTGGACCGAAAGCCACCTCGGCCACCACCACGACTGATCGGGCGTCGGGCACATAGTCACTGGGTCGTTTCATGGTTCCCCATTTGTTCCAGTTCACTTCCATACCAGCGAACTCATCCAGTGATTCGGCCGGTATGGCGCCGATGAGGTCTAAGTTGAGATCGCTGGCCTTTCTGCGAATTTTTTCCGTCAGGGTCACTGATTCAGACACTGGCTGTTGCCTCCCTCTCCGCGCTGGGGTTCTCAATAACTTCGGCGAAACTCCAGGTCTTTCCTCCCGGGATACAGGAGTCTGAAACCCTGCGCTCATTTTTCCTGCAATGACCCTCTGTCCAATTGTCGTTGGCTGTGCTGGCCCCTGCCTTCATTCCGGCCCGCCGCGAGCCTGCAGGGATGTGGGCGAGCCGGACTGGCTGTTTGATCACTGGGTCTTTTTCATGGTGCGGCCAAACCTGACCCTGATCTCTCTGAGAGGACCGACCGTCCCGGCGGGGTCATCGAAGCCGGGAACCACGAAATCGGTCTTTTCACCTGCGGTCACAAGTCCAATTTTGAACTGCATCCGGGCCTCGACTACCTGAAGACCGGTGAGACTCTGGCCGATGCCGTTGATAAATTCATCTAACGGCATGCCCGGTGTCTCGGGAGACAGTGCGGGTTGTTTTCCCTCCGGGTGCAGCTGTCGTTGGCGATGTCCAGCTGTCGCCGGAGCCTGTCGCGCTCTGCTTTTACGTGGGTCAGCCTTTCTTTCAGTCTCTGGACCTCACAGCTCTCCTCTTCCACAGACTTTACTTTATTTTTCAATTCTTCTATTTCAGACCTGAAGAATGCCAGATCTCCTTCCCACGAGTCTATCTTCCGGGCCAGCCAGCGGTTATGCGCGACTGGCCCGTCTGTTGAGTCCCGATTCAACGGGTAGTCCGTCTCAGCCGGTTCTTGCCTTTTTTGCTTTGCAGCCTCATCCAGGGAGGGCTGTGTTCCCCTCGACTCGAGAGAAATTACCTTCCGTAGTTGGAGGAGCATATCCAGTATCTCCCTCGACTCGGTGGCGCCGATTTCTTCCGTCAGTGATAGTTCTTCCAGCCGCTTTACCAGTGCTGCTCCCAGCTCCTCAGCCTTCTTCAGCCTTGCAAGCAGGGTGTGATGCTGCGTTCCGGCCGCAGCCGGGGGATCTGTCATTTCCGATCGGTCGTTCTGCGGTGATGATGCCGGTTCTCTTTCGCCCGGTTTTTCAGACATTATCATCCCCCCTGTCAGACCCCACGGTGCGTGGGCAGGTAAGGAGCGCCCCGCAACCGGTCCGCAGCGACAACGTAACGCACCGGTTGATGTTCATAGTTTCTCCCTTCTGTGCTCGGATTGACTTCAGCTTATTAGAGGGGAGTACCCTCGCCGGTCGACGGGCGCCGTCTATCTTTCCACGTTGGAGGATCTACTGTTCTGAGACCGATGGTGGGTGATGGCTGCAGGGCCGATATGTGAGATATGTGCATCCACAGTGAGCAAAAGCTGTTCCGCCGGCATGACCTCTGCCCGTCTGCTGCCGGGACATAGCAGGATCACATGACACTCGCCCGACCCGGATCTATCCACCGGAACTGATGTTCCGTTTCTGCCACAGGTTCACGCTTTAAAGGGGAAGCCTTACAGTTACATAATTCTGTACGTCGGCATTATCTCCTGCATATACCTGATAGATATTTGGACAAACATACAGCGGTTGATGAGTGGTCGTTCATTCCCCGGCTGTTCCGATGGCCCCGATGTTGGCAATGAGTCGGCCCGGCTGGAGATCGACCCTCTTCGGTGCGAGATGAGCTGCGGTGATGACCCATCATTACATTGTGCGGGGGGGCGATTTGCAGCCCGCCGGTTCCGTTCCGCAATCAGCTGCACCGCGAGGATTTCGAGAAGCCAGCTATTGACGTCGCGATTATCCTCAGTTATGCTGAATCCGCGTGCGAATTTCGCGTTGGAGAGGCGTGGCCGCATGCGCCTGGCGGTCCACTGGCAGCCTCTTTCCCAGGCTGTGGCCGGGGAATTCCTGACATATGTTTTTGAATCCCCATTCCCCGAGAAGCGGGTTGGAGAGGAGCGAGTAGGTTGAACGAAAAGAGAAGACGTACTTCAGCGGAGTTGGAAGAAGAGGTGCGGGAGCTGTTCGGTACTTCTTTTGATAAGATCGTTTCCCGCCTGAGTGACAGGGTTCTGGTGGAGATGGGTAAAGAGGCGAACGTACAGGATAAAGCAGTGATCAACTATTCAAGGCCGCAGAGCCGGGAGTATTACCGGAAACGCCCCGAACTCGAAGCCGGCATCATGCGGATCTGGAATCGTGCCTCCGCACAGGACCGTGAGAAGATGATCGCATTTCTCCGGCAGCATCAGGAGCAGGAATCGAATGATCGCCCCTGGTGGAAATTCTGGTAGCACTGTTCGGGGTAACGGTGAGTGTAAATAGAAAACATACTGCTTTGAATCATACATTGCCTTCAACCCGCGTTCGCCCGGCCCCTTGCCACCGAAACGGCCCCGCCTGCAGCGGAACCTACATGTGTATGTGCTCGGGTGATTCACTGCTGTGAGCTCTTTTCCCGTATCCGATTCCTGGCTCGGAAGGGAACCGCTCATTCACACGGAATTATATTTGTGAGTGCTGAAAACGGCACCAAATCATATTCGGGGGGAATCTCATGCCTACCGTCAGTGGGGCAATTGCCCAGTACATAGAGGAAGCGGGAACCAGACACGTCTTCGGCGTCCCGGGCGGTGACTCACTGCCTCTGATTGAGGCCTGCCGCCGGCGTGGAATCGAATTCGTGTTGACCAACCACGAAACAAGTGCTGGATTTGCCGCCGAGGCCTACAGCCTGTGCACGGAAACGCCCGGGCTCTGCCTTACCACGCTTGGACCGGGCGCGACCAACGCCGTCACCGGGGCGGCCCAGGCCCTGCTTGAACGCTCGCCCGTTCTGTTCATTACTGCTCAGCTGGGAGATCAACATTATGAGGCTATGACGCATCAACGAATTGATACCGAGGCCCTTTTCCGCCCGGTCACCAAGTGGAGCGCGACTATCAGTGCTGACAACGCAGTTACAGTACTGCGTAGGGCCCATCAGACAATGTTTGAGGGGCGGCCGGGACCGGTGCATCTCAGTTTGCCCGCCCATGTAAGCGGGGCCGAGCTTCCGGGATCTCCCGGGTTCGACATCCGTCCTGGATATCCGCCTCTGGGCCCGGCGCCCCGGGGTGAAATTGAGCGGGCCAGAATGTACATGCGTGAGGCGGCGCGCCCGGTGATCCTGGCCGGTCTTGGCGCACTACGGAGTAAGTGCAGTTCTGCGGTGCGTGCGCTCGTGGACCGGGGAATTCCTGCGCTTTACACCCCGAAGGTCAAGGGCCTGATACCAGAGGATTCGCCGTGGGCGGTGGGCCCGGTCGGACTGGGCATAACTGCCGATGAGGTTATGCGGCGTCTGCTGGCGGAGGCCGACCTGGTGCTGGCGGTGGGTTTTGATCAGGTGGAGCTGGTCACCGGTTGGCGTGATGCCCTGCATCCGGACACCGATTTGCTGTGGGTGGATCATGCATCCTGCGAGGATGGAATCTACCACGTTGACGTATCTCTGATAGGGGATATGGATAAAAACCTGCGCGCCCTGGACGACTCCGGAGCCGGGTTCGATTGGAGTGAAGACGAGGTGCGCAGCATCCGGGAAGAAGTGCGGGCTGCATTGATTCCCGACGGCCCGGAGCCCGGCGGTGCGATGAGCCCACATCGAGTCAATGCGATAGTCCGGGACATGCTGCCGGACGATACCGTCGTAACCTGTGATGTCGGGTCGCAGAAGTTGATGAACACTCCGCTGTGGACCAGCTATTCACCGGGCACATACCTTCTGACTAACGGCTTTTCATCAATGGGTTACGGGCTGCCCGCTGCCATGGGTGCGGCACTGGCCTCCGATGACGGACAGCCGGTGGTGTGTCTGGCCGGCGATGGTGGTTTTGCCATGACCATGGCAGAGATGGAGACGGTGGTTCGCCTCCAGCTACCCGTGATCGTGGTGCTGTTTGACGACCGTGCCCTCAGCCTCATCGAACTGAAACAGAGAAGGCGCGGATTCTCCCGCCGGGGAGTCGATTTCGCTTCGAAGGATTACTGCGCTCTCGCGCGGGGCTTCGGTGCCGAGGGCTGCTCGGTACGGACCGAGGGCGAGCTGCGCCGGGTCCTGACAGAGGCACTCGATGCCGCGGGTCCGGCAATCATTGCCTGCCGGGTGGATCCGGCCGAGTATGCAGCGCAGATGTAGGTTCGCTCGCCGGAAAAGGCGATATGTCGTTCGCTTTATTGATGCGGCTGACACTGCAGCGGCCTCCGCTTTGCTGGTCGTGAGCCAGTGGGGGCATTGTGTGAGGCAACGGGAGCGCACGTCGTATTCGCAGGCGAGGTTGCGGGCAAGCGTTGGAAGGATCAGGATGGATATATGGTCGGAAGCAGATACGGGGTTCGGGAGAATATGCCGGGCACCATTTGAAGATGTGGTACAAGAATGAACACCACATCAGCTGGTTAGACGGTAGACCCTTTGTCACCAGCCCCGATCTTATATCTATTGTTCGGAGCTCTACGGCGTGTGGCTGCCCGGGGGACGCCAAATCTAGCTCCCCCGGGCAAGGCATGGGCGCGCAGCAGCGCGTAACTGTCGCGATGTCAGACGCAGTGCTGCATGCTATTTTCCCCAGGGTTTTTCAAATGAGATCATGTACATCTTATCATCCCAGAGCTCGTGCCTTGTTATCTCCAGCATGTCGCGGGGAATCAGCTGCAGGGGTGGTGCGTATACCTCGGGGTCCGCTCGTTCATAAAAGCGGGACAGCACCGAGGGCTGCTCCTCCAGCAGCTTCTGTGTCTCGTCACCGATATATATTCTGCCCCGGGGTCGCGCCGCACGGATCATCTCTCTTATCGCCGATTCTTTGTCCTCGAAGAAGTTGATGCCGCCTATGTGAAATACTACGTCGAAGACCTCATCCTCGAAGGGCAGGGTCTCGGCATTGGCCTGAACCAGAGGCAGGTCAATTTGCCATCCTCGCGCGTTGCGGCGGCACCTCCGGAGCATCCCGTGCGAAAGATCCATCCCGATGAATCTGCCACGCATTCCATGATCAACGAGGTTTTTGATCTGTCTTCCCGTCCCGACAGATGTCTCGAGCACCCGATCATCATATCCGACGTCAAGTATTTCTGCTATTTGGGCCAGCACCTCCGATACCCGGAAAAGCGGCCCCACTGTCGTTGCCAGAAGATCGTAAAAGAGGGGGATCCAGTCGTACATCCTTCGGTATTTCCGGTTGAGACCGACTACCTCCTCCTCCCGCAGCAGCACAGGTATACCGTCTCTTATTGCGAAGCGCTCTCCTTCGCCCGGGTCAACCAGCTTCCCATCCTCTTTCTCGAGATGACTGCCGGTATACGGATTGATCAGTATGGATAGTAGCTCGTCCTGCAGCGCATATCATCCTTTCGGGTCTCATCTGTACCGGGTACCGTTAGCTGCTGCATCCGCTGTGCACAGGCAGCAGGATAATTGAACAGGGCTCATGCATACTCTATCCCACTAAAATGCGCAGAATTCTCTGCCGTTGCCCGTCGAGTGCTATACTCTGTTTGATTCAAAACGACTTGGCCGGGGTAGAGTCCAGCATTGCCATCGAATCGACCCCGGCCGTGTCGGTGGTACACCACTAAGATTGTGTCCGTTCAGCGTACTGATTGTGCTCACCTTCTTGCGCGCAGGCCGGGATCGACCGCATTTTCCCGCACAAACCGCTGCCACACGTGCGGGGATCCCGGTGGAATCATTGCCAGGATTTGCCTCCGGTCGGCCTCGTCCAGCAGGTCCGGCACCCAGGTGGTGCGGAAGAGGTGAGGGAGATCGCTTCCGGCAATGATACTGATACTTTTACGGATTTTGGCCATATCCACCTCAGTTCCGGCCAGATGCACGTACTTATCCGGTGGCGCTTTGACATCCGCCGCGGTGCAATCAACCAACCCGTCCTGCAGCAGCTCGTCGAGTACCTGCGGTTGGGTGCAGTTTGTGTCGAGTTTGATTCGGAAGCCCATGCCGCGGATCTCCCGGAGAAACCCGGGGAGCTCGCGGCAGAGGGTGGGCTCGCCGCCGGTGATAACGACACCCCCGAGCTGCTCACGACGGCTCTGGAGGTGTGCGAGGATCTCCTGCCGCCCCGGGGCGCCGCCCGGACGGCGCCCGCGGGGCCGCAGACTTGCATTGTGGCAGTAGGGGCAGCGTAGATTGCAGCCCTGGGTGAATATGGCCGCCGCCGGCCTGCCGGGATAATCGGTGAGGGTAAACGGCTGGTATCCGCCGATTATCATGGGGCGACTGTCCCGTCTATCTGGAAGTGCCGGCGGTTCTTCCATTCCGCCTGTTTTCCTTCGTTCCACTGGCTGACCGGCCGCAGATACCCTACCACCCGCGAGTATACTTCGGCCTGTTCGCCGCAATGTGGACACTCCGCGTGCTTGCCGCTCAAATAGCCGCAGATGGGGCACACAGAAAATGTGGGGGTTACGGTCACATACGGCATCGCATAGCTGTTGAAGGCAGTACGGATAAAGCCCTTCACCGCCTCGGGATCGGGCAGCGCTTCGCCCAGATATATGTGCATCACCGTCCCGCCCGTGTAACGACACTGCAGGTCATCCTGCAGATCCATGGCGAGAAAGGCATCTTCCGTGTGGTCGACTGGCAGCTGTGTGGAGTTGGTGAAGAGGGGTGTATGTGCTGTGCAGCCGGGGGCAAACTGCATGCCCGGGTGTCGCTCAGCATCCAGGAGGGCCAGACGGTATGCGGCTGACTCTGCAGGCGTTGCCTCGAGATTATAGGGGTTGCCGGTCTCTGCTCTGAAGCGGTCCAACCTCTCCTGGATGTGATCCAGGACGCGTGCGGCCAGCTCACGGCCCTGCTGGGTCGCAATGTCCCGGCCGAGAAGGTTGAGGCAGGCCTCATTCATGCCCACAACTCCCACGGTGGAAAAATGATTGGACCAGTAGCGTCCCGTACGTCTGCGGACATCCCGCAGGTAGAACTCGGTATACGGGTAAAGTCCCCCCTCTGTGTACGATTCCAGGGCGCGACGCTTGGTTTCGAGACTGGTCCGTGCTACCTCCATGATCCTGTCCAACCCGGCCATGAACCCCGCCTCGTCATCGGAGGTGTGCGCCAGACGGGGCAGGTTCAGTGTGACTACCCCGATTGACCCCGTGAGAGGGTTGGCAGAAAAGAGCCCCCCACCCCTCCGTTTGAGATCTCTTGTGTCCAGGCGGAGTCGACAGCACATGGAGCGCACGTCGTCCGGTGACATATCGGAGTTGATGAAGTTGCCAAAATACGGGGTGCCGTACCTGGCTGTCAGTCTCCACAGGTCAGCCAGCGCCGGTGAATTCCAATGGAAGTCGGGGGTGATATTGTATGTTGGGATCGGGAAGGTGAAGCAGCGCCCTCCTGCGTCACCCTCCAGCAGTACCTCCAGCAGGGCACGGTTGATCATGTCCACCTCACGCTGGTAGTCAGCGTAGACCATATCGCCCGCCTCCCCTGCCACTACTGCGGGTTCATCTGCCAGTACCTCGGGAACAGTGACATCCATAGTGATGTTGGTGAAGGGTGCCTGAAAGCCGACCCGCGTGGGGACATTGAGGTTGAAGACGAATTCCTGCAGCGCCTGCTTTACCCCGGTGTAATCCAGATTGTCCTCCCGCACGAAAGGTGCAAGCAGGGTGTCGAAGTTGGCCAGGGCCTGGGCACCGGCCGCCTCACCCTGCAGTGTGTAGAAGAAATTCACAATCTGTCCCAGGGCGGAGCGAAAATGGCGGGCGGGGGCGCTCTCGACTTTCCCCGGGGCACCGCGAAACCCGCTGCGCAGAAGATCCTGCAGGTCCCAGCCGACGCAGTAAACGGACAGGATGCCCAGATCATGCAGGTGCAGATCACCGCACCGGTGAGCCTCGCGCACCTCGGGCGTGTATATGCGGTTCAGCCAGTAGGTTCTCGTGACTTCTCCGGATACGTAGTTATTCAGTCCCTGCAGGGAGTAGGACATGTTGCTGTTCTCCCGCACGTTCCAATCCAGTTTCTCAAGATACTGCTCCATAAGGTCGACATCGGCCTTCTCCATCATCCTGCGCAGCCGCGCGTGCTGGTCCCGGTAGAGTATGTAAGCCTTGGCTGTGTCCTTGAAGGGCGAGTGCAGTAGGACTGTCTCCACCACATCCTGGATCGTCTCCACAGTCGGGTCATCAGACCAGCTCATGCTTTGCAGGAGTTCGAGAACTTTGAGGGACAGGTGCGATGCGGTATCTTCAGAGAACTCGCCAGCAGCTTGTCCGGCCCGCATTATGGCCGAGCTGATTTTTTCTGCATCAAAGGGTACCCGGCGTCCGTCTCTTTTGCGCACCGCCGTGAAAGGTCGTCCGGCGACCTGCTCGCGGCTACTGTCTTTTTGGCTCATGATCAGCCTCCCTGGCTCAATTTGGGAGGGGACCGCAGAAATGACGGCGTAACTTGCGCCGCAGTCGGTCAGCTACGGGTAGGTATCGGAATGCAGCCTTCCCGCGAAGACGGCGATCCCCAGATCCGCGCAAAGAACGCGGGCCGCCGGCAGGTCTTCGGACTCACGGGCGTGGGATCGTTCTGTCCCATCTACTGACCATCGCTTCCCGGTCTGTATGGACCAGTGCTGGTGATGGTTTTCGTTCCCGTTTACCGCTGCGGGGCAGTCCCGGACTCTCACCGGGTTCCCTCTTAGCCCCCGGGATGTGCATCACCCGGAAGGCCGGCGGACTTACCTGGAGTGTAGGAGAAGGCAAAGGAGCTGTCAACCAGTTGACCAAAAGATGTGCCGGATCGCGACCGTACGACCGTTGGGTTCGGCAGGACCGGACTGCTGCTGCGGAGAATCATGACAGGGCCGGTAGGCCTGCCGGACTGTATCGAATCGGCATGAGGGCGAGGACCGCCGATGTGCGGGAGGCTGCAGTCGGCCGGGACCGCATACGAGATCCGGGGCGTGACAGGCTGACGATCTTGCTGATGGGAGGATGGAGATGGGATTAACGCGAGGGAAAGAACTGGATCTTGAGCGCTTTATCAAATCGGTAATGGATGAGCAGGACATACCGGGTCTATCCGTGGCTGTGATGCAGGAGGACAGGCTCCTGTATTCCCGGGGATTTGGGCACCGCGACAGCGGTGGTGGACTCCCGGCGGAGGCAGAAACAGTATACGGCATAGGTTCAGTCACGAAATCATTCACAGCAAAGGCAGTAATGATGCTCGCAGAGCAGGGCGAGCTGTCAGTTGGTGATCCGGTAAGGATGTATTTGCCGGAGTTTCATTTCTCCGAAGATGACATCAGTGATGCCATTACCATTCACCATCTTCTCACGCATACCAGCGGGATGCCCCCGAGCCCGGCACTGAAGCTTGCGCTGAAGGATAGCCTGGGAAGAGTCGACATTGAGAAATTGCAAAAACAGGGGATCTGGGAGGAGCTGAGGCGCGCTCCTTCGGTCGACAGCATTGATGAGTTGATGTCTTTTTGGGCCGACTATGACGAGGAGCCACTGGGACGGCCGGGCGAGGTGTTCAGTTACTCTAATGATGCCTACGCCCTGCTGGGAGAGATCACAGAGCGTGCCAGTGGGCGACAGTATGAAGAGTTCGTCAGGGAGAGCATCGCCGGTGAGATCGGCATGAAGCACATCTACTTTCATCCGGGTGAGCTGGTGGGGCGCGACCAGGTCACCCAACTTTTTACCCACGAGGCAGATCGGGTGGTGGATGCCGGTGGTTGGCTGCACGCGCCGGCGATGCTCAGTGCCGGCTTTGTCAAGACCAGTGTTCTGGATCTTCTGAAATACGGCCAGTCATATCTGGAATCGAGCCTGATTTCTCCAAATGAAGTCAGCATGATGTCCTCTCCGTTTTTCCCCTGCGAACGCGATACCTACTATGGTTATGGCTTCTTTATTCACCCCAATTACCACGGTCTGACCGTGGTCGAGCATGGCGGCAGTATCAAGGGGGTATCGGCTCACTTCGGTTTTATCCCCGAGGAGGATCTTGTGGCAGCCGTTCTGATGAACATACAGGATGCCCCGGCTCTGAAGGTCTGGCGGGGTGCAGTGAACACCGTCCTGGGCGTTCCACTACAAGACCGGTGGGGCGAAGAGCCGGAGTATGAGTGTCCGCCCGATTTTCTCGCCCGCTATGAGGGGGTGTACCGCTCGGGTGAGGGGGTGAGGATCAAGGTGGCACTGGAAGATGATGAGTTGGCGGCTTATGTTAATGGTGACCGGAAGAAGCTGCGCCCGAGCGGGGTTAATACCGCGGCGATGGTGCGCCGGGGCGAGGAAGCGGGTCTGAGGTTCATCGTCGGGCCCACCGGGCAGGTTGAGGCCGTATCCCTGGGGCTCCGCATTCTGCGCAAGGTGACGAGCGGAGAAGCCTGAGGAGTGGAACTGAGAAAACCGGAGAAGCCATTCGTCTGTGATCGCTGAGCGCGGTTCAGTCGTGGATCGGCCTCCAGTGCCGGGCAGGCGGGTGTGGCCACTCGGTAGGGACGGGGAAAGCTTGCCGTGGCATTTTCGGGTATGACGCATAGCAGGTGAAGCTTTGATGGTCGGTCTTTACTCATGAGGGTGTGCCGGCTGCTATAAGTGATGCTGTAATCGGGCGAGGAGGTGCGTCGGCATGGTGACTGTCCAGATGCATGGTTATCCACCGTATTGCACCGCGGTACTGCATGGCGGGCCCGGCGCCGCGGGAGATGTAGCGCCCGTTGCGGGTAAACTGGGAGAGGAGAGGGGTGTTCTTGAGCCGCACCAGCGGGCCACCTCACTGTGGGGTCAGGTCCAGGAGTTACAAGAGCAGCTGGCGCGCCGGGCGGCTCCTCCCGTGACTCTGATAGGTCATTCGTGGGGAGCGTGGCTGGCCTGGATATTTGCGGCGCAAAAACCCCGGGTGGTGCGACGGCTGGTCTTGGTCAGCAGCGGTGCGTTCCGACCAGAGTACGCGGCGGATCTGATGAATGCCCGCAGGGCCAGGCTCAGCGCGGGTGAGAGATCGGAACTGGATGTCATTGTGCGGCAGATGTCAGGGGATAGGATGCCGAAAGGCGAGGATGGCGATGAGATTTTCGCCCGGTTCGGTGCCCTGATGTCCAGGGCGGACTCTTATGACCCTTTCCTGGACGATGCACCGGTTCAATGTGACATGAAGATTTACCGTCAGGTATGGCCGGAGGCGGCCGCGCTGCGCAGCACGGGAGAGCTCCTGAACTTCGGAAGACAGATCTATCAGCCGGTCACGGCTTTACACGGCGACTGGGATCCCTCCCTGGCCGAGGGAGTGCGGGAGCCGCTGTCGTCGATTCTCGCTGATTTTACATTCATTGTGCTGAAGGACTGCGGGCACTCGCCGTGGAGGGAGCGGCGCGCTGCGGACGAGTTCTACCGGGTACTGCGGGAGATCATCGACAAGTGAGAGATTTGCGGGCAGGGCGCTGCTTTTGCAGGACAGGCTTTCCGGTTATTTCAATCGTTCGATCTGCCGGCGGGGGATTTCACCCCCTGACCGCGAAATCAACAAAGGGATGATCAACTGATGACTTATCCGGCGGTTTTTCGATCGGTACTGATCTGGGCTTGTCCGGGCAAGCTCTTGTTGGTTGGTAGCACGGCGCGGTGTACCGTGGGCCGAATTGCGAGGTGTTTGATCCAGTGCGAGATATCCTCAGAACGGCGGGATTTGTTGCCCTGATTGTGGCACTGTTTTTCCTCGCCTCTGTTGCGGTGTCCTTCTTCGTGGCCGCATACTACACTTCTGTCCTCGGATCGGATCCTGAGCCGGTGGCCCGTGCGGCAGACGAGTTCGTACGCGCCAATCTGGTTCCCCTCACCGCGGTATCCGAGGTGCTGGCACTGGTACTGTTCTGGTTGGCCTTCTGGTTTCTGGGAGGAAGTCTGCTCCGCCAGTGTCAGTTCCGGCCCCGACCGGCTCGCGATCTGTGGATGGCTGCCGGGCTGGGGATCGGGATTTCGCTGATGTTGAGCGGGGTTTTGAACCTTTTCAACGTGCACCGGTTCTTCCCCGAACACGCGGAGATGATGCAGGCTTTGATTGATCAGCCCAGCCTGCCAGTCGCGCTGTTTGCAGTCGGCCTTTTTGGGCCCCTCTTTGAGGAGATAATGTACCGCGGGATTATATTCAACCGGATGAGGACCGCCTTCTCACTACCGGTTGCGCTGCTGCTGCACGCTGCAGTTTTCGGTGCGTTTCACGGCAATTTTCTGCAGGGAACGTATGCCTTCTTCACCTCTATCCCCATAGCGCTCACCTATGTATGGACCGGGTCTCTCTGGGTGCCGGTGTCGATTCATGCCGGGTGGAATACGACATCAGTCCTGATGGGGCGCCTACCGGGTCCCGGCCCCGGTGTGCTGGGCCAGCTGTTGATCGGTACTCTGGGTGGGGTTGCCTTTATACAGGGTGTCGCTTATTTCCGACGCCGCGCGATGGTTCGTGATGATGTCCCCGCGCGAAGTGGCCCGGGTTGATGCGCTGCAGCACAGGGGGCAGGTGATGATGTTGTTGATGTGCCGCCGCGTCGCCCGGGGATACTTGAGCGACCGGCCATGGAAGTGGCACGATGCTCAGTATCCGCCTTCACTCTGTATTTTGCCAGCTGCGTCAGCACAGAGGACAACATCTCGCTCTATAGGGCAGCCGCCCAGACATATCTGGCGCCGCGTGCAGTCGGGGCACTGATTCTGCAGTCTCCCGCGAAAATCCTCGAACTCGTCGCTGTTCCATGCTTCCTCCACGGTGTCACTGTGCAGGTCCACTGCCCAGTGTCCGTCCACGTCGAAGCTGCAGGGCTTCAGCTGCAGGTCCGGTGAGACATAGGCGGTGAAACGGGCTCCCTCGCATGCCTCCACGCTTGTCGGATGGATCCGGGGGGCCATGTTGAGCAGTGCAGGCACGGAGCAGCTATCTACCCCGGACAGTTGGCGGTATTGCTCCTCATCGAACAGCGAGTAAAACTTGTGGACGCGCGGGTCAGAAAAGACCAGCATGTTGTCGCGCCGCCCACCACCTGCGGGCTTGTACAGGAGGAAAATCACGCGGTTGATTCCGGAGGGGAATGTGTCGTTTTCGAGCCGCATCCGGGCTTCATCCAGACTGTTCCGGCCCAGCAGGAAATGGATGTTGGTCCTGACTCCCGCCTGCAGGAGCATATCCACCGCCCGGAAGGTATGCTCGCCGCGCTGCCAGCTGACTGCCACGGTCCCACAGTACTCGGCGCACATTTCGGCTTTTTCCGGATTCAACGCCCAGCCTGAAGTGGCGAAATTTGGCACTATATTGCTATCGCGACAGAGACGGAGCATTTCAGCGAAGTCGGCATGTTGATCCGGGTCCCCCCGCCCGCCGAGGGCGAACTGGAACGTGCGTCCCGCGCACTGATCGACCAGCTGACCGAATTCCTCGAGGGTCATGTTGTCCTGGTACTCTGTCCCACCATCGAGATAGCAGTGAATGCCCGCCTCACGACACCGACCGCTCAATCCATGGGTGCAGTAGCCCATAATCCCCACATCCAGAAAGTGGGGGAAGGAGGCCATGAATGGATCGCATCCTGTGTCCTGTCCGAGGATGTCTCTGGTATTGGTGCGGTAGTAAACCCCGGTATCCGGGTCGAATCCGGCCGCAAACCGGTGTTTGGCGTCGTATTGGACCCTCATACTGCATCTCCTGTTGTCTGCACAGGGAGAAATACCGCATGTTGGTGCATCAAGTCGTCTGTGTCGGCACCTTTTGCTTTGCCGCCTGATCCCGGGTGGGTGATGATGGGTGGTGGAATGGGAATCAACTGGTATCGTGCCAGACTGCTCTGTCTGTTCATTCCTATCCTCCCCGTGTACTGAGAAATCTCATCGCCTCGATCGAGATGCCCGCAGGCCTGCACGGGGATCTCGCAGGAGAGTCATTGCCTGTGATGAGTCTAGGGGAGGCTGCAGCGGGATGTCATCACCCTCTGGGGTGATTCTGTCCGGAGGCGGGGTGAGATGCTCCCTGCACTCAGACGGAGAGCTGGCAGTCACTGTTTCTCAAGCTTGCGGGCGACCTCATGACGCGCCTGCTCCTCGGACCAGCGATTGATCTTGAGGATTAACTGGGCGCGGCTTTTCACCTGTGCTTTTCCGTATATGTTACGGATGTGAGTCTTGAGGGTGTTTGCAGTTATGTGCAGCTTCTGTGCAATAGTGGCGTTGTCGTGTCCCTCCATCATGAGGGCCACTACTTCTTTCTGGCGGGGAGTCAGCTCCTCGGTGGAGAAGCCGTCATTGATCAGTTCGGCACTCTTGTTGTCTTCAACACGTGCCTCGCGCTGGAGCTGGCGTCGCAGCCCTCGAAGAGTGACGATGGACAGGGTACCTATCAGCAGGGCAGCCGCCATCACCATGGAGTGTGAGGCAGAGAAATCTGGTGCTGTGATCTCCTCGACCCAGGGATATCCAGATGCTACGACTGCGGCGTTGACGGCCAGCCCGAGAGCGTAGTAGTGATAGGGCGACTTGCCGAGCATTCTGGCGCCGGCGGCGATGCACACAAAAACAAACAGGTCGAGAATGCCGTAGCTGGTCTCAAGTACCAGGTTGAGCGGTGTCCAGGCAGATAGCACTGTCACTGCAGGAGCTATGATGTAGGAGCTGATCATAAGCGCTAGACCGATCATTGCCGCGGCTTCAAGTTCAGCCGTCTGATCCACCACTATACCCGCCAGCAGTGCCGCAACCCCGTACATAACCGGGCCGGCGAGGGCGAGGGGTGGCCCCACTCCCACTACAGAAAGTATGATCTCATGGCCTGTCCATGACAGCGAGTAGTAGCTCACCAGAAGGAGAAAGAAGAGGATCCAGTACATGGTCGTGGCCCTGCGCCGCCTTTCTTCCTGCGGGGCCCACTCGGCGTTTTCTGCCGCCGGCAGCTCGAAGTCTGCCTCGGACAGGCCCGCGATGCGCAGCAGGTAACCAGAGGCTGCGACCATCAGGGAGAGTACAACGAGCGCCGCAGGGGGGGAGAACCGAACCAGGGCGAGCACTATCACGTGTGCAGCTGATCCCGCCAGCAGCATTTCTCCGACGTACCGCCCCTTCTGACCATCCGGCACCCAGGAGATGGATGCTCCCCATGCGGCAAACAGGGGTGCCGTGGCCGCTCCCATCGCCAGGACCAGGACCAGGTAAAGGTACGGTGCGGGGCGAGGCAGCATTGAGCCAAGGGCGTAGAGAGCTAACATGGTGGCCAGGCAGGCGAAGGGCGAGGCGACGGCAAGCAGGCTCTTGTGCCGC
>Ga0207421_10001858_pt1 | contig 26834 bp, 23 predicted proteins | sample SodLakKL_010_SED_4_FD_187542 | JGI IMG/M metagenome (GOLD analysis project Ga0207421, IMG submission 187542) | Alkaline sediment microbial communities from Lake Tanatar, Kulunda Steppe, Russia - 8KL_010_SED (SPAdes) (version 2) | ecosystem: Environmental > Aquatic > Non-marine Saline and... | reverse complement strand
CCCGCGAGCCGTTCGCCGGCGAGCCGTTCGCCGGCGTTGACCCGTCTCCCCGAATTCTGAGGGACTCCGAAGTAGCGTACCGCCCCGGAACGGGCATGATACGCACAAACCTACCCGCTCGGGACGAACGGCGCAAGGGGCTTTGGAGAAGGCAAGTAATTCGAGAATGCATCTGGTAGGCGCGGTGAACTCGAATAGGGAACGCACCATGTCCGCCCTCGAACGCCTCGTTCGTGCTCTTCCGCTGCTCATACTACCGAGCCGTGCACGCCTGTACAACGTTCTGTCCGCCGTTCGCCTCGTTTGCCGCAGCATCTACTCCCGGCCGGGCCAAAACTCAGACAGGCCTAACTCGGGCACATGCCGGTAGTGCCTGGCATTGGCGGTGAGGAGCGTGTCACCGTGTTCTACGGCACACGCGGCGATAAGCGCATCGGCAAGCTGCATGGCGTAGCTGAGGCAGTAGTCTTCTACGTAGAACATGGCCCTGCTTGAGACATCGGGCGTGATCTGCAATACGGTTACCGACCACCGCTGCAACTGTCGGCGCAGCACCTGAAACTCCCGCTTGTTGCGTATACCGTGCAACAGCTCCATGTAGGTCACCACAGAGATGCGGAACGGCACCTGCTGCGCGATTGTGGCTCGGGCGGCTCTGTTGCCTCTGAGGTCCCAGATGAGGACGTCTGTGTCGACGATCAAAAGCGACGCCCCTGCCGGACTCTGCGGAGATACGCATCTACATCTGCGGTTTGGGTGTGGTCTGCCCAGAGGCCGAAGATCTCATCCTTGGGAGTGTATTCGGCAGATTCCGCTGCCGTCTCCGCGTCCTCGACGTAGGGCACCAGGCGGGCGACCCGCTTTCCACGGAGAGTTATAACAACTTCATTGCCGCGGACGGCCTGCTCGATGTATTTGCCGGGGCTGCCGCGCAGCTCTTTAGCAGAGACTTCCATAGCGCCACCTCACATGTGTACACTAAAAAGTGTACACTTACTACCTGACTGCGTCAACGGCATCCACTGGGAGCTCGTATCGGACGGCGACTCCAAACCGCCCGACACCGTCGCATCCCCTCCGGTCGCATCCCCCCGCACGTATCTCAGTACGCCGGATCGTCCCAGGTACGGCCGGCAAAGCGTGGCCGGCGGGTCTGTTCATCGGGGAGATCCAAGGCGACCGTGCCGCCGGGGTTCATGACGTTCCTCGGGTCAAAGTGATGTTTGAGCGCGCGGAACACTTCGAGCTGGTTCTCTCCGATGGAATCCTTCACCCAGGGCGAAGTCAGCTTGCCGACGCCGTGGTGGTGGCTCATGGAGGCGCCGTACTTCTGGATATTGTCGAAGATTCCGTACTGGTACTCGAGAAACTCCTCCTTGCTCTCGAAACGGCCGATGAAGATGAAGTACAGATTGGCCCCCTGCGGATAGGCGTGGGAGAGGTGGGTCATGCAGATCGTCCGGGGCCGACTCTTGGCGAAGGCGCGCACTCCCGCATGGACCGCCTCCATGTTGTCCCAGCGAACTCCGCATTCCATCGTGTCGATGATGATCCCGTAGTCCTGCAGTGCCTCACGGAGGTAGGGGTCCCGAAAGCGGCCGTGCTCCCACTTTTTGGTGGGGTATCCGGTGAGGGGGAAGCCTTTGTGTTGCCGAGCGATCTTCCCGAGCACCCGCCGGAGGTTCCGGGCAAATCCGCGCTGTCCCTCGGTCCATCCGAGGAGGAGACAGCGCTGCATGCGCTTATAGCCGAGCTTCGACATGACGAAGCCCAGCGGCGTACCCTCCACGCAGTAGAGTTTAAGCATGACGTCGGTCTCTTCGGGGTCGGAAAGGCGGAATACCGACGGATGCCCCGCCTCCGACTGCATGATCTCCCGGGCGGCGTTGCGGGCGGCCTCCCAGCTCGGGAAGATATAGCTGAACTTTCGCCGGTTCTTCGGCATGTAGCGGAATACCCGGAGGGTGACGTGCGTGAGCACGCCGAAGGCGCCCTCGCTTCCCATCATGATCTCGTCCAGGTCCGGTCCTACGGCGTGAGCGGGAAGGCCATACGTTTTCACCAGCCCGGTCGGCGTTGCGTACTCTTGGCCGAGCACGATATCCTTGATATTTCCGTAATAGGTGGAGTTCTGCCCCGCCCCGCGCGTTACCACCCATCCGCCGACGGCGGAATACTCGAAGCTCTGCGGGAAGTGCCCGCAGGTGTAGCGGCGCTGCGCGCCAAAACGCTCCGGCGCTCTATTGAGCGCGTCCTCGAGGTCCGGGCCGGAGATGCCGGACTCGACGGTGATTGTCTGGTCGGTTTCGTTAAAGGAGATCACTTTCGTGAAGCGGCGCCTCAAGTCGAGCGTGATCCCGCCACACACAGCTTCAACCCCGCGTGTGACCGACGAGCCGCCGCCGTACACGTAGAGCGGTACGGAGTTTTCGTGGCAGAAGGCGACGATGCGCTCGATTTCCTCCTTGGAACCGGGGTAGACCACCGCGTCGGGCAGGTTCTCCATGACGCCCTCTCGCAGCCGGCAGACATCGTACATCGTCTTGCCGTAGGCAACCGAGAGGCGGTCGTAGCCGTCGAGGGAGACGTTTTCCGCTCCGACTATCGAGACGAGCTCTTCGAGCAGGCTGCGATCGATGGTGCTCGGAATCTCGCGCGGTACGGCTTCGTGGCCCTCGTTTATCTTCTGGGTGAAGTCGGCGTCCTCGAGCCCAAACGTCTCCTTGGCTAGTTTGTAGAGACACTCGTTCGGCTCCTTGAACTCGTTCGGGTCTCCCCACCGGAAGATGGAGCGGAAGCTCCCTTCCCGCGGTGGCTCGTGCTCCCAGTCGGGCTTGAACCCACGGTACTTTGACAATTGTCGCCTCCTTTTCGTGTGTTGTTCGCCGGATCCTGTTCCGAGACGCTGGGCGCCTCCACGGCGTCGCATACCGGACGCGCCTCGGGTGCCTCGGCCGGCTGCGGCGCCTTGGCCACCTCGGGCGGGTGGGCCGCCTGCAGCGCCTGGGCCGGCTGGGCCGCCTGTGGAAGCTCGGGGTAACCGGTGATGCGTTGAAGCTTCTTGTAGAACCGTTCGAGCCGGGGATAGATCTCCCGGTAGAGCTCGAAGAGCCTGTCGTAGAGCTCCCGATACTCGGGGCGCGGCTCGAAACGATCGTAGACACGCACCATCCGCCGGACGGCGGTCTCGAATCCGTCGTGGATCCCCGCGCCTACCGCCGCGACCATCGCCGCGCCGAGGCTGCTTGCCTCGTAGGTTTCGGCGCGGTAGACCGGCCGCCCCAGAACGTCGGCGGTAAGCCGGCAGATCCGGCGGTTCTTGCTGGCCCCGCCCGAGGCTGCAACTTCGGCCACCTGTCCCCCCGTCCGTCGCTCGAGGCGCTCGAGTCCTTCGCGGAGCGCGTAGGCGAGGCCCTCCATGATGGCGCGATAGATGGCGCCCCGGTCGTGGGTATCGCCGAAGCCTACGATCGAGCCGCGCGCATGCGGGTTCTTCAAGCCGGGGCCCCAGTACGGCTGTAGCATGAGCCCCAGGTTTCCCGGCGGGGTGCCGTCGAGCAGCCGGTCGAAGAGATCCTCGGGGAGGGTCCCAGTGCGTTCGGCCTCCTCGAGCTCGGCGGTTCCCATCTCGTTTTTGAACCAGCTTACCATCCAGAATCCCCGGAAGATCTCGATCTCCGGGTTGAAGAAGCCCGGCACGGCGGCACAGTAGGCCGGCATGAAGGCCATTGGCTCCACATAGCGCCGGGTCGTCATCGAGACGGTAGCCGTCGTTCCGAAGCTCAGCGACGCCGTACCGGGGCCCATGACGCCCATACCAAGGCTCTCGCACGCCTTGTCGCTTCCGGCCGCGAAGACCGGAAGCCCTGCGGGGATGCCGAGTAGCCGCGCGGCCTCCGCCGTCACCGTGCCCACCGGCTCCCCCGGCTCGACGAGCCTACACCGTTTCTCCGGCTCGACGGGAAAAAGCTTACTCCTGATGTTCCGCGTACGCGCCCACCGCCTGCGGCGGTAGTCCATGGGGATATGGCCCACGTTGGAGGAGACCGAGTCCACGGCATTCCCGGTCAGCCGGTAGTGGAAGAAACCCGAAACCTGCGTGTACTTCCACGTTTCGGCCCAAACCCGCGGCTCGTGGCGCCGTATCCAATTGACCTTCCCATCCGCCATGGATGTACCGATGGTGTCGAGGATCCCGAAGAGCCGGTAGACCGTCCTCCCCAAGAGCCCGGGGCGGTAGGTGCCGGGATCCTTGCGGGTGTCGAGCCAGGTGATCGCCGGCCGCAGCGCCGCGCCGTTTCGGTCCATGCAGATCATCGTGTCTCGTTGGGTAGTGACCGCCATTGCGGCAAGGCGGGACGTGAGGCCGGGATTGTTGTCGAAAAGCCTCCTACACGCCGAACGGACCCCCTCCCAGAAGACCTCCGGGTCCTGCTCCGCCCAGCCCGGCCGCGGGCTCCGGTACGGCTCGTACTCGACCTTTTCGCCTGCTACGACGTGGCCCTCGGCGTCGAAGACCATGCTGCGAGTGCTCTGAGTACCGCAGTCGACGGCAAGAAGGAGCTCATCCATGGTCGACCTCACGCTGTTCGGGATCGTCCTGTTCGAGCTCGTCGTCACCGAGCTGGCCGTCGCGGAGCTCGTCGTCTTCGGAATCCTCGTTTTCGAGCTTGTCTGCTTCGAGCTCGTCCACGTCGAGATCGTCCGTGGCGAGCAGATTGACCCCTTCGCCGAGGAGATCGCGCGCAACGACATCGCCGCATTGGACACCGGCCCCTACGATAACCTCGGCGGACGCGGTAACGACCGCCCGGACCTGCGCCAGCGGCACCTCACGGTCGGTGCGGACCGGCAGCCGCGGTCGCGTGCGGAAGCGGGTACGCACCGTCGTCGTGACCATCCGCCGGGGGTCCGTTACCTCCTGGATGGCGTAGGACTCACCCTTGGGGCAGGCGTTGCCGTAAACCTCATATCCGCCGTCGGCCGGCCACACGCGAAGCCCGCACCCCCGCGGGCACAGGAGGCACGTGAAGGTCGCCGGCGCATGCCGACTTCTCGCCGCGGGGGGCGCAGCTGCTCCGCCCTCGACCCGTCCTGCCGTCGCCGCCTCGGCTCGGGTGCCGGGGTCGCCGGAGGTGCCGGACTCGGCTCGGGCGCCGGGCTCGCCGGGGGTGCCGGACTCGGCTCCGGGGTGGACTTGCGCCCCGGGCGCGGCTGAAGCTCGCACCTCGGCGCAGGCTCGCGATCCGCACTCGGGCGGGGCTCCTGCTCGGGCCCCGGGGCGGGGTTCGCTCTGCGGCGCCGCTCCTCTCCTCGTCATCTATTGTTCCTCCATGCTGAGCTGAACGGGCCCGCCGTTCGGATCTATTCGCGTGAGCACGCTTGGGTCGAGCGGGATTCGTTGCATCTCCTGCGGCTTGACGTAACGCGCCGTGTCCGCGTACAGCTCGCGGCCATCCTGCGTGAGCCGGACATTCGCGCGCTCGATACGGCGGCGAACCCGGGCGTAAAGCGGAATCTCGCCCTGGCCCAGCGCTCCGGCGGGCCCCTCGTCGCCGGGGCTCGCCGGGTCGGCCCCTCCTTCGGCGGGCCCCGCCTTGTCGGGGGGCGCCTTGCAGGCCGCCGCTTCGGCGAGCGCCGCCTCCTGGCGGGCCGCCCCTTTGCCGGCTCCTTCGCCGGCCGCCTCCTGGCGGACCACGCCGTTGCCGGCCCCGTCCCGGGCTGCCTCCTCCCGGGCCGCTCCCTTGCAGGCCCCCTTGCCGGCCGAAAGCGAGAGAAACTGCGGCAGAACCAAGCGTACGTGGCCGCCGGCGGCAAGCGGCACCGAAGGCGCCGGCTCCGCCCCTCCGAGCGCCCACGCGGCCGCGGACCTCCCGGCGAGCGTGCCGCACTCCGAGACGTAGTCGACCAAGTCGTACACCGCGGCGGCGTTCCCGCAGACATGGAGCCCGGGCTCCTCGCCGCGGCGGTGCTGGTCGAGAAACGGCCCTTGGGTGGTGGGGTCGAGCCGTGTTCCGCGGTCGAGGAGGATGTCGTTCTCCGGTATGAGGCCCACGCTCAGTACGAGCGTGTCGCACGCAATGCGGTAGCACCCCTGATCCTGGACAACGCCCCGCTCGTCGACCGGACACACCGTGACTCCCTCGACGCGGTGCCGGCCGGTGACCGTCGTTACCGTCGAGCGCAGATGCAGCGGGATGTCGAAGTCTTCGAGGCACTGGGCGACGTTGCGCGGCAAGCCTGAAGGTTCGGGCTCGATCTCGAAGACGCCGAGCACCTCGGCCCCCTCGAGGGTGAACCGTCGAGCCATGATAAGGCCGATGTCGCCGGAGCCGAGGATCACCACGCGCCGACCGGGGAGATACCCGTCGATATTAATGAGGCGTTGAGCCTGGCCGGCGGTGAAGATGCCGGCGGGGCGGTCGCCTTGGAGAAAGACTTGGCGGTCGCTCCGCTCGCGACAGCCGGTGGCCATGACCAGTGCACGCGCGGTGACGGTCTCGACGCCGGCCGCGGGCGTGATCACCGTAAGGCGCCAGACGTCTTCGGCGCGTTCGAGGCGCGTGAGGTAGGCACCGGTGAGCCGGGGCAGCTTCGCTTGATCCACGCGCCGAATCTCGCCGCGGGCATACTCCGGACCGGTGAGGCGCTGTTCGTAGCGCAGGAGGCCGAAGCCGTCGTGGATACACTGCTTGAGAATGCCGCCGAGCCGCTCCTCGCGCTCGAGGATGAGGGGCGCAGCGCCGCACCGGTGTGCTTCGCCGGCCGCGGCAAGGCCGCCGGGGCCACCGCCGACGACGATGACGTCATAGTCAGCGGCGGCCATGGAGAGCCTCCGGCGCCTTGGTCCGTCCGAGCACCACGGGCGAGTCGGCGCTGTTCTTGTGGATCTCTTCGACGGCGACCCCGCCGTGCCTGCTTATCGCCGCCAGAAGGCGCGGCAGACAGAACCCGCCATGACAGCGACCGGCGCCCGCGCGCGTGCGCCGTTTGACGGCGTCGAGGCTCCGCGGCGCAAGCGGCGAAAGGAGCGCGTCACGAACCTCACCCTCGCTCACCTCCTCGCAGCGACAGATGATACGACCGTACGCCGGGTCCCGCCTGACAAGGGCGGCGCGCTCGTCGAGGGGCATCGCTGCGGGGCGCAGGCGCGCCCGCCTCCGGGGGAGCGGCTCCGCACGACGGTGCACCTCGCCTCGCTCGGCCAGAACCTCCGCGGCCATTGCGGCCACGTCCTCGGCAATGGCGGGCGCCGACGCTAGCCCCGGAGACTGAAGTCCCGCTGCATGAACCAGATTGCGCCGGCGGCGAGAGCGCTCGATAACGAAATCCTCCTCCCACGTTGCCGCGCGCACGCCCGCGAAATACGTAATCACGTCCCCCCTGCTCACGCGCCCGTTGAGCGCAGTCAGGGACTCGAGGCGACGGATGTCGTCGGCACTTGTCGCATAGTTCTCCCGCTCGTGGGTTTCTACGGCGGTCGGGCCGCCGAGGAGGTTCCCCTCGATGCACGGCACGAGCCCGCCACCCTTGGTGTGGCTCCGCTCGCTTGCGAAGAAGCGCGGCACGCTGAGGATGTGGCGCTGAGAGCTCCCGACTCGCTTGTCCACGATCATCATGGCGCCGCGGCGCGGATGCAGGGAGAAGAAGCGGTCGGCCGCCATTCCCGCAACGACGTCCGCCCAGTTCCCCGCGGCATTGACAACGACGCCGGCGCGGAGCGCCCCTGCCGTGGTCTCCACCGTGGCGATCTCGGCGCCGTCGGGCGAACAGCTCATCCCCGTTACGGCCGTGGCGAAGCGGAAGGATACCCCGCGCGCCGCCGCATCTTCGGCATAGGCGATTGTCACCTCAAAGGGGTTCACAACCCCCGCGCTCGGAAGCAAGAATCCGCCCCGATCCCCGTGCGTCGCGTTGGGCTCGAGCGCCTCGATCTCCGCAGGGCTCACGTACCGGTAGTCCCCGTCGACTCTGTTCTTACGGCAGCGACGCTTCAGGAGTGGCACGAGGAGGCGGTACCACCGCTTCTCGAACAGCAGGATCGAGCCCGGCCTCCTGAGCGCAAAGCCGAGCTCGCGCGCCGCCTTGGTGTACAGCCGATTCCCGCGCACGTTGTAGGCGGCCTTCTTCGTCCCCGGCTTGGGAGCGAAGCCGGGGTGGACCATTCCGTCGTTTCGACTGGAGGTGTGGACGGCAACGTCCTCCTCTTTCTCGATGCACGCAATTCGCAGGTCCCAGGCGGCGAGCTCCCGCGCGATCGCGCAGCCGATGACCCCTGCCCCGATAATAACCGCATCGAAGGTCGCTCCGTCGAGCTCCCGGCTCTGCGACGGCGGTACCGGCATCGGCGGCTCCTCCCGCCCGGGGACGGCGATGTCGTTCACCACGCCCCGAAAGCCGAATCGGGCGGCCAAGAACCCCGCCGCAACGCGGTCATCCCACCCGGCCGCTTCTCCTTCAAGGACGCATGTGCCGTTCTCCGCCCGAGCGGTGCACTCCGGGAGGCCCGCGCGTCGCAGTCTGCGGTTGAGGCGCCTAATGCCGCGGTCAGCGCGCCGTCTCATTGCTTCGACTCCTCGCCGGACCAGCTTCCGTGCCAGTCGTAGGATTCCACGTTACTCGTACGCGCCATGATCCGCCGCGCCGCGTGCGCGTCGCCCGCGCTGAGCGCTTGGAGTAGCTCACGGCGATTGCGACATACCGACTCGAAAATCGTTCGATCCTCGAAGAACCGTGTCAGGAGAATGAGGTAGAGCTCCTTGAAGGAGTTCATGAGCATCGCGTAGACCAGGTTTCCCGAGCCCAGAACGACGGTGAAGTGAAAGCGGAAGTCCAGCCTGGCCTGAGCTTCAGCGTCGGAAGTGTCGGTAGCCTCGGACTCCGCCAGGATCTCGGCAAGGTCGCCAAGGGTCTCCTCGCTGGGATTCTCCGCGAGGCGGGCGGCCGCCTGCTGTTCCACGGCTACACGCAACTCCAAAAGCCCCTCGGTGAGCGCGGGCTCCAGGGCGCCCTGGTTGTGCCGCCACAGCGACGCCAAGAGCTCCGCCGAGCCCTGGAACCGGTAGTCATTGACGATGCACCCGTGGCGCGGTCTGAGCGTGACAAGGCCGCGCTTCTCCAGCTCCAGTATGGCGTCATGCACGACAGGGCGGGAAACACCCAGCTGCTGGGCAAGATCCCGCTCCGCCGGGAGCCGCGCTCCCGGCTGAACCTTCCCCGAGAGGATCAGCTCCTCGATCTGCTGCTGCACTTGCTCTTTGAGGGATGTTGCTTCTACAGGGCGTAACAGGTCGGCCACCATCGGCAGGGCTCCGTCGGCATTTCGGTGTGCTGGTGGTATTACCACCAGCCATACTCATGCTACACCCGCCTATGTCCCCCGTCAACCAAAGAACTCAAGGGGCGCGCGAAGCCGGGGCGACGGGACGTCGGAACCGTCTCGCCGTGGTGCCGGCGCTGAGAGGCCTTCCGGCTGACCCGCGGGGCGGTAAACGGCCGGTCTATGTCCCACAAAGAGATTGTTCACAGCATCGCATGCTTGCCGTTGACACCGCCGAGAAATCGGGGTAATGTAGTTGTAACAACTGCGTATTTGTAGCATATGTAGTTGCGGCAACGTCCCTCCGCAAAATGTACGTGCCGAAAGCTGACGTTGCTGGCAGCAGCAAGGAAGGAGCTCCCGGGGGGATAGTCGCCCGGGAGGTACCCCCGTGCCGGTTCCGTTCCGAGGAAGAGCCGCTTGGCTTCCCAGGAAGGCGGTGATGGAAGTACTTGCCCGCATCAACAGTCGGTTTGCCTCCCTGAGTCCCTCCGAGCAGCGCGTTGCAAGCTACGTGCAGAGTCATGCCGACGAAATCGTCACGCTCTCTCTAGGCGCGCTGGCTTCGCGGTGCGATACCAGCGACGCAACGGTGGTTCGATTCTGCCGCTCCCTCGGCTACTCGGGCTTCCAGGACATGAAATCAACATTCATCCCGGAGCTCCTCCGTCGTGGGACCAGTTCGCACCCTGAACTCCAGGGGAACGATCCGGGTGCGGCGTACTACACCCGACTCGTGGAGGATGTCAGGCAGACCATTCAGCTGAGCCCCGCCTCCACGATGGTCACCGTTGCCCGCACCATTGCGAACAGCCGCCGCAATGTCCTGATCGGACTTGCAGGCTCGGCCGGCGTGGCACGGATCTTCGGTGACTCGTTGTCGAGCATCGGGCTGACGGCAATCTGTCTATCCGACCGTGTTGAGATCGAGCGAATGTGCGAAAGCTTGGGGCCTGGCGATGTTGTCTTTGGGATCTCGCATTCCGGGGAGACGCCGGAGGTCTACGACGGAGTCGGAAGGGGGAGATCTCGCGGCGCCACCGCAGTGGGTATGACGAACTACTCTCCGTCATCGCTTGCAGGCCGGGCGGAACACGTTCTTCTGACCTCTGCTGCAGAGAACCTGCTGGGCAGCTACTCCTGTCATCCACGCGTGCTCGAGCTGGTCGTCTTGGAGCTCTTGTGCGCGCGCATCGCCGACCAACTGCGCAAAGAGGCTGCAACCCCGGTGACGGAGAGCACGTCCGCCGGCGCGCGGAACGCGCAAGCCCCTGGCAATAGGGAAGGAGGTGAAGAGAAGCTCGGAGGTCGGTGAACCAGAGTTGGCAGGCACCCGTTGCCTGAATTCGATCAAGTTGGGCCGAACGCCCAACAAACTCCAAAGGAGGAGACGGTATGAAACGGGCACTTATGTGCGTCATGGTGCTTGTGTTCTGCGCGGCCTCGCTCTTTGGCGGGGCACAACCGGAAGTAGACGAGCCGGTCGCGGTGGACTTCTACTATGCGCTCGGAGGAGTCCTCGGTGAGCTCGTCGAAGAGCTGGTAGCGGAATACAACGAGATGCAGGACGAGGTGGTGGTAAACGCGAGTTTCCACGGGACCTACGCGGAAACGGCGAACAAAGTCATGGCGGACCTCGCCGGCCGGAACCACCCCCACTTAGCGATGGTATCGCTCGGCAACGTCCCCCAGTTCCTGGATGTCGAGGGATTGGTCGTGGACATGAACCAGTTCGTAGACGAGCCCGAATTCGACGTCGACGACGTCATCCCGGCGCTTCGAGAAGCGGGCACCTTCGACGGCCGGTTCATCGCGATGCCTACCAACACGAGTACCCAGCTGTTCTACTACAACAAGGACATGTTCGAAGAAGTCGGGCTTGATCCGGACAACCCGCCCGCAACGTGGGAGGAGTTTCGCGACGCCGCACAGATAATCTCCGATCACGGAGACGGCGATTACTACGGCTTCGCCGCGTTCGGCACCCCCTTTGAGCATTGGCTTCTGGAGTACTTCTTCTGGGCCGCCGGCGGAGACATTCTGGACGGAACACAGGGACAGCCGGTAATCGATTCTCCAGGATCAATCGAGGCGTTCGAGTTCCTCAACACCCTTGTCAATGTAGACGAGAGCTCCGTGTTGGTGCCGTACGGCGATTCCCTTGATCTCTTCGGTGCGGGACAAGCGGGCATGCTCATTGCATCCACCGGTTCGCTCGGAGAGCTCCGCGCCCGGGCGGACTTCGAAATCGGTACCGCCCCCAACCCCGCAGGGCCGGAGCGGGCCGTAACGTCGATGGGCGGAGGCTTTCTCATGATGTTTGACCACGGCGAGGCTGAAAATCAGGCCGCTTGGGACTTCGTCCGTTACATGGTCAATACGGAAAACACCGCCCGCATGAACATCGAAACCGGCTACATGCCGATCCGGTTCTCGGCCGCGGAGACCGAACAGCTGCAAGAGTTCTGGGAGCAGACGCCTCAGGCGCGGGCGGCGATCGACGGTCTGCCCGGCGCACGGGCTCGGTATACTCACACCGCTCTGACCGAGATGCACGATATACTTGCGCGAGCGGTGGACAATGCGATTCTGGAGCAGAACGTAACGCCGGAGCAGGCGCTCCGTACGGCGCAGCGGGAGGCAGTTGAAGCCGTAGGCCGCTAACATGCAGACCAGTAGTACGGGGTGGGCTCCGACGAGGAGCCAAACGCAGCGAACCATGGTCTGAACGCCCGGGGGCCTCCCGCTCCACCCCTCTCCATCCGTCGCGGTGCCGTGAATGGGGCCGCGACGGCATGGGGTAGGTCCGGATCCGACGCACGCTTCTTGCACAGGAGCCGAGGGCAAAGAGGGCTCACGGAGATCGGCATCAACGTAATCGCGGTACGGGAATGATGCCGGCAGGAGCAGCTTAACCAGGACGCAGTGGACGTCGAAGCGCGATAGACGGAGTACACAGGTGCGGACACGAGTACAGCATATTCTCGGGAAAGATGTCGGGGCGGCAGCGGCATTTCTGATGCCTGCGATGGTCATTCTTGGACTGTTCGTCTTTCTGCCGCTTGCGCGCTCGGTCTTTCTTTCGTTCACCAGATGGAACCTGCTCGTCGGCCCGGAGTGGATCGGCTTGGCTCACTACCGGCGCCTCTTCACAAGCGCTCGGTTCTGGACGGCGTTTCGGGTCACGGCACTCTTCACCGTGTTCTCGGTTGGTCTCACGATGTTCTTCGGGCTGTTGCTGGCTCTCCTCATTGACGGGGTGGGAATGCGGGCGGGACGCGTGTATCAGACCGTGTTCTTCTTGCCTACCATGATCTCGTTGGTGATTCTCGCCGCCGTGTGGCTGTACGTACTGCAACCACAGATCGGCCCGGCAAATGCGCTTCTTGAAAGCATCGGCCTTCCGAGGATCGGCTGGCTGCGCAGTTCCCAATGGGCCCTCCCCTCCATCATCGGAATGAACGTATGGCGCAACGCCGGATATACGATGATCATCTTCCTCGCCGGGATGCAAGCGATTCCAGAGCAGTTGTACGAAGTGGCAAAGATGGACGGAGCAAGTCTCATGCGGCGCATACGCTCGGTGACGATCCCGTTGCTTGGACCGACCACCCTTTTCGTATTCGTCGTTTCAGTCATTCGCTCGTTTCTCGTTTTCACCGAGGTGCAAGTGCTCACCGGCGGCGGACCGGGCGACAGCACGTTGGTGATGGTGTACTACATTTGGCAGGAGGGATTCCGATACTACCGGGCCGGATCGGCGTCTGCGATTGCGACGTTCTTCTTCGTCTTTGTGCTTATCCTTTCGATCGCACAAATGAAGCTGTCCGAACGGCGAACGCACTACATGGGGGTGAAATAGCGATGTGTGCCGGGAGTCTTGCAAAGCACCTCGACAAGAAGCCCCTGCAGGAAAGCGGGAGTCGTGGCGAAGCGAACGAGCGATCAGTCTCCAATTGGCTGAGGCGCCTGTATCGGAGCTCCGGAAGTCGCAAGCACACGGTTGTCCTACACGCGATACTCTTAGCCGGCGCGTGTATCATCGCCTATCCACTTCTCTGGGGCGTCTTCACCGCATTCAAGCCGATCGGCGAAATCGTGGTCTTCCCACCGGAGCTATTGCCGAGCCGCTTCACCCTCGACAGTTTCCGGCGAGCGTTTGCGTTCCAGCCTATCGGGCTGTTCGTACGCAACAGCGTAATACAATCCGGTGCCATTACTCTGGGTCAACTCGTAACGGCCACCTGCGCGGCATACGCGTTTGCCCGATTGGAGTTCCGCGGCCGGAACCTGCTTTTCTACATCACCCTTGCCAGTATGATGATCCCGATCCAAGTCATAATGGTCCCGTTGTACGGGTTCGTGACCTCGCTGGGATGGTCGAATACCTTCATGGGCCTCACGGTGCCCTTCTTGGCTCACGGGTTCAGCATCTTTCTGATGCGACAGGCCTTTCTCAACATCCCACGCGATATCGAGGAGGCTGCCGTCATAGACGGATGTGGACGCATCCGCGTTCTGTGGCACGTACTGATTCCATCGTCACGCGCTTCGGTGGGTGCCGCGGCAATCTTCACAGCCGTGTATCACTGGAACACATACATCTGGCCGCTTCTGATCACCAGCACCTCGGCTACCCGAACCGTACAGCCGGGGCTGGCGATGTTCATCGAGATCGAGGCGGGGACCGACATGGGACGCTTGATGGCCGCCGCGATCGTCGTAGCCCTTCCCACGGTAGTCGCTTTTCTCATGGGCCAACGCAGCTTTGTACGCGGCGTGACGATGAGCGGAATAAAGGGGTAGGAGAATCCGTGGAACCGAAACCGGTTCGGCTCGCGATCATCAGCCATATTCTGTACGATAGCGGGCACGAAATGACCGGCGGTAGGGACTCCTTGGAGCTTCTCGAGAGCGCCTTCTGGCAAATCCGCGCCGGAGAGCCCGATCTGCTGCTCGATCTAGGGAATCGGATAGCCTGCGGGAACCGCGAAATCGACAGGAGACGCGCAGAGGCCGTGGTCGAGAGCTTCGAGCAGAGTAAGCTTCCCCGGGTTCACCTCCTTGGTGCTCACGACCTGGCAAACCTACCGTTGACCGTCCACAAGCATCTCTTGGGTACGCACCTTCCGCAAAAGAGCATGCGTATCCGGGGGCTTGAGCTGATTTTTTGGTACCCGCTGGGCCCCTCGCACGTAGAGCGGCCAACGGTCACCGCTCGCGATATCAACCGACTGAAGCGCCGGCTCAAGCATGCGCGCTACCCTGCGGTCTTGTTTACGAATCTCCCCATCGGCGATGCCGCCTTCCCGGATACCGGAATGGCGGAGGATACCCCGCTGGGAGGTTGTGACAACTACCATCGTGCCCGTCGCGCACACCCGCCCGAGGGCGAGCTTCGCCCGGTGCAAGGTGGGGCGCAAGACGCCGCCCGGCAAGCCCGCGCTCTGGCGAGCGACTGCCCGGCGCTCGTACTCGTAGTCTCCGCGGGAGCCACCGATACTTCCGTCACGTTCGCCGGCGATCTGGGGTTGCTCGCAACCCCGGCGTTCAGGCATTCTTCTCACTCGGAGTCGGCCGACGTGACCGCCGTCTGGACAACGGTGGATGTAGACTCGGCTCTCTCGATCACCGTGCATGGAGAGAACCCGTTGCAATTCGAGATCCCGATGCGCCGAGGAAGCGCTCCCGGCGAAAGCATCCCCGGCGAGGGCTCCTGGGGCGAGAGTAGGCCCGGCGAGAGCCTCCCCGGCGCGAGTACGCCCGGCGGGGGCACCTCCGGCGAGAGTATGCCACTGCCGCCGGTCGTTCGGGGCGTGCTTCTGGATCTCGACGGGGTTATATACTCCGATACGGAGGTCCTCCCCGGGGCGGAGGCGTTCATTGAGAACATCCGCTCCGCCGGCATACGACTGGTGGCCGTTACCAACTATGCCGGCGTGAGAGCTTCCGATGTCGTTTTGAAGCTCGAGCGGATGGGAATCCAGCTTGCGGAGCATGAAGTCGTCACATCCGGCCGTGCGACAGCTGAGTATGTGAACGCGGTGGCACCTAACTCGCGAGTATTAGTTCTCGGCGAACCGGCGCTCGCGGAGGAGTTGACGGAGAAGCGACTACATGTGGTGGAAGTGAGCGACTCGGCGCCGGAATACGTCGTCGTCGGCTATTGCTCGGAGTTTCCAAGAGCCCGCCTGGAAGCGGCCACCCGCTGTCTGTTAAACGGTGCGAAGCTCGTCGCCACCAATCCCGACCGTCTGCTTCCTACGCCCCGCGGGCTCATTCCCGAGTGTGGTCCCCTGATCGCTTTCCTCGAGTACGCCGCTTCGATTCGAGCTCGAATCGTCGGGAAGCCGAATCGCGAGATCATCGATCTGGCGCTGTCACGCCTCGGCGTCCACCCCTCGGAGACGGTGATCATCGGCGACAATCTAGAGACGGACATCGAAGCGGGGCGCCGGGCCGGGATCGCTACTCTTTGGGTTCGCGGTCCAAGCACCGTCCATTCCGCTCCCAAGCCGCCCGAAGGAGCCGAACCGACGGCGCAGTTCCGCGATCTAGTAGAGCTGAACCAGGCGCTATTCGATAACGCGCCGCGATAACAGCCGGCCACACCGTTTCCCGTCACGTGTCCGCGCTTCCGATTCTCCGGCTGGAGCTCACCACAGTTCGTTGTTGTGGCAAGACAGGATTCCAGTTCAATATGAGCAGTGAGAAGCTTTCCGACAATGCAGGTACCGTATATTTTCCGACTCAGGTACGGCATGTAATGCAGACATCCAGCCCATCTCGCCCGAGCGGGAAAGACTCATAGGAGACGCTGCTCCATGTCAGCTACCCGTCCGAATCGGGTTTGTCACCAAAGCAGAATTGCTGGTCGATACTGGCGATATATTGACAAAATTCGTAATACAGGTGGAGACTGTAATTCAGGAGGCAATATGGTAACAGCAAGAAAGTTTGCGGTTATTTCGGTGATAGTGCTTATCCTCGTAATGCTAGCCGGCTGTACTCTAATTCAGAGTGAGGCAGATATTGTCGTACGCAATGATGCCTCATTCACAATAGATGTGGATATCGACGGCTCTACCGGTACGATCTCCAGCGGCACACAGCGAACATTTACGGTAAGCTGGAACGGATTTGGGTCCCATACCGCTGACCTACGAGCAACAGCTCCTGACGGCCAGGTGGTCACACGCAGCCAGACTTTGAACGATGGTGACACGTTCACGTGGACCATCTACGAGTATTGAACTAGGTCGCGTCCGGGCGGGGGGGCTTAATCCTTCGGGCCGCACCACGGCACCAACGCCCTTCCGGCACCACTTGGCGTAGCGCGGGCAAGCGCAGGTGGACCGGTACGGCTCTATTGTCGCGGCGAGAACGCGATGAAAGGAGCGTTTAACCTGCTCCTTGACGCGGCCCCGGAATCTACTTCCGAGGCCGCTCTGTTTGGATTTCAAACAGTGGCACCATTCGTAGTTGGCGAGAAGGAAGCGCTTGCTTGCCATTGAGATCGTTGCGGACGAAAGCGTGAACGCACGACTCATATCGAGGCTGCGCGGCAGCAACCCGCCTACCCGCCTCCGGAAGCCTCCTTCACCGTTGCAGCGCGGCTGAACGACCCGCTAACCGTTCCCGGCCTCTCCTGCCGAAGCACCTACTCCGAGCCGGGCTGATCCGCGCCCGGGTGAAACTCCGACAAGCCTAACTCAGGCACATGCCGGTAGTGCCCGGCATTGGCGGTAAGAAGCGTCTGACCATGTTCCACGGCACAGGCGGCGATAAGCGCGTCGGCAAGCTGCATGGCGTGACTGAGGCAATAGTCTTCCACGTAGAACATGGCCCTGCTTGAGACATTCGGCGTGATCTACAGTACGGTCACCGACCACCGCCGCGACTGCCGCTGCAGCGCCTGAAGCTCCCGCTTGTTGCGGATCCCGTACAAAAGCTCCATATAGGTCACCACGGAGATGGGAAACGGCACCTGCCGTGCAATTGTGGATCCGTGCGGCGTCAACGGCGCTCAGCAATTCGACAGCAGTTCCGGTTTCGGCCGCCTACTGTTACGTAATGGCAACTGCTCTCTTCCTGTCCCACAGGTCCAACTTACAGGGAGCTCGACTCGGTTCCGGGTCCCACGGCGTTCGACCAGGCGCCCGGCTTGGAAAAGACTGACCCGGGAGCTTATCGCCCAGTCGCTTGTTGCCGGCCATCTTTGACAAGCACTGGAAGTCATAGCACATTTTCACTCACGAGTACAAACAAAAGTGCCGGTAGACATGTGCGTCGGGGCAAAAACTCAAAGGTGTGCACGAGAGGTGCGCTGACGCTCGGCGCAAAGACCGGCTCACTGGTCACCGCCGTGCTTGTTTTGGCCTCCTGCGGATGCAGCTTGCTCAACGGCAGCATTCGCGACGTACCGAGAGGAGATTGGGAGAAGCACCGGTTCGGCGTTTTCGACTATTACGTCCAGGCCGACTCAGCCTCGCAAAATACGGTCGAGGAGGCGGTTGAAAAAGGCGCCGACCGGCTGGAATGGTTCTGGGAAAAGACCGCCGGGTATTGGGACTACCCGGAGGAGAAAGGTGTGGACTACTACAAGTTCGCTTCCCGCCAGGAGGTGGAGCGGCTCACCGGCCGGGCGGTAAACGGCCGCGCCATACCCCACAAAGGGATCGTTCACTCCATCTATTTCTCCGATGCTCATGAAGTCGCCCACCTGTTCACCATGCGCGGTATCTCGGAGCAGGAAATCAGGGTCGGCAACTTCTGGCTGGAGGGGATAGCCATGTACTACACATGGCCGGCAATGTATGCGGAATCCGGCGAGGAGCTGCCCTATTCTGAACACCTGGGCGCCTACCAGGGTCTTTCGGTGCACGAGCGTTCCCGTCGTCTCCTCCAAGCGAATGATCTGCCGGACCTAGGCCCCATGATCTACGGAAACAGCATGTTCGACGCTCACGAGGAAGCGATAAGCTATCCTGTCGCCGGCTCCTTCGTCACCTTTCTCCTCGCTCAGGATCCCTCCGCCGCGGATCAACCTGATGGCGAAGCCGTCGAAAGCTTCAAAGAATTCCTATCCCGGATAAACGATGCCGACTCCCGGGAAGAAGTGGCTTCTGCTTTCACCGACATCTTTGAGAAAGACCTTGAAGAAACCGAGGAACAGTGGCGGGAGTTTCTCGAAGGCTGGAATGAGGATGAGCTGGGCTGAGACGGGAGGAACGTCGCCGGGATTGCCGGCACCACTCCCGACCCGGCGATAGTCCCGGCCCTGCGGCCCCGCGCTCCCGCTTCTCATCCTTCCCGCACAAGCCAATCTCTGCGAGTATAGCCCAATGCCCTCGACCCCATGGCGACCCGACAGCTGGCGGGAACGGACTGCGCGGCAGCAACCCGCCTACCCGGCTCCGGAAGCCTCCTCCGCCGTTGAGGCCCGGCTCAACCACTACCCTCCGCTGGTGCTGGCTCCTGAAGTGGACACGCTGTGCCGCCGGCTCGCGGACGTGGCCGAAGGGCGTGCATTTCTGCTTCACGGCGGAGACTGCGCCGAGAGCTTCGCCGACTTCGCCGAGCCCAAGATTCGCGATACCTTCAAAGTGCTCCTGCAGATGGCGGTTGTCCTCACCTTCGGCGGCGCCATGCCGGTGGTGAAAGTTGCCCGGCTCGCCGGACAGTATGCCAAGCCGCGCTCGCAGGCAACCGAAGAGCGGGAAGGGCGCAGCCTTCCGGCGTATCGCGGAGATATCGTGAACGCGCCGGAGTTCAGTGAGGCTGCGCGCCGCCCGGATCCGGAGCGGATGATCGCCGCCTACCATCACGCCGCGGCGACGTTGAATCTGCTGCGTGGCTACGCCCAGGGAGGGCTCGCCGACCTGCACCAGGTCGCTCAATGGAACATGAGCTTCGTCGAGAGCAATCCCTTGCGCGAGCGATATCAGCAGATGGCGGATCGCATCTCGGAGACCCTGCACTTCATGGACGTCATGGGCGTCAATTCGGCCTCCACATCCACCGTCCGCGAGACCCAGCTCTATACCTCCCACGAGGCGCTGCTCCTCCCGTATGAAGAGGCCCTTGCGCGCCGCGCGACGCCACATTGCGGTGAAGGTGCAGCCGGCCCCAGCCGTGCCGGCACGCCCGGCCGCGACGGACCCGCCGGCGACTGGTACGCCTCCTCCGCGCATTTCCTCTGGATCGGCGAGCGCACGCGCTCGGTGGAAGAGGCCCACGTCGAGTTCTGTCGCGGCGTAGCCAACCCCATCGGCGTCAAGATCGGCCCGGCGATCGAGCCCGACGAGTTGATGCGCCTCATCGATCGTCTGAACCCGCACAACACCCCCGGCCGGCTCACGCTGATCGCGCGCATGGGCGCCGACCGCATCCAGCAGCGTCTGCCGCCGCTTCTCCGCCGCGTGCGGAGTGAAGGTCGGTCGGTCGTCTGGGTAAGCGACCCCATGCACGAGAACACCGTCACAACCGCCGCCGGGCTCAAGACGCGCGACTTCGACGCGATCATGCGCGAGATCGCCCAGTTCTTCGCCGCCCACGGCGCCGAAGGCACCTACCCCGGCGGGGTCCATCTGGAGATGACCGGCGAGCAAGTGACCGAGTGTACCGGAGGCGCCTACGGCCTCTCCGTCGACGACCTCGCGGCATGCTACCGCAGCCATTGCGACCCGCGCCTCAACGCCGACCAAGTGCTCGAACTCGCCTTCCTCCTCGCCGACACGCTCAAGGGATTGGCCGGTTCGTGACGAAGAAATGCTTGCCCATTGAGATCGTTGCAGACGAAAGCGTCAACACCCAGCTCATATCGAGGCTGCAGGCGTCGAGCATGTGGCGGATATACTCAGGCGGCGACAGAGACACGTTCTACCTCCCTGAGAATATGAGGGGCGATATACGAACTGAGCCCTTCGAGGGTCACCGTTTCAACCTTGCGTCCCAAGGCTTCCTCGACAAGAAAGGAGACCTCCATGAAATTGTCAAAGGTATGCTTCTCCGGCACAAACTCCGGAAGAATATCGACATCGCTCGAGGAAGTCCGTTCCCCTCGTACAAATGCCCCAAATAGCCCGACACTCGTAACGCCAAAGGATGAAAGCTGCTCCCGGACTCGACACGAGTATCTCTTCAGGAGCAAGCGCGCGGAAATGAGCTAGGTTGTAGGTATAGATTCGCGAGCATCCCGCTCTTTTCGCCGCCTCCAGGTGAAGCGCATCGTAACGGACGTGTCGAACAACACGCTCACAATAGAACTCTCACTCGCTCGGCTCTTCCGCCACTATTTTCCGGTCTCGGCGCTCCCTGGCTCCGTTGATTAGGTCCGCCGCGTCAATACTCACGACTTCGCTGCCATGATGCACAAGTACTCCCTTCTTATCGATGGTAACTCTCATGGCTCAATGGAAATCCGGCAACCATCTAGGGTCAAATGGCGCCGCGCGCGCAACGTTCGGATCCTTTTGAAACGGTTCGTAGGTCGTCCCGAACATTGCTCCCGGAACGCTTCCGAAGGGTCAGAATAGGTTCTCTCTTCCGCGCATACGCCTACCCCCTACCCCTACTTGATTCTATGCCCGTGATCTAGGTACATTCGGAGTACAGGAGGATACGCACTATGGGACTCTTTTCGAAATCCAACGCAATCAAACTGAACGTGCCGGACATGAGCTGCGGGCACTGTGAGGCCAAAGTCACCGACGCATTGAGCAAGCTTCAGACGGTCGCGGAGGTCCAAGCTGATTCCAAGTCCAAGCGCGCCACGCTCAAGCTCAGCGGTGACGACACACCGTCCCAGGAAGAGATTGACGAAGCGCTGCGGGCGACCGGCTACAGCGCCACGATCGAGAAGTAGACCTCCCCGGCCGTGGATCTCGATCGAGCAGGAGGCGGGGTCACCCCCGCCGCCCTCTCGGGCGCCGCATCGACCGCTGGTATTCCCGGCCCGCCGGTGTTACGATTGCTAGAGCCTATGGCCAAGATCATTCCATTCCCGAACAACGGTAACGGCCACACCAACCAAGGTGACACTGACGGCGCGGACCACCACGTCAATAGCCACGTGAACGACGACTTCACGGACGACGGGTATCCCGTTGCGGCAGCTTCCGAATCCCAAGAGAGCCGGAAACGCTTCCCGGGACTCTTTCACTTCGACCTCGGACTCAGCGAGGATCAGATCGCGGCGCTCCTCGCAGGAGACGCCGAAGCGCGCTCCCGCATCTTCGAGGTCTCGCCCCGGCTCACCCCGGAAGACGCCGCGCGGATACCGGTGTTGCGGCACACTATCGCCCTGCTGGAGAGCGTTTCCGCACGGGAGCCGCTCAAGGCGACGGCGAAGGGAAATCTACCACAGGCGGTGGTGAAGGAGCTCATCGCCGGGGCTTTCGCGGACGCTGAGCCGGCGTTCATCCGGGTGAATCGGGAGGGCGACAGCATGGCGCTCTCCCGGGCACGACGGATGGCACAGAACGCGGGGCTCCTCCGCTACCGAAACAGGGAGTTCCGGCTCACTAAGGCGGCGCGGACCGCGCTCTCGGCCGGCGATCACAACGAGCTCTACCGCAGACTGCTCGAAAGCCATCTCAAGCGGCCGCAGCTTCTCGCGCAGTACGACCGGGTCGACGACGGCGGCGCGACCGGTGCCGCCCTACCGCTGCTCCTCTTTGCCGCCCGGGACCCCAACGCCGAGTGGCTCTTTGAGGAGGACGCCGCCGAGTTGATCCTCGAGCTCGGCATGGCACATTTCGTTTATCCCGATGAGCTGGAACACGCAATCTACCTTCGCTTCTTCGAGCGCTTCGGAGTTGCCTTTGGGCTCTTCGAGGAGGGACCGCCGTTCGAGCCGCACTTCCTGGAAACGAAGTGGCGCTACCTCTCCCGCAGCAGGTGGCGCAGAACGGAGATTTTCGACCGGGTGTTTCAGTGGCACGCCGAGCCCCCTCCCAGGGCCGTTCTGCGGCCCGAAGTCGCCGCGAGTATGCTCATGACCTGGGTGCATGAATCGGGAGAGCAGATAGACGGGAACGAGTACTCGTCGCTGCGGCACCTCTGCGTCCGCGCCATCGAGCGGTGCCCCACGCACGCCGATGCCTATGTGGTCCTGGCGCGGACCTACGAGCAGCAGCCCGAGCGGGCGCTCACGATCGCCGATGCCGGGCTCGCCGCCACAGCGGACAAGGAGCCTGATTTTCCGCCGGGATGGGCGGCATGGGATGACCATCTCTTTCGAGACGTCATGCGCCTGCACTTCATCCGGGCGGAAACGCTCCTCACGCTCGACCGCCGTCAGGAAGCCGTTGCCGCATTCGAGCACCTGCTCTCAGAGTACGACCCCGATGACCGTATGGGCGCGACCGACTCCTACGTCCCTGCGCTCATCATCTCCGGCCACCACCGCGCGGCGAAGGAGTGCCTAAAGCGCATCTCGGAGACCCGGCGCGCCGCCCCCCTCTGGAACAGACTACTCACCCATCTCGCCCTCGGCGAAGAATCGGAGGCGGAGAAGCTCCTGCCCGAGGCGCTGGAACGGAACAGCTACATACCCGAGCTGCTCTCCGTGCGGCCCTCCTGCCTCCCCTATCCGCTGCCGGATTACTACTCCCCCGGCAGCCCTGAGGAGGCCGTGCTCTACGCCTCCGCCGCCCTCGAAGCGTGGCGAACAGTACCCCGCGCCCGGCAATGGGTGCAGCAGCGACTGTAGGGCGCAGTGCCCGTGGCCGGCAATGGCTGCACGCGTGGCTGTAGTGTGTGGGGGGTGCACATGCCCGACAATGGCTGTAGCAGCGGCTGTAGATGGGGGCGGGGTTACAGGGGGGTGCGGCCTTCGGAACGGGAAAGCGTCTGCCGGCAAAGACGTCCCTCACCCTGCCCGACTGCCCGGTAAACTAAACTGCCGGGACCTTGTAAGGTTACGCGTACACCAAGCGCCCTTTAGGCTTCGGAATTTCTCGCCCCAACTCCTTCGCCGTTTCGATCCATTCCTCAATGACCTGCTGAGCGTTTGCCACAGCCTGCTCATAGGTATCCCCATCAGCCATACAACCCGGCAGCTCCGGAACCTCAACCACGAAGGACTCGTCTTCTTCACTCCAGTAGATGATCAGCTCGTATTTAATCGACATCGCTCTCTCCTAACCGGTACCTGACCAGGATGGCTCTGACTTGTTTGGCCTGACAGCACCTTATTGCCGGTCGCGGAGTCTTTGGAGCGATGAACGGCACAGCGTTGTTAGACTGAATCCCGCAGTCCCCGATTCCGCGCTCTTATCCTTATGGGAATAGTATCAAGCGGTTGCCGTACTGAGAAGAGCCCGCGTCGCGTACTACGGATACGTGCGGTTACTAGTCCCCGGCAGCCCCGAGGAGGCCGTGCTCTACGCCTCCGCCGCCCTCGAAGCGTGGCGAGCGGTACCCGGCGCCCGGCAATGGGTGCAGCGAGCAGCAGCTGTAGATCGGGCGGGGGTTACGGGGGGTGCGGCCTTCGGAACGGGAAAGCGTCTGCTGCTCAACCTACCGATCGGTCGCGTTTCGGATCAAAATTGGGTGACCACAGTTCACCTAATTTGCGGAAATTGAGTGATCCGTATACACTAAGACCATGATACCGAGGAGAATCGACATTGCCGAGCTGGTGCGCCCGAACAAGGTACTGATCCTCTACGGTCCTCGGCAGGTCGGCAAAACCACCCTGGCTCACCGTTATCTGTCCACCGCTCCCGCATTTCCCGGCGGCGTTGTCACCCAGACCGGTGATGACATCCCGTTTGCCAACCAATTCTCGCAGTGCGACCTGCATTTCTTTCGTTCCACCATTCCGCAGCACAGCCTGCTCTTCATCGACGAGGCTCAGAGGGTTCCCAACATCGGCCGGGGCCTCAAGCTGATCATCGACAACATCCCCGGTGTGCACGTCATGGTTACCGGTTCCTCCTCGCTCGATCTGCTGCAGTCTGCCGGTGAAGCGCTCACGGGACGAAAGACGGTTATTACCCTCTATCCCATTTCGATGCAGGAAGTCCTCTCTGTTACGAGCCGATGGGACGCTCCGCGGCACTTGCCGGACTACTTGAGGTACGGTATGTACCCTGCAGTACTGACCGCTACAACCCACCGGGAGAAGGAATCGATAGCTCGTGAGCTGGCCGGATCATACCTGCTCAAAGACATCCTTGATTTTGACAAGATCAAGGACTCAAGAAAGATACTCGACGTGCTGCGACTGCTCGCGTTTCAGATCGGCAGTCAGGTATCGACCCACGAAGTCGCAAACGCCGTAGGGATAGACAAGAACACCGTGGCACGCTATCTGGATCTGCTCGAAAAGTCCTTTGTGCTGTATCGACTGGACGGATTCTCCCGGAATCTCCGTAAGGAGGTCAGCAAAATGAGCAAGTACTACTTCTACGATCCGGGAATCCGCAATGCACTTGTCTCAAACTTCAATGAAATGGCCCTGCGCAACGATCATGGTCAGCTGTGGGAGAACTTCATCGTCATGGAGCGAGTCAAACACCTTTCGTACAGCGGGCGGCACTTCAACTGCTACTTCTGGCGCACTTACGACAAGAAAGAACTCGACTGGGTCGAGGAAACCGGCGGACATCTGTATGGATATGAGTTCAAATGGAAGACCGCCAACGTCGTCCCACCTAGGGGCTGGCTCGAAACCTACCCCGAAGCGAACTTCCGCGTCATCCATCCTGAAAACTATCTGGAGTTTCTCACCACAACCACATAACGACAAGGGTGGGCGATGCGCGCAAGCTGAAACATCTCTTCTCTCACCCGTCCTTGCTACTCGCCTTCTTCTCAAACCGGAACCAATAGCACGCCTCCGCGTGCTCAACCCGTTCGCGGACCAGATCGCCATGTTGGTTTGAAGAGGGCTTCAAGCCGGCCGCGCCACACCTCTCGAACGCGGGTGTCAACTCCGACATAGCAGCCGGCGGGTGGCTGGAACTCCTCAATACGGGAAAGCGCCGCGCGCTTGCCGGCGAGAAGCGCAAAAAACCCGCCGAGTGCCAACGGCGCTACCCAGTTCTTCCCGAAGTTGCCGACGAAGTCGAGGATCACCACAAACGCCTTGTCGAACGCGTCCAGCTCAAAGCGCGTGAGGTTCTCCGGCCGTGAGAGGGTCTGGACGGTGGCGAAGACGCAGAGCGCGCCCCCGCTGCGCCGCTTCCAGCCGCGATAGCAGCCCTGGGTCCGCGCCCGGACGTTGATAGAGGGCGTGGAGCTCGGCGATGAGCTGGCTGATCTTGTCCCGGAACTCAGTATGCATAGGGCTACGCGCTTTCCCCGTACGCTCCCCGGCGGCAGACAAGGGTCACCCAACGGACGCCGGGGCGTCCGGTCACATCATCGCTTTCCCGGCACCATTCGGTGATAAAGCCGGCATTCGTGTGGTAGCGCTCCCATTGGGATGCGGATAGGCAGGTGAAGTGCCTTCCTCGCTCATCCGTGCCATGCTCATCCCGGCCGGCGCGCTCCGTGTTGACCGAATAGGCAAAGAGCCCGCCGGGGCGCAGCACTCGATGGACTGTGTGAAAGAGCGTTGGAAGTTCCGATTCGTGGAGATGCATAATGACCGCCATGGAGAGTACCGCATCGAAGGAGGCCGTCTCAAAGGGCAGCTCGCCGGGCAGCACATGTTCCACGGTCCCCCCAGCAAGCTCCGGATGGCGCCGCACCGCCTCACGCAACATCTCCGCGCTCCCGTCCATTGCAGTCACCTCAAAGCCGCGAGAGACAAGCGCCGCCGCATCCCGCCCGCTGCCGCAACCCAGCTCCAGCACTCGTGCCCCGCTCGGCAACGCCGCAAAGACCGCCTCCAGCGCCCCAGAGAAGTCCACGCTCTCATACTGCTCAGCCATGCGCCGCGAGTTCCGATTGTAGTAGTCCAGGGTATGGGGCATCTCTGCAGCTGTGACCTTTCGTCTCCCGGAGCATTCCGGGCACTTGTGATTCCGCGTACGCGCGATTGGAATTCACGGTTCACCTGATCGGGAGAGTATTCACTACCGCCGCTCCCCTTTTCGCTCAGCCTTCAGAGGCATACCACGCTTTCCACTTCTGAAATGACTGTGCGCTCTCAGCGGATCCTTCGCCGCCCAAGATGTTCCGGACACTGATATCTTCATCGAGCGCGGGCCAGTGAACTCCGTGGCCACGTCCGGTCACCTCCCAGTTTTCCAAATCTTCGCGATGCGCGTGCGATAGCCGCGGATACCACGAAATCGGAACTGTAACTGAGCGGCAACGCTGACCGCCCATCCGACAGATCAAACTCCAGTTGATACTCCGTTATCCTCATCGCGATGATAGCTGCGTCAGTGGCTTTCGAAGAAGAAATCATTCCAAACCTCCAACAGCTACGCGGCGCCCAACGGCCGCGCCGGGTCGCGGAAGACTTCCCGCACGTGCCACTCCAGAAAGCTCGGATTGGGCGTGTAGGACGTGCGGATCGGTTCTCTGACCGGCCGGCCGTGAAAGTCGAGGACCA
>Ga0207421_10001856_pt1 | contig 26840 bp, 19 predicted proteins | sample SodLakKL_010_SED_4_FD_187542 | JGI IMG/M metagenome (GOLD analysis project Ga0207421, IMG submission 187542) | Alkaline sediment microbial communities from Lake Tanatar, Kulunda Steppe, Russia - 8KL_010_SED (SPAdes) (version 2) | ecosystem: Environmental > Aquatic > Non-marine Saline and... | reverse complement strand
GCACCTCAATTCATTGTAGTGCTTAAAAAAAGAAAAAATAAAAGAGAAGGGTTTTTACTAAAACTTTTGAGCCAGCGGACACTCATCATCGCTCACATCGCATTCCCTGGTACCGTCGTAGTACTCGCAATTTTCACTTATACATGAATTCATTTTCATCACCTCGATTCAAAGGTGTGATGAAAAAAGAACCGTGAAGTCTGTTTTGTATTCGGGGGATGTTAGTTAGAAAAGCGAGCGAAAGCGAAGTGCCTTAACGCCGATCACGTGGAGGCAGTTTGTCAGATATCCAATTTTATAGGCAAGTACTGCCCGTCGTTACCGTGGGCAGGGTACCTTGCCGGCTAGAAGAGGTGTTAAGAGTTAAAAAAAAATATTTTAGACGGGAATCGCTTTTTGAACTAAAAATTTCAGTTTATCTTCATCAAATATGCCGGCATGGGCGATATCTCTATCATCATCGGTCAGATCATCTTTATGAACAAACAGCTCCAAGGGTTGTAGTTTGATGAAATCTTCTTTCTGGGCTTCCATAGACTGGCCCGGAAAATCATCTTCGCAGACGATATCCTCTTCAAATTCCTCATAGGATACAAGATACCATTTACACATCTATATCGACCTCGGTTCACCTAGGTCGATAGAAAGAAAAAGGATTAAAAAAAGGCTCAAAATCTGGAGCCATAAAGGGTTGAAAGGCTTTCAAGCAGCTGTTCAAAGCTGGGACAAGTATGGGTGGACACGAATTCCCCGTCCTTGGTTACATCAGCGGTCCAATTACCCACCTTCGTCTCTTCTATATCGATTTCTACAGGCATTTTTTTCACCAGTTCAGAGTGAAAAAAAAAAGAAGTTATTCAATGAGATCACTGTTCAGACCGTATCCTATCTTGCTTTCATCCGCTCTATCAACCATCATATAGCTAGTGGAAGGATGAACTAGCCGTGGAACAGGAAAAAACGCTAGATGGCGGGCAGCGCAGGTTGTGACCCGTTGCACGCCACCCAGAGAAACGCGTTTCGAGGGCGAAGAGGATCGAGATCCTCCGAGTCTAGTGTTTTTGGAATAGAGGCAAAAAATAACAGGCGTTATTTTGTAGAAAGACATGACAAATTAACGGGCGTTATTTACGGGAGCGGATCCCCATATATAACGGGAAAACTTTACGGGAAACCGAAAAGAAGACCTGAAAAATATATGAAAAAAAGTTAAAAGATTTAAGATCTGTAAAACAGGTTTTCGAGGGTAGTTCAGAGTTCAAATGGGTTTCCCAGCCATCCACGTTCGCCGGGATCTGTATTATTCATATGTGACTTATCTCTTCCTCTACCTATATACACATCGACTTCATCCACATTTCTCACATTCACCACTTCTATCTCATCTTCATCTATATCTGGTCCAAGCAAGAAATCTTTCAAGAAATCCCCGTGGCAACTCTTAGGTTTACACCAACATCCAAGCGTTACCACTCCAGAACTATCTAAAATCATATCCCGTAAATCATCCACTTCATCTCTAAAATGCTCATCCGAATTGTATTTCTCTAAAAAAGCATTCGCAAACTTTTCTATAACCACATCTCTATTTCCACACATATTAATCACTCACTCCATAGGTGATTAATAAAGATATATAAGAAGGGGTTTTAACGCATTGTTGCCGAGTCGTGAATTATGTGCATTGCCGTTTGCTCGTGCATATCTCTCTCTCCACGGATGTCCCGTTTAATAGTATCAACCGTTTCACTAATAGATTGTGCTCTTTCCGACATCATATCGACAAACTCGGCTATCTCCTTGAATGTCCCACTGACTTTCATCTCTTCATCGACATCGAAATCGACATCTGCCTGCCGTGCAACACGCTCCGTAAAGTCCGTGTGGACAACGGATATTTCAACCTCAACTTGGCTTTTTTCATCCATATTAATCACTCTATTTCACATAGTGATTAAAAAAGAAAAATAAAATATATAGAAAGGGTTTACTCAACTGTTAAATTAGCCACCCAAGGCCGTTTGCCGCGGGTGGCTATGAGCACGGTGTAGAGTATGGGCTTTGCTCATGCTCTGGACCGTGCGAACCCGTTCGAATGAGTCAAAAAAATAAAAAAGCAAGGGGTTTACTTGCCGTGAACTTCATCTATGCTCACGGCGATGTCCACTGGAACATATCTCCGATTATCCAATATCATCTTAATCGCGCTCTTACTCAACTTCAATGTTTGACCGAAAAGCTCGAACCTATCATCAACGGGAATCTTCACTTTGACACACTGATTTTCACCGTCAAATATAAGTCCACCGTTCATATCTTCTTCACCTTCACTACCGAAACCGATGTTCACCCATACATCTCTCCGTTGGTTGCTATCAGGTGTTAGTGCAATCCTACTGGACTTCTTCTGGTTTGGGTCAACAACGATTCGACCACAATCGATGATTAAACCGCTTTTCAGCGTATCTTCAGGGATAAACACGGTATTGCCGTTTTCCAACTCAACTTTCAATCCCTTGCTTGTCCTAATTCCCCAATAATCAGGGCCGTTATCCTCATCGGTCTCTGCGTCAACTTCTCTTTTACGGCGGTTCCAAAGTTCCCTTAAATACTCTTCACTTACAGTATTACCTAATTCTTCTTCACTTGTCCCAATTACTTCTTCCTTGTATTCCCTTAACTCTTCATCCAGAACCGAAGGGTCTTCAGGAACTTTGTCCCACGACTCTCTGTGCTTTTTCTGTTCTTCAGAAAGCAAGTCCAATTGATTGTTCTCTGTTTGAATAGAGGTCTCAACGGGACTTGCAGTAAATCCCATTTCAATTGTCTGTTCACTCATCGGTATCACCTTTGGTAAATCTAATACATCCCGTTGACAGGGATACTAAGCGTTTTTCTCTTTCAGGGCTGAACCCAGAATATGTTTGGTTTTTTTCTTTCATTTTTTCACCAATCTCCGATTGGCCCGACCGAGGATTTTGGGAAGTCCGCGAGGAAACGGTCGTCCCTCGCGGACCGCTGTGGGTCGTTTTTTCACCCACAGCGTCTTTGATTTCCAAAACCGGAGGGAAGGGTACTTATGCAGAAAAAATGAAAGAAAAACCCGTCGTGGCCCCTTGCGGGTGAGCCAACAGTTCGTTGGCGAATCGTATGTCGGTGTGGTCAGTCGTTTAGCTCGCTGACGGTCAGCGAGCCGAGGGAACGGGTGCAGTTCCGCACCCTGACCGAGTCTTGAGGAAGATGCAGGAAAAAGAAGGCTCGCTCCGCTCGGCTCGCCGTGTCGTTCCTTGAGCCGAGTGGCGTTCGAACCTTACAGCGAGCAGGCTTTTTCCAAATCCGTCTCAAGATATTGACCACACCGAAGCGACCGCGACAGATACTGGTGAAACATAAGCTAAGGGACTTGCGCACCAAGGATGCTGGTAGAGAACCGTAGCACACATAATCCTTTCGTTCGCGGCTTTGGGAGAAATCGTGTCGATTTCGGAGCCGCGAATGAAGATGGGGCACCTTTTACCAAAGCGGGGGTGCCGTTCACCGCACCCCCCGACGTAAAAGGAGTCCATCAAAATCGACCGAGTGATGGAAGATGCCGAAAAGACAGATCGCTCCGCTCATAGACGGCGGCGGCGCAACGGCGTCCGGCGACGACGGCTATGAGTGGCTTGTCGTTACAGCGAGCTGGCTTTTCAAATCCGTCTCACTCGTGTCGACGAAATGGTTTAGTGTGCTGCGAAAGTCTCTATCAGCGCAAATCTAACAGGTTATACGCAACGCAGGCATGTTTTTTTGTTGTTGCCCGCGGACAGTATATTCTGTTAGATTTAGGAGCTAAACCGTTCCGAGCTCCGGCGCTGTCTCCAGCATCCGTTCCATCCTAACGGTTTTTTGCGTCCCACTGGATTTTTTGCCGTCGTCAAAAAAGGAAGTGAGGGGCGTTCGTTCCAAAACTGTTAACCGATTTTTTGTTCCAACTTTTTTCTTCGCGTTCGTAAAAAGTTGGTGGCCTTTTTGCTTATCTTCCGAAGTGAGCAAGATCGGAGCGAGGATATGCTCCGCAGCGGGAGATCGCAGTGAACGAGGCTTGTTTGGGCCACGGCCAAAAAGTAAGACGGCTTTTCTTTAGTCAATTTTTCTTTTGGGCGGCCGTTCGAAAAGAAAAATTGGGTGTTAGAAAAAACCGTTAACCCGAGCCACGCGCAGGCGTTTGTCAGATATCCAATTTTATAGGCAAGTACTGCCCGTCGTTGCCGTGGGCAGGGTACCTTGCCGGCTAGAAGATCACTTTTGAATGATCAAAAAACTGGGTATTGGAGGTCGCGGGTCGAAGTCGTTCGGACCGTCCCACCACCTAGCCAAAACTCGTTTTGGCTACAAGCGGATCTTTGATCCGTGCAGTCCAATACCATTTTGATGAAGGCGCGTAGCCTTATGGCTTAGCGCCGCACGGGTCCGTTCGTTAAAAAACTCTTGAGCGAGCCACGAGGAGCAGTTAAAAACCTTTAAAAAAAAAAGAATAAGGAATGGATTTATTCAGCGAAATCTCTGCCGCACTCGCTGCATACAAAACGAGTCATCACTTCTACACCGAAACTGTCTTCAAGTGGTGTTCCTCCTTTGACCAGTGCACCGCAATCAGGACACTTTGCCTTAGCGTCCTCATCATTCACGGTCTCCCCAATCTGCATTTCTCCTATTTCTTTCCAGCTAATACACACACTATCACTCTCATTTCATAAGAGTGATGTAAAAAAAAAAAAAGGAAAGGGTTTTATTCTTGACATTCAGGACAAGGCCATTCCTTACCTGGCTGCGGCACCACAACACCAAGTCCACCACATTCATCGCATTCGTCGTCTTCACACATCTTATCACTCTATTTCGTGAAGTGATAAGAAAGAAAAATAATCTCTATTTTTCAAGATTAAGTTACCCTGTATAAGTCGCAACTACGTCCGTCGCATACAGGGTGTCTCTGTAAAATATCAACCCACGAACTCCGCTGCTATCCAATGTTCCATAGACTTATCTCCACTGCTATCCAATATTTGCATACACCTATGAAACGGCCGAGGTCCCAGCGTCGCGCGAAAAAAGGTTTTGCCAATTCATAATAAAACCTTTCAAAAAACCTTTCCAAAAACCTTTCAAAATAGCCAATTTTCAAGACCAGCGCATTTTTGAGGCGAACTTTTTGTGCGCTTGCAAACAAAAAGGTTCGCAAAAATTTGCCATCAAAAAATGAAAAAAGAAAGGGTTTTATTTTCCGTAAACCTCAGCGATTGAAACAACTGTATCGATTGGAATATATCGGTTTCCGTTCCGATATATATTCAACGCTTTGCTTGTCAGTTTGATAGTTTGACCGAACAGTTCGAACCTATCATCTCTTGGTATCTTGATGTGTATCTCGCCGTCTTTGTATAATAGCCCGCCGTTCAAGTCCTCTTCTCCGTTCTTCCCGAAGCCTACCTGTGCCCATCTTCCTATCTTTGAATCGGGCATTATCAAAAATGTGCCTTTCGGATTGTTGAATTCCTCATCATCGCCTACCATCGCCATCCTTTCCAACTCATCATCTTTGATGTATATCTCGTTTCCGTTCTCAAGTTCGATTTTGAGACCGTTCTTAAGATTGAGTGCCCAATAGTCAGGGCTATCGCTGTTTTCTTCCTCTTCCTCTGCCTCTACCTCTCGCTCTCTCCTGTTCCACAACTCTCGGAGATATTCCTCACTTACAGTATTACCTAATTCTTCCTCACTCGTGCCTATTACTTCCTCTTTGTATTCTCTGAGTTCCTCATCCAACACCTCAACATCGTTCGGAACTTTGTCCCAACTTTCACGATGCTTTTTTTGGTTTTCGTTGAGTAGGTCTAAGTCGTTCATCTCTCGTCTGCTCTGTTCCACTCCCATACCCATCTCTATCTTTACCTCACTCATCCTTTTCACTCTCCTCAGGTTCGTCATACCTCACAAAATGAGGTGTGGTTACATTTCGCCCTACCTTTATACCTGGTCGGGGTGCTTTCGGTTTCCTATTCTCGCTTTCTCCTTTCATTTTATCGCTCGGCGGGGCGCGAGAAGTGGTATTTCTTAGTTGGGTAGTATAATGCTTTTGAATAAAAAGCGGTCTCGTTCAGACCAAGACGCAACTACGTCCGTCGCAGCCCACCGCCGTAGACAGGTCGGCTTCAATAGTTCGATACAAGGGAAAGGTGAGGGATTAATGTAACGACACGAGTTTGAAAATGGGACCTCCAACCTCTACTGTAAACTTTGCCTCGTGAGATAGCCCGGATCTAAGCAACCTAAAATCTCACGATAGCCCATGTGTTTGCATGCACCTTTTTCAAACCATCCCTCAACAATCGTAGCCTAACCTCTCGAACGGTTGAAGCTGCAGACGGCGGTGGGCGTTTTTTATTTGAAAAGCAGTTATGCTGCCCAACTTGAAAATACCACTTCTCGTATTGCGCACCGCCTGTAAAATGAAAGGAGAAAGCCGAGGGGCGTTGGGTCTTTGCCCCGTCCCTCGGCTCCGCAAGTGGATAAATAAGAAAACCGAGAAAGCTTGCGGCCGTTCCCCTTCGCAAGCAGATTGGAAGCCACTTGCGGAGAGAGCGGTGTGGTACAACGAGAAAACTTCCGGCCGTTCCTTCGGAAGGAAATTGGCAAACATTCCGCGCACGGTGATTTGAACAATCGGTGTGTGATCACAAGGAAACTGACCATCTTAATGCATCATGAAAGAATAAAGCACCTGTTACCCTGTTACAAACAGCATCCCCAAAGGGGTGTAACAGTATAACATAATACCTGTTACAAGGTGTTACATACACATTATAATGAAATTATAGGATAGATGAAAGGGTATGAAAATGAGGATGAAACAAAGATGTGAATAGATGTAATAAAAATCAAACGATAAAAATGCCGATGAAAAAGGGACCGAGTCACTAGACGATCCTAAAAAGAAAAAAAAAGAATAGATTTTTACTCCCCGCCATCTAAGATGATATCCCCGTCGTCTATGTACGACATCTCCGAATACCTACCTTGCACTATTATAGACTCGCAAGGCTCCCTAGGTACAGCACTACCGACCTGTACAATAGAGTACCAACTACCATCCGGCATCTTGGCCTCTTCGAACCAATCGCAAGCCCATGGATTTCCAAAGCAATCTGTTTCAACCGCCTTATCCCGTATCTCATCTCTAAGCTCCCTTACACTCTTGCCGTCCGGATCGATCATATATTGTCACCTCTCCGCTTCATTCGAACGAGGTGAAAAAAAAATAGACTCCTCTTCTACCTTAGTAAAAACAAATGCTACATGGAAATAGCATCGGATGAGGATAATCTAGATATCTCAACCTGCGATAATAAGAACGGGCATCCTTCCTACCTCGATCGATTGTTATGCATCTCTTCCTAAAAAATGATAAGATCAATCTAACCCTTTTCCGAGCATCTCCCGAAAGGCATAATTAACAATCTCTACCTTGTTAATTACGAAAAGCTCCTCTACATGCAACACCTTACTTTTTTGCTAAAAATGCAGACCCCGAGGTGCAGAGGGCACATTCCCTTAATAGTCGTAGACCTCTGCAGATTTCCTTTTTATTCAGAGAATTTATTAAACCTCTGGATAGGGCGGATAAAACTAGTTTTTAGGTGGGGGGTGAAATCGAAAACACCTAAAAAAACACCTAAATGAGGAAAAAAAGGCGGTTTTTAGAGACCTCTGGAGGGGTTTGAAAAAGTTTTTTTATAATAATTACAAACATTAAAACACCTAAACAGGGGGTATTTGCAAATGATATAGTACTACCTATGAAAATAAAATGGGAGAAAAGAGATGCGGCATAGAAAGAGGATTTTTAATAATAAAGGTTAAGATATGAAAAAGAAACTTATAGATAGAGAGAATGGTATGAAAATGAATATGATAAGATAATTGCTAGCGTATCAAATCTAAATCTAAAGATAGAATGGAAGACATGAAAACAGATCTTTAATGATAAGCAAGAAGGTATCAAATTGATATTAATGGATAGAGGGGATGGTATCAAAATGAAATATTAACGATATACAACGAAGTATTAAAACAAAATCTATGGATAGACATGATAGTATGGAAATGAATTCTTAACAATAGCTGGCGGTGTATTAAAACAATACTTGAAGATAGGATAGAACATATAAAAACCATCCTGTAAGGATAAATGCCTACGAATGAAAATGAAATCTAACAATAAAGAAATGCGTATGAAAATGGTCTTATAACAATAACGAACGGCGTATTGAAACAAACTTTGAAAAATAGAGAAGAGCGTATAGAAAGGATTATAGAACCATAAAGGCTGTCGTATTAAAACGAAATTGAAAGATGAAATGGACGATTTAGAAACGTAATCATAAGGATAGTTTTCAACATATTAAAACAATAATTTGTAGATAGGGTGCATGGTATAGAAACAATTTAGCAACGATAGGAATCGACGTATTAAAACAAAAATGAAGGATAGCATGAAACGTATAAAATCGGTTTTGTAATGATACCCCCTAACGAATCAAAACAAAATTTGAGGATAGCAAGTGCGGTATAAAAACGATTTTAGAGGATGAAAAGTAGCGTATAAAAATCAACTTCAATGATAAAGACGGGATTATAGAAATGCTTCGTAAGGATAAGCACTATAGTATGAAAACAAATCCCCGAGATAGAATGGATAGCGAAAACAGATCTTTAACGATAATCGCCGGCGTATCAAAATAGATATGTTGATAGAAAAAAACGTATTAAAACATAGTCTTAATGATATCGCCCGTCTTATCAAAACGAGAATGAAGAATAACATGGAGAGTATAGAAAAAATATAGTAATGATAAAGTGCCATCTATCAAAATGGGATTAGAGGATAGATGGCAAAGTATAGAAACGGGATCGAGATGATAGGTGCCGACATATTAAAATGATAATTGAAGATAAGGTTGGTCGTATAGAAACGGTATTGATAACGATAAACATCAACATATTGAAACGAAACAAAAGGATAGTATGGACAATATAGAAACGGCAATGAGAGGATGGGTGTCGGCATATTAAAACAAAAATAGAGGATAGTTTTGGGCGTATAGAAACAATATTGTAATGATAAACATCGAGATATTGAAACGGAATGAAAGGACAGATGGTAAAGTATAAAAACAAAACTGAGATGATAAACACTCACATATTAAAACAAAAATTAAGGATGGGGTGGGCGATATAAAAACGACTTCCTAACGATAAATCTTGAGGTATTAAAACAAAATTGAAGGATAGGACTGATAATATAGAAATGTGCTCGTAATGATATTCTCAATATATGAAAATGATATCTATGAATAGCACCAGGATATAGAAACATTTTTTCATGATAGGTTTCAATGTATTAAAACAAAAATCTAAGGATAGTAAGCACAGTATGAAAAAGGTATCGTAAGAATATATCTTGATGTATCAAAAAGATGACTGATCATAGAAAGAATAGTATTGAAAAAAAAATAATGATATATACCAACGTATTAAAAGAAGAATTCAAAATAGATTCCGCCATATAGAAACGGATTTATGAGAATAACATGACGGGTATGAAAACGCATATAGTATATAGGGTGGAATGTATACAAATCATTTCATAACTATAGCGATTCCTTGTTGAAATGAAAACTGGCGATGAAATCAAGAGATAACAATGCACACGTAACCATAGGCTTAGACGTATAAAAAAATTATAGTTAAGGATAAAACGCAATGTATAGAAAAATTTCATGCCGATAAAGGGGAGCAAATAGGAAAAATGGACCAATATAAAAAGGAAAATATGGGGGATTAAGCGCTCATAATCATATTGCAGGATCGGGACACACCCACTTATATTCGCACTTCTTGCACTTCGCGGGGTTGCTATGATTCCTCTTCGGTTTGAACCCTTCACTCTTCACCTTCTTCACCATTTCTATTTTTTTCTTCGCTTTCCGCTTCAAAGAGCGTGTTATTCTCACAACTCGCTTGCCATCAGAATAGCTGATAACACCCTCTTTGACCTTGTATCCCCTCCTTTCCTCAAGGAGAAGAGCATAACACGCCAACTGTATCTTATGATTACTGTATGGTTCCTTTGGGGCAGAGCCGCTCTTGTATTCCAGTACCCGAGTTCTCCCATCCTCGGTCTTCTCGATCCTGTCAGGTTTACCAGTCAGACCAATAGACGGTGATTTTTGTACACTGCTCTTGATCTCTTTAGATGTCCTCGTTTCATCCAGGTCCGAGAAGAGCTCCTTCCCTTCAACGCCTTCCGATTCCAGCCGTTCGGTGCTTCGCGTTAGGAGCCAGAGGGCGAGGATGAGTATGATGACGAAGATCACAAAAACCAGAGCAGCAAGCCCAGGAAAAGCAGCGCTGCCAACGCTCCAAGGACTAATAAATAGCTCACCTCCTTTATTTTTTCATTATATCTGATCTTTTTACCCACCCTTTCATGCTGTTTCGTTCCCTTTTTCATCCTCTCCTGCTTCTTCTTTTTCAGACTCTCATCTGGGTCGATATCCATCTCATCACAGTACTTCTTCAGAGAACAGTACTCATATTCTGCAACTTCGGAGGCGGATACGGTATCCTCACTCAAACCGACCACCCCCTCGCAACCCCATCCTATTCATGGGGTTTTTGCTCATGTCTCATTCTACCATTGTATTTCATCGTTTATATGTTTTACGAATTAACACACGTTATTTGAGGGAAAAAGGGCTGAAATGCGCCGAATACGGGAAATACTAATGAAAAACAGTGATGGTTCCGGCTTGAGAGGCTCTACAAACGATTCTAACGGCGAGAGAAGCGAGAATGGTGCAGGTGCTGTCCTATTCCTCTCGAAACAGTATTAAACACTCACACGAGCCTGTGCGTCTATGTGACATCCGGATCAGAGAGTGCTATTGATGTTCATTTCTCGTCGATTTTGATAAAAAGTGGAAAAAATACTAAATACACCTGACTGGGTATCTGTAATAAGAGGTGAAAAGAATGGTTAGTGGAGCGTGCGACAAATGTGGATACTGGGATACAGGTTTGAAATTAGTGGAAGATAAGAGAGGAAAAAAAAGATTGCTCTGTTACAAATGCCGCTAAATTCGTGAGAAAGAAACATTTCTGATCGGTTCCACCCTTCAAAAATATTTGACATCCATAGCAATCATTCTTTAGCCAGCCTCTTCACTCTTAACAAAATCTTTAATCTGGGTCTTGATGTTACCTCTTTCTCCTTTATTACTCCACACATCCCAAACTTTGACCCTTTTTTCTGGCGTATAACTCGATTCTATGACATTCAACCGACGATTCTTAGAGGGATATCGCTGAGCTAATCACCTTCACCATCCGACGGAACTTTCACAAACCCCTTCTTAACCGGAGGTTAGGTGGGAGAAGTTGATAGAAAAATGTAAGGGAAAAGAGTTTTACCAATTTACCAGTTGATCAACTCTGCTTTTGAGCAGTTTGAGATCGTCGGTGTTCCAATCGTCCAACGCCTCTTCAACTTCTTTTTCGGAAAGGCCTGTCTCATCTGCCAAGTTCTCAACCGATAATTCGTCGTCGTTCATCTTGAGTATCTCGTCAAAAATGGCAAACCGGTCCTTTGACTCCACATGGAATATTTCGAGGTCCAAATCATGTTTGGTTTTTGTATCGTGTTCAAAATTCCTGTACATCGTGGTGCGACCGATCTGATGATCAGTCAGTTCGTAGAAAAGAGGATACGTGTATATACCTTGCTCTATGGATTCTTGATTGATCAACCTATAGACATAGAGATCTGAAAGGAGGTCTACCATTTTGTGCAGGTGATAAATCGTCCGGCCTTCCCGGCTTTTTTTATCTTTCTTTTCCACCGAAAATTTATCTAAAAAGTTTGAGAACTTGACACCGAAACTTTCATCCCTCTCCGGGAGTCGGCCGTTCCCTTTATCTTCAAGACAATCAAAGAGTTCTTTAAGAGTCACTGGGCTCATCGGGGGCTTAAACCCATTTTCAGAATACTTTGCATGAGCGTAGAACGCTTCGACCAAAAGGGCGTGATGGTACCATGCGTCTGGAAGCACGTCTAATCGAAGCTCCATATCATCTGGCTGCACTGTTTTTCCCTCTTGCGAACACTTGTATTCCATCTCCGCGATATCGGCGAGGTGTGGTCTCTTTTCTTTCATCTTCTCTATTTCTTCTGTTTCACCGGCAACCTTGTGCCTGAGATAGTTACTTAGATAATGGTACAGTTGATATTCATCCTCATATTCGGTGATCCACGGCGATATATATCCTTCATCATCCCGTATCAGAACATTGGTGGGTGGAAATTCCTTGCCACACCCCAAACACTCTCCATCAAGGATGGTGACCTTTTCATCACACTCAGGGCAGGAGATGATATCGTCAGGATGCACTTTCACAGTAGTATTTTCTTCGTCCTTCCCGGCTTCATCGAGCGATTGCTGCACGTACTCCTTCGCTTCATCGAAGATATATTCTCCGCCTTGAGCTACTCGTTCATGTGTGACTATAGGAACTAACTCATCAGTCTCAGGGTGATAGCGTTTGATCATGCCGTCTTCCAGCACCAGTATCTCACAGATATCATTCCAGTCCCATTCGGGCGAATCAGGTTCCCAATAGGGATAAGTGAATTCCTCATGTGGGTCGAAAATTTTACCACTCTCTCTTTTGTAGAATGTGTCGTCTCCTGAGGCAAAGGGAGGCATGATGATATTATATATTTTTCGAGCGCCATCGATGTCATCGGAGAAAAACAACACTTTTCGATCCCTGTTCTCCGCCTTTGCCAGGTTAGTCAGTACTTTTGTGGGCTTTGTTTTAGTACTTTTCTCCACCTCAACATCTACGCCACCCCACTCGAGATCGTCGCGCTGCGAATTCTCAATACTGAGATCGGGCAGGACACCCTCCTGATTTTGTCTAATAACGTGGGCTGTAAAGCCGTTGTGCTCCAGGGTCTCCCACAGTTTAAAAATCAGTTCTTTATGCTCATCGCCACCGGCTTGATTAGAAGTTCCGACCAACCTCTTCAGCTCTTCAATAGATTGAGCGTTAAGGGCGACGGTTTTTCCTCTACCCACGCCTTTCGTTGGGTTGAAAACCACATCACCGTCGGCCCCCATAGATTTCAACCTGTTGAAAAGGTTGTTCCTCGGCTCCTCTTCTTTTACGTCGGCAATAAGAGGAGGGCCGCCAGCTTCAATTTGGCGACGATAGATGCCCGTCAAGATATCCCACTTGTCAGCCTCTTCATTCTCCCATCGTGCAGTATTTGCACGCTGCATCTTCATCTCGACATTCGGACTCAATTTTTCCATCTCTTTTATTGCTTCGTTCAATGCGTCGGGATTCTTGATATCAGCAGGAGGTCTCGTTTGTATTCTTGTTACACCCCCACCAGGGAGTCTTACTAGTGCATTGTACTTTACGAGGTTGACGAATTCGTGCGTATCCACTTTGTCACCATAGTTATCAGAGAGGATCTGTGCGTCCTTCTGAGATGTTGCAAAGCTTATGTAGGTACCGACGTTACCTTCGATAGCTTCCCAAACACCTTCATCGAGTTGGCTCGTATACTGGTTAGCCAGGATCAATCTGAGACCGAACTTTCTACCTTCGGAGAGCATATCTTGAAAAATCTCCGTGGCGAAAGATTGGAACTCGTCGGCGAAAAGGTAAGTCTCACCACGGTCTTCCTCTTGGAGTATTTGCCTATGGCCTATACATGACCATATCAAATTACTCAAAGCGGAACCCACAAAATGTGCTTTGTCTTTGTCGTGTAATCCTTTTGAAAGATTGATCATGACGATCTTGCCGGGTTCTATCATATCGGCAATCTCAATGTCAGGTTCACGGATGCAGAGCATCTGCCTCAAAACCCGTGACCTCCTGATTTTTCCGATTTTATTCAATGTAGAGTGCTTGTCTCTATCGTCTAGCTGTTCGAAGAATGTGTGGATGTAGTGCTCGAGTTCCTGGATGGCGGTATCTTTGGCGAACTTTCTAGCAGTTTCCTCATCGTTAAGGATGTGGTAAAAGTCAACAAAATTAGCACCCTTTTCGTTCAGTAGGCCCTTTGCGAACCAGTTGAAAATACTGGAAAGCCTCGGCCCCCAGAACTCACGTCCGAAGTGATCTTTTATCATGTTAGCCAGGGCTCTGCTCTGTTTTTCGTCGGCGCCAAGTTCAGCCTCTTTCAGTTTTCGTCTCCCGAGCTTGTCCAGTTTATCTTTATCACCCTCAGGGAATTTTGGGATGGAAAGGGCGTTAAAACCTATAGGGGAGAGAGGGCTGATGTATATCACATCTTCCATCTTCTCCGGATCCATCCTCTGAAGAACGTCATGTACTAAGTCACCGTGGGGGTCGAGTACGATCACATTTTCTCCATTGTTGATCTTGTCAAGGACCATGTGTTGCATCAGCGTAGACTTACCAGTACCAGTCTTACCACAAATGTACGTGTGTAGATTATACTCCGTCACAAAAACAGGATCACCTCTTTGATCATGGCCGATAAGGCTGGCATCCTTTGAAACCCCGTTCTCACGTATCTGCTGAACCTGTTCGGGCGGACGAAGATGTGACCCCATCTTAGCCGTGTGGAGTTGGTACTTCTGATACTTCTCTATGGGGAGCTCGAAGAACCATCGAAGTTCCTTTGAAGATAGATAGTGCGGGTATGGATCTCTTGCTATGAAGGGACTGAATATCTTTTGGTGAAACTTTGAAGCATCGTAAAAATTCCGATTAGCCATAGCGAGAAGGAAGTCTTCGACCTCGTCAACAGGAATAGGACGCAGCTCGGCTCTGTTCCCTCTCTCCGTCCGGTGACCGAACTGTCTCAAAGCGCTAGAAATGCTCTGAAAACCTTGGATAAGTTCGGGTTTAGAAGCTTGAGAACCCACCACACGAACTTGGACCTTAAAGCACGAGGGATTATTTAATTTCTCTTCTATGTCAGTGGCAAGCTCCTGGCTGTTGGGAGACTCCTCACGCTCTCTCAACTTTTTTATTTTCTTTCTGGGCCCACCCCAGAAATTTTCTTGAAGAACATACCTATCAAAACCGAACTCTCGTGAGGGACTGAAAAGTATTTGCACCATATATTCGCCTTTAGCGTCCCTCAAAGCCGCGAGGATAGCTTCTGCCAGTCTATCCCTGTCCTCGGCGGGATTACTAGTGTCTCTTATGCGGAGAGGGTAATAGTCAGGCTTCACAAGATGAAACCCGCCCGCAATCACGTTATCATCCATACTTACAAGCCTGTTTTCACACTCGACCACTTCAGCATCTTCAAAATTCGTCAGTATTGGATCGATGACTGATTGTAGTCCGGTTTGCGACCAAAACCTGATGAATTGATCCCCTCTCTTTTTCTTGTAGTATTCCCAAGAGAATTTACCGCTCTTGGAAGACAGAGAGACCAAAAATTGATGGGGATCGATCGGCCTGGTTCTGTAAGGCAAAACGTAGAAATGATCACCTTCAGTATCGCCCGGGTCGTAAGACAGTTCTGAAGCTTTGATGCTTTTGGTCATTTCCTTCAACTTATTGCTCTCATGCATTTTATCATCCTCTTTCCATTCTACCTTCTACGATTCTAGCTTCTTCCTCGTCCACACCTTCCTCTTCATCCCCCTCAATTTCTTCACCTTTTTCAAGTTTCTTTCTTACTTCTTGTGGGTCAGTAGTTATGACCTCATGTTCAGCGGAGGTGGCATCGATGTGTACGAATTTCCTTTGCTCGCCTATCTTTATGAAGGCTCTGCCGACCTCCGGCGTGGTGATAGTACTTACTTCATGTTGGTTCAAACTATAAAAATCTTTCATGTCCTCATTTATGTGATCGTGGTACATGAGTATGTGCATCATCATATTTCTCATTATGGGTTCACCGTGTTCTGAGCCCATAAAGTCAAGTGCTGATTGCGTAATCAAAACCGTTGAGGCGTGATACCGTCTGATGATCCGTATATATTTTTCGAGAAACTCTGCGGTCATCTTGAGTTGCATCAGGACTTCGGCCTCATCGGCAATGATCATCTTTGGCGTTCTTGTTTTGACCGTCTCTTTCCAGATATATTTCAATACGAGTGTCATGAAAAAAGGCTTATGGCTGTCCGGGACTTTACTCACATCGAAAGAAACCACATCAGATTCGAGTTCTACGTTGGTCTTCTGGTTCAAGATACTGTAAGCACCACTGACATAAGGTCTTAGTTTTAACCGAAGTGTTTCGGCCACCTCTGAACGCTTGTTGAACACGGTATTTTCTCCAGAATTATTTACAGCCCCACGCGAGTTTCCTTGTGATATATCTTCTAACTCATCGGCAAGATGAGATATGGTGGGTTCTTCCTCCACTATAAGTTCGCCATCTTTGTCATACGATGTGTTCCTTCTGTAGATTCTACTCAAGGTGGTGTTAAATAGTGACTTCTCTTCTGACGACATGTCAAAAAGAGTTCCAAAGAGATCTACTGCGTGATCGACAGCTTCGTCTAGATCTTTTGACAATGTAGGGTCAAGTGGATTGATGACAGTTTCTGTACCGTGCGCGGAAAGTTCGATGATCTCCCCTTTCAACAGCTTTACGAGGTCAGCGTACTCGCCGCCCCCTTCAGGATTCTCGACGGGGTCTACGATCATAACTGGAAGATTTGGCCTTTGGAGTTTTTCTCTGAGAACCATGAGTTTGGTCAGGAATGACTTTCCGTAGCCTTTTTTTCCAAAGATCATCCTGCCATAAGATGTTTTGTTCCAAACATTAACTGCATAGGGATGACCACTGTGGAGTTCACGGCCAAGGTAAATTCCCCCTTCTTCAAGAGAAAAATTCTCGAGAAATGGGAAAAAACCAACGAGATTTTCAGTGTGCATGGGGATACTGTGACCAGTATAATTGGATCCGAGCGGGAGGAGGGCTTTGAAAGCATTTTTCATTTTATAGGTCATATCTGCCCATTTAAAGTTCCCAAATGACTCTCTGGTCGTGGCTTTTTTTTCGCTAGCCTCCTGTTTCGTCTCGGCTCTGTTATCAAGAACGAGACCGAAGTTAAACAAACGCAGCTCTTCGCTCACAATCAAATCTTTGAGCTCACGCAGCATCTGTAGCTTGACGCGCAACTTATCAGTACGTGTCTCCTTCGTATTACTACCACCTTCAGCCCTGATTTCACCTATCTCTCTCATGATTTTATTTTGCGCCTCTTCCGTGTTAAATGGAGTGATAAACATAGAAAAGTCTGGCTTGATATCGGTGCCAGCACTGACAAACTTCTCAAATTGTTTATAAGACATTCTTTTTGGAGTGTCCTTGAGGACGCTTATATCGTGAAATTCGTCATCAACACGGATACTGTCGGGTTCATCGTGAATTCTTTCCGGTGCCCAAAGTTTTGCAAATTCATTATCTGCCATTATAATCACCTTTTTTGTTTTTTTCCGATTTATCAGATTTAGATGAGATGGAACCACCTTTCCAGAACTCCCTCCACCAAGAGTATTTTTTAACAATACTGAAGAGGCCTAATGAGAGCCAAATAGCAGTATAGCCAAACGAGTACTCAAGATAAGGAGTTCCGATTAAGAATAAGGAAGGGAGCCAAGCAGTAAGGAAAACGATGAGAGCTGAGTAGTAACAAGTACGGCTCTTTTCTCTCTCATTCATCTCAGATTGAGAGATGATAACGTCAATATACATCATACTGGAAAGAGCAGAAAGGACCAATCCACCGTATAGCATCGAAGAGTAAAAAAGTAGCCCGGCGATTACCATGAGCGGTATTATCGCAAGTGTTATGATAGTATAGAAATCTTTGTTGCTCTGAAATCTATCGGGAAGATCGAGATCAAATTCATTATGCTCCCTCATGACATCCTCTCCTCTATGACTTTTTCTTCATTAACGAAAGCCCGTAATGTTCTTATCAACACATCGCCACTCAAACGGGCATGTGGGATGTTCATAGCCTGGAGATGGTGAGATACGACACCTACCCGTTTATCCAAGTTGTGTTCGATTCGTTGACGTATCTGTTGGGAGCTACCTTCATCCCTGCAGATATAAGGTATGGCAATATAGTAATAGTATGCTAATTGTTCATCATAGATATAATCTAGATGGTTAACAAGGTTCTTTCCAATGTGTTCTAACGGTTTATCATATGTTACGTCAGGGTTATTAAGGGCAGGAGCAGGATGTACTCGATGAATCGGCAATCTTCCTTTCTTCGCTATGATTTGAATAGGAAAGTTGAACGAGGAAGCATTCAAAAAGTTAAAGAAACCCCCCACGACTTGCCGTTCTTGGTTATCTGTTAACTCATTATATGATACGCCTTCAACAGAAATAAGAGCAACATACTTGTTTCTTCCCACTTTATAGTAGTTGGGCATGATATCATTAATATTCATCAAAACATTACAAGTCTTATCTTCACCCTCTAAAAACCTTTCATTGAAAAGCGTATAATTGATCTTGCGAAGAAAATACAGCCAGAACGGCATCCCTTTCTTTCTGTAAAAACCGAATATTGCACCGAGTATGAGGAAGGGCACCGCGATGATCAAATTTTCGAGAGCGAGTCCGAGCATCACCCCAGCTAATGCAAAGGTTCCGATTATTCCCAATTTTCTTCCCTCTATGCCAAAGAAGGTAGTGCTCGTATCCATCTTTGGAGGGGTCCCTACAGTACCTGACAAGTCCACCATTCTTTCACCTTTTACGATTTGGACGTGTGTAATAAACGGGCATGGCCTCTAATCTTGCCCGATAAGTAATTCGTATGGAGTCATACATTTAATGTTTGCCTTCCCTATTTAACCTTTTACCTGTGATATCCAGTTAAGAGTTCCAACAATTCGTTTGAGATGGAAAAGTTAACATTGTTGTCATATCTGTTTAGGATTCGTCGTCCTCGTCAGCAGCTTTAACTTTACTCAATGCTAATCCTTGCCATCCTTTACTGTCTTTTTCATAAGAAGAGAGGTTATGTATGATGATAGCTTCTTGAATACTCCCCGCGTAGAAATCGCTCAAGAAAGAATCATCCCACTCGTCCCTCATTTCCTTATTAAGTCTGTCCTGATGGTATGAATACACATCCACATCACTGAAACGGGACTTCTGCCACGATTTTCTCATCTGTCTTCTTTCTTGCTTTTCAGCAAGACGACGCGAGGCCATCGCTCTTGCATCTATATCAGATAGATCGGACCGCCTCCACTCTTCCCCGATTTGGTAATTTTCATCACCTTCCGGAACAGTAAATAAGTCTGGATTATTGGCTAGAATCGCGCGCATTTCTATATACCTCTGATCCGGGTTCATTTTTTCTACCTTTTCATAGGCCTCTCCTTTGCTGAAGCCGAGTCCTCGTAAATATCCTTGAAGATCGGCTTTTTGTGCTGCGATCGCCCGTGAATCATACACCTCTAATTTCTCCTCTTTTTCATCTTCCCCGTCTTTTTCTTTCCATATCAGTCTGTACCTATCCTCGCCCCCTTCCATGACCTTCCACTGCTTACCATCACCTCTAGAAATCTCTGCGCCGTCGCCAATATCGTATCCTTTTTCGTCAAAGGCATCTTTCAAGGCAGAAGGGACACTCCCCCTATCTTCAAGAGCAACTTCATCTTCTGAGACGTCTAAATCGAATCGGTGCGGTGAAGGATACTTGAAAGGATCAGTATCGTAAGTGCGTGGATCATCTTTCGTGTGCTCCTTCATGTATTGGAATTGGGGATGTTTCTCAACACTACTTGCTTTCGCACCTTGGCCCAAAAGATTGAGAGCTACACTGCCGAGAATGTGGTCCATTGGCCTATTGGCATTTTTCGGATGTGCGAGAGGGTCAGAATAATCACTACTGACGCTAAACGGATGCTCACTTGGAAGCTTGAAAGCACCCATTCCAAAGAGCCCAACTTTATCATGTTTAATTATGTGCACCCTTTCATCCGATCCCTGCATGATCTCGTATTCTTTTCCATGGTCTTTGATGTACCATTTACCCCTGTCTTCCTCAACATTAGCATCCCGGGTAACAAATTCCCCATTCTCCTCAAAAACCCCTCTCAACTCTTCATTCGCCTTCCCTTCTTTAAGATAAGGGGCAATATTATCTGCCTTACTACCAAAAGCATAATCCCCTTTTTCCTCGAGGCTGAGTTGGTATTTAGGAGTCAATCCAGCGGCTGTGGCGAATCCTTTAAGGTTGTCGAAGAAACCAGAAGATTGTTGAGTTGTACTACCACCCTCGTCATCACTACCCCCGTCATCATCAGAATCATCCTTTCCTTCGCCACTAGCTGCTTTGCCCCCTTCAGATGCTGTGTTACCAGATTTTCCAAGGGAACTGAGTAATTTACCAGAAGCCATGCCCTCCTTTAGTTTTCCCTTCATGCCGGGACCCAGTTTACCCATCCTTTTCAAGGCCGAGATGTTACTCGCTTCTATTGCCATCTGTGTAGCTTTTCCACCTGAGATGAGTCCACCAGCACGCATGGCCAGTACGCTACTACCGGAGACGAGAAATGGCATTCCAAGCATGAGCGTGAGGAACCCGATGGCAAGGAAGCCCCATGTGCCTCTTATAAGGAGTAAAGGGATAGACATCCAGAAAGGGAAGAATACGGATTGTATCCAAAGCTTGATGAACTTCTTGCCTATCACATCCAAATAAGGGAGACCAGTCAAGACAGAGACGACAGGCATTATAACGATGCCACAAAAAACTATACCAAGCCTTACCCCAAGACTGACACCCACGAATATCACTAAGGAAGCGAGCATAAACATGAAGATGAAGTAGATAAACTGCGCTCCAATACCTACCAGCACGCCTTCACCAACATCACCTCCCGTGCCGGCTTCGAAGAGCGTGCGGCCGATTTGAGCAAAACCAAGAGTTTGCGGGATATGAGGGAAAGTCACACTGAGTAATGCCCGGCCGAGTCCGAGAATCACATCCATCCAAAACATGGAAGTATAAGCAAAAATCGAAGCCACCATAAACTTTGGCATTCGATCCCTTATCTTTTTTCTCAAGTCAAATATGTGACCAAAGAGGAAAAGGATGCTGACAATCACAATAACGACGATTATGATTGGGGTAGCAATTTCTATCCAAAAATGCTCATGCATTTCTACAGCCCTGCTCAACAGAAGATCATGTCCTCCGCCATCACCTGCAGCTATGTTGGGACAGGCCGTACTTGGCCTGAGAAGTGGGTAAACACCAGTTCTCCAGACGACTGACCCTATTACAGCCTGGAGCTCCGGTATGAGACCAAAAAAGAAGCGAAATATCATATTAACAAAAAGATTAGTGAATTGGACTACGATATCTTCCCAAAAACCCATGTCAGAAACACCCCCACTGAATTGATTTGACAATATTCAGATGGTTGATCCGCCGCCGATAGAGAGGGTAGGAAATCATTTAAATCACCCAAACAATGCAGCGAGTTTCCCAGCACCAGCAGCCTTACCACCGGCAGCAGCTTTACCGCCACCACCGAGACCACCAAGCATCCCCCCGCCACCACCACCTTTTGCTCCTTTACCACCCTTGGCACCTTTCGCACCTTTACCTTTAAGTCCTTTCATTCCTTTCATCAACTGAGAACCACTTGGCCCCATCTTACCAGCTTTTCCACTCATGAGACCACCAGCAAGCACCCCTCCTTTAACACCTCTTTTTGCCATACCACCACCAGAGATCATACCCCCTGCTCGCATCGCGAGCACTTCACCTGTAGATACCAAGAAAGGCATACCTAAAATCAACACGAAGAGACCGAAAGAAAGGAATCCCCAAGAATACGGGAGGAGGGCAGCAGGGATAGCCATCCAGAATGCAAAGAAAACAGCCTGAATCCATATTTTTATGAATTTTTTTCCCGCTTTATCGACAAACGGGATGCCCATGAGTATAGAAGTGATGGGCATCACAGCTATGCCAGACATTATTATAGCTAGACGCACGCCCAGACTTACCCCAATAGCGATAATCATAACAACAAGGAATATAGAGAAGAGGAAGTAAATGAACTGAGCACCCACTCCTTCTAGTATCCCCTCAGCAGTCCCACCACCCGTACCAGCGTCCATCACTGTGCGGATGAGGTTGCTAAGACCTATTGTTTGTGGGATATAGGAAAAGATAACTCTCATAAGGCCCCGTCCTAGAGCGAGAATAGCGTCCATCCATATTTGAGTCGTATAAGCCATTACGGCGGCGAGCATGAATTTTGGCATGGCATCCTTCAATTTCTCTCTCAGATCAAACATATGACCAAAAAGAAAAGCAACGCCTATGATAAGCACACCTAAAAGAATGATTGGAGTGACAACTTCCACTACAAACAACTCGTTGAAGTAGAGCGCCTGGTCCAAAACAGTTTCATACCCCCCCGCTTCACCTGCAAGGAGGTTGGGAGCGGCGGTCGTCGGTTCGAACATAGGATATATTCCTGTTCTCCAAACAACAGTACCGACGATAGCATTGATTTCAGGCCAAAAACCAAAGAAAAGCCTGAAAAAAAGATTCACGGTAATATTGGAAATCCGAACTACGAGATCGGAAAGCATCTATTATCCACCTCCTCCTTTCCCACTTTTACCCTTTGAACGGTTTTTTGATTCGGTGACCCTGCCCATCTTTCCGGTTTCGCCACCACTTTCAATGAAGCGCTGGGCAAATTCACTGATCTTCCATTCATCCTGCGTGTAAATAGATCTAAATCCTTTGTAAAAAACAAGAATAACAGAAACAAAAACAAGTATGCTACTGGCTCTCAACATAGGGTAAAGGAGATCAGTATCCCCCACGTTAACTCCTGCACGAGAGACACCCCCCATGACAAGATGTTCGTGACGATCAAACGAGACCTCATAGACTTTACCAGCTTCCATGGTAACCTCTACACTTCCTTTACCTTCAGCATCAATATTAATATCTTTGGTTTCGAGAGGTTCAGGTGTGTCGGTAAGACTGCGGTAGTCATCAGAATCATATATGTGAAGTTGCACCTCGAGGTCGGAAAAATCAACATCATCGGAAGGAACCCCCCCAAACTCTTCATCGGCCCTTTCACCCTGCAACTGGATTTCAACAGTTAACTGGCCAGTTTCACCTTCATCGTAAATGCTACTGCAAGGGATTACTCTTATGTCAGCTTCTGAAACAGGGATGTGTACATACTCATAACCCTCATTGAACTTTCCCTGCACTTCATCATATGTCATGCCTCTGTCAGAATAATGCCTTTCAAGTTCATATTTCTGACCAAAAAGGTTGTAAAAATTATAAACATTCCAATGAGGCTCAGGAGATCTTGAATGGATGAAACCATCATCTTCTATCATGGTTCCACGTCTTAGCGTAGGATCGTCTTCTGGAGAATATACCTCCCGGCCCTCAAGGATGGGCGAAGTGTCTCCAATAAGAACATACGCGTAGAAAGAATATGGCCGATAGATGTCCATCACGCCAAAACGGTAGTGGGAAACTATGTCCACGCCACCACGGGCTCTGAGAGAGCCATAAGGTGTTTGGCGACCTTGTGAATCCTTTGGTTCAGAAAGTGGTTCAGTGACATCTTCTATAATAACCTGATCACCATCGTCATCGACATTTTCACTATTATCATATCCTTCCAAACCCCAACCAGGCTCTTGAATTTCATCGGAAACATCTAATTCGATATCTGTATTCATCGATGAGTCGGTGCAAACGGTGTTGATAGTGTTAGGGGCCCGGTCAAAAACATAAAATTCATGCCCGAAAGAGTTGCCTGAATCATGGATAGTAAACGAGTGTTCTCCTTCACTCAATCCATCTAACACAAAAGAAGCATCATTGTTTCGAACATCGTCGGCATCTGCTGTGAAAACTTCGGTGCCCTCATGGTCTACAGTTAGTGTGTCCGAACGAAAGTCGCCGCCTCCAATAAGGCGGATTTCAGCATCACTCGGGATGTAAAGATGCTCATATCCAACAACCAAAGGCTGGGGTAAAAGTCTAGCCCACGATTCATACCAGGCGATATCGTCGTCGTCGGCATTCCACCCTTCCTGTTCAGCAGCTTCACCGTGGCCTGAGGGTGGAAAAACGCTCGTAGAAACCTCCGAATTCCATTCTTTAAATTCATCAATCCTTCGAGGCCGGCTATAGGTGGAAGGTTTTTCGGCACTAAAGTAAAGACTTTCATCAGGGTTGATAACTGACTCACCAGCATAAGCAAGTGACGGACGTTGTGCGAAACTCACATCTCGCTCCAACCGTTTAGGATATTTAACATCAGTCACGATCTCGTCGTAGTAAAATGTGTCCACAGCATGCGCCATCTCTTTATCCGACAGTCCAACCCACCAACCGTACCAGAAATCATCATATCGCGCATCCCTCATCTCAGAATGAACCTCAACCAAAACGCTATCAATATCATCATCAAAAAGAGATAAAGCTATGAAAAACTCATATACTCTGCCATCGTCTTCTAAACAATTTTCTTCCGACACTTTACTTATCCGCTCAGTTTCCCCATTTTCAAAGGTGACAACAACTTCGATATGGATATCGATATGAATGTCATCAGCATCTATGATGCTCTCGGGCTCCTCATATTCAACTTCATCAATAACTTCGTCAATATCAACCTCTTCACCAGCCATTGTAACGGTGTCTTCATCGGTCAGGGATTCTGCGCCAACGCGTGCGGTTAGTTCGACTTCGATCTCAAAACCACCAGCATAAAAACTAGCGCTTTCAGTATCTACAGCGTCACCATCATCATCAAGGAGATCAACGGTGAGAGTAAATTCTCGCTCCTCAAGGTTTTCGCCGTAATCGTCCACATCGAATGCATCGAAACCCAAACTAAAAGACACACCCCCCTCTTCAGCGTTAACCTCTCCATCATCACTATCATCTGTGTCGGTATGAACGAGTTCATACTCTAATGTGTGATCATCTACATCGCCTTGAATACTAACACTCACATCGACAGGATCTTGAAGTACAACTTCTTGATCATCACCGATAATGAGATCAGTGATAGCAACATCGTCACCCTGAAGTTCGTTTTCATGGTGTTCGTCTGCCCTGCCCGTGTTGATGGGGGTCATCCCTTGGAAGATGAGTAAAAGAGCGAATAGAACAACGATGACGAGCTTAAATGTTAGACCCCGCCGACCCATGAGATCACCTCAGCGATGGTTCTGGCAGAAAAGATTATGATTAAACCAATAGCGATCCTAACAGCATCCTCTTTTGTCTTCTTTTTATCATCTTTATCCTTCCAAGGAGTCATGTACTTATATGAGAAAAATATAATTGAGATAGTACCTAGCGCACCGGCTAAATACGTGATCATATCAGCCACGCGAAGAGCTACGATCCAAAAAGGTCCCTCTCCTGGAGAAAAGTGAGCCCTTGTAAACAAAGCACAAAAAAAGTCGTGCGGGACGTCCGGATCACTGCTGTCAAGAGTCACTCCTTGGCCCAAAACATGTAGAGCTGTGGGTATATAGTAAACTTCATCGTCCTCGAGATCATCATAGTCGCTTTCACTAGGAACGTCGAGGTCAAACTCAGTTGGATCAACAGTAGCGTCTACAATATTTACTCTTAAAAAACCTTCTTCTTGATCGAAGATATATTGTATTTCTCCACTTTCGAACTCATCTTCCTCGCCCAAATTGACAAATATATATGTGTCATCGGCATCGTCAGGTGCTTCGGCAACCTCTATCGCATCGTAATCATCATCGTAATCTGGTGAAAGGTCGTCCAACGTTTCCGCTTTTTCCTTCCCATAGATGCGGAACTCAAAACCTTCAACATCTTCTAAATCATCCTCATCATCAACATCAATACGAATGGATGTAGCGGTTATTTGAATAGTTTCGTCCTCAAAGCCGCTTTCAGCACTCATAACACTGCCAGCATTGTAAGAGGTATAGGAAACAGCCCGAGATGTTGGGAAACGGGCAAAAACGAGAAGGATTGTAATGAGGAGAAGGAGTGATATAGTTAAAACTCTCTTACGACTCGTCGTGCGAAGATTAGCACATGCCATCTTTAATTTCCTTCCTTCCATTGACATCAAGCATCTCCTCTTTCAGCCAAATCCGATAGGCTCACCGGTAACGATCCAAAACCAAAGATTGATCAAGAAAGGCACCAAAATCAGGATGAGAGCAGCGACGAAGGTCATAACGAATTGACGCCGTGAGCGTTGCCTTTCTTTGAATCGTTCTTCTTCCGTTGCTGTCATGCCTTGCTCGAAGATCTTGTCTTTCTGATATTTGAATGCAGAGATGATGAGCGCAATTGATGCTAAAGGGGCAGCCACATAGGTTAGAAGAGTGGCAAAGGCAATTAAAGGACCACTAAAGGGACCAGACCCTAATGCTGATAGGATTTGCATGACCCATCTATTTGGTTAATAGTGTAGCATGCCTATATTAACTTTTGTGTAAATTTTGGGGAGCAACACGTTCCGTTCTTCAAGGCGGGAGAATGTCACCATTGTATTTGGTCAAAGAAATGTAGAAAACAGGAAGAAAAGAAAAAGAAAGAGTTTTTGTTATTCTGTTCCAACGTTGATGGTAGAGCTGTCTTCGCCGTCCTCGCTGCTGAGCGTGACGTCGTAAGTGCCGTCTTCCTCCGCCGTCCAGACGAACGTGCCTTCGTACGTCTCGCCGTCGCCGAGCGCAACCTTCG
>Ga0207421_10001855_pt1 | contig 26844 bp, 22 predicted proteins | sample SodLakKL_010_SED_4_FD_187542 | JGI IMG/M metagenome (GOLD analysis project Ga0207421, IMG submission 187542) | Alkaline sediment microbial communities from Lake Tanatar, Kulunda Steppe, Russia - 8KL_010_SED (SPAdes) (version 2) | ecosystem: Environmental > Aquatic > Non-marine Saline and... | reverse complement strand
AAAAAATCCATATGCCCCTGATGAATGACGAAGAATATATGGCCCAGGCCAATGAATATTGGGATGAGCAGATAGAAAAAACTGATTAAAACCTTTAAAAGAAAAGTGCATGTTCTAAGCCCGATCAATATTTTTATGACCGGGCTTTATCTTTACGATATAGATGGATATCCTGGGCTTTAATGTTTCGTTTTCTTGTTCTGCTATCTACCCAGCATTGCTTCGGGTAAAAAGAGGGCAATTTGCGGAAAGATGGTAATCAGGATAACGATTAAAAAGATGGGGATTACAAAGGGCAATGCCCCCATAAAAATTTCTTCCAGAGGAACGTCTTTTGTAGTGCCCGCGATTGTGTATAAGTTAAGGCCCATTGGTGGTGTAATCAACCCCACCTGCATCATCAAGACACACACTACCCCGAAAAAGATTGGATCAAAGTCCAGGCCTATAATTAGCGGATAGATAACCGGCAGGGTCAGGACCATCATTGAAACAGCATCGATGAAACAGCCGAGGAAAAAATAAATAATCAAGATCATGGCCAGGATTACATAGGGAGAAACCTCGAGTGCTACTACCCATTCGGCCAGCTCAGCTGGAATTGTAGAAAGAGCTAGGAAGTAACTGAATACTGTGGCCCCGGCCACCATGAACAGGACCATTACAGATACCCTGATTGTTTCCTGCATACCTTGAAATAAGACCCTGAAATCCAGTTTTCTCTTTGCCAGGGCCACCAAAAACAGCAAGGCAGCTCCGGTTGCACCCGCTTCGGTGGGGCTGAACCAGCCCCTGTAGATGCCTCCCATTACGATCATGAAAACGGCCAAAATTTCCCAGATTCCTTTTAAAGCTGTGACTTTATCTTTAAAACTGACCGGATCAGGCTTGCTGGGCGCTAAGGCGGGGTTTATTTTGACCTGGATGACAATAATCAAAACGAAGGTTGCCACCAGGGCCAGGCCCGGGACAATGCCTGCCATCAGGAGGCGGCCGATCGATTGTTCCACCAGCATTCCGTAAACCACAAAACCTATACTGGGCGGGATTAAAAAGCCAAGAGTCCCCCCGGCCGCAATAGTCCCTGTAGCCAGCCTGGAAGAATAGTTGAATTTTTTCATTTGGGGGTAGGCAATTGAACCCATGGCGGCTGCAGTGGCCACAGAAGAGCCCGAAACAGCAGAAAAGCCTGCACAAGCGGCAATTGTTGCTGCACCGAGGCCGCCCGGAAATCTGCGCAGCCATTTGTCAAAAGAATTGTACAAGTTCTCAATCAGGCCGCTGCTGGTGGCAAAAGCTCCCATCAACAGGAAAAGGGGGATAACCATGTATGAATAGTTGCTGGCAACATCGTAGATGGTCCTTGATGCCACCGGTAGGGCCGCGCCCAGGGAAGTAAGGTGCCAGATGCCCACAAATCCTACCAGCATCAAAGCCATCGCGATAGGCATTCCTAAAAAGAGCAGAAGGAAAGCTGTTACTGTGCCGATTATTCCGACAAAAATGGGATCCAGGTTTAGTGCCTCCTCACTCTAATCGTGGGGCCGGTTTCTTGTGATGATTCCTGTCGGGTGAACCACAAAACAATTTTTGAACGGCTGTTATTAAATCTACTAAAAGTTCCAAAAAGAGCAGCGCGCCGCCAACAGATACCAGGATCCTGAACGGATATTGTGAAATGCGCAGGACATCAGAGACGATGGCAGCAGCTCTTCCATGAGCAATAACCCAGCCCTGCCAGACAAAGATTGCTACAATAAACATACCCAGCAGGTTGATCAATATCTCAATTACCAGCTGAACTTTTTGAGGAAAGCGCGATACCAGCAGTGTGACCCTGGGATGCCCTTTTACCTGTTGAGTATAAGCTAATCCCAGGAGAATAACTACAGCCAACATATAACGAGACAACTCAACAGCACCTGAAATTGACCATGAAAAAAATGACCGGCCGATTACATCTGCAGTAGTTAAAAACATCATTGGGAGAAGTATGAACATGCTTACAGCACATATATAGTAAGTCAGCTTCTGTATTGTTTTCTTTACTCTCTCTAGCTGCTGCATTTATGAATTAACCTCTCGCGGCGTCCGGTAGAATTTATTCCCAGTCTTCTGGGTAAGCTGGAAAATCTACGCCATGGTTGTCAAGTTCTTCTTTGTAGAGCATTAAAGCTTCTTTACCTGGCAATCCTTTGGCTTCCATCTGTTCAACCCATTTCATAACAACCTCTTCTGCAAACAGATCATTCCAGCGGTCAGCTTCTTCTTTGGGAAGCTCATAGAATTCAACTCCCTCATTGGAGAGATTTTCCATAATTTCCTCGATGGCGGCAACATTTAATCCCCCGGTAAGCTTAAAGGGGTTTTCTGTTACTTCTTCGATAATAGCTCTAAGGTCTTTCGGGGTATTTTCGTAAGTGTCCAGGTTCATGGCCACTCCTTCGGTTACGCAGCCAAAAGATGCGACTATGGCATGGTTTGCTACTTCATAAAGGCTGAAAGCATAATAAAGCTGGGGACAAGTTACGATGCCGTCAATATCCCCGAGTTCCATGGCCATGTAAACATCGCCCAGAGGCATGAAGACAGGTTCTGCCTCCAGCGCTTCAATCATGTAGGTTTGCAGTCCACCCGGGGATCTCATCCGCAGTCCTTCAACATCTTCCAGGGTTTGCACCGGTTCAGTAGTCCAAAAGTACGATTGAATACAGCCGTTTAAATTAAGCATTTTAACTTCTTCAAATTCCTGGTGCAATATTTTTTCATACATGGCATTACCTATTTCCACCGCCACATCTTTACCATCCACAAATACCGGCATAGAGAGGACATCACTCAGGGGGAACCGGCCCGGAGTCCAGGTAGCGGTAAAATAGCCCATATCTGAGAGGCCGTCCGCTACGATATCGAAGTGGTCTTCCCCTGCCCCAAGCGCTCCGCCGTAGTAAGTAGTGGTTGTAATCCGGCCGCCGCTTCTTTTTTCAAGCTCTTCGAGCATAGGATCCCAGACGGTTGTACATTCGTCGCTGGTGGGAACATGCCAGGTGCTGAATTTGATTTCCATTGTTTCCGGCTCACCTGTTTCTGACTCTTCATCGACAGGTGCTCCGTCCGGGTCACAGCCGATCAGGTAAAGTATTAATACCAATGTCAATCCGATCAATCCAATGATTTTGCATGTGTCTTTTTTTATGATGCTGTTCACTCCTCGTTTTTAATATCCCCTTGGCGTCATATACTTACTTATAATATACATCAGTATAAAGAAAATCAGAACAGTTTTTTGGAACTTTTATCCTTCTGCCTTAGGACTTAAGTACATGGAGGATAGCACAGGATCCCGGTTAAAAAAGCTATAAATAATTATTACCAATACAAAAGAGCTCTTTTTTGCGATTGTGCCCGCTTTCTGGCCGGCAAAAATAATCAGCACGGTTGCCCGGGGAGAGGAAATTATGTACTTAAATTATAACCTTTACTTCTGGATTGGGCTGGGCTATGTCGTGATTGTAAATATTATCAGCTATGTGCGGTTTTTGAAAAAAATGGCGGGGGAAGAATGAACGTTATAAATCATATTCGCCGTTTTTGATTGTTTCAACAAAAACTTTAACCAGCTCGGGATCAAATTGTTTTCCCGCGCAGGCCTTTAATTCCTTAACTGCTTCTTTTTTACTCAATGCCTTGCGATAAGGGCGGTCACTGGTCATTACATCGAAAGCGTCAGCGATGGCTAAAATCCGTCCTTCCAGGGGTATTTCTTCTTTTTTAAGCCCTAATGGATAGCCACTGCCATCCCAGCGTTCGTGATGTTTATAGATCAAGTTTGCCACTTTGGCGTATTCGGGAGATGATGTGGCAATAGAACTGCCCTTTTCGGGATGCTGACGCATATAGTCCCATTCTATGCTGTTAAGCGGGCTATTCTTAAACAAAATACTATCGGGAACGGTTACTTTGCCCAGGTCGTGGATGCGGGCTAACAGGTTTAAATTGGTCATCTGATTGTTGGACAAGCCCAGTTTTCCCCCCATGGTCTTACTCCATGCGGAAAGTCTTTCCGCATGCCCGGTGGCAAGATAATCCCTGTGATCCAGGGCGGTTACCAGTGTTTCTATGAGTTCCCTGTTTGTGCTGCTGCGATGAGTGAGTTTATCGCGCAGCATCAGGTCATTGGCCATCTTATATATTTCTTCAAGGTGGGTATCCTTGCCTGTGGCTGCTGCCAGCCCGATGGAAATGCTGAGCGGGAGTTCAGGATGTTCCTGGTTATATAATTTCACACCGGATCGAATTCGTGCGGCAATTTCTATGCCTGTTTTTTCGTCTGTCCGGGGTAGGAGCACGGCAAATTCATCGCCGCCCACCCGGGCCAGGATATCGGAACTCCGCAGGGAGCTGTCCATTACCTCTGCGCAGGCCTTTAGCAGTTTGTCACCCCTGGCATGGCCCATTGTATCGTTGATTAGTTTAAGTTTATCCAGGTCTGCGGAAATAATGGTGATGGGGTGTTCCCTGCTGGCTGACAGGCGGTTCATCTCTTCAACGAAAAAAGCCCGGTTGTAGAGGCCGGTCAAGTAATCATGCAAGCTCAGGTATTCTAGTTTTTCTTCGTAACGTTTACGCTCGGTTATATCTCTGGCAATGCCTTTAAAGCCAGTTATGCCTTTCTCGTTGTCCCGGCGCAGGGAAACGGAAGCTTCGATGTAGAGTTCATGGCCTTGCTTTGTGATAACTGGCCAGTCAACCGCTTTTTCCGACTTTTTGCTCCGGTAGACCCGTTTAAAGGTCTTAAATACTTCATCGGGGCTTTTGAAAATCATTCTATAACTTTTATGCATTAGTTCATCTGTTTCGTAACTGAGCATCTTGCATAAAGAGTCATTAAAAAATACAAACTGCCCGGCCATGTCAATTTCATAGTACCCTTCTTCGATGGTGGAAAGGATTTGCCGGTACTTTTCTTCGGATTTTTTCAAATTTTCTAAAAGGCCGTGGGATTGCTCTTCCTTCTCCCGCAGCTCTAATTCTGCTTGTTTATGCCTGGTAATATCCCGGTAATGCCACATGTGCCCGATGAACTGCTGGTCCTCACCATAAACGGGGATATAATCTCTTTCTAATACGCGTCCGTCTTCGAAGTAGAGTTCTTCGCCGGTATCGGCCTGGCGGTCAGTGATTATTTCTTTGATCCGGCTGAGGAAAAAATCCGGATCACTTAACTGGTGTTTAATTCCTTCAGCGACCATGGTGAAGCTGCTTCCAGCCAGGACTTCAGGGTGGGCAGGTAGATAAAACATATCGCAAAAAGCCTGGTTGGCTAAAATTATATTATGGTCCTCATCTTCAACTACTATCCCACCCTGCAGGTTTCCAACCAGGGAGTGAAACCTTTTTTCGTTCTTATACAACTCTTCGTTTTTACGGTGAGCTGTAATATCGTGATATATGACGGATAAATAACCGGGTTGATCGCTGAAAGCGGTTACTTTATGCCAGCCCTCCAGTTTTTTGTTGAACTGGTTGAACGTTAAAGCTTCACCGGTTGTTTCTACCAGCCTGTAGATGCTCATCCAGTCCAATGTGCCGTTTTCAGGTTCGGGCAGCTTTTCGGCAGCTTTCCTGCCGATTAGATCGTGTTTTTTCTGGCAGGTAAGTTCTTCATAAGCAGGGTTGACATTTACGATTACGCAATCTTCAGGTTCTCCTTCGTCGTTAATGATAACGTGCAAACAGGCATAAGCATCGGGCAGGTTTTCAATCAAGAAACGGGACTGCTTATTTGCTGGTTCCATACTTTCACCTGCCTTTAAGAAGGCTTTTATTTTTCAATTTCCGACTCACTTGGGAAATTATTCACTTTTTGAGCTTGATGTTAATCGTTTTTACTGGTTCCGGTTTAAGTGAATTACTGTTTCTGGTTAGCAGTATAACCGGCTTCCGGTTACGAATAAAGTGTATGCCAATTATAACAAATATTCTTGCTTTAAGCTAAATAATTTTGATCAGCCTTGTTTTTAGTATTTTTCTACAACCCTGCTGGTGACCAGGCCTGATGCTAAATTTTTCCCCAGGAACTTTTTTCTTAAATCGGATCAAATATTTCAATAAAACAAAATAATAAAGCGCCGCCCGGGTTTTAGTTCCAGCGGCGCCATGAAATTTATAGAGAATCAAACTGGTAGAATGCTATTAAAAAGTGTATTTTGCCGTAACGGCAGCTCTTACTTGCACATCCTCCGGTTCTATCGGAGTAGGGGCGGGACCTGCGTCCATTGCTTCTTCGGCTATCTCTTCGGCAACACGGAAAGGTGTGTAGTCGGTTCTTTGTTCTTCAATACTGTAGAGATCAGTTATAGATTTGCCTGCGCTTTCAGCGATCGCTTCCGCTTTTCGATTTGCTTGCTCAGTGGCTTTTTGGAGAGCTTCCATCTTCAAATCCTGGGGATCTTCCAGGTCAAAGTTAATATAATTGACTTTATTAGCCCCGGCTCTAACGGCGGTGTCGATGATTTCTCCCACCTGATCAAGTTCGGATGTGGTGATAGTAATTTCATTACTGGCCTGGTAATACACCCGTTCTTCTAAATCTCGTTCTTCGTCTCGCTCCTCGTATTGATCAGGCTGCGGCCGATCAGGCTCTCGCACCTCACGCGGCCTTTCCCGGTAGCTGCGCAAGCGGTAAGATCCGGTCCTGACTTCGTCTTCAGCCAGGCCGAAATCAAGCAGCGCTTCGCGCACTTCACTGGCCAGCTCCGCATTTTCTGCTACAGCCTGATCGGCTGAGCGGCTGCGAGTTTCAACTTCAACATTTATTCTGGCCAGATCGGGCTCAGCGGATACTTCCGCTTCTCCATAAGTCTGGATAACTCGTTCCCCCTCGTTTCCTCCTTCCTGTGGCTCTTCTCCTGCACATCCGGAGAGGAAAAGTGCTGCAACCAGGATAACAGTGGTAGCCATTACAAGTTTTGCTTTCCCCATCTTTATACCTCCAATTCTTTTACCTTATATTATAGGTCCTGCTTTAAAAAGGTCTGGTATTAAGACAAGCACAGGGGGCGTAAGGTTTCATTAAGAAATAAGGACGACACTCCAGATGGTTATCCTGCTTATTTAATCGTCCACTTCTTTAAAAACTGCTACCAGTTCCCTGTTTTCACGCACTATAAAGGGGTAATTTTTGCTGGTACTTAACTTATTTCCGTCTTCTTCCCACCGGACAAACTCATAACCTTCACTTGCTTCCGCTTTAACAGCCACATCCTGTCTCTCTACATAAACACCTTCCCCTGTTACTTCTCCTGCGTTTTTCGGCCTGACTTCCACTTCAACCTTGTATTCCCTGGTACAACCGGCAGCCGGGAATACTGTTGCCGCTCCTAAAGCAGCCAGGATTAACAGCAGGAAGACAGCTTTTGCGCGCAAATGTAAACCCTCCGGAAGTTCAAAGTTGTAAGCTGTTTTACCAGTTTTTTTACCATTACCCCGCGATGTTTATGGATGCCGGCAACCATATAAACTTGCACTTTTATCTACCAGTATGAATTTTATCGCCGGGTTTTGTCAAAATTTTGAGGATGCCGCTCCCGCTGAAAGCACGAAAGTAAAGCAACGGAATATTAGTAGCCGGGTTATTGCTGTAAGCGGGCCGGAGTGGTAATATCTCATTAGCACTGGTGGGAGGGGGTATATAAGTGAGTTACAAACGGATTCAAACTGCAGGAATAATTATTGTACTTATTTTTCTATTTATAAGGGTTTTTGCTTTGAGCGGCAGTGACGCTACGGCAATAAGCAGTATTGTCAACTACTCGTTTATTGGACTGATGGCGGCTGTATTAATCCTGATGTTTATATTCAGGTACCGGCCGTAAACAGCCTCCTCAGGCCCTGTTGATTAAGGTTTTAGTTAATGTATTTTTCCTTGATCTCGATAATGTCCCGGTAAAAATTCTCCGGTTCTTTTAAAAACGGCGTGTGAGCGGAATTTTTTAAAATAATCAGCTCTTTTTGGGGAGCATTAATGGTCTGATAATATTCTTCTACCAGTTCCGTCGGGGTGTTGTAATCTTTTTCTCCGACCAGGAAAAAGACTGGTAATTCCACTGCAGGTATTTCTTCGATATAGTTAAAATGAAGCATTTCATCATCATGCAGAGGGCCTCCACCCCTGTTCATGCCGCTAAGAAGGCGGAAATAGTCAATGACCCTGTATTCGGGCGCCCTTAAGGCGATCAGGGCTATTTTCCAAATTTCCAGGTCAAAGTTCCCTCCATATTCACCAACGAGCTGGGCCAACTGCCTGTATTCGCTGTGGCTGTAAGGCGGCTCTCCCAGCTCCTCTTGAAGGAACTCTATTCTATCGCGGTGGTCTTCTTCTATGGCCTTTTCCATTACCCAATCATAGGCAATTTGTACAGCCCGGCGATCATTGACTACCTGGCTGACTCCAATGTAAGTATGGATGTATTCCGGGTGTTCATCAGCCAGCTCGATCCCCAGGCAGGTGCCCCAGGAATGCCCCAGCAAATATACTTTTTCTTTATCAAGGCGCTCAAGCACGTACTTTATCAGCTCGACCCCGTCGCTTTTAAATTGCTCGATGCTCATCGTGTCTTCATCAAAGTTGCGGGGGTTTGATTTGCCCGCACCGCGCTGGTCCCAGTTCACCACAACAAATTCTTCTTCCAATTCCTGGTCCAGGTGATGAGCCAGCGGCATCTGGGTTGAGCCCGGACCGCCATGCAGCCAGATCAGGACAGGATTGGCTTTATCTTCACCCCGAATAGAGACCCATTGTTCCATTCCGCCCAGCTCTATTTTTTCCAGGACAAAAATACTTCCGGGGATGATGTTTCCTTCTTCGTCCTTGATCGGTGTTGTTTGCCCCGAAGTTAGGTCGATGTAGAAGATAACCAGCAAGAACAGGGCCACAATGCCGATTAATATCTTCAGGACAATTTTCAAGATATTAAATCCCCTTCACATAAGCTATAATTTATCTTCCACGGCTTTGACTTTATGCTCGATGGTGGCTTCCTTGTCCCTCCGGTCATCAATTCTGATCATGGTGCTGACCCGTTTGGCGTCACTGTTGAAGGGGACTTCATGTAAGCGGCGAACCAGTTTTAGAATTTGATCCAGGTCTCCTTCGATGATTGTGCCCATGGCGGTCAGCTCGTATTTCAAACCCTCGCTGTTTTCCCGCAGTTCCTTTTCGCAGGCGGCTACGTAAGTACTCAAACTGGTAGTACCCGTTCCAAGCGGAACAATGGAGATTTCAACAACAGCCATCTAAAATACCTCCTTTAAATTTTAAAAGTTCTTGATGGATTAAAAATCACGAAAAAACAAGGACGAAAGGGCAAACATAACCCCGGAAATGAGCAGGTAAATCCCAACCAGCACAATAATAATTGAAAATACAACAATGGCAGAGTAGATCATGCCTGCCCCAAAGGCCAGGTGAATTATTCCTGATATGACAGTGGGGGTGACATTGGCCCTGTTCTTGAGCCGGTTGGCGGTAACAAACCGGTCAACAGCCAGCATAATGGCGATAATGCCGATGATGGTGCCGACCAGGGTTATAGTCACATCGGGATTGAAGAGCATGAAAATACCCAAAACCACCACCACAATCCCTAAGGCCAGCAATATTCCCCGGTTGATGATTACATTCCAGTTGATTGCTACCGTGATAATTCTGAAGATACCGATTACAGTGATTACTGCGCCGACGAAAACAGCCAGAAATTCGGCCACCCTGTCGGGTGCTGCGAGGAATATGATCCCTATAACCATTAACACGATTCCCAGCAGTAAGCTAACCGGTTTTACCCTGTCATAAACATACACTTGATCAGCTCCTCAAAGCGGGTTAATGCTTTGATTGTGAATATTGGCTTGAACTAAAACGCTTATGCATGGTTCTTTCATTGAACCCTGGATTGAAAAAACAAACAGGCTTAAGGCTTAATTTATTCGGTCTATGGCTATCATACTATAAGTTCGGTCAGTTGAAAATTAGAAAAGAAGATATATGGAGGGCGGGAAGAAAGCAACCGCCCTCCATATATTTGTATATTCCTGGTTTATTATTAATTCCTGCTTCCTGTAAAAGAGCAGCCTCCTTGTTAGCCCATTAACTCGGCAGATTCAACGGTATTGTAGAGAAGCATGGTCACCGTCATTGGCCCTACACCGCCGGGGACCGGAGTGATATAAGAGGCTTTTTCTGAAATGGCGTCATAATCTACGTCCCCAACTAAGCGGAAGCCTTTTTTCTTGGATGGGTCCTCGATCCTGTTTACGCCAACGTCGATGACAACGGCGCCTTCCTTAACCATATCGGCTGTTATGGCCTGCGGTTTACCCATAGCAGCAACCAGGATATCAGCTTGCTTGGTATACTGAGCCGGTTCCTTGGTTCCCGTGTGGACTACGGTTACGGTTGCATTGGCAGCTTCTTTTTTCTGCATCAGCATTGCCGCCAGCGGTTTGCCGACTATATTGCTTCTCCCGCAGATGACCACGTGCTTACCGGCAGGGTCGTTGCCGGAACGCATCAGCAGTTGCTGGGCGCCGTGGGCAGTGCAGGGCAGGGGGCATTTTTCTCCTCTCAATAACAGTCCCTGGTTGACGGGATGGAAACCGTCGACATCCTTTTCAGGAGTGATAGCGTTGACAACTTTTTCTTCGTCGATGTGCTTGGGGAGGGGGAGCTGGACCAGGATGCCGCTGAACTTTTTATCGTTGTTCATTTTCTCAATTAGATTCAGCACTTCTTCTTCGGAAGTATCGGCCGGGAGGCGTATGGTTTCTTCGTAAATACCGATTTCTTCGCACCCCTTGGCTTTACTGGTTACATAGGAAACCGAAGCCGGATCTTCTCCGACCAGGATCACCCCCAGACCCGGGTGAATGTCTTTACTTTTAAGCTCTTCAACCTTTTTCTTCAACTCTTTCCTGATTTCACTTGCCACTTCTTTACCGGAAATAACTTTTGCGGACATAAAACTACCTCCTTTTAATGTGAGATTATAAAGGCCCCTGGGTACGTCGATCAGGCTGAAATAATTCTTGCTCTACCTAACTGATCGATGGCGCCCTGATAAATCAAACTTACCTATTATATTATTATCCAAAACTGAGCGATTTCCTATTTCCATCGGCAAATTTTTTTGCTGTAATTAGTAATTTCCTGGATTGCCTGGTTGTTATCCTTGATTGGCAGGGCAAAATTGTCTACATTAACAGCTTCAGTGAAAATATCACCGGTTTTTCTCCTGAGCAGGCAAAGGGCAGTTATTACTGGGATGTTTTTTGTCTTGATGAAGAAAAAGAACTTTACAAGGCATTTTTTGAAAAACTTAACCCCGAACAGTTTCCTTTTGAATTAAAAACCCAGATCACTGCTAAAAATAACACTACTTCCACTATCCTGTGGAAATACAGTATCCTGCAGGAGCAAAATACAGAGAATGGGCCCGGGGAGCACCTTGTTCTAACCGGTATTGATATTACCAGCTATGATGAAACCAACAGAAAGCTGCAGGAAGTCGGAGAAAAATACAGGACCCTGATCCACGTTTCTCCGGTTTCTGTTATCTCTTTAGATACAGCTTTCAGGGTGAAAAGCTGGAGCTCGGCTGCCGAAAAGCTTCTCGGGTGGACAGAAAAAAACGTTCTGGAGAAGAGTGTATTTCAAATACTGGGCGGTAAAGAGGGCCGGTTAAAAGAATACTGTGAACGGTCCTTGAAAGGGATCATAACCAACGATCTGGAGCTTACCTGCCACAGGAAGGATGGGAATGCAGTTCCAAGTACACTTTTAAAAACTTTGGATGAAAAAGCTGCGAAACCGAAGCTCATATAAACCGGATGAAGGAAACGGCCGGGTTGATAGGCCGGCATGCTGGCAATTCCCCTCTTATCGCGTATTGCGGCTATTGCTGATGCCTATGAAGTTATGAGCAGCGGCGGGTCTTATAAGGAGAAGATGAATCAAGGCGAAATTATGGTTGAATTCAAGAAATGCGCTGGGGCACAGTTTGATCCTGCGCTGATAGATTTGTTCCTGGATGAATTTAAATAAAAACCGATCAGATTTATTTACAGAAACATAAAAAAATATGGTATATTATTGATGGCGAGCTAATAAAAGCATCCTTGTCCTTAGTTTTACAATTGCACTTATTTGCCTTAAGCGGAACAAGAGCTTTTACCAGCAAATTTCTTATATAATGAAGGAGGTCCAGCCCAGTGCCTACTATAATTCCTTTGATCATTATAGGATTGATTTTTGTGTCGTTAGTTTTCGTTTTTAGATATTACAACCACAAAATGATGACAGAAAGGGTTTGTTCCAAGAATCCCAACAGCGAATACTGTCGTAAGTATTATCAGAGTAAGCTCGATAAAAGCGAAGACGAATACAAGCAATGCGATGTCGTTTATGGTAAGACTCCCAAGGGCGGAGTTAAAACTGCCATCTGTTATGTAGATGAAAATAACCACATTGTTAAAAAAAAGCAGGCCGCCAAAGTGCTGATCAGGGAATTGGATGAAAAAAACAAGCCGGTCTATGAAACCTGGACCAGCCTGGAAGAAGCGGAAGCGAAGAAGGGTTAACCCTCCCGTTATTCAGGGCCCCTGGAGACGATCAGCCGCACTTCCCGGTTTCTTTCCAGCTCAGTTCCCGGTTCGGGGCGCTGGGCGATTACCCGGTTTACCGGAATATCATTGTGGTGCCTGTACTCAATAAAACCAACCTGCAACCCCTCCCGTCTCAACGTTGATTCAGCCAGGGCCTGGTATAAATCGACCACGTCGGGCATAATCACCGGTCCCTCCGGCTGCCTGCGTCTTGCCAGGTCGGTGTCCCTTTCATCCCGCGAAGGCATTTCTTCTGCGTCCTCGGGTCCCCTTTCCGGCCCGCCCCTGGACGACCACCGGCCATCGGTTATGATGTAAGGGGGGCGGTTGTAATACCTGTCGTCGTGCATCTCGCAAACTTCAGTTGGTGCTTTATCGGCCAGAAAGTAATCACTGATCACCGTTCCAGCGGCCTGGCAGTCATCATTGGGCCTGAGGCCTGATCTGCCGCATACCGCCAGCCTGACCAGGCCGTCAGGCTGTTCAAAATCCTTTATCTCCAGATCTTCAAAAGCTTCCAGAAATACTTCGTGCAAGAAAGCAGTGGAATAGCGCCAGCCCTGCTGGATGCTGCCCATCCTTGGCTCGTCGTAACCCATCCAAAAGGTGGCCACCAGGTTCGGGGTATAAGCAGCCAAATAAACGTCTTTCCAGTCGTCGGTAGTGCCGGTTTTGGCGGCTACCGGCCGGTCGATTTGCAAGGCCCGTCCCAGGTACCCGGTTACGAAGCCTTGCAAGATATCGTTGACCAGGAAAGCGGACTGCGGGCTTAAAATTCTTTCCGGGTTAGCTTCATATTCATACAAAACATTTCCCTGTCGGTCCACTACTTTTTTAATGGTGTGCAGTTCAATTTTTACGCCACCGTTGGCCAGGACGCTGTAGGCCTGGGCCATATCGATGGCGCTGACACCCAGGGTTAAACCGCCTAAGGTCAGGCTCAGATTCTCTTTTTCCTCGGGGATGAAAGTTGATATGCCCATTCTTTCAGCATAGTCAGCTCCAATTTGAGGGCCCAGTTCCTCATAAGCTCTGACTGCCGGGATGTTATAGGAGTAGATCAACGCTTCCCTGGCCGGAATTAACCCCCGGAAGCGGTAATCGAAGTTTTCTGGAAACCAGTTTTGCTGCGGCCCGATGTAGGGGGAATCATCCAGGGTTGATCCGGCCCCGGCAAGAGTTCCTTCTTCAAAAGCAGGTCCATAGGTAATGATCGGTTTGATGGCGGAGCCCGGCTGGCGAAGGCTGCTAAACCGCAGTACTTCATCTAGGGTTTTCCGGTATTCGCGCCCTCCGCCTAAAGCCCTGATCTGGCCGGTTTCCGGATCGGCTGTGACAATTGCCGCCTGGGGTTGGGCTATACCGTTTTCTTCATCTATAAATTCCTGTAGTTGGGCTTGGTTTAAATCCCCGCCGTGGGGCAGAGAGGCAATTGCCTGCCTGACCATGTTCATATCGGTATAAATGGTAGAGGGATAAAGATCTGCCCTTCCCAGGACATTCTCCACATGGTTCTGCAGGTGCGGTTCAAGGGTGGTGTAAACGCGCAGCCCTCCGGTGTAAATGGCCCGGTAAGCCTCTTCGCGGGTCCCAATTTCAGGGATTGATCTTAAGATGCGAACCAGTTCCGTATGGAGCACATAATCCACAAAATGGGGGTAGGGATAATCGAGACTGCGCGGTTTGGCGTACCCCGGGCTTGTTTCAACAGCCCGGTTGTAATCGGCCTCGGATATAAACTCAAGCCTGAGCATGTTGGCAAGAACACTTTTCATACGTCCTTCAGCGGCCGCCTTGTTGTCAATCGGGTTGTAAAAATTAGGTGATCGAACTGCCCCGGCCAGCATTGCCCCTTCGGTGATATTCAGTTCAGCGACACTTTTTCCAAAGTAAGTTTGGGCGGCGGCCTCAACCCCGTAGGCGCTGTTGCCAAAATAGATCCGGTTTAAGTACATTTCCAGGATTTCATCCTTTTCGCACCTCTGCTCAAGCTCGATGGCCAGCCAGATTTCCTGGATCTTACGTTTGTAACTTCTTTCCGTTGTTAAAAAGGCTCCCTGGACCAGCTGCTGGGAAATAGTGCTCGCTCCCTGGACAATCGTTCCGGCCTGGTAATTGGCATAGGCAGCCCGCAAACTGCTGATCACATCAAATCCAAAATGCTGGTAAAACCGTTCGTCTTCGATTGCGATAAAAGCAAGCTGGACATGTTCGGGCACCTCGTCCAGGGTAATACCCACCCGGTGCTGTTCATCGTGGAGTGGCGCAATTTCTTTGCCGGTGCTGTCATAAAGGTAGGTTGTTTCCACGGTTTCCAAACGGGAGAGGTCAAAGGGGGGCGCTTCACTAATATAATCAGAGATTACCTTGGCGGCAACCCCGCTGGCCGCGATCAATAAAAGAAAGACAAGTAGAATTAATATTTTTATACCTCGGCGAAATTTGGAAGGTGTTTTTTCCTTATTGCCAGCCTTGCCGGGGGAATTCTTTTTTTCTGTCACCCTTTTTAACCCTCCTCTGTAATCTCTATCAAAAGCAGATTGTTTATTATGTTCAACCACATTAAGATTAAGCCTGCTGCCCGGGCAGGTTGCCGGTACACACGACAATACAAGCGCTTTCCGGAATCAGCTTGAGGGAGGCGCTAGTATAATTATTCTTAGCCGGCTACTATGTATTATTGGTAAATTTTTGTATAATCTGTTCAAAAATAAGTTTTACCTGCTGCACCTTCTCAGCAACAACCCGGTTCCTGTCAGTAAAGCCCCCAAAAGGGCCATTGCCGGCAGCCCACCGGTGGGCGGTAAAGGCTGCCTTTCTTGGGGAAGGTCCGCAACGTCATCATCGACAAATTTATCGAGTTTCACTTCAATCATTTCCAGGAGTGCGCTTCTGATACACATTTCCCACCAGGTTGCACCGTATTCTTCAATAGCAATGTCAGTCAACCGGCGCGCTTCTTCCACTGCAGCCCTGTGCTCTTCAGTTATTTCCGGAAACTCGGGTAATGCTTCAATTGCATCGTGGGCAGCTTTTATTGCAGCAGCTTTTTCTGCAGCCTTCGCTTCTTGTTGCGATGTTTCCTCCTCATAGGCATAAACATCCTGGGCGTTTAAGGCAAGCAACATCAAGCAGAACACCGATACGAAAATCAAAGCAATCCCGAACCTGATAATCTTATGCATGGCGTTCTCTCCATTCCCTATAGATTTGTCACTGCTACGTACAAGCTGCCGGGCAGCATGCTTGGAAGCTAATTATAGCATAAAGAAGGGTGACATAAATATATTTTATAGCGGCAAAAACTTTTTTTCTGGCCCCGGTTTCACATCTTAGAGGTGTTCCTCTATGATTTCTTTTATATCAAGCGGATTAAGTTCCGGCCCGGTAATTGATCGGTCTTTTTCCCCTAATACAGCTTCCCTGAAGCCGGGCTTCGGTTCCGGGTCTTCAAAAAAGATACCGGTGGGGATTTTCTCACCCCATTCCTGGGCCAGCCTGAAAGCCTGTTCCAGGTCAGCAGGGTCATGGCCCTCCTCGTTGATGTCATAAACCCTTTCCTTAAACCACCGGAAAGTATTGATCTTGTTAAAACTGGGGCACTGCTGCAGGATGTCGATAAAGGCAAATCCCGGCTTTTGCAGCGATTTTTTTAGAATTGTGCCCAGCTGTTCTTTGTTTCCGGCAAAGGATCTGGCCACAAAATTGGCTTTCAGGCCCAGGAGCATGCTGATCGGGTTTAACCCTTCCAGCGGATTGCCCTGCGGGGTAGTTGGAGTTTTGATCGACTGTTCGCTGGTCGGAGAAGCCTGCCCCTTGGTCAAACCGTAAATCATGTTGTTGTGGACCATGTAAGTAACATCGATGTTGCGCCTGGCGGCATGAATCAGGTGGTTGCCGCCTTCGGCGTAGCCGTCGCCGTCTCCCCCGATGGCTAAAATTTTCAAGTCATTGTTGACCAGACTGGCCCCGGTGGCGACCGGAAGCAGGCGGCCGTGCAAAACATGGAAGGTATTGGTCCGGAAATGCTGGCCCATTTTTCCGGCCTGTCCGATACCCGCCACGACCAGCACCTGGTGGGGTGAAAGCCCCATTCCGGCCAGGGTGTTTTTCAGAACATCCATGATCGCAAAGTTGCCGCAGCCCGGACACCAGGTAATTTCTCTATCCAGATCATATTCTTTAACATCGACTACCATGGGAAAACCCCTCCTTTTTCTACCTGTGATAGGACGTAACCTGCATTCATCGGACGTCCGTCATATTTTAATACGGCCAGGTCGGGCTGCCGCCCGGTTTCAAGCCGGAGCAGGCGGCCAAGCTGCCCGGTTGCATTCATTTCCACCGAAACAACCCGCTTTGCTTTTCCAATTAAGTCCAGGACCTGTTTGCCCGGAAAAGGCCACAGCTGTGGCAAAGAAAGGACCTGCCATTTTTCACCCTGCCGGTTTGCTTCATCCACCGCTTCCCGGCAGGCTCCATATGAAGAGCCCCAGGTTAGAAGTACGGTGCCAGGATCATTTTTGCCGTAACTTTCAGGTGGTTTTACTTCCCCGGACAGGCTTCTGTGCTTGCGTATCCTCTTGTCCTGCATCCTGGTCCGATTGACCGGATCTTCTGTTGAGTAGCCGTTTTCCATGTGTTCGTTGCCGGGAACCATTACGCACTTTCCGCCCTGGCCCGGAAAAGCCCGCGGGGATATCCCGGAATCGGTGATTTTGTAACGGTGATAAGTTTTCATCTGCTCCAACTCTTCGTCATCCAGGATATGGCCCCGGTCGATAGTAACCTTATTCAGATCGAAGGGTTCCATGGTGTAATAAGAATCGGCCAGATGCTGATCGCTCATCACAAAAACCGGGATCTGATATTTTTCGGCAACATTGAAAGCTTCTGCCGCCGTCCAGAAGGCTTCTTCCGCGGTTCTCGGGGCAAAGATGGCCCTGGGGAATTCGCCGTTTCCAGCATGGAGGCTGAACAGCAAATCGCCCTGTTCGGTCCGGGTAGCCAGGCCCGTTGCTGGCCCGGGCCGCTGGCCAAGCATTATCACGACCGGGGTTTCGTTAATTCCGGCCAGAGATAGCCCTTCCACCATCAGCGAAAAGCCGCTTCCCGAGGTAGCGACCATGGCCCTGGCTCCGGCATTGGCCGCCCCGATGGACATGTTGATAGCGGCAATTTCGTCTTCAGCCTGCTCGAAGGCAAGCGGCAGGCGGTGGGTCTGCCTGGCCATGTACTGCATGACACCGCTGGCGGGGGTCATGGGGTATGAGCTGACAAAGCGGCAGCCGGCTGCAAGCGAGCCTAAGGCCAAGGCCTCATTTCCGGTTAAAACCAGGCTTTTTTTACGGTTGCCTTTTTGCAGCTGGCACCGGCAGCGGCCGGAAAAATTGTTATTGGCGTAATCAGCTCCGGCCCGGGCAGCCTTGATATTGGCTTCTGCAATATCGCTGCCTTTTTTTTGAAAAAGTCGGCCCAGAGTATTTTCCAGGATTTCCAGGTCGCCACCCATGACCTGCCAGGCTGCCCCAACGGCCACTGAATTGCCCATTACGGCTTTGCCGCCGTGTTCTTTTCCCAGCGCAGCCATGGGCAGAGCAAGTGCGTTTTGGCCGGGGTTATCTGTTTTAATATCTTGATCATAGATAATAACCCCGCCAGAATTTAGTTCACCGGCATGTAAATCAATTGAGGCTTTATCCAGGGCCACCAGCACTTCCAGGCGGTCGCTGAAAGTGTAGACCGGGAAGGTGGCGGTACGGACCTGGTAAAAATTATGCCCGCCCCGGACCCGGGAGTAATAATCCTGGTAGGCAAATAAGTGCAGTCCCTGGTCGGCAAATGACCGCGACAGTATTGAAGCGATTGTGTTTATCCCCTGTCCCGCTTCTCCGCCGACCTTTACTGAATAGTCGTGAACATCCACTCAAAAAACCTCCTTCTACCTATTAGATGTTTTCAAATAAGCTGTTCCTTAAGGTGATAAATACACAGTTACCTGATAAACATTGTAATCATAGTTGTAGTATATATTTTCAAATCCGTCAAATTGTTATCCTGTTATTTATCAAAGCAAAGGATTTTTTGAGTGTAAGTAGAATTGCTTAAAAAGACTATAAACAAATCCGGGTTAATGTTAAGTTACAAATGTTAAGTTACAAAGGATGAATTTTCATGAGCAGCCCTGTTTATTATACCGATATGACCACCCGGGCTGAGAAAAGCCTGCTTGATAAGACTTTAAAATTAGCGGCCAGGGCTGAAATACCCGACTTGATAAAGGCCGGCGACCTGGTGGCTATAAAACTGCATTTTGGTGAAGTAGGAAACCTTGCATTTATTCCCCCACCTCTGGTCAGGGTAGTGGTGGAAATGGTCAAAGAAAAGGGAGGAAAGCCATTTTTAACCGATGCCAATACCCTTTATGCTGGCAAAAGGCGCAATGCAGTGGACCATATTGAAACTGCCCTGAAAAACGGTTTCAGCTATGAAACCATTGGCGCTCCGGTAATTATAGCAGACGGCCTGAAAGGGGCCGACTATGTTAATGTACCTGTGAATGGGAAGCATTTCCAGTCTGTAAAAATCAGCAGTGCCATCCATCATACCGATGTCGTTATTGCCGTCAGCCACGTTAAGGGGCACGATCTGTTTGGCTTTGGCGGGACCTTGAAAAATTTGGGTATGGGTTGTGGGAGTCCGTCGGGCAAACAGGTTATGCATTCAGACTTGATACCCACGGTGGACCCAGAAAAATGCACATCCTGCGGCACATGCGTAGACAAGTGCCCTGAAGGAGCCATTGAAAGAGTTGAAAAAAACAGGGCTTATATCCAGGCTAATTTATGTATCGGCTGTGGGGAATGTGTTGCTTTTTGCCCTGTGCAGGCCATCCCGATCAGCTGGGAAACTGATGAAGCTACCATCCAGGAAAAAACTGCTGAATATGCCTGGGGTGTAATAAAACCCAAACAGCGTAAATGCGGATTTCTCAACTACATCATGAATGTTACGCCTGATTGTGACTGCGCTCCCTGGAACGATGTCCCTATCGTGCCTAACCTGGGCATCCTTGGTGCCACTGATCCCGTGGCCATAGACCAGGCTTCCCTGGATATAGTAAACCGGGCTCCGGTTATGGCCAATTCAGTGTTGGGTGATAAAAAAGAGATCGCGGATAAATTTATGGCCATAAGCGGCCGGGATACTTCCCATATTATTAACCACGGCCACTATTTGGGCATGGGCCGGAAGCAATATGAGCTCAAATCTTTCTGGTTAAAGCAGAGCAAAAAAGAATCCTGACCATCCAGTGAATAGAGATCTAAGTATGAAAACTGATGGAAGAGGTGGCATATGACCATGAGTATTGAACTTGCATACGGCAGAGAAAAAATAACCCTCAGGGTTCCTTCGGGTGCCTCCTTTGAGTCGCTTGAGCTTAAAACACCTGAACCCCTGGATAACCCGCAGAAAAAAATTTTGGAAGCCCTAAGCCACCCGGTTGCCTCCCCGCCTCTCAAGGAAATTGTAAGGCCGGGGGAAACAGTCTGTATCCTGGTTAATAACTCGACCAGGCTGGCCCGAAGTGAACTTTTCATGCCTGTATTAATTGAAGAGCTTAGGCAGGCGGGGGCTACCCAGGAAGACATTTTTGTGGTTTTCACCACCGGCAGCCATCGCCCTCTTTCAGAACCGGAGATGCGGGAGTTGATTGGGGAAGAAACCGCCTCCATGATCAGTATGTACAACCATGACTGCAAGGATGAGAATGAACTTTTATTTATGGGGGATACCGCTTTTAATACTCAGGTTTGGGTTAATAAAAAGGTCGTCCAGGCCGATCGACGCATTTTGACCGGCAGCGTGGTCTACCATTATTTTGCCGGCTTCGGGGGTGGCCGTAAAGCCCTGGTTCCGGGCGTGGCGGGCTGGGAAACAATCCGTAATAATCACAGCCTGTTATTCGACGAACAGGCTACAAGTGGTAAGCTCAAAGGAAACCCCGTGCACGAGGACTTGCTGGAGGGAGCCTTAATGGTCGGAGGTGACTTTTTGTTGAACACCGTTCTTGATGAAAATAAGGAAATCCTGGGTGTATTTGCGGGCGATATGGTCCAGGCTCACCTGCAGGCCTGTGCGATGGCTGAACGGGCTTACGGAGTTGAGGTAGAAGAGCCTGCCGACGTCGTAATTGCCAGCTGCGGCGGTTATCCCAAAGATATTAATCTCTACCAGGCCCATAAAGCCCTTGATAATGCCGTCAGGACAATGAAGCCGGGGGGCAGCCTGGTCCTGCTGGCACAGTGCCTTGATGGAATTGGCTCTTCCCTTTACGAGGAGTGGGCTGATAAATACGATGACCTGGCCGAACTGGAAAAGGCCCTGCTCCAAAATTTTGTTCTCGGTGGTCACAAAGCTTATACGGTGGGAAGACTTCTGCAAAAGGGCCGGGTGTACCTGGTTTCTGAACTGGCACCGGAAAAAGCGCGCCGCTTTGGTTTCATCCCCGCGGCCACCCTGGATCAGGTTTTGGCAGAAGTTTATCGTGACAGGAAAGACCTTAAAACTTATGTCCTGCCCCAGGCTTCGCTGACTGTTCCGAAGCTTGAGGTGGAGTAGGAAAATTTGGACCTTTATCTTGCATTTTTATTATAGTTGCCAGCTTTATACTTTTTATTCGGGAGGAAAAACTCTTAAATACGGCCCAACTTTTATGGTATTATTGAAATATATTAAAAATAATGTTTATCTTACAATTATAACAAAAACTTCTCACCTTGATTCTTATTGATTCAAAGGAGGACAGTATGGATTACTCAACCATAAAGTATGAAATCAGAGATGGTATTTTGGTCTTGAGGCTTAACCGGCCTGAGAGAATGAATGCCGTGAACGAGGAAATGTACTCCGAAATAACAGACCTGCTACAAAGGCATAGAGAAGATCCCGATATCCGTGTAGTTGTCCTGACCGGTTCGGTCAGGATCAAGGAAGGCCTTGAAAAGCAGGCCTTTTGTGCCGGGGCAGATTTAAAGAAACACTCTGAGGGTGAGCGCACCCATGCCCAGAAAAGAAAATATATTGAACAGGCCCATGAAACAACCCGCCTGCTTTACCGCTATCCCAAGCCCATTATCGCTGCTGTAAACGGACCCGCCCGAGGCGCGGGAGCGGAGATGGCCTTTTCCTGTGACTTTATAATCATGTCGGACGAGGCATCCATCGCTTTCCCCGAAACCGGGCTGGGTACTTTTGTAGGAGGAGGAGTTACCCTCCACCTTTCGCGCATCGTAGGCCTCATGAAGGCCAAGGAATTGATCTATACTGGCCGGGTTTTAGACGCGGCAGGGGCAGTAGAACTGGGCATTGCCCTTTATTCCTATCCTATGGGGATGTTCATGGATAAAGTAATGGAATTTGCCGCTGAGATCGCCGGTAAGGCTCCCATTCCAACCGCCATGGCCAAAAAATATCTGCAGGGGGCGTATCTGTTTGACCTTGAAACGGTCCTTCAGCTGGAGGCAGATGCGATTCTGTCCTGCATGGATACCGATGACTGGCAGGAAGGAATTGACGCCTTTGCCGAAAAAAGAAAGCCGGTATACAGGGGGAGATAATATGAGCCTTAAACGTATTTTCAATGCCGAATCAGTAGCTATTGTCGAAGTGGTAAAAGATGAAACCCACCAGGGCTACCAGGTCCTCGAAGCTTTAGCGGAAGGTAAGTATGAAGGGCGTATATACCCGGTAAGCACAGTGGAAAAGAGTGTCCTCGGCGTAAGGTGCTATCATTCTGTTTCTGATATTCCGGAAAACATTGACCTGGCCCTGGTTACGACTCCACCCGGGTCGCTGAAAAATCTCCTTCCTGAACTGGGCAAAAAAGGAACAGCTGGCGCTGTAGTGCTTACCGGTGGGTTTGGCGAACTTGGTGAAGAAGGAAAACAATTTGAAGAAGAAATTGTGAACCTGGCCCGCAAAAACGGGGTCCGGATTATCGGCCCGAACACGCCGGGAATGATCAGTATTGGTAAAGGCATTAATCTGGTTGGATTAAATAATATCCCGGAGGGAGATATTGCCATCCTGACCCAGAGCGGCAACATCGCCCTTAACTTGATTACGGAAGCAAACCTCAAAAGCCAGACGGGATTTAAATATTCTGTAGGTGTTGGCAACGAAGCCGATATCAAATTTCATGAATACCTGGAGTATTTTACTGAAGACCCCGATACCAGTATTATTCTGATGTATGTTGAAGGACTGAGGGACGGGCGCCAGTTTTTGCAGCAGGCCAGCAGAACTTCGCAGATAAAGCCAATCGTGCTTTACAAGAGCGGGAAATCAGCCAAGGGCAGCAAATCCGCCGGATCCCATACCGGAGCCCTGGCAGGTATTTCTGAAGTGTCTCAATCGGCATTCAGAAGGGCCGGGATCATAGAAGTGGATCATCCCGGCGAAATGTTTCCCGTTGCTGAAACCCTATCCTTACTGCCAATGTTGAAAGATAACACCATTGCTATCCTGGCCGACGGCGGCGGGCATGCCACCATAGCGGCAGACTACCTGACCAACCTGGGTATCAGGCTTCCTGAACTGGAAGATAAAACCAGGGAAAAACTAGCGGCCATCCTTCCTCATAATGCTTCGCTGGCTAACCCCATCGATGTAGCCGGTGGAGCCGACCGAAATCCGGCTATTTTCGCCGACTGCGCTGAAATCCTGCTTGAAGATATAAATATTCACGGGCTCATGATCGTCGGTCTTTTCGGTGGTTACGGAATTCGTTTCGCCGAAAAGCTATCCTTCATAGAAGAAGATGCTGCTCACCGCCTGGGAAAACTGATGGAAAGCACGAGTAAACCGATTCTCCTGCACAGCCTTTATGATCATGCCAAGCCCCATTCGCTTGAACTGTTGCGCTACTATCACATCCCGGTTTACGATTCCCTGGAGATCGCCTGCAAATGCGTGGAGGCCCTGTCCGTTTATAGCTCCTACCGGCGGGATTACGACAAAGAAGGCAATTTTAAGATCAACTGGGGAGAAGAAGTAGTCCCGGAGGTTCAAGATATTATCGATAATGCCCTGGCAGAGGGCAGAAAAGTCCTTTTAGAACATGAAGCCAAGGAAATTTTCAGGTTGCAGGGAGTACCTGTGTCTCAGGAATACCTGGCCACCAGCGAAGACGAAGCAGTAGAATTTGCTGAAAAACTGGGCTATAATGCGGCTTTGAAAATAGTATCGCCCGATATTATTCACAAAACCGACGCCGGCGGGGTGATGCTGGGATTAAAAGATGAAAAGGCAGTTCGCGAGGCATTTAAGGCCATCATGGAAAGCTGCACTGAATGTCATCCCGGTGCAGACATCAGGGGATGCCTTATATCGCAGATGGCCGGCAAGGGAATTGAAACTGTAATAGGCATGAAAACCGACGACCAGTTCGGCCCCTCGATCATGTTCGGCCTGGGTGGAATCATGGTTTCAGTGATGAAGGATGTGTCTTTCCAGGTTGTACCAGTTTCTGAATACTGGACTAAATACATGATTAATGAAATTAAGTCATCAGTGATATTCGATGGTTTTCGCGGCCGCCCGCCATCCGACAAAAAAGCAATTGGACGCTTAATTCAAAAGGTCTCGGAGGTTGCCCAGGCTTATCCCCTTATAAACGAGATAGACCTCAACCCGGTCCTTGTCCACAGCGAAGACCTGACAATCATTGATGCCAGAATTATTCTCAAGTAAAAGATATGGGAGAGTTGACAAAGCCCTCCTTATCAAAGAATATAAGGATAATATAAAATTAAAAGGATGGTATTTTTATGGAGAAACCTCTCAAAAGAGCCGATCTCGACAGGGTGTTTAATGCCGAGTCGGTTGCAGTAATCGGAGCCTCGAAAGATGAAGCAAAACGGGGCTACCAGGCTATTAAAACTTTGCTGGAAGAGAGATATGAAGGCCGTATTTACCCGGTTAACCCGAAGGAAAAGTCTATCCTTGGTCTGAAATGCTACCCTTCCCTTCTTGATATCCCGAATCAAGTTGACCTGGCCCTGATTACCACCCCCGCCCGCACCCTGAAAGATATCCTCAAGCAGTGTGCTGAAAAAGGGGTTGCCGGAGCGGTGGTAATCGCCGGGGGGTTTGGTGAACAGGGTGAAGAAGGCAAACAACTGGAAAAAGAAATGGTCGAAAACTCAAACGGGGTCCGAATCATCGGCCCTAACACTTCTGGCATGATCAGTGTTAATAAAGGCTTAAATTTAGTGGGTCTGCAAAATGTCCCCCGGGGCTCTATTGCCCTGCTTACCCAGAGTGGTAACATTGCCCTGACCTTGATTACTGAAGCCGGACTTAAAAGCCAGATGGGTTTTAACTACTATGTAGGTGTAGGCAATGAAGCAGATTTAAAATTTCATGAATACCTGGAATACTTCACTGAAGATCCCGGCACAAATGCTATCCTGATGTACGTGGAAGGACTCAGGGAAGGGCGCAAATTTCTGGAGCAGGCCAGCGAAACCACCCGGGTGAAACCAATTATCCTATTTAAAAGCGGCAGGTCTGCCACGGGCAGCAAATCGGCCGGCTCCCATACCGGGGCCCTGGCCGGTATTTCAGAGGTTGCTACTACTGCCTTTAAACGGGCGGGAATTATAACTGTGCAGCATTCTGATGAAATGTTCCCGATCGCCGAATCCCTGGCTTCACTGCCCCTCATCGAAGAACCTACTATCGCCATCCTGGCCGATGGAGGAGGGCACGCCACCATCGCGGCGGACTACCTGAGCGAACTGGGGATCAAGATTCCGGAGCTTGAGGAAAAAACAAGGGAAAAATTGGCAGAGATTCTTCCTCCCAACGCTTCTTTGGCAAATCCGATTGATGTGGCCGGCGGAACCGATCAAAACCCGGCCATTTTTGCCGACTGTGCAGAAATACTATTAAATGACAAAAATATTCACGGGCTGCTGGTAGTTGGCCTGTTTGGAGGATACGGGATCCGGTTTGCCAAAAAGCTGGCCTTCAAAGAAGAGGATGCTGCCCACCGTATGGGCAAGCTGGTGCGCAGGAGCGATAAACCGATTGTCTTGCACAGCTTATATAATTTTGCCAAACCCCATTCGCTGGATCTTTTGCGTTATTATAAAATCCCGGTTTACGACTCTCTTGAGATTGCCTGTAAATGTATGGAGGCCCTTTCATTCTACGGTTCATACCGGCAGGAAGGCCGCAAGGAAAGTAATTTCCAGTTTAACTGGGGCGAAAAGGCCGTCCCGGAAGGGCGTGAAATCATCGAAAACGCTCTCGCCGAGGGCAGATCTGCTTTGCTGGAACATGAAGCCAAAAAGCTGTTAAAGCTGCAGGGAGCGCCTGTATCCCAGGACCGGCTGGTGACCAACGAGGACGAGGCGGTAATAGTTGCCTCAGAACTCGGTTACAACGTGGCCATGAAAATAGTATCACCAGATATTCTGCACAAATCCGATGCCGGTGGGGTGATGCTGAAGCTGAAAAACGAAAAAGAAATCAGGGGTGCCTTTAACAAAATCATTAAGAACGCCTATGAATACGATCCCGATGCCGATATCAAGGGTTGCATTATTTCCCGTATGTCAGGTGAAGGCGTGGAAGTGATCATCGGCACCAAGAACGACGACCAGTTTGGGCCGATCGTCATGTTCGGCCTGGGCGGGATCCTGGTGGAAGTGGTAAAGGATGTTTCCTTCCGGGTCCTGCCTGTTTCCGAACACTGGGCCGCCACGATGATTGACGAGATTAAATCGTCGGCAATTTTGGACGGCGTTCGCGGTCGCCCATCCTGCGACAAGAAGGCCATTGCCAAATTGATTGGAAAGGTATCTGAGGTAATCGAAGCCTATCCGGAAATTCACGAGATGGATCTCAACCCGGTTATCGTTCATGAAGACGGACTATCCATAGTTGATGCCAGGATCATCCTTAGTCCGGAAAATATGGAGAAAAAACTAAAGCTATCCCGGAGCTTGGATGACACCTCTAACTGACGGAGATGATTGGAAATAGCCGGTAAAATGCTGAATGAAGGGACTCTGATGAACACAATTTATAAAAAGCCTGGTAGTAAGCAGCAGGTGTTGAGTCTTTATGACAGCCAAATTGAAAAGCTAAATCTGCACTGTAATGATATCTATA
>Ga0207421_10001854_pt1 | contig 26844 bp, 21 predicted proteins | sample SodLakKL_010_SED_4_FD_187542 | JGI IMG/M metagenome (GOLD analysis project Ga0207421, IMG submission 187542) | Alkaline sediment microbial communities from Lake Tanatar, Kulunda Steppe, Russia - 8KL_010_SED (SPAdes) (version 2) | ecosystem: Environmental > Aquatic > Non-marine Saline and... | reverse complement strand
GGCGATGAGGAGGCCGTCCGAAAGGCGCTCCGGCGCTTTCATCCGCACGATTGAGCACGTCCGGTACCTGTGCCGGGTGCGTTGGTATGCGCGTGGGCTTACTGCTCCCGGCTGTCCACCACCGCCGTGCTGTTGATACCGCCGCGGACGTTGTACTCCGTCTTCACGCGGAGATACTCGGGGTTGCCGAGCACCTCGAGGAGATCCTGAAAGATGAGCGGTGTGAGCTCTTCCTGCGCGGCACCGATGGTGCGCCATGAGATGATATAGTATTTCAGGCTCTTGAGCTCCACGAGCCAATCGCCCGGGACGTACTCCACGTAGAGCGTGGCGTAATCTGGCAAGCCCGAGAAGGGGCAAAGGGCGGAAAACTCGCCCGGCTCGGTCTGATACGTGACCACCTGCCGGGTCTCGTGCGGGTAGGGCAGGCGGTCGAGCTCGTCGGCTGCGCGCGTGTCGGCCGGCAGGAAGAGCTGCACCTTGCCCTCCGGCCGGATGCCGTACTGCTCCATGTGCTTCAGCGAGCGGCGCGTGTTCTGCACGGCCTCGCGCTCCAGGGCGGAGAGCTGGTCTTCAATGGCGCTTCGGGCGTCGGTGGTGTCGGACATCTGGGGCGGGCACATCGGTGAATGAAAAGCAGTCATCAAAAACGCTCTCTCCCGCGCAGGGTTCGGTCGATGGAAGCCCATGTCCCGTATGTTCGTATCCACTGCTCATTTGATATTCACCCGTGCGCTATGCCCATGCGTTCATCTACTGACCGCGCCGCCGTTGTCCTCTTTTCCGGCGGACAGGATTCCACCACCTGCCTGTTCTGGGCGAAGGAGCGCTTTGCCGAAGTTCACGCCCTCGGGTTCGATTACGGCCAGAAGCACCGCGTGGAAATCGAGCAGGCAACGGTGATTGCCGAAAAGGCGGACGTGCCGTACACGCTCCTGAACGTTGACGGCATTTTGGAGGGCTCCGCGCTCACCGAGCACGACAAGGACATGAACGCTGCGCACGAACAGGCACCCGATCTCCCCGCGTCGTTCGTGCCGGGCCGCAACGCGCTTTTCCTCACGATGGCCGCCAGCTTCGCCTACACCCGCGGCATCCACGACCTCGTGGGCGGTATGTGCCAGACCGACTACTCAGGATACCCCGACTGCCGCCGCGTCTTTATCGACTCCATGCAAACCTCGCTCTCGCTGGCGCTGGACGAAGACCTGTGCATCCACACGCCGCTCATGTACCTCACGAAGGCCGAGACGTGGAAAATGGCCGCCGACCTGGGAACGGTCGCCGGGTGCGACGTGCTGGAGGTTGTCCGCCGCGACTCGCACACAGACTACAATGGCAACCGCTCACAATTCAACGACTGGGGCTTTGGCAAGCTCGACAACCCGGCATCCAAGCTCCGCGCCGCGGGGTACCGGGAGGCGGAGGAGAAGGGCTGGGTGTAAGGGGGGCGGTCGCTGCCCTCACCATAGCCGGTAGGGTGGGGGCTATTCTTCCATCCCTACCGAGAAGAGGTGCTCCAGGTCGTGCTGCGAATGGACCCGAAAGCCGATGAGCGTCTCAGAGCGTTCAATGCCGTCGAGGGCACGGATCTGCTCCGTCACAAGCGTCGCCAGCGCCTCAGCGTCCTTCACGCGAATGATGACGACGAGGTCGTGGCGGCCGGCCACGGAGTGCACCTCGCTGACGCCCTCAAGGTTGGCGAGCGCTTCAGCGACAGGCGTGATCTGGCCCTGGGCAACGTCGAGCAGTACGATGGCGGTGGTCATAGGAGGGGAATCGATGATAAAGGGTGATGTTACGAGGCCACGGCAGAGGCTGGCGTCAGGTCGGCGAGCAGCTGTTCGTTGAGTCCGATCAGGTTAAAGTGATGCGCGTAGTGCAGGATGTCGGTTTCGATGCGCCAGCGCACGTACGAGGCGGCCGGGTGATGGTCGGCCACGTTGGCGTACAGGCGCTGCCGGGCCGCGTCCACCGCCGGGTGGGTCCACACGTAGCGGCTGCCGGTGCGGATGAGCCACTGCTGCCGCTCGGGGGCCAGCGCCTCAAAGGCGCGGCCTTCCTCGTCCGGCCGCAGCCACTTGCGCCAGCGGTCGCTTTCGATGACGGCCTGGCGGAGCGCTTGAGGAAACCCCGAGTGGTGGTCCAGATGCGCCTCCAGCCGTACGAGATCCAGGAGCGCCTCGTACTCCACGGCCGAGAAGCCGGGCCCCACGTTCGCGCCCCCCATACCGCTGATGGGATAGGCCTCGAGGTTGGCCACATCGTCCGTGTAGTGCCCTTTGATGAGGGCCGGCAGCCGCTCAGCCGCCTCGGCCAGCGCCTGGGCCTGTTCGGGATTAAAATGGTCGCTGGCCAGGGTGGTGCCCACATCACCCACCACAAAGCAGGGGCGGGGCAGGTGATGGGTCTCCAGCGCGTCTTCAAGGGCATCCACATAGGCGGTGAAACGCTCCACCCCTTGCAGGCCTCCGCCCGCCTCTTCCGTCCCAACTTCGTACGCTACAGGCGGCAGGTGGGCCTGCGCGCGCACGTCCTCGGCGTGTTGGAGGAGCTCCACGGTGCGCTCCACAATGGTTTCCACCGGAACAGGCGTTCCGGCGGGCAGGCGGCGGTCCACGGTGGGGTCCAGGTGCAGCAAGCGGTACCCGGCCTGTAGGCACGCGGTAATGGAGTCCTTCACCGCTGCCATGGTCTCCTCATAGGGCCAATCCTCCATCGCGTGGAGGTCCTTCTTCCACGGGCCGCCGTGGTCGAGGCAGAGGAAGATCGGCACGTCGATGCCTTCTCGCTGACACGTGGCCTCCACAAACGAGGCAAACGACGCCTGCGTCCAGCCCGTGTAGCCGCCATCGGTGTCTACCTGGTTGAGGGTGGCCGCGAACAGCAGCGGCATATCGGCTTTCTGCGCGGCGCTGAGGGCCGCACGGGTGACGGCTTCGGAGTTGGGACAGACGGCGAGCAGCGTATGGCGTTGGGCACGCGGCCCTCGCAGAATGTTGACGAGCCCGTCCAGGGGCGAGCGGCCGGCCTGACGCAGTAAGGCTTCAATGCGGGACGCGCGCGGGGTGTCGGGTACCGTCATGGCATTTGCGGGGCTCGGCTATGGAGGCATACGGTCCGGTCGATGCGTGTCATTGGTTGTACCGCAGGGGGGGAGAGAGGTTTAGGCCCCCGTAGGCGCCCCTATGAGCGGACATCGCGACCGGCGTACGCCAAATGTTAGGGTGTTCTTTAGCACATATGACCGCTGTGCACGAGTAAAAACGCTATGTATACACAAGCCAGGCTGATGGTACTTTCTCCTTGTCGTGCCGCTGGTCTATCTGTTTTAGAATGGTACCTAAGCGAAGAAAGACGTATGCTGCGATGTCCACCTATTCCCAAGAGGCTGTGCTACGAGGTCTGTTTGCCATGACGTTTAAGCTTTCCGTTTCCCGTGCGAGTGAAGATCAGGCGGCTGAGGTGTACCGGTTCGAGGACGAGGTCGTGACCATCGGACGAGGGGCAGCCAACGACTTGCAGCTGGCCGACGACACGCGAGTTGTGAGCACGCGCCATGCTGAGATTCGGGCGGGGGAAGGGATCTGCCTGGTAGTGGATCTGAACAGCAAGAACTTCACGTATCTGAACGGCGAACGGTTGCAGCCTCAGCAGCCGTACCCGCTGGTGCCCGGCGCCGTGTTAAAGATGGGGGACTTTGAGTTGCAGTTTCAACCAGAGCAGCCGGCGGCCGCAGCCCCGAGCGGTGCGGATGACGAGCGCACCGTCTTCGCGGCCAGCTTCGAAAATCCGTTTGAAGATGATGCTGCTGAACTGGTGTCGGTCGTACAGCGCATGCGGGCCGCGTACGCCGACGAGGCCCCGAGCCGCCGGGAGGATGCCTTGCGCGACGCCCTTACCACAGCCTTCGGCGAGCCCCCCGGCAGTCACGCGTTCGACGCGGTGCTGGCCACCATGCTGGGGGGTACCCCCGCATCGGCTGCCGCTCCCGCTTCGTCTTCTACCGCCGCTCCCCATGAGGCCGCTGCCCCCAGCCCGCCTCCGGAGCCCGAGCCTGCCGCTCCGCCACCGCCGCAGCCATCGGCCCCGCGGGTGGTGCCGTCTACTGAAGGCGCCTCCGCCAGCCGCATCGACCTGCTCATCGACACGCTCCTCCGCATGGTGGCCCGCATGGCGGAGGTGCCATGGCGCTTCCGGCACGAGTTCATCGGGCAGACCATCATGCAATCCGAAGAGTCGGCCTTCATCTATAGCGGTGATGCTGACGCGCTCCGCGGTCACCTGCTGAACCCCACCGTGCCGGACGAAGCGGCCCGTCACCGCTTGGAACTGCTCGAAGGTGCTCTCGAGGATTTGCTGGTGCATCAACTGGCCCTGCTGGATGGCTACAAAGCCAGCGTGCAGAAGGGCATGCACCGGTTTGTGGACGATGTGGACCCGGCGCCTGTAGTGCAGGAAATGGCCGAGGAGTCCATGCTGTACCGGCTGCTTGAGGTGCTGGCTCAGGCCAAGGCCGCCGAAACCATTGCAGCGCGCTGCGACGACTTGCGCCAGGAAGACTGGGCCGTGGTGGAACGCCGTATCTTCCGCCCAGCCTTCATCAAAGCCTACCTGGCCCGCATGACGGCCGCTGATTGATCGCTACCACCTGAAGCCACTGCATGACCGGTCGCGGCGCTGCCTTGCGCTACGTAACATACACCCACTGTCCGATCCGTTCTGTCGCTTATGTCTACCGTCTTCTCCCGTAGATCCAGCTCGCGCTGTACGCCGCCCCTCATGGCCGTTGGGCTCCTGATGGCGTTTTTCCTAACGGCCTGCGGTTCCTCTGAGCCCCTGCGCTTACCACTGTCGCTCGAAGGGTCGTCATCCATGAACAGCGGGGGCAATGCGGCGGTGGTGCGGGTCTACCAGCTGGCCAGCAGCACCACCTTCCGGCAGGCGCCGATCGAGTCCTTCTGGCGGGATGATGAAGGCGTGCTCGGCAGCGACCTGGTGGTGCCCAAGGTGGAGCGCACGCTGTACCCAGATGATGTGGAGGAGATCACCCTCGAAATCCACGAAAACACCCGTTACATCGCCGTCGCGGTCGATCTTCGCGATCCGGAGGCTGACCACTGGCGTCAGCTCTTCACCGTGGAAGAAGTGGAGGAAGGGCAACCGTTCGTCGTGCAGGTCGGGGAGCGGCGTCTGCGGCTGGCGCTACAGCCCGCGCCGTCCGCTTCGCAAGCCCTGTAAGCAGCCTGCCCAACCTCCTGCGCGCCTCTCGTGCTCACAATTCCTTTTATGGCTCCTTATGGCTCAGTTCGATAAACGCGTGGTGTGGTATGAGGGGATGACCCTCGACCCGCATCATTTTCAGCAGTGGGACCGCCATGTGGCCCAGCAGCTGCACACCCGGATGCAAGCGGCGATGGCCCACGGGTGGGGGTTCACGGAGTTGGGCATCGACCGGGACCGGCTGGCCAACGGAACCCTGGCGCTGACGCGCTGCCGCGGGGTGATGCCCGATGGGCTGGTGTTCGACATCCCGGACACCGACCCGTTGCCGGAGCCCCGGGCGGTAGACGAAGCCTTCGCCGCGACCGCAGAAGTGCTGGAAGTGGCCCTCGCGGTGCCTGCCCATCGTACCGACGGCGGCAACATTGCGCGCGCCAGCAGTCCGGCAGGCCGCGAGTCCCGCTTCACCACCGAGACGCTAACCGTGCCCGACGACACCACGGGCGCGGACGAGCGGCCAGTGGAGGTGGCGCACGGCCGTTTTCGCCTCCTCTTTGGCGGGGAGCCGCAACAGGCCCTGCGCACGATGAAGCTGGCCGAGGTGGTGCGCACCTCCAGCGGGGCCTATCAGCTGCGAGACGGGTTTATCCCACCGTGCCTTTTCATGGAAGCCTCCGACGCGTTGATGCGTCTGGCGCGCCGCCTGCTGGAGGTTATGGTAACGCGCAGCGCGGAGCTGACGAGCCGAGCCCGTGGCATCCGGCAGCAGCGGGAGGTGTCGGTGGCCGACGTCACGGCGCTGGGGCTCGCCAGCGCCATCAACACGTACCTGCCCGTGGTGAAGCACCACCACGCGTCGGGCACGTCGCACCCCGAGGCGTTTTTTGAAGTGATGCTGGAGCTCGGCGGGCAGCTCTCCATCTACGCCGACGCCAAGCCCCTCCCGGTCCGCGATTTCCCCGTGTATGACCATGGGGCGCCGTCGGAGCCGTTTGCCACGCTCGACACCGCGGTGCGGGAAATGCTGGGCGGGGCTGCCCCGCCGTCCAACTTTACGGAGGTCCCGATGAGTACCTCTGGCGAAAACCGCTACACGGCCACGTTGGACGCGGCTATGCTCTCGGGCAGCGAGCTGTACCTGCTGGCCCGTAACGGGTCCATGCCGGCACACCGCCGGGCGGCCGAGCTGCCGCTCATGCTGCGTATTGCCACGCCCGACACCATCGACCCGGTGCTGCGCAGCTACACGCGCGCCCTTCCTGTAGACCATGCGACCACGTTGCCCGGCGGCGTGCCGGTAGATAAGGAAGCCACGTACTTTCAGTTGCAGCAGACGGGCCCGTTCTGGGACGCCATCACCAAAGAGCAGGCGCTGACGCTTTACGTGCCGCCCGACTTCCGGGATGTGTCCTTCGAACTGATTGCCGTTAAGACGGCATAGTCTGCGCTGCTACCTGCGGCTTCCCTGCTGCCGCGGCTCACATACCTCACGCTCATCCCCCGCCACGCCATGGCTGCTTCCGCCGGCTCCACCGACTTGCTCTTCGACCCCTCCGCTGTCCGGCGACTTTCGACGGTCTATTCCGACTGCTTTGCCCTGGTGTTGCAGCTGCGGGCTACGGAAGACTTCGGGCCGCCGGATATGCTCCGCGAGCGGTTGACGGACCTCCTGCGCGAGGCCGAGCGTGCCGCGCAGGGGCAGGGCATTTCCGCCGCCGAAACGCGCTCTGCCAGCTTTGCGCTGGTCTCGTTCATCGACGAAACCATCCTCTCCTCAAACTGGCAGCACAAAGAATCCTGGCTTACCAAGCCGCTGCAGAAAGACCTGTACGACCGGACCGATGCCGGCGAGGAGTTCTTCAGTAGAGTAGAAGAGATGCTGGACCATCCCCAGCGCGATGCGGAAGTGCTGGAAGTCTACTACCTCTGCATGACACTGGGCTTTAAGGGCAAGTACCAGTTGCACAGCCAGGAACAGCTGCGCACGCTCATCGAGAGGATCCGCGATCAGTTGCGGAAGGCGCCAGGCTTTACAGCCGCAGCGCTCGCACCCCATGGAGCGCCCGACGACCAGGCGACGGACGCGTTCAAGAGCACCCTGCCCACGTGGGTCGTCCTGGCGCTGGCCGGCGCGCTGGCGGTGCTGGTCTACGTCGCTATGAGTTTCTACATCCAGAGCGTGGCAAGCAGCGCAGCAGAATCCATCGAAGCGGTCGCCCACGTGCTCCCCTGATGCCGATGGTAACCGTACCCCCTGTTTCCCCGAAACGCTAACGACGCCATGCAGTGGTTCTTGCAGATTTTTAAAAGCCGCGGCTTTCTTATCAGCCTTGGGCTCATCGCAGTGGTTGCGCTGTGGGTCGGGACGACGCTGTGGTTTGACTGGTCCACGACGACGCTGCTTATCGGGCTGGTGGTGATCCTGCTGGTGTGCGTGGTAGCGTTGCTGCTCCACGTGCTGCGGGCGCAGCGGAGCTCCGACGCCATCGAGCAATCCATCCGGCAGCAGGCCGAGCAGCAGCGCATGAGCGCCGGCCCTGATCGCCGCGCCGAGATTGAACAGTTGCAAGAGCGCCTCGAAGCCTCCATCAAACAGCTAAAAGACTCCCGGCTGGGCGGTCGCGGGGGACGCGCGGCGCTCTATGCGTTGCCGTGGTATCTCTTTGTGGGGCCCCCTGGCGCGGGCAAAACGACGGCCATCGCCAACTCGGGCCTCAACTTCCCGATGGGCGTGGACCGCGTGCGCGGCGTGGGTGGCACGCGCGACTGCGACTGGTTCTTCTCCGACGAGGCCATCCTGCTGGATACCGCCGGGCGCTACATGACCGAGGAGCAGGATACGGAGGAGTGGACCACCTTTCTGGAGACGCTCAAAAAGCACCGGCCCGACCGCCCCATCAACGGTGTGATCGTAGGCATCAGCATCAGCGAGCTGGCCGAAGCCTCGGCTGACCAGGTGGAGTGGCACGCCGCCAACATCCGCCGACGCATCGACGAGCTCATCAAACAACTCGGGGTGCGCTTTCCGGTCTACCTCGTCTTCACCAAGTGTGACCTGCTGCAGGGCTTCACCGAGTTCTTCGGCGAGCTGACGCGGCAGGAGCGTCAGCAGATCTGGGGGGCGTCGCTGCCGGTGGGCGAGGGCCGGGATCCCGGAGCGGCTTTTGAAGCCGAGTATGAGCAACTGGTCGAGGCCCTGATCAACCAGCGCACGGTGCGTCTGGGGCGTTCCATGAAGCGGGAAGACCGGCGCCGGGTGTACGTCTTCCCGCTGGAGGTGGCGGCGGTGAAGGACAAGCTGCGCTCGTTTGTCTCGCAGCTCTTTCAGCCGAATCCGTACCAGGAAACGCCGGTCTTTCGCGGGTTCTACCTGACGAGCGGGACGCAGGAGGGGGCGCCCATCGACCGGGTGATCCAGGCCATCGCCGACAAGTTTGGGCTGCCCACCGGGCGGGCGGAGGCTGCGCCCTCGCCGTTGGAGGCCAAGAGCTACTTCATCAAAGACGTCTTTACGGACGTCATCGTGCCCGACCGCTACCTGGTACAGCGGACCTCCAAGGCTGTGTCGCGGGCGCGTCTGATGAAGTTTGGTACGGCCGCTGCCGCCATCGTGCTGCTCGCGCTGTTCATCGCCGGCACGGCGCTCGCCCTCCTGAGCAGCCGGGGACACGTGCAGGGCGTAGAGCAGGCCGCGCTGGCCGCCGCCGACGTCTCGTGGGACGGTCCGCCCCAGCCGGCAGATCTGGAGCGTATGGAGGCACTGGGAGCGGAGGTATCCCTCCTGAACCGCCGGGACGGGCGCCCGCCGCTGCAGTACCTGGGGCTGTACCGCGGCGGTGACGTAATCGGCCCGGCCCGCGCGCTGTACGAACGTAAGATGCAAGCCTTTGCCGAGACGTACCCGCTGCAGGCCCTACGTGACTCCATGCAGCACACAACCACGCAGCGGTTTATTCCAAGCGATGGGCGGGAGGTGCTGTATGAGCGGCTGCGTGCGTACCTGCTGCTGAGTAATGAGCGCGAACGCCTGGCCGACGAAACCAACCGGGCGTTTCTGACCCGCGTGCTCACCGAGCATAGCACGGTGGGCCTCGCGGCAGGGCCCGGGACGGATCTCCACGCCGACATCGAAGGCCTGGTTGAGGCCTACGTGACTGCGCTCCACGAAGGCACGCTGGCCCCACAGGAGGCTGACGACCTGCTGGTCCGCCGTTCCCGCGATCTCATCTACGAGCAGCCCAGCATCGCCAGTGCCTACCAGCGCATTCGGCAAGAAGGGCTGGATGCGCTCCGCCCCTTCACGCTGGCCGATGCACTGGACGGGCGCTACATCGGGCTCTTTCAGGGAGAGCCCGAGGTCTCCGGATTCTTCACCCAGGAAGGGTGGGCGCGCTATGTGCTGGATCGTATCGTGGAGGAGAGCGAAGACCCGACGGCAGATGACTGGGTGATGGGCCGCACAGAGGACGAGCTCCCGGCGGCCATGCTGGATAGCGAGACCATGATGCTGGAGCTGATGCAGCTCTACTTTAACGACTACGCCAATGCCTGGCAGCGCTTCATGCAGCAGGTGCGGTACCGATCCTTCCATGACCTGGTGGATGCTGCGCGGGGCCTGGAGCAGATTAGCAACCCGGGCGACTCGCCAGTGCTGTGGCTGCTGGCACAGGTCACCAGCCAGACGACCTTTCCTGAGGAAGGCGGGCTGAGCGCCGGGGACCTGGCGGACCAGGCCTCCGGGGTCCGTGGCCTGCTGAGCGGGGCGCCCCGCCGCGCCCTCGACCGCGCCAGCCGAATGCGGGGCCGGGGCAACGGGGAGGCCGAAGAGGTCCATCCGGTAGAACAGCGCTTTACCGCCCTCCACGATCTCCGCGCGCCGGAAGCCGTAACCGGCGGCGCCTCAGCCAACCTCATGCAGGCGTTGGCCAGTTTGGCTAATGTATCGAGTCTGCTCAACGATGCCGCCGCCGATGACGCGCAGGCCGCCGAAGTGGCCGCTCGCGTCATCAGCGGCAACGGCGGTGACCTGGCGCGCGAGCTCCGCAGCATCCAGAACGCGCTGGTGCGCCTGGATGGCGACACGCGCCGCTCCCTGTTTGAGCAGCCCATCCGCATGGCCTGGGCTTCCGTGATGACGGCCGCCCAGCGACACCTCGACCGGCAGTGGACGGATGAGGTGTACCGCCCCTTCCAGCAAACCCTCGCCGGGCAGTATCCCCTCGATGTGAATAGCTCGGTCGATACGCCCATCCAAGATTTCGAGTCCTTCTTCCGCCCGGGCGACGGTGTGATTGATCGCTTTGTGGAGGAGCGCCTGGATCCCTTCCTGACCGGAGGGGCCATCGGCACACCGCGCCGCTGGGAAGGCCAGGGGCTGCAGGTGTCCTCGTCAGTCCAGCGCGCAGTGGAAGCCGCCGACCGCATCGGGCGAGCCCTTTACACGGGCGGGGCGCTGCGTCTCGACTTCGAGCTGCAGCCAGAACTGCCGGATACCGAGCCGGGCGGGCCCGCCGTGGGGCAGGTGACACTGGCGGTGCACGGCCGCGAGAGCAGCTACAACATGGGCAGTAACCGGCCGTGGGTGGATTACGCCTGGCCGGGCCGGGCCGGAGCACGCCTCAGCGTGTCGACGCGCACCGGCGGCCTTTCTCCCAAACAGGCGACCGGTGACTGGGCCTTTTTCCGCTTATTGCAAGAGGCGACGGTCCGCGGCCAGGGCGCCGCGCAGTACGAGGTGCGCTGGCCTATGGCACAGGGCGTTACGGTGCGCTACAACCTCCGCGCCCGTAGCAGCACCAACCCCTTCAGTAACCCCCGCGGCTTCTTCACCGTGCAGGTGCCGGAGACGCTTCGCTGACCCGAGCACGTCGTTCCCTTTCGTCATACTTCCACCTCAACCCGCGCTCAACGGTGCCTGCTCCGCTTCCTTCCCAGCCGCCGCGTATTACAGCGCTGGGGAAAATACCAAGCTACGGTGACTTCTTGCGGGTCGGCTCCTTAGGGCCAGCCTGGCAATCGTTCGATGCGTGGGTGCAGCGCGGACTCTACGCGGTGCGACAGGTGGCGGGCGCTACGTATAAGGCACGCGTGGCGCAGTTGCCGCCCACCTATGTGCTTCACAGCACCAGCGCGTCCGTGCTGCTTGGGGCGTTTCGGCCCAGCACGGACCGCGTCGGGCGGATGTATCCGTTCATTGCCGGCATTGAGCGCTCCCGCGCAGCCCTGCCGACGGCCTCGCTGCCGCGCCTGCCGCTGCGGTGGGCGCGCGGCCTCCGGGTGTGTGACGCCGTCACAGCGGAGGCCGTCGCCGACGGCACGACGCCCGATGGCCTCCGACGGCGCATCAGTGATCTCGAGCCGCTCCCGGATGCGCGGGCGCATGCGGTGTGGGACAAAACGCTCCACGCCACGCCTGTGCGGGCCTTGCTGGACGGCCACGAGGCAACAACAGCCGACGGCACGGTAGCGCTCCACGCACTCAAAGCTCTGAGCGCTTCCCGGCACCGGCCGCTCCGCATGGGGGTGCGGCTGCCCCTGTACCCCCCGGGTCAGGCGCATGAGCTGTCGACCACAGCACAGGTCGTGTTCTGGCTGCAAGCTATCGCGCAGGTTACGACGACCTCCTGGGAGGAAGCCACCGTCTGCTGGTCGGCCGCGCCCAACGCGGCCTCGGTGCTGTGCCTGCTGCGCGTGCCCGCGGCCTACGGATTCCCGCATCTGCTGCCTGGCGCCCGGGCCGACGACCATGTGGCGGACCTGACCGAGGCTTCGTCCCCCAATCCACACCCTGCGGTGGCGGCCCTGCTGCGGGATGACAGCGCCACCCTTCACGACCTGCTTCACGCTCTTTAACTCCGCTCTCATGCCCGATGCTGCTGTAGAACCGCTCGCGCCGCTTGTAGACGGCGACCATCCGCTGGCTGCTGTCGTCGATCGCATCGCGCAGCCCATTAGCGAGGATGCGCCCTGCGGCGAGGACGTGAAGTACGATGACGACTTCCAGGCGGTGAAGCAGCAGATCAACCAGATCGGCAGTGTGAGTGGCGAAGTGGATTTCGACGAGGTCGTGTCCAAGAGCTATGCCATCCTCGAGACGAAGTCGAAGGACCTGATGACGGCCAGTTACCTGTCGCTGGCGCTGGCGCGTACTCAGGGGGCGGATGGCGCACTGGAAGGCCTACTGGTGCTGCACACGCTGATGCGCGAGTTCTGGGAGGGGTTGCATCCGCAGAAGCCCATCCGGCGCCGGAATGCATTGCAGTTTGTGTCGGATCGCTTGCAGGATACCTTTGAGCTGTGGGACCCGCCGCAGCCCGAGGAGCGCGAGGCGTTAGAGCTGGCCGTGGAGACGAGCGGGGCTATCCAGGCGTACGCGATGGCGGCGCTGGGTGAGCAGGCGCCAGCGCTGAGCGGCCTGACGAACGGCCTGCGCGAGCGGGTCCGCCGGCTCCCCAAGCCACCCGAACCCGAGCAGGAGGCAGCCCCCGACGCCTCGGCCGGCGATACGCCTGGCGAGGCGCCGGGCAAAGCTGCGGCCCCGGCGCGCGCCACCGGTCCGCGGGCGGCGGTCGCGTCGGCCTCCGATGCCCGCAGTGCCGTTATCGAAGCAGCTACGTTTCTGCGGGAGGCCGATGCTACCAACCTCGTGCCCTACCGGCTGCTTCGTAGCTTGCGCTGGGACATCCTGACGGACGCGCCGCCCAACGAAAACGGCGTAACGAAGCTGGAGCCGCCGCTGGAGCAACGCCGCACCTACCTGCGCGGGCTACTGGAGAAGGGCGAGCACGAGACCCTCCTGAAGGAAGGGGAGCGCTCCTTTCAGGACGGTACGTTTCACGTCTGGCTCGACTTGCAGCGCCTTATCATCAGCGCGCTCGACGGCCTGGGCGCCCCGTACGCTCCGCTGGCCGACGCCCTGACGACGGACCTGGCCGTACTGGTGCGTCGCGTACCCGAGCTCCTCACGTTGCGCTTCACCGACGATACCCCCTTCGCTGACCCCCTGACGATAGAGTGGATCGACACCACCGTGCGCCCGGCACTCGCCGCGGATGGGGAGGCGTCAGGCACAACGACGCAACCAGATGAAGCCGATCCACTGGCCGATGCCTACGCCGAAGCCCGTGCCCAGAGCGGCAGCGACCTCGCAGCGGCGCTTGCGACCCTGCGAGCGGTTTCGCCGGACGAGACGCGGCGGTTTGCGTTTCGACGCCGCCTCTACGAAGCCACGCTCTGCACGCGCGCCGGGCAGCACGCGGTAGCCCGTGCCCTGTTAGAGCACCTGGCCGATGATATCCGCCGCCATCAGCTGGACACCTGGGAGCCCCACCTGGCGCTGGCAGCGCAAAAAGAGCTCTACACCTGCTACACAGAACTGGGGCGCAAAGCCGCGCCGGCTAACAAAGCAGCCCTCCACGAAAAAAGCCAGCAAGCGCTGGATGCCATTGCCCAACTGGATGCTACACAAGCCCTCGGCTTACAGTAGCCCTACCGTACCGGCAATATAAAAAACTAACCTGTCCTGTCCTGATGTATCCCTGAACCGCGCTATAACTATATGAAGGCTCAATTAGGTGTGGAAGATAAGCTCATTGGTTTTCAATCCACACGTCTGTCAGGTACCAGCACGAATAGCGTTATCTAATACCACGGCTTATCCCCCCATACGCGCACTTAATTTAAACTAACATCCGGCCCCATGTCCAATAGTTTTCAACACGAGAAACCGCCAGCCCGCATCAACCTGTTCCTCGAGGTAGCCAAGGGCAATGCCAAGAAAAAGATGGAGCTGCCCCTCCGCATGCTGGTGATGGGCGACTACCTGGGCCGGGAGTCCGATACGCCGGTGTCGGAACGGGAGGTGGTAAACCTCAACAAGGACAATTTTGAAGACGTGATGTCCTCCGGCGAGATGGAGTTGAACTACACGGTCAAGGACAAGCTGCGCGGCGGCGACCACGACATGCGCGTCAATCTCAATATTGACAGCATGGACTCGTTCAACCCGGAAGCGGTAGCCCAGCAGATTCCCGAGCTTAGCCGGCTACTGGCTACGCGCAACCTGCTGCAGGACCTGCGCAACCGCCTCATCAGCATGGGCGACTTCCGGAAGCAGCTGGAGTCCGTCATTAAAGACGAAGCGCTGCGCGAAAAACTGCTGGGTGAGCTGGATGCCGTCGTCGCAGCGGAAGAAGAGGCGGCTGACGCCCCAACCGATGCTGACGATGCCTGACATCGACGTACCGCCGATTTTGATCCATAGCCGCGGCCCCCGCAGGTTACGCCCTGCCCGTCTGCGTGCTGCCAACCTTTCAATCAAGAGCCCTACCGAAGATTATGGCCGAGCCCCAAGCTTCCTCTCCCGCCCCTGATGCACAAGTCGCCGAAGGCGAAGCCAGCCTGCTGGACAGCATCCTCTCCAAAGTGGAGGTCAAGATGCCGGACGCATCCGTTCGGGTCTCTGACTTCAAGCATCAGAGCGCCGTTGCCGAAAAGGACCGTGGCGCGATGGTCTCCGCTGCGCTGCGCGTCTTTATCGACGCGGTAGCATCGATGGATAGCAGTGTGGAGAAAATCGACAAGTTTCTGCTGGACAGCCTGATCGCTTCCATCGACGAGAAGATCAGCACGCAGCTGGACGTCATCCTGCACCACGACGACTTTCAGGACCTGGAGTCGGCCTGGCGGTCGCTAAAAGACCTGGTCGATCGGACCGACTTCCGGAAAAACATCACGCTTGAGTTGCTGAGCGTGACCAAAGAGGAGTTGCGGGAGTCGTTCGAAGATGCCCCCGAGCTCATTCAGTCGGCGTTGTACAAGCACGTCTACACCAACGCCTACGACCAGCCGGGTGCCGATCCGTATGCGGCTATTGTGACGGATTACGAATTCGACAGCTCGGCACAAGATGTAGCGCTCCTGCAGAACGCGTCCAAGGTGGCCGCGTCGGCCCACTGTCCCTTCCTGGCTAACGTCGGGCCCAAGTTTTTCGGGAAAGACTCCATGGAGGAGTGGAAGAAGATTCCAGATCTGACGGCCTACATGGAAACGGCGGATTACATCAAGTGGAACTCGTTCCGCGACTCAGAGGATGCCCGCTACGTGGGTCTCAGCTTCCCGCGGTACATGGCCCGTCTGCCGTATGGCCCTGACACCAACCCCGTGAAATCCTTCAACTATGTTGAGGATGTGAAAGGGTCAGATCACGACAAGTACCTGTGGGGCAGTTCGTCCTTCCTGTTTGCGTCCAACATGGTGAAGTCCTTCATGAGCGACGGCTGGTGCGTACAGATCCGCGGGCCGCAAGCTGGCGGAAAGGTCGACGACCTGCCCGTGCACATGTACGATGTAGGGAAGGGTAAGCAGATGAAGATCCCGACGGAGGTGCCCATCAGCGAGACGCTGGAGTTTGAGTGCGCCAACCTGGGCTTTATCCCGGTGAGTCATTATCAGGGGCAAGACTTTGCGGTGTTCTTCTCGGCCAACTCGGCCCAGCGGCCGCAGCTCTACGACGATCCGGACGCCACGGCCAACAGCCGTATCAATGCGCGTCTGCCCTACATCTTCTTGGCCTCCCGTATTTCGCACTACCTGAAGGTGCTGCAGCGCGAAAACATTGGGGCGACGAAGGACAAGACCGTGATCGAGGATGAGCTTAACGCGTGGCTGAATGGCCTGGTCACCGAGATGCCCAACCCCACGCCGGCGCAGGTCGCCAAGTACCCGTTGCGTGCTGCGCAGGTAGAGGTGCATGATGTGGAAGACAACCCGGGTTTCTTCCGGGTGCAAACCTCCATTATGCCGCACTTCCAGATTGAGGGTATGGACATCAACCTGTCCCTCGTCGGAAAACTCCCCAAGAAATAGTCCCTGAACGTTCCGGTATCCACCCCCTCTGTGCGCAGTGGCCTTCGGGCGCGGCGCGGGGTACCCACCCCATCTTTACCCATTTGGCGCATCAAGGCGCCCATCCCTATCAACTAAGCACACGGAGGAAAGAGACATGCCCACACCCGCATACGTATTTTTCAACGACGATCAGGGCAACCAGATCGATGGGTCGGTGCAGATTGCAGACCGCGAGGGAAGCTCGGAAGTGATCGAGTTTGACCACGGCATCCGCATTCCTACAGACAGCCACACCGGCAAACTGACGGGCGTGCGCATGCACGGCTCGGCCCGTCTGGTGAAGGCGTACGATTCCGCTTCCCCCTTGCTCTACCGTGCCTGTTGCGTGGGGCAGACGCTCAGCGAGGTGACGTTCCACTGGTATCAGATTGATGATACCGGCACCGAGGTTGAGTACTTCCGCCACACCCTTGAACAGGTAAAGGTCGCGGGGGTGAAGTCGTACATGCCCAACACCAAAGACCCCCGGATGGAGAAGATGACCCATCTGGAAGAGGTGAACCTGGTGTACGGACAGATTACCTGGCTCTTTGTGGATGGCTCGCTGGAGTACACGGATTCCTGGACGGCCGGGCGATAGCCCAAGGCGCGACCGAGGTGCAGGCCGGTTGGCCTCGACGCGTACCGCCTGAATGAACACCCGGCGCCCCCATCGCAGCCGATGCGATGGGGGCGTTTGGGTTCTGTTGCCCACCTGCCGTTCCCTTCCCGCACGTTGGAGGATGCCCATGAAAGCAGGACTTGGCGACGTACTACGTGGCCACTTTCACGACGGTACCGCGCTGCATGCGGTACCCGAGGCCGAGTGGCAGCTTCGCAGTGTGCTGTCGAACCTGACCTCGCTGTTCAACACGCGTCAGGAGACGATCGCGCACCTGCCCTCGTACGGTCTCCCCGATCCGTCTGTCGTCTACAGCGGCAAGCAGGAGTCGGTTGATCAGTTGCGGCGCGCCGTACAGAAAGCCGTGCAGCATTACGAGCCGCGCCTGAAAGACGTGCGCGTTCGTCACCACCAAGACGCCGATGGGTTGCTCCGCGTTATGTTTGTCATCACCGGCCGCCTGCACGACGGCACGCCGGTCGCCTTGCAGACCACCTTTGCCTCCGACGACCTCGTGTCTGTGGACCCATGGACCGGGCGCCGCTAACGCCCTGCGTAGCGTCTCATTACTGACCTGTTTCGCCTTATGTCTCGCCAGTATTTCGAAGAAGAGATGCGCTACCTGCACGAAGCAGGGAAGCTGTTTGCCGAACGGCATCCCGAGCAGGCGCGCATGCTCAATATCGACAGCGTGACGGACCGCGATCCGTATGTGGAGCGGCTGTTTGAGGGGTTTGCCTTCCTGGCCGGGCGCATCCACGAGCGGTTGGATGATGATGTGCCGGAGTATGGCGAACAGTTGCTCAACCTCCTGGAGCCGGCAGCGCTGCGTCCGGTGCCGTCGCTGGTGCTGATGGGATTTCAGCCGGAGGGACTGCAGCAATCAACCACCCTGGCACGTGGCACGTCTCTTCGTTCGGGTCCGGTGGGTGAGGAACGCACGGTCTGTCGCTTTCACACAACCCAGCCCGTGCACCTGCGCCCCCTGGAGCTTTCTGACGTGGCGCTCTCGTGGACCGCGCAGGGCACCACAACAGCCACCCTGCAGCTGCGTCTTCTGAATCCACTCCCGTGGCAGGAGCTGGGCCTGGAGACGCTGCGCCTCCACTTCCACGCCGAAGCCGGGCTGGCATCGCTCATGCATCGCTACTTCACCCAGCACGTCTCCCATATCACGGTGCAGGCGGGGCAGGCCCTCATGCAGCAAGGGGCGGGCGATGCCACCCTCACGCTTCCGCCCGAGGCGCTTACCCCCGGTGGGTTTGGCGCAGACGAGCGGCTGCTGCCGGGCGAAGCGGCCTCCTTTTCGGGTTTCCGGTTGCTGCAAGAATACCTCTCCTTTCGGCGCAAATTCTGGTGCGTGGATCTGCACGGGCTCGACCGCTTGGCCAGCGAGGCCATCATCAACAGATTCGAGGTGACAGTGCATTTTGACCGGGCGTATCCGGAGCAGAAGCGCTTCACGAAAGAGCACGTGCGGCTGCATTGCGCGCCAGCCATCAACCTGTTTGCGCACGATGCCGAACCGATCCGCGCCACCCACGAGACGAGCGAATATCGCATCATCCCGGGGCATCGTCAGGGGAGCGGCTTGGAGGTGTACGACGTACAGCGCGTGGTAGGGACGGACACAAAAACGGGCGCACGACACGAGTATGCGCCATTCTACGGGCTTCCGGGCGCCACAGGCAACGGTGCCCGCCGGTTTACCACCCAGCGCCGCCTGGGGCCGGCAGGCCGACCGGAAGTGTACCTTCGCCTTAACACGCTGGCTACCGACGAGCCGCTCACGGAGGAGACGCTCTCGGTTGACCTCCGATGCACCAACGGCAGCCTGCCCCGCGAGCGTCTGCAGGAGGGCATGATCACGGAATTGGGACCAGACGCCCCGAACGGGGTCGCCGCCACCAATCTGACGGCGCCCACCCTCATCCGTCGCCCGCCGCAGGACCGGGGCGCAAACATGGCGTGGGAGTTCGTGGGGCACCGGGCGCTCAACTATCGGACCGTGGCGGAGCGCGAGTCGCTCGTGGGCTTGCTGCAGTGGTACGACTGGACGGACCGAAGGGCGCAACAGCGGCTCCGGCAGGGTATCCGCACGGTGCAGTGGGAGCCCAAAGAAGTGCTACACCGGGGCGCTATCCTGCGCGGCGCGCACGTCACCATCGAACTGCAGGAAGACCATCTGCCGAACGAGGGCGAAGGCGTCCTTTTCGGACAGGTGATGAGTCACCTCTTCTCGATGTACGCCACGCTGAATTCCTTTGTCCACCTCACCCTCACCCTCATCCCCTCAGGAACCACCTACACATGGACGCCAAAGGCGGGACAACGGCCGATGTTGTAGCCCCCACCCGGGCCGCAGCAAGCGCCACAGCGGATGCTTCCGCTGTGGAGGGCGTCTATGCGCGCCTGTTTGACGAGGGCTACCGATTTGGCTTCTATCAGGCTGTGCGTCTGCTGGAGGCCTACATGGATGAGGCGCCCCCAGTGGGTGAGACCACGCGGGTGGCCGACGAGCAGGTGTGGTTGCGACCACATTCCGGGCAAGGCTTCCCTGCCACCGACGTGCGGTCGGTGCGCCCCCCCTCTGAGGAAGAGCCCCGGGCGATAGTGACCGCCACCTTCATGGGGCTGTACGGCATCGCCTCGCCGCTTCCTGTCGCGCTGTACGAGCCGCTATCCGACGGGTCAAAGGCCATCGATCCGCTGCACGACTTCCTGGACGTCTTCAATCATCGCCTCTACGCCTTCTTTTACCGCGCGTGGAAAAAGTATCAGGCAGGCCTCTTCAGCAGGCCCACACCGGACGACCGCCACCATCAACGTTTTCGTGCACTTACCGGCCTACCGCCGGCCAACCCCGAGGCCCCGGTGCCGACTGAAGCGCTGCTGGCCTTCGCGGGGCACCTGGCCTCACCCGTTCGCAACGCGGAGGGGTTGGTCGCGCTGCTAACCGGCCTCTTGGATGATCTCCGCGTGTCCATCACCGAAAACGTGCGCCGGTGGGTCACGCTGCCTTATCGCCCCACCGTGGGCCACGGTGAACGGGCGATGACGCTGGGCGGATCGGCGGTCATCGGCGAGCGCGTGCCGGATGTCGCTGGCATGTTTCGCCTCACCCTCGGGCCGCTGGACCTGGCACGCTTCGAGGGCTTCCTGCCCGGTGGGGCGTTGGCCCGGCGCCTGGATTACCTTGTACGCCTTTACCTGCCCGATTTTCTCCACTACGAAGTGAACCTGCTGCTGCCCCGGGCGGAAGTGCCGTCCCTGCGTTTGGGCCATCGTGGGTCCCGCCTGGGACTCAATACGTGGCTGGGCACCCCTGCCGAGCCCATCACCTGCCGCACCACCACCTACTGAACCTCGCTGCTGCTATGATTACCCATGACCTGAAGCGCCTCCTCCAAAAGCTCAACGACCACACCACCCGTGCGCTGGAAGCGTCCGTGGGGTTTAGCATTGCGCGGGGCCACTACGAGGTCACGCTGGAGCACCTCTTCCTGAAACTACTGGAGGACGGCAGTGGCGACCTGCCCCGCATCCTCGACCACTTCGACGTCGACAGCGGGCGCGTGTGGGATGCGCTGATCAAGCATATCGAAGCGTTCCGGACGGGCAACACGGGCCGGCCGGCGTTCGCGCCGACGCTGCTGCAGCACGTGGAATCAGCCTGGGTGGTGGCGTCGCTGCACCACGGGCTGTCCGAGATTCGCTCCGGCACGCTCCTCGGCGCGCTGCTGCAAACCGACGGCTTCACCGGCCTCTCCTACGCCGATGCCCTGCAGGGGGTCAAGCGCGATGACCTGCGCGATGAGTTTTTTGACATCGTAGCGGGGTCCTCCGAAGATGCGCCGCACCAGCGCCGGGCCGGGCAGGGCGCCGGGCCCAATGGCATGCCGCAGGAAGGGGAGACGGCGCTCGATCTCTACACCAAGGATCACACGGGCGAGGCGCGCGAAGGTAAGGTCGACACCATCTCGGGCCGCGATCAGGAGATCCGGCAGATCATCGACATCCTGAGCCGGCGTCGGAAAAACAACCCCATCCTGGTAGGCGAGCCCGGCGTAGGGAAGTCGGCCGTGGTGGAAGGGCTGGCGCTGCGCATCGCGGAAGGGGACGTCCCGGACAGCCTCAAGGAGGTTGAGATCCGCGGCCTCGACCTGGGCCTGCTGCAGGCCGGCGCCGGCGTCAAGGGCGAGTTTGAGCAGCGGCTGAAGTCTGTGATCGAAGAGGTGCGCGAGGCCTCCAAGCCCGTGATTCTGTTCATCGACGAAGCCCACACGCTTATCGGTGCAGGGGGCGCCGCCGGCACCAGCGATGCCGCTAACCTGCTGAAGCCGGCCCTTGCTCGGGGCGAACTCCGCACGATCGCCGCTACCACATGGAGTGAGTACAAGAAGTACATCGAGAAGGACGCCGCGCTGGAGCGGCGCTTCCAGATGGTGAAGATCGACGAGCCGTCCGTCGAGAACGCGGTGATTATGCTGCGCGGGATCAAGGGTGCGTACGAAGCCCACCACGGCCTGCCCATCTCGGACGATGCCGTGCGCGCCGCCGCCGAACTGGCCGAGCGTTTCATCGCCGGACGTTTCCTGCCGGACAAGGCGGTGGACCTGCTCGATACCTCCGCCGCGCGCGTCAAGATGGCGCGCACGGCCACGCCGGCTCCGGTAGACGACCGCCGCCGCCAGTTAGCCTATCTGGAGAAAGAAATTGAAGCGATACAGCATGACCTCCAGGCGGGTGTGGGGGGAGATGCCGCGCAGTTGACCGAGTTGAAGACCCAGCAGGAAGCGATGGCAGAGGAGCTGGCTACGCTGGAGGAGCGCTGGGCCGAGGAAAAAGCGCTGGTCGACGAGATCGACGCGGTGCGCGCCAAACTGAATGGCAACGGAGCCTCCACCGTCGTGGCAGAGGCGACAGCGGGTGCAACCGCTGAGGTAGCCACCGATGCGTTGGACGAGGCCGGTGAAACACTCCCGGAGGCTGCGGGAGGCGACGGCGAGGCCACGAACGCGCCCTCCGACCTATCTACTGATGCCCTGCTGAAAGAGCTGGCGGCCTATCAGGCAAAGTTGGCCGCCCTGCAGGAAGACCGGCAGCCGCTCGTGACGGCCGAGGTCGATGCCGCGGTGACAGCCGCCGTGGTCTCCGACTGGACCGGCATCCCGGTAGGCGCCATGGAGAAAGACGAAGCCGCGACGTTGCTGGCCCTCGAAGACCGCCTCAAGGAATCGATCCTGGGGCAGGACGAGGTCATCAACGAAATCGCCGACAGCATCCGCACCGCCAAGTCGGGCCTCCGCAATCCGGATGCGCCGACCGGCGTGTTTCTGTTCGTGGGACCGAGTGGCGTGGGGAAGACCGAGTGCGCCCGCACCATCGCGGAGCTGATTTTTGGCGGCGAGCGCTTTCTCACTACCATCAACATGTCCGAGTACCAGGAATCCCACACCGTGTCCCAGCTCAAGGGCTCACCTCCGGGCTACGTCGGCTACGGCGAGGGCGGCATCCTGACCGAAGCCGTGCGGCGCCAGCCCTACTCTGTGGTGCTGCTGGATGAAGTGGAGAAGGCCCACCGCGACGTGATGAACCTGTTCTATCAGGTCTTCGACAAAGGCTTTATGCGGGATGGCGAGGGGCGGGAGGTGAGCTTCAAGAATACCATCGTGATGATGACCTCCAACCTGGCCTCCGACACCATCTCGTACGTCTGCACCGAAGACGAGCGGCCCGGCCCCGATGCCATCCGCAAGGCCATCCACGAGACGCTGGCCGACTGGTTTCAGCCCGCGCTGCTGGGCCGGATGAAGGTGGTGCCGTTCTACCCGCTCATGAAGGAGCCGATGAAGGGCATCGTCAAGATCAAGCTCGACCGCATCAACAAGCGGTTGAAGCAGGCTCATGGCGTTGCCTTCACGTATGCCGACGACGTGGTGGACCGCATCGCCGAGCGCTGCACCCAGGTGGATACCGGCGCCCGCAACATCGACTTCATCATCGACCGCGACGTGCTGCCCGCCGCCTCCCGCCAGCTCATCAGCCGTATGGCCGACGAGGATATGCCAGAGGCGCTTGAGCTGGGGTTGGATGAGGAGGGTAACTTCACTTACGTCTTCCACTAATCTGCTTCAGCAGACGCACTTTTCTGCGCCCTGACCACATTTTCGTACCGACATGCCAGTTATTCCTGTTTCGGACACGGACCAGCGCGAACGAAATTACAATCCCGCGCACTATAGCTTTTCGCTCTTGAACGCCAACGCCGATGTGGAGCTGGACGTCTTCAGCTTCGTGGGGCGTGAGCGCATGTCGCAGCTGTACCGCTTTGAGGTTACGGTATCCACGACCCAGGACGTGAACATTGACGCGGCGGTGGGCGAACGGGCAGTGTTGATGATGCGCCAGGAACGCACCCGCAAGCACGAAAACACCGTCGAAGTCCTGAGCCGACCCGTGTATGGGTTGGTGAGTGAAGTGCAGGTGGGTGGGCGAAAGAACGTGGGCGATGAGGAGCTGGACTTCTATCGCTTTCAGGTGGTGCCCCACCTCTGGAAGCTCTCGCTGAGCCGCCGCAGCCGCGTGTTTCGCGATAAGACCGTCGGGGCCATCCTCCACACGGTCCTCGCGGGGGCAGGCCTCCAGTCGGATGTAGATTTTCGGATCCAACTGGGCAGCGATGCTCAGGGCGCTCTCTACGAAGAACGCGAGTTCTGTGTGCAGTATCAGGAAAGCGACTTTGCGTTCATCAGTCGCCTGATGGAGCATGAGGGGATCTTCTACTACTTCGCGATGGATGAGACGGAGGAGCGAGAGGTGCTGGTGATCACCGACGGCAACCCGACGAGCGAGCTGCCCGAAGTAGAGTACCAGACGGGCAGCGGGCTGGACACCGACCCGGCCATTCATCGCATCACGCTGCGCCGGACCCTTACCCCGGGGCGCGTACAGGTGTGGGATAACGACTTCGAGGATTTTAAAGAGCCCGGGCATCAGGCAGGGTCGGTGCAGGCAGTCAGTGCCGATACCAACCAGCTGTATGAGGAAGACGGAGAGTGGCTTCAGGAGAAGCGGGATCCTACCAAACAACAGTTTGACAACGATGCGGGCGATCATAGCCGGCTGGAGCAACGCCTGAGTCAAATTGCCCGGCGCCGTTCGGAAGAGATTGCGGCGAACCAGGCCGGCGCCTATCGCGGACGGGTGACCGATCCGCGCTTCTGGGCTGGCGTGCTGGTGGAGCCCCGGCTATGGGATGAAAACGGACCTGGTGATGCCCCCGCGCTTCCCGGCGGCGAGACGCGCTTCCTCGTCACGGGCCTGCACCATGCGGGGGTACAGCGCTCCGGGGTACACGGGGGGTTCGATGAACAGGACACGCTACTGGATGCTTACCCGACCGACCTGCTGCCGCTGTTGCAGACCGCCAGCGAGACCAGCGAGTCGTCCTACATCGGCGCCTTTACGTGTATTCCTTCAGCCATGACGTACCGCGCCCCGCGCACCACGCCGGTGCCCCGCGTGCCCGGCATCCTCACCGCCAAGATCGAAGAGCACGGCGGGGCCATTGTAGACGAAGAGGGCCGGTACCGTCTCCGTATGAGCTTCGACCACGACGAGGAAGATCCCCATCCCGAGGGCTCCACCCGCCCCGTGCGGATGGCGCAGCCGTACTCCGGCCCCGACTACGGCTTTCATTTTCCAAACCGAGAGGGCGCCGACGCGGTGGTCTCCTTCATCGATGGCGACATCAACCGCCCGGTGATGCTCTCGACCGTACCGACGCCGAAAAACCACGCGCCGACGCCTAATACCAACCGACAGACAAGCGCACAAAACCCCGATATGGGAGCGCCAGGGGGTAATGTCACCTTCTCTCAGACAAAAAACGTCATCTTTTCGGGCCAGGGCCATAAGTTCATTATCGATGACGAGAAGGACCCCAGCAAGGGGGGGCAACCGCACATTGACATCACCCTGGCGACCAAGGGGGAGCAGCATCGACTTGAAATGGGAGGGTCGCGCAAGAAGTCGACGTTCGAGATGGTCCTTGATGGCTTTTCGATGTACGTACAAATGAATGCCATCCAGTTCTACAATTTCTCGGATGTTGCCATGAAATCGGCCGCTCTGGTAGGCACCCTCATGGCTACGGGCAAAATCCCCACACCGGGTGTTAGCACCACAACAGGCAATGGCGTTACGCTGTCGTCCTCAGACAAGGTGGAGATTTCTGGGACCAACGGCGTGAAAATTATCTCGCCAAACATCCTCGGTATTTTTGGTGGCGATCAGTTGTTTGGCGAGGACCTGCCGAAACCCGCAAAGGATACCCGGTCCGTGACGCTTGGCATTGCCCAGTTTCTGGTCGACGTGTTGTGGAAGCAGACGATCAAAAAGTACATCGACCAGGGGAAGGAGACGAAGCCGCGCTGGGAAAAGTATAAGGCAGCGGGTAACAAGAAAGCCGCGCCTGCCATTACGACGACAGCAGAATACGATGCCAAACGAGCGAAAGTCGGTGTCCGCTCAATGGCTTACAGCGCTCTGCAACTGTCCGGTGTAGAGGTGAAGTCAGCTGGGGAAATCCAGATGGCCTCCGCGTTAAAAATGGCGACCACCACGGGCCCAGGGGGGTATCAGGTGGCCTCGCAGGGTAGTATTAGCCTGAATGCCGATCGCGATGCGGCTATCTCTGCAGAGAAAAAGGTGACCATCAGTACAAAAGGCAAGGTGCAAGAGAAAGACGACGAGTTGGAGAAAGCGGCCAACAAGCTGGGCGGTATTGTGGGGCGTGCGATGCAAAAGGTTGTGGACAAGATTGAGAGCATGACCACTACGCCCAAAGAGTTTGGCCCCGATCCCAAAACCTTCCCCATCACGCTCGAAAACGAGAGCGGAGGGATCATTCTGCTCACCGAGGGGGAGGGGAAAAGCGACGGCGATCCCGGCCACATCGACTTTGCCGCGGAAGAGGGCGACATCCGCACACGGGCCAACAAGGGTAAGGTGGCAACCTACACACCGGAGGAGTTCTCTGTTGTGGTGGGCACCTACGATGAGGAGACCATCAAGCACTTCTACGAAGACTCCCTCTACAAGAAAGACCCGTATGACAGTGGATCCAAACTACTCATAAACGACAAGCGCGCCGACCTCTTTACAGCGGAAGAGATTCGTCTGCAGACGGGTACAGATGATGCCAAAAACGACGACGCGCCGAGCATTCAGATCATTGATGCCTCCAGTCCGGGGAAAAAGCAGATCCGAATCCAATGTGGAAAGAGTGCGATCGTGCTTTATGGCAACGGTACGATCGACATTGAGGGCGAAGAGATCACGGTCGAAGGGCAGGGCGGTGTGAACGTCGATGCAGGAATGAAAGACATCAAGATGGACGCCAACAACATCGCAGCCAAGGCCAAGATGAAAGTTAACGCCGAGGCCGGGCCGTCCAAGCTGGAGCTGGCAGCGGCCGGCGCCAAGCTGGAAGGCGTCAAGGTGGATGTAAAGGGGTCGGGCATGGTGAATGTTGACGCCAGCGGCATCCTTTCGGCTAAAGGTTCTCTCACGAAGATCGGGTAGCATCCCGGCTCATCCATTCTGCGAGGTAGGCTATGGCTTTTCCAGCGACCACGATAACGGCGTCAACAGTGCACGGGCCGCCCATCCTGGGGCCTGGGTGCCCGACCGTCCTTATCGGCGGCAAGCCCGCCTGGAGGGTAGGGGATACGCACACGTGCCCCATGGTCAATGCGCCGCCGCCGGCCGGGCCGGGAACGCCGCATGGGCCCGGCATCACCATGCCCCCGGGCGCCGTCACCGTGTTGGTCGGAGGCATGCCCGCTTGCCGCACAACTGACAAGGTCAGCGAGCCGGGCGCCGTGGTGCCGCTGCCGCCCATCAATGTAATTCTCCCTGGTGTGCCTACGGTACTCATCAAATAACTTTAGCCGGTGTGGTAACGCGCCCCGCGGTCTTTGTATGCCAGTCCACGTTCACGTCATCTCCGGTGCCACCGAGTGCTACGAGGAAGATCTCGTAGTGCCCGGGTTCATCCCCGTACGGGTAGCGCGCCTGTATGACAGCAGCCATGCGGGGGTGGGCGG
>Ga0207421_10001852_pt1 | contig 26856 bp, 23 predicted proteins | sample SodLakKL_010_SED_4_FD_187542 | JGI IMG/M metagenome (GOLD analysis project Ga0207421, IMG submission 187542) | Alkaline sediment microbial communities from Lake Tanatar, Kulunda Steppe, Russia - 8KL_010_SED (SPAdes) (version 2) | ecosystem: Environmental > Aquatic > Non-marine Saline and... | reverse complement strand
CGCCGGTTTTTTGATCGGCCTCTTCGGCCTGGCCCGCCTTTTGTCGGCCCTCTACCGGCGCTACAAAGTGGCCAGTTCTTTTTTGCTCGCTGGCTTGATCATCGGCTCCACCCGGGTTCTTTTACCCGAACAGCTAAGCCTTACCTTTTTCATTTTCGCCGTTTTAGGGACAGCCACCGTAATCTATTTCACCCGCAGCCACTTCCGGCGACAAGATTAATACCGCTGTCTAAGACTCACTATCCTGAAAACACCTTATAATCCAGCCTGCTCAGATCTTTTCTTGTTATTAGCAACCCGGCTGTTTAAAATAATCTAACATCAAACCAAGCCCTTCTTTTAAGCTTGTTTGCGGGACAAACCCGAGCTCCTCCCGGGCCCTGGAAGTATCGGCGTAAGTATGGGGCGGATCGCCGGCCTGCACCGGTTCGTAACGAACCTCGACTGCACGACCGGATAGTTCTTTTAACAGCTCTAAAACCCCGTTAACCGAAATGCGGCTGCCGCCGCCGAGGTTGTAAACCCGGCCACCCGGTGTGGTTTTCACCGCCGCCAAAATATTGGCCTCCACGATATCATCTATAAAGGTAAAGTCCCTGGTCTGCTCTCCGTTTCCGTAAATTACCAGCGCTTTACCGTTTAAAATCGAGCGGATAAACCGGTGAAAGGCCATGTCCGGCCGCTGGGCCGGGCCGTAAACGGTAAAATAGCGGAGGCTGACCGTGGGCACGCCGAAATTTTGCGCGTACAGGCCGCACAGGTGTTCCGCTGCCAGCTTGGTTACCCCGTATGGTGAAAGGGGCCGGGGCAGGTCTTCTTCATGCATGGGCAGTTTACCCGTATTGCCGTAAACCGACGAAGAGGACGCATAAACAAACCGCTCCAGGTTATTATGGCGGGCCCACTCTAAAAGCCGCTGGGTAGCAAGCACGTTATGGCCGGTATAGTGGGCAAATTCTTTGCCCCAGCTGGCCCGCACCCCGGCCTGGGCCGCCTGGTGGAAAACCCAGTTTACCCCCTGAAACCAGTGGTCTTCTATATCGCTTAAATCTGCCTCGATCAGCTCAAAATCAGGGTGCTTGTTTAAACCTTCGATATTGGCCTCTTTGATCGCTGGGTCGTAATAGTCGGTAAAACAATCCACCCCGGTCACCCTGCAGCCGTCATTTAAAAGCCGGCGGGAAAGGTGCGATCCGATAAAACCGGCCGCCCCGGTCACCAGGCACCTGCTGCCTGCCGGCAGTTTTGCCTTACTGTTCAAATCCCTGTCCTCCTGTCAACCTGTAGATCATTTCCGCTTTATCTGCTTCGTCGATTTCAAGGTAGTAAATGCCCTCTTTTTTACCGGGAAAATATTTCCCCTGCAGTGAATAGCTTTCAATCGCGTCCGCTTCCAGGCGCTCGCTGGCAAAAAGGGTAAGGGCGGCCACCTGGTTAAAATTCAAGTCGGTGCGCACATGCTCGCGGTAAGTATTGTAGGCGGGGACCACGTAGCGGAAAAGCCCCATTTCCTGGAAATACTCAAAAGTGGCCAGCAGCAGGCCTTTCTGCCGTTCGATCCGGTTGATGTCGTCCCTGGCATCCTCTTCCCGGTAGGTCAGGTAGGTTAAGTAACCCCGGCCGTCTAACATCTGCGGGCCGGCTTCTAATGATTCCTGCGGGGTGAAGCCGACCATATCGTCCTCCACCGTGTAGTAAACCCCGCCCATGGAGTCGATCAGCTGCTTTAAACCCTCGATATCCATGGCAATGTAATAGTCAAGCTCGATGTCTTCTAAAAAGTGATCAATTGTATCGAGCGCATTCTGCATCCCGGCCCGGTGAGGGTCGCTTCCGGCCTGCTCGTAGCCGTACTCGTAAGACTGGCGGAGGCGGTCTTTTTCCCCGCTGTTTGCAATCTCCACGTAAGAGTCGCGCGGCACGGCCAAAAGGCTTAAGCTGTCCCGGTCAAAGTTTACCGAGGCCACCAGGATCGTATCCACGTAATAAATCTCGCCGAAGGTATTGTCTTCCCGGCGGTTGTGCAGGCCCAAAATAACCGCGTTGATAACCCGGTCTTCAAAATGTTCTTCCACCTCGCCCGAAACCCCGAAATCATGCCGGAAAAGCGAGGCCGGGTCGTAATAAACCTGGTAAACCCCGTAAAAAATAACCGACAGAGACAGGGCAATAATGGCCGCGATTACCCCTAAAGAAATATAGAGCCTGACCTTTCGCGACAGTTTGTCCATCGCCTTTTCACTCCTTTAGCCGGCTTCAAGCACAAAGCTTCAAAACAGGATCAAACCTTTAATCCTGAAGTCCTGGGTTAATTTGGCAAAATTATTTAAACGATCCCGGAAACTCCAATCTACACCGGACTTGTAAGGAGGCAATTTGAAATCCAACTTTTTTGGAACCGGCTTGTCCTGGTCAGGTTGTAAAATAATCCCCTTTAAAAAGATTATTTCTATTGATCGCCATTTCCGTTATTTTCCAATGTCTCTTCTTCCGCTTCTTCGCTGCTATCCTCCACCGGCTCCGGCCCTTTCGACACCACCAGGTTTACAACCGCGCCCGGTTTGGCCGCCTCACCGGATAGGGGATCTGTATAGATCACCAGGCCCGCTCCCACTTCATCGTCATGGCGCTCGATGATCGAACCAACCTGCAACCCCTTGTTCTGCAGAGCCGTAGCCGCTTCCTGGGCGGTCATTTCCCTTAAGTAAGGTATGTGCACCTGCTCTTCTGCTTCTTCTTTTTCATCATCCCGGTCACCGAAAGGCCAGTCTTCGTCTCTTTCTTTCTCCCTCTCTTCTTCCCGGCGCAGGCGTTCCTGCTCTTCTAAGTATTCTTCGCTGTCTTCTAAAACTATCGGCGGCCAGGGGTCGGTTTCGATACCGAAAACTTCTTCAATAATTCTCAGCCGCTCGGACTGGTTCAGAACTTCGTACCAGATCCCGTCTTTGGACTGTCCGCTGCCCGTTAGGGTTACAAAATCAATATCATCCAGGTTTAACCCCCTGGCAAAGTAGGCCAGGGCGGCAACCTGGGTATAGTTTAAATCCGTTTCCACGTAATCCTTGTAGATGCGGTAAATTCTCGGCAGGTCGCTGATTTTTCCTTCATCTCTTAAATGGACGAAGGTGGCTTCAAGCAGGTCGAACTGCCGCTCAATCCGCCCCTTGTCGCCGGTTTCACCGCGGTACTGCAGGTAGCGCAGGTAGGTTTTCCCGTCCATCACCTGCGGCCCCTCGGGCACCAGCACCCGGCCGATCTCCCAGTGTTCATCGTAAATAGTTTCATCCACTTCGTAGTAGATCCCGCCCACGGCATCGACCAGTTCGATCACCGAGTACATATCGACCGAAACATAATAATGGAGGGGAACATCTCCCAAAACATTACTCACCGTCTGCAGGGTATAATCTATCCCGTCCTGGTGGCGGTCTTCACCGCCGCCGTAATGGTAACCGAAAAAGTAGGAGTGGTTTATCTTGTCGTGGAAGCCGCCCATGCCGTGAATAGGCACGTAAGAATCCCTGGGGATCCGGACCATGGCCACCTCTTCTTCTTTTAGGTCCACCGAGACTACGGCCAGCATGTCCGGGCGGAAAAGCTCTTCGCCCAGATGCTCCCTGCCCCAGCCGCGGTCGAAGCCGAGCAGGGCAATATTAACCGTGTGCTCGGAAAAAGCGGCATCGACATCATGATCGAAATCCTGCTCAAAGCTGACATCATCTAACAGGACCCGCTGCGGCTCCTGGACGTCTTCGTAAAAGGCCATCACGTAAGCCCCGGCCCCGGCCAGGCTGAGCACAAGGATCCCGGCCAAAGCAAGCAGCGCTTTTTTCAAAGGGCTCCGTTTTTGCTTAACCCTGGTCTTTTCCGGGTCGTAAGCTCCCTGGAGCTCGTCGAGCCAGTCCGGGTCGCCGGTAACCCTTTCCTTATTTCCGGCAGCGGACCCTCCGTTGCCTGATTCCTTTACTTCACCGGAAAAATCCCGGGCCTTTTGATCTTCACCGCTCCGGCTGTTTGCTCCTTTTTTAGCGCCTTCTTCTCTGCCGCTTTTGTTCTGCTGTCCACCTGCATGATTACCGTTGCGGCCCGAAGGGCCTGTTTCCTGGTTATTTTCCTCTGCTCCGTCGCCCCGGTTCAAGTTTTTATCTTTTTCCCGGTCGTGATCACTGCTCATGGCAGCACCCCCACTCTTACTCAATCGTATATTATAATATTGCTCTATCCAAATTATAACATACCGGCAAGGGCTTCGACCTTTTTACCGCTTAAAAAACTCTGGTCGGTCCACAGGTAGTCCCACTCCCCGAAACGACCAACCGGCACGATCCCCTTACTCTTAACAAAATCCAGCACACAGTCGCGCCTTCTGGTCATGCCGTGGTCGAAAACCACGTTCGCGTAAGGCAGCTCCCGGTAATCAACGGCTAAAATATCTCCTTTGGAGGCAAGCTTCATTTTTTCCACAGCTTCCGTAACGTGCTCGATCAAGCCCTCTTCGCTTAAATTTAGCGGCTTGTGGCGGGAAAAGTAGGTTTCAAACTGCAAAGAACTTTTACCTTCAGGCACGTTATCTGGTGATTTCAGGTAAGGGGCATGGACCCTGGCCGGCAGGATCTCGGGATCGTAGATATAAAACCAGGGGTAGTCACTCACCTTCTCCAGGTTAAAGCCCACCGAAACCAGGGCCGCCCTGGTGGCCCAGAGCGATGCCGCCGCTTCTTTAACCTTCTCCGGCACATCTTTTAACATTCCCACCAGCTCCGGCAGGGGCACACTAAAGACCAGGTGCTCGTAGTATTCCTTGCTGCCGTCACCAAACAAAACATATTTCCGATCCGGGTCAATAAACTTCGCTTCTTTGTTAAAGCGCAGGTCGAGGCCTTCCCGCAGGGGCTCGATAAAGGCGCGGAAGCCGCCCCGGCGCGGGTAAAACATTTCGCGGAAATAATAAGTCTGGGGGGTTTTTTCAGTCATCGCCCCGTATAAAACTTCATCGAGCGAGGGGCGGTAGAGGCGGTTGCCGACCCACTCGGTGCTTAAATTTTCCGGAGGCACGGTCCAGTATTTCACCGTATAACGGGCCGGGTAGCGGCCGGCAATTACTTCCCCGAACTGCTCTTTTAACCAGCGGCCGTAGTCGGGGTTTTCAGTTCTTTCAGGCCGCTTGATAAAGCTTTTAATCGCCTCCACCTTTTCTTCTGCCGGCAGGGGGTAGAGGTTGTTTTGCACCGGGTGTTTCAACCATTTTCCCGCCTCAAAATTAAAAGGTCTCGGCCGGTGGCTGATAGAATCCGTCATTTCTAAGACCCTGCGGTAAGGCTCGTTGTTGCTGAAACCAAAATGAGCGCCGCAGTCAAAGCGAAAATTACCGGCATAAAAATGGTCGCACAGGCCGCCAAAGCGCCCTTTTGCTTCAAAAACGGCCGCCTGCATACCTGCTTTCCCGGCATGCCAGGCTGCAGAAAGGCCGGCAACCCCGGCGCCCAAAACTACGATTTCGGCCATGTCAACCTCCCCAGCGCTTCTTCGCTCAAACCACGGGCCGCCTCCCGGTTAAACAAGGTGGGCACGGTTAAAAGCAGGATCCGGAAATCCATCAGTAAAGAATAGTCGGTCACGTAATAAAGGTCGTAGCGCAGCTTATCGTGGGTATTGGTAGCGTAGTGGCCTGCCACCTGGGCCAGCCCCGTAATCCCCGGTTTAACCAGGTGCCTGAGCTTGTATTCCGGCATCTCCCGCTCGAAATTTTCTACGAAATAAGGGCGCTCCGGGCGCGGGCCGACAAAGCTCAAATCGCCCCGCAGCACGTTATAAAGCTGGGGCAGTTCATCTAAGCGGGTGGCCCGTAAAAAGCGGCCCACCCCGGTCACCCGGTCGTCTTCCTCGCTGGTAAAAACCGGCCCACTTTCGTTTTCCGCATCGACAATCATTGTCCGCAGCTTGTATAGCGTAAAAACTCTTCCCCGGTAGCCGACCCGCTCCTGGCTGAAAATAACCGGGCCGGGAGATGAGAAGCGCACGGCCGGCGCCGCCACGGCCAGTAAAACCAGGGCTACAGGCAGCGCCGCCAGGGCCAGGGCCAGATCAAAGGCCCTTTTCGAAGCCATATGCAGGCCGGTCAGCTGCATTTCCCGGCATTCAATCACCGGGGTGTCGTGCACCTGGGTCATCTGCGACCTGGTCAGAATAATTTCATAGAGATCTGGGACGATAAAAACTTCGCGGTTGCTTTCAAAGCACTCCCGGACTACCCTGTTCTTCTGCTCCATATCCAGGGAACCGGCTACCATCACCGCTTCCGATTGCGGCAGCCAGCTGTAAAAGTCATCTATTTTCTCAGGCTCTAACACCTTGATTACCTCGAACATCCCCTTTGGCAGCAGCATCAGCTTCTCCAGGGCCTGGTTGACCTCGTCCCGGTTGCCGATCACTAAAAGCTTCTTCTGGCCGTGGATCCAGAGCTCCATCCGCCAGTAAAGGATCCGCCATCCTAACAGCAGCGCGAACTGGATCAGGGGGGCGAATAGGAAAATATTACGCTCGAAGATAAAAGCGCGGGTCCAGAAGGCAAATAAAATGCTGAGCAGGGTCAGGCCGATTACCCCTGTAATCAAGGCACGCAGGATGGCGGTAAACCCGCTGCGCTGGTGTGAATAAAGCCCTAAGCTGCTAAAAAGAAATACCGTGGCTAATGATACCAGCGGAAGCAGGAAAATCAGGGGTTCGAGCTGGAAGCCCTGCACTTCCCCGCTGACGATCACAAAAGCGATATAAAGCCCCAGGTTGACCAGGGATATATCCACCAGGGCGACCAGCCACTTGGGGATCCCTGCAGGCTGCATATTTCTTTCATTTGGGCCAAGGTGCATCTAATCCACTCCGCTGTTAAGGTATACCTGTAATTTCTTGAATTATCTCAACTTTTCCTGCCTGTTCACACAATTATTTTACCACCGCCGGTAGCCGGGCACAAAAGGTTTATAGCGTCCCAGGCCGCGCAAAATTTGCAGCAGGTTGCCCAAATAGACCAGGTAATAGTACCACTTTTTAACCGCCCCCAGCCATAAGATTATGGCCAGGTTGACCAGCAAAGGCAAAGGCGGCCAGGCCAGGTAAAACAGGGGGTTAAAGATAAGGCCGCCGCAAACTATGAAAGGATAGGGGTAGCTTTTCAAAAAAGAGAGAAAAGAACCTTCTTTAATTCGTGCCGTAACCACCTGCCCGGCCCCGTACAGGTTTTTCCCCCGGTAGCGGGGTAAAAAATTAAGCTTGAGCTTCTCATAAACATTTAAATGGGGGGTGTAGTGGTCGACCATGGGCAGATCGAGCGCCCTTAAGCTGCCCCCGGAAGCCTTGATCCGGCTGTAAAGGTCGATCTCTTCAAGCTGGTAGACAGCAGGGTTCCAGTTCCCGGCCGCAAGCACCCGGCTTTTTTTATAAAGCACCGCCCCGCCGTGGTAGGAAGCAGGCCTGCCCCAGCGCTCGGGTGCCCCCATCTCCCGCTTGGGCAGGGTCACGTAATCTTTTACCTCCACCACGCTGCCGTTCTCATCTAAGCCCAGGTTGCGGGTGCGGCCGCAAAAGGCGGCGGCATCAGGCGGCAGGGGAAATTCAGCCTTTTTAGCTGCCTGCTCCGAGCCGGTTTGATCCAAAACAGGCTCGCTAAATTTTGAGCTGTGCACTTTTCCCCCGTTCTTTTTAGCCTGTTCTGACGTTTTTACCTCAGGCTCTCCCCTTTCTAATATATCCCTGCCCGGATCCGCCCGGTGCAAACTGTCCCCACAGCAAACAGCCCGCTTTAGCTGTTCAAGAAAGCTTAAAAACTCTTCTTTTAAAACCATGTCCCCGTCTAAGTACAGTATCCACTCCCCGCGCGCTTCCAGGGTCCCGATATAGCGGCCGGTTCCGGGGCCGAATATACTGGCTTCTTCCACCAAAAATACCCTGGCCCCATAGTTATTTGCGATCTCTTTACTGTCGTCAGAAGAGCCGGAATCGACATAAAGCCACTCCACATCTTCTCCCCGCGGCAGGGAAGCAAACAGCCGGGGCAGGTTGGCTGCTTCATTTTGCCCGATCACCACCACCGAAAGCCAGGCCGGTTTTGCCGGTTCTTCTTCCCGGATTGCCCGGTTTGAAGCCGGGTTTTGCCGGCCCGGCCGGTTGAAACCGGGGTTGGCTGCACCGCCCGCCCCTGGTTTTTCTGTCGAACGGTTAGGTTTTTTTTGCTCCATCACTTCACCTTTTCACCGGTTATTTTCAACACTTCCTCAAAGCGCCCGGCCCACCTGTGCTCACCGGCATACAGCCTGTACTGCTCACGCTCTGCTTCACCGGTTCTTAAAGCTTCTTTTAAGGTGCTTACAAATTCTTCTTCCCCGCTGTAGCTAAATAGCGGCCCTTTCATCCCGGTGAGCTCGCGAAGCGGCGGGGCTACCACCGGCAAACCGGAAGCAAGGTACTCGAAATACTTGATCGGGTTGACCGCTTCGGTTAACTGGTTTAATTTAAAGGGAATGATCCCTACCCTGCTGTGCTGCAGGTAGGCGGGGATTTCTTGTTGCGCTTTCTCTCCCAGCCAGGTAAAATTTTCTTCGTCTTTAATCACTTTCAAGCCCGGTTCCAGGCGCTTGTCGGTCAGGGGCCCGATCACCAAAAAATGCATTTCTTTCACCGAAAGCACCGCCCGGGCCAGGGCCTCTAAATCAAAGCGGGTGTCAAGGGTGCCCGCGTAAACTGCTACCGGGCGGTCGTCCGGGGGAAAATCATCCGGCTTGAAAGAAGCCTTTTCAAAAAAGATTTCACTGACCCCGTTGGGCAGGTAGTAGACTTCATCTTTATACTGCCGGGCCCATTCCTCTAAAGCGCGGGAAGTGGCCAGCACGAAATCTACCCTTTCGATCAGCTCTTTTTGCAGCTGCGCCACATTCGACGGCACCCGGCTGAACTGGTCCAAACGGTCGGCCAAACGGTAGCAGCTTGCCCTGTGCGGCAGCAGATCAAGCAAGCTGAAGGCGGCGGGGCCGGCGGCCCAGAGCAGATCGACGGGGTAGAAACCGTTTTTTTCGAGCTTGTTTTTTAGCGGCGGCCAGGCAAAGCGGTACTGGTTGCGCCCGGCATACAGGCTTTTTAGAAGGGGCAGGTTGTAGTAGAAAAGCGGGGTAAAAGGAACCAGCCAGTAGATGCCTTCAAGCCGAGGGATCTTTTTTCTGCCCTCCCGCCAGATCTGAAAACGGCGCCTGTTTTTGGCATCGGGTTTAAATACATGCAGCGGGCTGATTGCCGGGCCCAGCCACAGGCATTCCCACCCGGCCTGCTTGAACTGCCGGATATAGTGGTGCGAGCCCAGCGGATCGGGCCGGTCTAAATTATGCTGCTCGGCAACTACTACTTTCAAAAAATCGCCCCTCTTTCCTGGACCCCTGTCCCCGGTTAACCTTAGTTTTACAGGTAAAATAAGTCATGGTTACATTTTATTAATACCACCGCTACCATTATTCTGCAAGCTTTAGCTTCGATCCTTTTTAAAAAGCTTCGGAACCATTTTAATCATCTCTTTAAAACCAAAGTTTTCAGCTAAAGAAACCAGGTAAAGCAATGCCAGCCCGGTCAACAGCAGGACCACCAGCTTTAAAGCAAAGCTGTAATAAAGCCCCGGGCCGTAAAGCGCAAGCAAGGCGATCATAAAAACCGCAAACAGCGGGATTACAAGCAATGCCGCCAGGGTTTTGAAGGGGTAGTCAACCGGCCACAGGCGGCGTGAAATTAAAAAGTAGAGGGCAGCGAATAAAATGTAGGAAAGGCCGGTGGCCGCGCCGGCGCCTGCTATTTCGAACTGCGGGATTAACAGGCTGTTCAAGCCGAGATTGATTGCCGCCACCAGCCAGCAGGCCAGCATAATGTAGACGGTCTTGTTTTTTACCATGATACCCACAGCAGAAACCTGGGCGGAGGTGAAAAATAGAAAACCGGCTGCCAAAAAGGGAATTGCGATAAATGAAGCATAATAATCAGGCGGCACCAGGATAAATAAAACTTCCTGGGCCAGGGCGACAAAACCGGTAATCACGAACCCGGAAGCGGCCAGCAGGAAAACCATGGTCCGCTTGAAAACGGTTGCAGCCAGTTCCCGGTCTTCTTCATAAACTTTAACTGCATGCGGCAGCCAGGACTGCCCCACCGCCGTCTGCAGAAGCATCAGCACCGCTGCCATGGCCGCAGCAATCGAATAAAGCCCTACCGCTCCAAGGTCGGCCAGGCGGGCCAGCATCAGGCGGTCGGCGTTGCTGAACAGCCAGAAGGCTACGTTCATCGGCACCAGCGGCAGCCCGAAGGCGAGCAGTTTTTTTAAGAAAGGCACAGAAATTTTAAAGGTTAACAGATCGCGGATAAAATAAAGCCGCACCGGGATCATGATCAAGGCGGCAGCGGCAGCGCCGAGCAGGGCGCCCGCCACCCCCAGATCGAAGCCCAGCACAAAATAAACGGCCAGGCCTAGAGTCAATGCAGCGGTGCTTACATTTAAGGCGCTGAAGGCCCCGGCCCGGAAACGGTTGCGCAGGGCCTGGGAAAGGATCAGGTTCAGCATCAAGAGGGGACTGGAAATAAAACCGATTGCCATTGCCGCCCGGTAATCCTCTTCCCCTAAGAGCCAGTCGGCCAAAACTCCGCTGAAAGGCAAAACCGCAATAAGAAGCAGCAAGCTCCACAGGGCCAGGAAAGAAAACCAGGTCGAAGAAAGCACCCTTTTTTCTGCCTCGTTTTTACACTGGAAAAAGAAACGGGTGTAGGCGTTGTCGCCGCCGAGCATTAAAATGCCGGTTAGAAAGGCAGCCATTACATTGATAAAGCTCCAGGCCCCGTACTGGGACGGGTCAAAAAGACGGGTAAATATCGGGGCGGAAATCAAGGACATCCCTTTAATCAAAAGGCTGCCTGAGCTGTAAATGGCCAGGTCGGAAAAAAGCTTCCGGAAGCTGAAACCGCCTTCTGACCGGTCATCGCCGGGTTTAAAAGCTGTTTCGTCCGGTGGGGCTGCTCCGGAAGAGAAACCTTCACCGGTCCAGTTTTCACCTCTGACTTCCTTACCGCTTTCTTCCGCCAAAGCTAAAGCTCCCTTCTTTTTTCCGGCAAAAGCTAACCCAATTTTACACCAAATTCAGCTGCCTGGCACGGGCTATAACATTTGTTTTTATTGACAATCAACCGTGTAAGTTTTAAAAGGCGCTGCTGCCTGTAGATATTGATTTAAACTATACCGGGGCACTTGAACTATAGAAAAGATGCTGGCTGAAAGATTAAAGCTTGAACAGGCTATACAAGCAGCTGTGCGCGCGAGGAATTTACCGTTAAAAAAGTACCCGAGGGCCATACCTGAGGGATTAAGCACCTGTACCCTTCCGCTTCTTTATTACTTCGCTAAACGGTAAACCATTTCTCTTAAAAAGCCCGCCTGGTTATAGCGGGCTTTTGTTATAATCCAGCCTGAAATGTAAACCTGGCCTCTCTCTTTAGTGCAGGGGCGTTCCTTCACTCCGGGTTAATTCCCGGAACCGCTTCATTAAGCGAAGGGTAATCATCCCGGCTTTGCCCCTGCCGATCACCCTGGTATCGACATTTGTAACCGGGATTACCTCGGCGGCGGTACCGGTCAGGAAACACTCATCGGCAACGTATAAATCATGGCGGGTAAAGGGCCTTTCTTCGACAAAGATCCCTTCTTCTTTCGCAATTTCAATAACCGTATTGCGGGTAATTCCCTCTAAGATCCCGAGGTAGGAAGGCGGGGTGGTTAACTTGCCTTTTTTATAAATAAAAATATTGTCGCCCGATCCTTCGCAGACGTAACCCTGGCTGGTCATCATGATCGCTTCAAGCACCCCGGACCGGTTTGCTTCGGCTTTAACCATGATATTGTTTAAGTAATTGAGCGATTTTATCTGCGGGCTGAGGGAATCCACCGACTTCGAGCGGGTAGCAACCGTAACCACGCTGAGCCCCTCTTCATAAAACTCCTTCGGGTATAAGGCGATCGTGTCGGCAATAATTGCCACGATCCCGCCTGAACACTTTTCAGGATCAAGCCCCAGATCACCGGTGCCCCGCGATACTATTAACCTGATGTAAGCATCGTTTAAATTGTTGGCATTGACGGTATCGACCACGTTTTTGATCATTTCATCTTTGGTATAGGAAATCGGCAGCATGATCGAGTGCGCTGAATCATACAGCCGGTCGATATGCTCCACCAGTTTAAACACCCGCCCGTTATAGGCTCTAATCCCTTCAAATACCCCGTCGCCGTACAAAAACCCGTGATCAAAAATGGAAACAACCGCTTGCTTTTCTGGAACCATTCTACCGTTTAAAAATATTAACTTTTCCATTGCCCTTTCCACCTCACCATTTTCTAAGATTAAAAGAATAATAACACAGGGGACGGTTCTCTGTGTCATCGGAGCCTCCGCAGATAAAAGTTTTCCCTAATCCCCAACTTATAACCTAAACCCGCTTAATTTTCCCTACAGTGATTCCGGTTAACCGGGATAGCTGCCTCAGTGAGCTGCTATTGAGATCCTTCAGGTATCCTAAAACTTCCTGCTGGGTGTCTTTATGCACCTGATGAAGGTTAGCCAGTTCAATCCCGAATTTATTTAAAACCATTTTTTTCAACTCTTTATCGGATGTGGTTTTTCTTTCTTCTTCATCATCATTCAGATCAAGGCACTGATCATTATTTACCTCTAAATTAAACTTTTTAAACATGTCTAAGGCTTTACCCCTGTCTTTGTCAAACATCGCCAGGGGAAAATCTACATCGACTATTTCAGCTTGAACGAAATACTCCCTGTAACTGCTCCATTTATAGTCACCTAGGCTATCGACCAGCCCAGCCTGAAGCGGGTTTTGATGAATGTAACGTAGAGCAGTAAGAAAATATGAGTCATCTTCAACAGGCTCACTTCTAAACCGGTCCTGGAATAGGGGGCCAACTCTGCTGTATTGCCAATTATACCAATAAACGTAACTTGTCCCCAGTCTTTTCATTGTAGTTGAAATTGTTTCATTGCCTTCCTTGATGAGCAGGTGAACATGGTTGCCCATCAAACAATAGGCATAGATTTGATAGGCAGTCTCCTTGCGATACTTAGCCAGTATCTGCAAAAACCTGTAGTGGTCACCATCATCCTCAAAAATCTTTTGCTTGTTGATGCCCCTGATCATGACATGGTAAATATTGCTTTCACTTTTCTTTCTCGCTGTTCGCGGCATTGTAGCCCACCCACCTCCTTCAGCTTATATTATGCTACCGGTAAGGCGGTGTCAAACAGAAGCGGAACCGGAACAGGGGACGGTTCTCTGTTCCGCCTCCTGTTCCGAGATTCCCTGTTCCGCATGAAATGACACAGAGAACCGTCCCCTGTTCCGTTCCGGGTTATTTTATTTGAGGGATTTGATCTTTTCGCCCCGCAGCAGCTTCTTGATAGCGAGTCCCGTAAAGTAGGCCAGGCTCAGGGGAAGGTGGTAGATTGTGGCAGGTGGTATTGTTTTTAAGTGGGACCAGGCGGATTTAAAGTCGCCCCGGGCGATGCGCCCGAGCATGAACCCTGTCGAATCGTTTACCAGGTTGAACTTGACTTTTTCCAGCTCCGGTATGGTCATTTCCAGGTTGTCGTAATATTTTAGGTTATGGTAGCGCACCAGGTAAGCTTCCTGGAAAGTGTAGCCTTTTTCTGTGCTTCCGGCCTGGCCCGATTCGCTGTGGTAGCCGGTTACGGTGAGGGGTTTATGCACGAAAGCAAAGTTATAGCGGTTCAGGGTGCGGTAAAAAAGCTCGCTGTCCGCATGGAGCAGGTCGGTGCGGATCGGCCCCAGCTCTTTATAAGCCTGGTGGGAGATTAAAAGAGATGCAGGCGAATGAACCACCGAACGCGCCGGTGGCTCCAGGAGCAGGCGGTGCAAAAGCACCGGCCCTTCAACAAATTCCTGGCCCGTAGGCAGGACCCCCTTGATTAATTCTTCACCGGTATAATAGTAAGAAGAGACCATACCCACTTTTTTACCCTTTTTACCGGCCCGGACCATTTCTGCCAGGCAGCCCGGCAGCAGGCGGTCATCGTCGCCGATAACTTTAAGCCACTTGCTTTCTGCGGCCGCCTGTGAAAAAGCTTTCATGAAGTTTTCCAGGCGCGGCAGGGTCTTTTTATTTCTTACTACTCGCACCCGCAAATCGTTTGCATACTCGGCAATAATGGCCGGCGTGCTATCGGTGGAAGCGTTGTCGACAATGATGAATTCAAAATTGGGATAGTCCTGGGCCAGCACGCTTTCAATCGCTGCCCTGAGGTAAGCTTCCCCGTTGTAAACCGGCAATAAAACACTAACTAAAGGCTGCAAACCTATCAGCACCTTTCCAAACCTGACTTGCTTCCATCAATATTAGCGGGCATGCGTCTTAAAAATTATTTCTCTTCACTTGCCCGGCCCCGGCTAAAAAGAATGTGAAAGGCTCCCTTTAACCGTTCTTTTAAGTACTCAAAAGGGGGTTTATTGTAGCGGGCCAGTTCGCCGCGTAAACGCACGGCGTCGTAGATGGCGGCGGTCAGCGCCCGCCAGCCGTAACGCCTGGCGTCGTAGCCGCCTTTAAAAATGTTTTTCGGGGTGGTGTAATCCTCCATGGCCTTGGTGGCGCTCATCACCGAATGCTCGACCACGTAGCGGGGGATAAACTTGACCTTTAACCCGGCCTTGATGCAATCGTGAATAAAAACCGCTTCTTCGCCGTACTGGATCAAACCGCTCCCCAGGCCGAAACGCTCATCGAAATTTATCCCTTTCCACCGCACCCGCTCCAGGCGGAAAGCAATCTCCAGCGAAGAAATGTAGTGGCCGTTTTTTTCATTGAGCAGGTAGGGTTCGCCGGCGTAATCCTTGTATTCCCCTTCACCCGGCGGGGTGGCAATCTTAAAACAGGCCACGTCCAGGTCTGGTTCACTGCAAAAAACTTCTTTTATCGCATTGAAGTTCTCGTCGGTGTAGCGGACATCGTCGTCGGCCAAAAGCCCCACATCGCCGCAGGCATATTTAAGCACATTATTGCGGTTGCGCGATAATCCACGCCCATTGATCTGGCTCAAGATCACATCTTTGCGCAGGAGTCCATCCGGGGTTAAACGGTATTTGCCCTCGGTTACCTGGTGGGAAACTATATAGCGCACGTCCTCCCGGGGCGCGAGCAAAATATCTTCCACCTTCTCCAGACCGCCGTCAATAGTAGATATTAATACATTAATCACCATGTCGCAAGTATTTTTTATACCAGTCTACCGTCCTCTCAAGCGATTCTTCCAGGCTGAAAAGCGGCTGCCAGCCGAGCACCTCCTGCGCCTTTTTAGCGCTTAAGTACTGTTCCCTGATCTCGTTTTCCGCCTCGCCGCGCACGTCCGGCTCAAGCCCTGCCCCCATTACTTCGATAATCTTATTGACCAGCTCCAGCACGGTCAGCCTTTCCTCGGTGGAAAAGTTGAAGGCTTCACCGGCCAGCCCGGGGTCTGAGGCCAACTTTTCAGCCAGCGTCATGTAGGCCGCCGCCCCGTCCTCAATATAGAAGTAGTCGCGCACGTAATTCCCGTCCGAGCGGATGATCGGCCGGTGGCCCCGGAAAATCGAGCGCACCGTTCCCGGCACCAGCCGGTTCCAGTTCAAATCACCGCCGCCGTAAAAGTTGCCGCAGCGGGTCACCGCCACCTGCAGCCCGAAACTTTCCCGGTAACTTTTGGTGAGCATTTCACTGCAGGCCTTGCTCACGTCGTAAGGATAAACCCCCTTTAGGGGCATTTCTTCAGCGTAAGGCAAATTTTCCTGCCTGCCGTATGCCTTATCGGAAGAAGCAAGCACTACCTGCTCCACTGCAGGGTTGCGCCTGCAGGCTTCAAGCAAAGACCAGGTGCCCTTAATATTGCTCTCGAAAGTGGAAACCGGGTTGCGGTTGGCAATGGGCACAATGCTCTGGGCCGCCAGATGGAATACGGTTTCGATTTCATATTCGCCCAGCACCCGTTCCATGAACAGCTGGTCGGTCACGTCCCCCCGGGCTAAAATTACCTCCCGGTCCAGCTCTTCTTTTAACAGCACCGAGTGCGGCACCCAGTCGCGCACCGGGCAGACCACCGCAGCGCCTGCGGCAAGCAGGCGCTTAACCAGCCAGCCGCCCAAAAAACCGGTCCCGCCGGTAACCAGCACCGGCCGGTCGAGCCAGAACTCATTTAAAGTTTCTTTCTTTACTACCTCATTCACCCGGCTGCCGCTCCTTCATCTATTTTACCGCCCTACCAGAGTTTCCAGGGCGCTTCCCCGCTTTTCCAGTAGTTCTCCAAAATCTTCAGCTCGCGGTAGGTATCCATACACTGCCAGAAATCATCGTGGCGGAAAGCTACCAGCTGGCCGTCGGCTGCGATATTGCGCAAGGGTTCGCTTTCCCAGGGCAGATCTCCTTTAATATATTCCAAAGCTTCTTTTTCGACCACGAAAAAACCGCCGTTGATCCAGCCTTCCCCGGTCAGGGGTTTCTCCACGAACTCCGTAATCATGTCGCCGTCTGTGAATTCCAGGCTGCCGAACCGGGCAGGCGGCCTTACCGCGGTAACCGTGACCAGCTTGCCGTTTTTCCGGTGAAATTCCACCAGCCGGTTAAGGTCGACATTACAGACTCCGTCGCCGTAGGTCAGCATGAAAGGCCCGTCGTCCAGCCAGTCGGCCAGCTTCAACAGGCGCCCACCCGTACTGGTATAAAGGCCGGTTTCCACTAAATGGACCTGCCAGTCTTCGGTAATCCTGTCATGGACCCTGGTCTCACCATCAGCCAGCGATATCGAGATACTGCCGTTCATGCAGAAGTAGTCGTGGAAGTAGCGCTTGATCATCTCGCCCTTGTAACCCAGGGCCACCACGAACTCCTTGTAGCCGTAATGGGCGTAATGCTTCATGATATGCCAGATAATCGGCCGCCCGCCGATCTCAACCATCGGCTTGGGCCGGGTCACCGTCTCTTCGGCCAGGCGCGTGCCCATTCCTCCGGCTAGGATCACTACCTTCATGCTTTCTCCCCCTCACCGGCGCTTTTAGCCAAACTCCTGTACAAAGCGGCCGTTTTAGTACTCATCTCTTCTAAGGTAAACTGCTCCATAAAAAGCTTCCGGCCCGCCTGGCCCATTTCCTTTCTCTTTTCCGGGTTTTTTAGTAAAAATTTTAGCTGATCCCGCAGCCCCAAATGATCGCCGGGGGCAAATAACAGCCCCGTTCGAGCGTCTATTACCGCCTCCGGCACCCCGCCTACATTAGCGGCCACCACCGGCAGCCCGGCCCGCATCGCCTCCAGCACGCTTAAAGGAAACCCCTCCCTCAGCGTGGAAAGCACAAAAACCTGCGCCTCAGCCAAAATGTTTGGCACATCTTCCCTGGTCCCCAAAAAATCGACCCGTTCATTTATTTCAAGCTGCCGGGCAAGCTTTTTTGCTTCCTGCAGGCCCGGCCCTTCCCCGACTAAAGCAAGCTGCCAGGGATATTCTTTTAAATCCCCTAAAGCTGTAAGCAAAGTGCGGTGGTCCTTGGGCACAGCAAAACGCGCCACCATTACCAGCTGCGGCGGTTCAGCTAAAGGATCTGCGATCAGGGTTTGCTCAAGGTCAGGCAGCCCGTTATGGATCACCGCCAGTTTCTCCTCCGGGATTACCTTGAACTTCCCGGCAAGCGCTGCCTCGCTTTCAGCCACGGCGATTACTTTACTCGCCGCAGCGGACCCGAGCTTTTCCATCACCCGGTAAAAGTACCCGGCCGGGCTCTTTTCCCTGCCTCCGAACAAGAACCCGTGCGAGGTATGCACCGCCGGCAGCCCTAAAGATTTCGCCGCCAAACGCCCGAGCAGCCCGGCCTTGTTCGAATGGGTGCTCACCAGGGAAGGCCCGCAGGCTTTCAAAATCGCCCTGATCTCAAAAAAAGCGGCCGCATCTTTAAATACCTTCACCGGGTGGACCAAATTTTTAACCGACCGGCAGGCGATCCCCCTTGCTTTTAACCGGTCAAACAATACTCCTTCCCCGCCGGCTAACACAATTACTTCTTCCCCGTTTTCTTTAAAGGTTGCCGCCAGCTCGAGCAGGTATACCTGGGCCCCGCCCATCTCATCTGCCCGGGTGATCACAAAAACAAGCGGCCCGGCTTCAGAAATTTTTCCTCCCTCATTTTTCCCTGCTGCCACCGCCTGCCTCCTTCATCACTGCCGGCCGATCCCTGAATAGCTAAAGCCTAAAGTTTTCAGCTCTCTGCCGTTAAGCATGTTGCGCCCGTCGATAACGATCTTGTTTTTCATGCTTTCGCCCAGCTCTTTCCAGGGTAAATGGTAAAACTCGTCCCAGTCGGTCAAGATCAGCACCGCATCGCTCTCTCTCGCCGCTTCACCGGCCGTGTCGCAGTAGACTACTTCCTGCCCGGGGTAGTTCTGCCGGTACTTCTCCTCTGCCACCGGGTCGTACGCCTTGACCCGGGCGCCCATGTCCAAAAGCTCACCGATCACATCAATGGCGGGTGATTCCCTGATATCGTCGGTATTGGGCTTAAAAGAAAGCCCCAAAATACCGACCGTGCTGCCGCGGACCACTTTCAAGGCTTCCTGCAGCTTCTCAATCACTTTCTTGCGCTGGCGCCGGTTGACCTCCAAAGCCGCGCGCACCAGCTCTAAATCGCAGTTGTACTGGCTGGCCGTGAACAAAAGGGAGCGCACGTCTTTAGGGAAGCAGCTGCCGCCCCAGCCGGCGCCCGCCTGCAGGAATCCTGGCCCAATCCTTTTATCGAGGCCGATCCCCTTGGCCACCTCGTTGATATCGGCGCCGACCTTGTCGGCAATGCCCGCGATTTCATTGATAAAAGATATTTTCATCGCCAGAAAGGCGTTTGCGGTATACTTGATCAGCTCAGCACTTGTCGGGCTGGTGGTCACCAAAGCCGGCAGCTGGTAGCCTTCCGGCCGCGGCACCGCCTGCGGCGGGTTAAAGGTCTGTTCCAGTATGGGGGCGTACATCTGCCGGAGCAGGTTTAAGGCCTGCATTTCTTCGGCCCCGACCACGATCCGGTCCGGGTAGAAGGTATCGTGCAACGCGGCCCCTTCCCGCAGGAATTCGGGGTTGGAAGCCACGCTCAAAGCGCACCGCACGCCCCTTTTTTCCAGCTCTTCTTTGATCACCGTCTCCACCCGCCTGGCCGTGCCGATGGGCACCGTCGACTTGTTGACCACTACCGGCGGGTCCTCCGGGTCTAAGGCCAGGCCTATCTCCTTGGCCACCCCTTCCACGTAGCTTAAATCGGTATCGCCGTTGCTCTTCGAAGGCGTGCCCACGGCGATGATCACAATATCGGTGCCCGGCAAATGGTCGACGATGCTGCCGGTAAAAGTAGCCCGGCTCCTGGTTTCTTTGAGCAGATCTTCCAGGCCCTGCTCGTAAATGGTGGAAATCCCCCGCTCGAGCTTGTCGATAATCGCCGTGTCTTTATCGACACAGGTAACCCTGTGGCCCAGGTAGGCTAAAGCCATCCCGGTGGTAAGGCCCACGTAACCGGTGCCGACAATCATGATTTTTAACTTTTCCGCATCCTTCAAGTTGAAACCTCCCTGCCTGTCCATTTTCTTTAACAAGCTAAATTTATTATCGCTGCTCCACCGCGCTGCATTTGGACCGGTGAGACTATTATTCCTTCCCCATACCCAGTTTCTTTTTCCACCAGCGCACCGTTTCCTTGACCCCGTATTCTAAGGTGTACTGCGGCTCCCAGCCGACGGCATCTTTTAAACGCCTGGTATCGGCAAGTAACAGCGGCGGGTCGTCAGAGGCGGCAGAAATCGCGCCCAGCCGCACTTTATCGGGCCTCCCCGTTTCCCTTGCCGCCAGGCCGATAATATCCTTCAAAAAGATCGGCCGCCCGGAGGCAATATTAACCGGGCCCTTAACCTGGCTGTCGAGCAAAGCCACGAAAGCAGACGCGGCGTCCTTGACGTAAATATAGTCGCGGACCTGCTCCCCGTGGGTGCAGGGCACGTGTTCGCCCCTTAAAAGCGAAGTTACCACCGCCGGCACCAGGCGGTCGATATGCTCACCGGGCCCGAACAGGAAAAAAAGCCTGCCCCAGGCAGTGCTCACTTCCGCCTGGTCTCCGGCGGCACTGGTGAGCTGGTTCAATGAATTTTTGCAGACCCCGTAAAGGGTATTCGGTGATAAGGGGGTCTGGGTCTCGGTGCAAAAGCCGTAGCTCCAGTCGTATTCCGCGCAGCTGCCGGCCATCACCGCCCGCTTTCCCCCGTTGTCGATAAAAGCCTGGAACAGCCCGAGGCTGCTGCGCACCCAGCGCAAATTCTCCAGCGAATTCCAGTAAAAGCCCGGGGTTACATCCCAGGCCAGGTGCAGGAGGTGCGTGGGCTTAACTTCGGCGATCAGGCGCAGAACATGCTCGGCGTTGTGCAGGTCGGCATGGTGCCACTGCACCTCTTTACGGCTGTGGTTGCGCCGCCCCTTCGAGCTGACCGCATGCACCGCGTAGCCTTTCTCAAGCAGCGGTTCAATGCTGTGGGACCCGATAAACCCGCCGGCCCCTGTAAGCAGTACTTTTTTCATCGCTTAAAATCCGGCAAATTGCGGTCCTTTTCAGAGATAACCGGTTCTTCAAAGGGCCACTCGATGCCAAATGCCGGATCGTTCCACCTCACTCCCCGGGCGTATTCCTGCCTGTAGCTTTCTGACATCAAATAGTAAACGGAAGTTTTATCCTCCAGGGTCTGAAAACCGTGGGCAAAGCCTTCTGGCACGTACAACAGGCGCCTGTTGGCCGCGCTCAGCTCCACGGCCAGGTAACGGCAGTAAGTCTCCGAGCTTTCGCGCAGGTCGACAATCACGTCATAAAGCGCCCCCGCAACGCACTGCACCAGCTTGGCCTCCCCGTACGGTTCAGCCTGGTAGTGCATTCCCCGCAGGGTGCCTTTTTTCTCGTTAAAGGAAAAATTGGCCTGCACTACCCGGAACTCCAGGCCTGCCTTTTTAAATTCCTCGCTGCAAAAAGTGCGGCCGAAAAAGCCCCGTTCGTCTTCAAAAGCTTCCAGTTCGATAATATATGCTCCCTGCAGCGCGCTTTCTCTAAACTTCACCCGTTTCGCCCCGCTCCCCTCTTTTTATTTAAAACTAGCCGCGTCACCGAAGGAACGGTTAACGGTTCTATCCACCGTCTTTTCATCAGCCCTCCAGCTTTACCGCAGAGACGCTCTAACCTTTCCCGGCGGCTCATTTAAGCCGGCTAAAAAATCGCTTAAACCTTTTCTCCACACTACTCCCTGAACACGGCCTGCCGGACTTCCTTAACGGTGGGTTCCACCTGCTCGATCACCTCTAACACCGCCTCCGACTGCTCCTCGTCGAGCTCGCCGCTGTTAGCGATAATCATCTCGATAGTACCGGTAACCTCACCGGTAAACTGGTTCAGCTGCTCTAAGGCTTCCACCACTTCGTCGCCTTCCATCAGCCATTCCTTATCCCCCCGGACCACGACCACTTCCCAGCTCTCTATAGTCTCCATCCCCGGGAAATCTTCGTCCAGGTGCTCTTTCTTTACTTCCTCAATACTTTCCCTGTGTTCTTCAAGCCACTTTTTTCTTTCCTCGTCATATTCAAAGGGCTTATCGTCTTCCTCGTGAGGCTCCCGCTTCCAGCCTTTCAAGTCGGGGACTACCTCGAGCAAAGCCGGGGTCATCTCTTCCACGTAAGCATTAACCGTGTAAAGGTCTTCTTCCTTGAACCTTGCTGTTTCATCTTCTTCCTCTTCCGTGCAGCCCACTCCACAGGCAGTTAACAGCCCGCAGAGCAACACCGCCATAAAAAAAAGGACCGGCTTTTTCAAAAAAGGGGCACCTCCTAGCATACTTTAATTTCCGGGATCAAGACCACAAACTGCCCGCCCCACTGCCTGATCACTTCCATCTGGCCGGTAATTTCTCCTTGCAGGTTCCATGGTAAAATTACCAGGTAGTCGGGCTTTTCTTTTTCGACCATTTGCGGCGCGTAAACCGGAATGCGGCTTCCGGGCAGGTAGAGGCCCTGTTTATGCGGGCTGCGGTCAACGGTAAATTTAACCAGCTCCGGGCCGATCCCGCAGTAGTTTAAGAGCGTGTTGCCCTTGGCCGGGGCCCCGTAGGCGGCAACCTTTTTGCCCTTTTCAGCTGCCCCGATCAAAAACTTTAAAATCTCCCGCTTGGCCGCTTTCACCTGCTCGCTGAAAGCCTGGTAGGTCTCTATTTTTTTAAGCCCCCTCTTTTCTTCAAACCAAAGCATATCTTCCACCCTTCTGCGGCCCGCCTGCAGATCGCCGCTTCCTGCCACCGCCCCCTCGTTAGCATTTTTATCTTTTTCCCTGCAGGCGTACACGCGTAAAGAACCGCCGTGGGTTTCTATGCTCTCCACATCGAAGATGTAAAAACCGTGGGCGGAAAACAGGTTTTTTAAAGCAATTAAGGAAAAATAGGAGTAGTGTTCGTGGTAGATGGTATCAAACTGCTTTTTTTCAACCAGGTTTAACAGGTGGGGTACCTCGATGCTCACTACCCCGCCCGGCTTTAACACTTTCTGCACCGCTTCCATCAGGCCGTTTAAATCCGGGATCTGGGCCAGCACGTTGTTTCCCACCAGCAGATCGCAAGATCTACCGGCCCGGTTCAGCTCTTCAGCCAACCCGGCATCGAAAAACCGCATCCAGGTTTCAACCCCCCTGCGCTTGGCCGCCTCTGCCACGTTGCAGGCGGGGTCGACCCCCGTAACCGGGACCTGCATCTGCTTAAAAAAAGAAAGCAGGTGCCCGTCGTTACTGCCGATCTCAAGCACCCTGCTCATGTGATCTAATTTAAACCTTGCTTTAGCTTCCCGGGCAAACTTTTTCGTATGCTCCAACCAGCTTTCTGAGTACGAGGAAAAATAAGCGTAGTCGGTAAAAATATTTTCCGGGGTTTCCTGCTCTTCAAGCTGCACCAGGAAGCAGGATCCACAGACATACACGTGCAGCGGGTAAAAAGTTTCAGGCATGCTTAGCCCCCGGGTATCCAGGTAGGAGTTGGCCAGCGGAGAAACCCCCAGGTCGGCAAAGCTTTGTTGCAGCGGGCTACGGCAGAACCGGCAAACTTTCAGGTTGTTTAAATCATCTTTTGGCTTCTCCGCCGCTTCGCCGGTATTCATCAGACTGACTGCACTCCCCTTTAAAACTGGCCTTAAGCGCTAAATGCCTTTTAAAGCCTGTTTTTGAGCCCCTTTGCAATAATCGATTAATCCTGCGCCGGTAATCCTAAAAAACCTAATCCGCTTCCGCCGATTCCGCTATCTCCCCCGGTATATCCACTACTTCCCGCAGCTTACCCCTGGCGAACAAGCGGTAATCGGGGTTGGAGACGTGCTTGGGCTCGCAGGTCTGCAGGGTAATCGCCGGGTATTCGGTGGAATGGACCGGTTCCCAGTCGTACTTATCAAAAACCTCAACCCATTCGACCTCGTAGATAAAGCGGTAGCCGTCTTCCACGTCCAAAAAGATCTCGTCGCCTTCATCGAGCTTATCAATATCTAAAAAGAAGTTCCAGCGCCCGGCCCGGTGCCCGGCAAAGGCAACATTGCCCCCTTCGGTGCTCGGCAAATCGCTCATCTGGAAGTGGGTCGGCCCCTTGTCGAGCAGCGCTTCGTCAAAAACGTCGCCGCCGCCCTGGGCCACCAGGTCGACATCGATAACCGGGATGATCAACCGCATCGGCTGCCACTCATCGATCACAACCTCTTTTTCCCCGGGTTCGTCTTCAAAAATACGGTGAAACCCGGCTGTCCTCTCAAACTCATCTCTCATCTGCTGCTGCCGGTAGCTGACCAGGTACTCTTCCAGGTAGGTGTAACCCAGCACCCCGATCCCTGCCACAATCAAGAGCACTGCTAAAACCTTGTAAATTTTCGCCGACCCGGCTGCTTTTTTCTTCTTTCTCCGTTCACTCCGCGAACCGCTTCTGTAGCTTTGCTGCGAACCGCGCATATTCCTTTCCTCCCTGTGTTTTAGGTAACCTTCTCTTTTTGAATCTCCCTCAGTTTAAAAGTTTGTCCTTTTTTACAATCCCCTTAAAGATTTGCTCGTACCGATCGATCAACTGCTCTTCGCTCAGACCCTCTTCAATCACCGCAACCTTGGCCCGCTCTACCCAGCGCTCTTTAACCGTGCCGGCGATATCATCCCGCCAGGCCACGATCCGCCCCGCCTTTTCGTACAACCTCTGCTCCAGGCGCCTGGCTGCCTTAACCAGCAGCCCGTTTTGCATCGTGCCCCGCTCGAGCGGCCCGTCCGGCCACAGCTCCCTGATCTCGGCAACCAGCGGCACCCCGTAATGCTTGCTCAAACTTAGTGCCGGCAGGGTTGCCGTAAGCGGCGGGGAAACCGCTAAAATCAAGTCCGGCTTTGGCAGCATCTTGCCCTGCCTGCCGGTCATCCGCGCAAACTTTAAAAAGGATTGCGCCTTCTTCAAAGCGCCCATCTCTTTTTCAAGCGGCACGTTAAAGGTAATTATTTTCAAACCGGCCTTGTGGATCAGGCCGATTTTCTTACTGCCTAAATTAAAATTTTGGACCCGGTTGATCGTAAACACAGTTACATCGTGGCCCTTTTCCTGGTACCCGCGCCCTACTTTTAGCAGGCGGTCCTCCTGTGGACCCTCCAGGTTCAAGTACTGGGCGATCATATATAGATTCATTTGCTAAAACCCTTCGTCTGTTGTTTGCTGCCTGTATTTTTCCCTGCTAGAATATTATACATCATCTAAGCAAGCTATGCTGCAAAAAAAATCACATTTAACCTAAAAAATACCACTTTAAGTTTAATGCCCGCACTCCCGTTTGGCAAGTAGGAATTGCTTTAGTTTTGTCGAAGGTATTAAAATATAATAAAGCCATGATTTGGCCTTAACGAACTTTCTAGTTAAGCCGATACTAGTCATTAGCGGATTAAAACCTGACTAAACCCAAGGGGGGTCATTTCTTGAAACTGGCCCTGCGCCTGGCTGTAGTAGCCCTGGTTACCATAGCCCTGGCCGCCGTTTTCCTGCTCGACCAGCAGCAAGGCGAAGAAAATTACACAGGCGAGACCAAAGACGGCGAACCGCACGGCTTCGGGATCTGGAAGCATTCGGGCGGCGCCTACTACGCCGGCTGGTTCGAGGAAGGCCTGCGCCACGGCCGCGGCACCTGGATCCACCCCGACGGGATCCGCTATGCCGGCGAGTGGCAGGCAGGAAAATACCACGGCCGCGGCACCCTGATCATGCCAGGCGGCGCCCGCTACGACGGCAAGTGGCAGGAAGGCGAAAAACACGGCAAGGGGATCTACCGCTACCCCAACGGCAATGTCTACACCGGCCACTGGGAAAATGACCGGCGCGACGGTTACGGGATCTTGGAAAAAGCAAACGGTTACACCTACAAGGGCCAGTGGTCAAACGGCTTAGAGCACGGTAAAGGCACCGCCGTCTACCCGGACGGCACCGAATACCACGGCCAGTTCGTCCGCGGCAGCCGCCACGGGGAAGGCACCCTCATCTATCCCGACGGCAGCGTCTTCGAGGGCACTTTCGCAGCCGATAAAAAACACGGCCAGGGGAAGCTGACCTGCCCCGAAGGCACGGTTAAAGAAGGTGAATGGTCCGAGGGCCGCCTGCAGGAAGTCCCCATCGAGAACTTGACCATCGAACCTTTCAGCTTAAGCCTGGTCGCAGGCGGCGCAAGCGCTACCCTCGATCTGGAAATTTCGCCTGAAGATGCCACCGCGCAGGAAGTCACCTGGGAAAGCAGCGACCCGGATGTAGCGGAAGTATCAGATGGCGAGGTGCGCCCCTTACAGGCAGGCAGCGCCACCATCACCGCCACCACCGCCTGTGAAACCCATACCGCCGTCTGCACGGTAGAGGTGGGCACCTCCGCAGTGCCGGTCACAGGCGTCAGCTTAGACCGCAGCTCGATCACCATGCGGGTCGATGAAACCGCTCACCTGACCGCCCGGGTCAGGCCGCAGGATGCTACCAACTTATCTGTCAGCTGGAGTTCAAGCGACAGTGATATCGCCGCCGTTTACCAGGAGGGCAGCCGGCGGGGAGCGGTACGCGCTTTTGAACCGGGCGAGGTCTTCATCACGGTCACCTCCGCCGACGGCGGCTACACCGCCCGCTGCCAGGTAACCGTCCTGCCCAAAGAAGACCCCTCCGACCGGGTGGTGGTCCCCCGCCTGATCGGCAAGTCTGTGGAAGAAGCAAGAGATAAGATTGATGGTGCCGGCTTCTACATGGGCGACGTCAGTAAAGAATACCACCGCACTGCCCCTGAGGGGCAGGTAATCAGCCAGAACCCGGCCATCGGGGCGATGGCCAACCGGGGCAGCGCTGTGCACCTGGTTATCTCAAAAGGACCGCTGCCTGAAGATGAACCGGAGGAAGAACCTGAAGAAGAAGAGGAAGAAGAAAACGAGGACGAGGAACCGGAAGAGGATCAAGCAGAGGAAGAAGAACCTTCTCTAGAAGATTAGTTTAACCGACAGGAGTGCTGCTGACAGCAGGAGGAACCGATTAGTTGCTTAACCCCGGTCTGCCCTTAAAATTAACCACCGACAACCCCCTGTACAGGGGAACCTTAGACAGCCAGGTTTTAGAGGTGGACGACCATCAACTGGTCATTTCTGCGCCCATGCAAAACGGGCGCCTGACCCTTTTGCCGGTGGGCACAATCTTACAAGTGCGCCCGGCCGGCTCGCCGGAAGATATGG
>Ga0207421_10001851_pt1 | contig 26870 bp, 21 predicted proteins | sample SodLakKL_010_SED_4_FD_187542 | JGI IMG/M metagenome (GOLD analysis project Ga0207421, IMG submission 187542) | Alkaline sediment microbial communities from Lake Tanatar, Kulunda Steppe, Russia - 8KL_010_SED (SPAdes) (version 2) | ecosystem: Environmental > Aquatic > Non-marine Saline and... | reverse complement strand
ACTAATATTACGGTTTCCGCACTTTCGAATTGATCTTGTGAAATTGCTGCTGCTGTCAAATAACGACTTTGACCACTCAGTCGGTATTCCATTTCATCGTGAGCATCTGCAAAGGCTACCATGCCGAAGCTTCCGAATACTGCGGAAAATACCATCATCATGACCATTAACATTGATAATTGTCTTTTCACTGAATAATTCCTCCTCCTGTTTTTTATTTGCCGGCCAATTCGCCTCTCTCTTCCGTTCTACCCTCTTTTTTCGCAAAAGATATGTATCTGCGTCTACATAAACGGATGCTGACTTTTTGGCAAATGGACCTGGCTATTTCATGTTCATGGTTATGCACCACGTCATGTACCTATAGTATAAAATTTTAAGCTTTCTGTCAATAGGCTTTAGGGGTTTTTTCCATATTTAAGACTGAAATTTACATCTTTTTTGATTTATTTTTAATTTTCAGAATCCGAGTAAGCCGAAAGTCCTTTGAAAATCGTTTATTTTTTCACTATGGTCTATATTAAAATTTTACTGAAAGCAGAATATTTATGTCTATATTAGATAAAAAAAGAAGAGGCTTTATACTTACCTCTTCTTTCTAATTCTTATGGTCTTGTTATTTATACACCGGGATATTAAATCGAATCGGCAGGTGATTTCTCAGAGCAATTTCGAACATCTGATCCAGTGTCCTGGTTTGCTTCGCTGCCCAGGCAATATCCGTTGCATATTGATGTACTCCGGGATTTGCCGGATTCCATCGCATTTTGTAAAGCGTATCTTGCCGGTAGGTGCTGTTATTGATATAGCTCTCCGCAATCCACCGTGCGCCGTCGGTAATGGCTTTATCCGGTGTAGTCCATCCCAGCTGGAAGGCTCTTTCGGCTCCTCCCCGAAGAGGATCACTGTCAAAAGCGCCAATACCGTACATGTTATAGACTTTCACCAGTTCCAGCTTTTGCAGTTCACTGGGATTGCTTACGTAGCGGCCGGTTTCCGGATCCACATAAAGGCCTGTTGCCAGCCTTGAGGTTCCGTTTCCGGACTCCAGCAATGCATGGGCCACGAGATAAATTTCATTGATGTTGTTTTGTTTCCCTCCCTGGATAAAAGCCCGGGCTCTGCCATCAAGGATGCCTTTGCCCTTTAACTCTTGTCCCAGTTGGGTTTCAGAAACCCCGGTATCTCCCGACAGGATGAAGAATTGATAGAGCTCTCTCGGGGCTTGGTTCACAAGTTCCACCCAGTCTCCCGATACCCAGCCGGTAGTTCCGTTTCGGTTAATCTGATACCATCCCTGGGATTCACCGATTACGAGATAGGTTTCTCCCCGGCTTACCGTGCCGAGGCTCTCATAGGAAGTCGCCGGGCCGCTTCGTACATGCAGGGTGGTGGCGGTGATTTTTGCATTGGTGGGAGCAATTTCCTGATGGTCCCCTTTAATGTAGACGAAGGAACCGGACACCCAGCCTTTTAGGCTTCCCGTATTGATTTCATGCCATCCGTTAGCGGATCTTACTATGGGGTACATTTCATCCTTCGACACCCGGGTCAGTACTTCGTAGGAGGTGCTCGGGCCGCTTCTTACGTTAAGGGTACTACTGGCAACGACCTTCGCATACTTTTGTCCCCCCGGAGCGGTATTGGTCTTAAAGAAGTTATCGGGGTTGATATAAAAGGCTACCCCTTCTTCGTTGGCATAATACCATCTTCCACCGGTGGGGTCGTCTCCACCGTAGTACTTGAGCTGGTCGGTTCTTGGTCGTCGGGTCATTTGAAGGTCGATGCTCTCCTGTAAGCTTCTTTCATAATAGGTGTTATGATAAGAGATCGTCGGATAAATCCGGGTATGATTGTACTGATGCCGATCTAAACGGGCTTTGCTGTCCTCGTCTTTGATGTGTACACCATACCGGTAGTCACCGGGTTCTTCCGGTGTCCAGGCAAAGGTATTGGACCGTTCGTAATCCCGAACCATGCGCCACCGATTCTCACTCAAATCATTGACCCAGAATTGATATAACACTGGATTTACAGCACTCCCTTCCGCCGTAATCTTTTGTGCGTTTCCTTGGGTGCTGTTTCCTTCTATGATTAAGGAATTAAGCTCTGCCGGCGGCAGGGGTACGATGGACTGTGTTTGATAAATATGACTGTCCAGACGGGCTTTACTGTCCACGTCCTTCACATGGACTCCGTAGCGGTATTCACCGGTACTATCCGGTGTCCAGTGATAGGTATTGCTTTTTGCATAGTCTCGGACCATCCGCCAGCGGTTTTCACTTAAATCATTGATCCAGAACTGATACAACACATCGTTGGCTCCGGAAGCTTTGGCTTCCAAGGTTTGTCGGTAGCCTTCGATGCCGTTGCCCTTAAGCTCTAAAGACTCGGCTTTAGCCGGAGGCAGTGTTGTAATTTCTATGCTTTTATAAGAATGACTGTCCAGCCGGGCCTTGCTTTCCACATCCCGAACATGTACTCCATATCGATAGTTTCCGGTTTCCTTCGGGGTCCAGTTATAACGGTTGGATGAACTGTAATCCCGAACCATTCGCCAGCGGTTTTCACTTAAGTCATTAATCCAGAACTGATACAACACCTCATTGGTGGTTCTTCCCTTGGCGGTGATGGTCTGAGAGTTTCCTTCAATAAGGTTCCCTTGGATTTTTAACTCGAGAATTTCCGCCGGGGGCCGTTCTTCTATGGTTATATTATTGTACTGATGGGCATCCAATCGGGCGGTACTCTCGGCATCTTTAATATGTACGCCGTAGCGATATTCTCCGGAAGCCTTTGGAGTCCATTTCATTTGGTTGCTTTCAGCGTAATCCTGAACCATACGCCAGCGATTTTCACTTAAATCATTCACCCAAAACTGATACAGTACTTTGTTACTGGCGGTTCCTTCTGCGGTAATGGTTTGGGGATGTCCTTCGATACCGTTCCCGTCTATCTCCAGGGAGTTCAGTACCGTCGCTGCATCTCCATATACCCCTTTCATCGGCAGTATGATCATGCCGAATACAAAGACCAGCATTACTAGCAACTTCAAACTTTTCCTCATAACATTTCTCCTTTCATCATCGGTTCCTTTTCCTCGGTTTCCCTCCCTTTCTTCTATGCAATATACTTAAAATCCTCTTCCTTCCAAAATATGATCGCCATAAGTGCCGTAATCATAGACATTAACTGGAAGGAGTGAAAGACTGCTGCAGGAATCATGAAAAGTGCCACAGCCACCACCATGGCTTTATAAAACTGTACATGTTTTCTACTTTCCCTCTTCCCGCCTTTTAAGATTATCGGCAGGAAAAACATAAGCATAAAGTAAAATGTTCCAAATAGTCCATATTGCCTAAGCATAAGCAGCCATTCATTATCCGCGGCAAACTGATATTCAATGGCTTTTGCCGGTCCGATTCCAAAGACCGGGCTTATGAGAAAGAGCTGGATATTTTCCTGCCAGTTGCTGAGCCGGGCCTGCCACCCTCTGCTGGTAGCAAGATTTGCCCCTTCAAGGAGTCTCCAGGTAAAGGCCTCGGGCAAGAACCATATGATCCCCACAACAAAACCAACAATTAAAACCGCGGCTACTACCAGTACTTTAAGGCCCTTCAGATCAATGACTCCTTTGAAAAGTTTTCCCATACTGATAATGGTTTGTTTGAAATGAAGTAATACAATCATTGCGGAACCCACACCCATAAGAACAAAACCGGATCTTGACAGGGTCATCAGGCAGGCTATAAAATTGATGAGAAAAAAGAATGAATAACGTTTCTTTTTCTCTTTCAACAGTAAATACAGGCTTAGAATCACTCCGATTCCCGTCATGGCACCGTAAGTATTGGGATTACTGGTAAGACCGATAACCCTGGGAGTTGCATATCCCGCAACTAAGGTGGTAAACTGGGTCGGTGCAATAATTGGAATGTAGTACTCATTCAGGCCAAGTAGGTTAACGTATTGGGTAAAGGCCACAAACCCGGAAATTACAATTAAAAGATTTAAAGTTTTCAGTAGTTTTAATTGATCCTGTTCGTTTTTAATGTAGGTGCCGACTACGGTATACACCCCGAGATATACCACAACTTTATAGAGTTCAAAAAAATCGTTCAGCTGTACGGTAATCCCCTGCATGGAGCCGACTAATATGGAGCCTATTACCACCAGGGAAAAAAGCCCTAATAAAAGGGTGAAGCTGGACAAATAAACTTTGACCTTTTTCCCCTTTGCTATGGCAGAAATCCATAACAGGATAATGCCAAATACCGCAAACTGCTCCATACGAATAGAGGGAATCCTTGGTATTCGGATATTCGGTGTTAAAATAATAAAAAACAGTATTGCAACAACAATCCACAATCGATTCAAGCGATGGTCTTGATATGTGTTTTCCATCGGAAGTCTCCTTCTATATAAACTCTAAATAGGCCACTTACTTACTATGTTTTACGCTTAGTATATTTTACCATGCTTTTTATAACTTATCTAAAAGTTTTTTATTAATTTTGCTGCTTTGATAACTCCTTTTATAGTTTCGAGGGCCGCTATGGGCAATCAAAGGGGCGCTGAGCTTCTCCAGTTGATTTTTCTCCGGACTGATTTTTTCATAAAAACGCTCCAGGGTGGTTTTTAAAAACACCTCACAGTAAGGCTTATTGTAAAGGATTCCGTTTAGACGATTGTTTTCCTTTACGAAGTGAAACGGGGTTTTTTGGGAGGGATAACACTCCAATACCCTTTCTTTTTTATGCCAGCAGGGTGTAATATCCAAGGTGATATTGCTGTAAAACTGGGTCATTGGACTTTGGGCTTCATAAAAATACAACGTTTTATTTTTAAGGACGGATTGTTTTCCCTTCTTTTCGAGCCCTTCTTTTAAGGCCATGAGCTTTAGTCCGGTATGGATGTGGTCCCTGTGGGTATCCAGAAAAACCGGTGCGAAAATGGTATCGGCGTTCGTTTCTTCGATCACCTGCTCAAGGCCTTTCAGTATTTCACTGTTTTTCAGATTTCCGTCTTCTCCCCCAAGAAAAAACAACCGTTTTAAGGGGATCCCTATGGTATTTGCAGCGGTTACCGCCTCTTTTTTCCGCTGTTGAGCAATTGCGTCCTGTCCTTTTTTCGATCCTCTTTTTCCACTGTCGGTAAGGTAGGCGATGAATACCGCTTTCCCTCCTTGGATATACTGAGAGATCGCGCCGCCGCAGCCGATAAAGTCGTCATCCACATGGGGGGCGAGAATTAAAACCCTCTCGCCCTCCAGGGTCTCTTTAAGCATATTTCTTTGGAGCAGTACCTCGCGATTATCTCGCACCTCTTTTTTAATATAAAGGGTATTCATCGGTGCGGCCAGTTGGTCTACTACTCTTTTTATAAGCCTCTTAAAGGCTTTTTCTATCTTCCCCATCACTTTTCACTTCTTTCTTAAGCGGTATCGGTATCCCCTTTATGAACATACCAGTTGTTACTATCCGTCACTTTATTAAAGGCATTGTCAGCTCCTAAGGGTTTTACAACAAAATGAAGGTCCGTGCTTTTTCGTACAAAGCCCAGTTTTTCCAACAAAGGTTTAATTCCTGTTTGTTTTCCCAGCTGCCAGAGCTTCAATAGGGCCATGTTTTCTTTCGAATAATAATTCATGAGTTTTTCCAACAGGAGCTCTTCCATCTCTTTATTAGCCGCCCACTCCAGTACTTCTACGGTGTTTTGCTCATTTCTTCCCAGGATTTTTGTAACAACAGTCCCTATTCGAGCTTCATCCTTCCAAAATTCCAGTATTTCATATTCCCCTTTGGGGTTATTTTCATAACGCCACTGAAGATAGGTTATGGATTTTGTTTGATGTACCGGCTTGGTGAGGTTTTTCGATAGAAAATCTGCCATATCTTCTTTTATTACTTCCGATTTTATTACCCTAATTTCATTTAGTGCCTTCGCACTTTGGGTAATCCCTTGTTTGAATTTCATCATACTTCGCAAAATTCCTCCAAGGGGTTTATACAGTGCCGGGCTCTTCAGTTTTCTTTTCAGCATTTGTGAGGGATCCAGTATTCGGTAATAATTCTCTACCTCATCCAAATCTGTCCAGCCCAACTTCATATAACCGGGATAGGAATTTTGATTAGGGAAATTGAAAACCACTTGAAAGCCAAGGGCACGAACATCATCGATGCTGTACCTGGTCAGTCTTGAGAAAAGACCTTTGCCCCGGGATTCCTTTCGTACCATGGTATCTCCTGCCTGGACTGCGGGGATGGCTTCGCCGTCGACCCACAGTTCGGTGGGAAACAGCGATCGTGCCCCGAGAAGGTTCCCTTCCCCGTCCTTTGCCAGGTAAATAAGGGGGGCGGAACCATAGGGGTTCTTTAGATATTTCCACTCAAAGATTTTTTCCTCTAATTCCCTTTGAAAGACTTCTTTAAATAGTTTTCGGTAGGGTTCGTAGTCTTTTTCCTGATATTTCTGTATGATGATATTATCCCCCATGATCTATACCCCCTTTTTCTTTCGTTTCTTTTGAATAAAGCTTTTAATCTCCCCGGGCTTTATCAACCCCAAGCCCAGAACAAATCCGATATATACCGCCATTCCCGTCAAGAGTTTAAGGGCTAAAGTTATGGGTTCGGAAAAATCACTGAAATATCCGATCAGCATCAGGGGTGCAATCATGGCGGCGGAAGCAAGGATTACTTTGAAAAATTCCTTGGTGAAACTCACCCGAATGCTTGTTAAGGATTTTGTTTTAAAGTAGGATAGAAAAAAATAAAACATATAGGATATCAAGGTTGCATAAGCTGCACCTATATAGCTGAAAAAACGTATTAATACCAGGTTTAAGATGATGTTCAACACTCCGGCCAGAATGGAAATCCGGGCAATTTCCTTGCTTTTTTTCTCTATTTCAAGGGCGATATTGGTGTATTGCCGAATCCCTAAAAATAAAAGGGCAAAGGCAATGATGGGTATAATGACGAAGCCTTCCTGAAACTCATTTTTGATAAATACCGAACCGATTTCTCTGGACACTAAGGCAAGCCCCAGGGTTGCGGGAACCGTAAGCATGAGAAAATATTTAAAAATCTGGTCCAGGGTTTTTTGAGCGCCGATGATATCGGTTTTTTGTTTTTGCTGAAAAACAATAGGGGCCGCAGTACTCATAAAGATCGTGATAATGGGCATAATGATCTTTTGTACCAGGGAATAATTTAAAGAGTAAATCCCTACCGCGCTGCTACCCACCATAAATTCGATCATATAGCGGTCGGATATGGTTAAAATCCAATGCACCCCTAAAATCCAGATAAAGGGTATACCATAGCTTAAATACTCCTTAGCCCTTTTCACATCCTGCTTCGAAAGCTTTTGCACTTTAATCCCTGCTACATACACTCCAGTAACTAAAACAAACAAACTGGCAATGATATTACCCCAAAAGATGCCCTCCTTGCCAAATTGAAAGCCCAGCAACAGGGTGATGATCACTAAAAATCGAAGAAGGGTATAAATGGTCTTTATTACCGTATTCTTTTTTACTTTCCTTGCCGCTTTTAAGTAGGAAGTTACCAATCGTTCGAGGTTCATCACAAAAAACATGAAGATCACCAGCATAATATGATCAATTTCTATAATGCCCAGTTGCCCTATGATCCACAGGGCTCCGCTGCCTAAAAGGGTCGTTGCGATCAAGGTTACACTGGAGATGCTCATCAGCTTGGCCTTTTCCTCTTCAGTCTCGAACTCGCTGAAAAAGCGGATGGTGCTGACATTAATCCAGTTAATCGAAAGAATGGCGAGGATATTAAGGGTTGCCATAATCAAGCTGTACTGTCCATACTCCTCGGTGGTCAGCTGGGTGGAATATAAGGGTAAAATGAAAAAACCGATGAGGATGGGGATTCCTTGAAATAGAGCGTAGTAAAACAGATCATAGTAATAGGGCTTGGTCTTCTGGTCAGTTTTCATTTTTTCTCACATCCTGATATATCTGCATATTTTTTTTAGCATTTTCCTCCCAGGTAAAAGCTTTCATATCTTCTTTTGCCCGCTGTCCAAGAAAACTCAAGTGCTCCTTAAGATTTAAGGCCTCTTGAAGCTTCTGCCTCAAATCTTCAACGGAATTCGGTTCTACCAAAAAACCGTTTTCCCCGTGTCTGACTACACCATCAATCCCTTCTCCTTTGCAGGCTATCACCGGTTTTCCATGGGCCATGGCCTCTATGTACACCACCCCGAAGCCTTCTTTCCAGCTTGGAAGTACAAACAGGTCGCAGTTTGCCATCTCTTCCATTACCTGTTGATGGGTCCCTTTTCCTAAAAAGCTCACTTGGTTTTGCAGCCCTAAATCTTCCACCTCTTTCATTAAAGGCGATTTTTCCGGTCCCGCTCCCATAATTCGGAGTTTTACGTCGGGATTATTCAGGGCTTTTAATGCTTTCAAAGTTAAGTCGTTACCCTTCGTCTTAATTAAATTGCCAACGGACAGCAAAATAAATTCTTCTCCCTCACCGGGGGTCTTTTTTGTTTTTTGGGAATCTTCAAGGTTAATCACCTTTGGATTAAAACCGTTGGGAATAGTAACCAACTTTTCAGGGTCTCGATCCCCATGTGTTTTCAATAAGTCCTTTCCGATTTTTTCCAGTTTTTTACTTACGGCAATGATCCTTGTGCTTTTTTCCAACGTAAACAACACCTTTTGTTTTAAGGTGCTGCTCTCGTAGATGGTTTGCTGAAAGTCCTGTCCATGGATGGTTGTTACAAGGGGAATTCCCAGCTCCTTTGCTAAATATGCCGCAGCATACCCGTCGGGGTAAACTACATGGGCATGGATCACTTCAAAGGATTTTTCTTTATGTAGTTTTTTGATTTGTCCTTTAATGGAATAAAGCATGGCCTTTCCCGCTGTTGAGAAAAAATACTTTATCGGCAGGGTAGGTTTCCTTGGATAATAGACGGGAATGCCGTCTAAGATATTCGCCTTGGGAAGACGATCATATTTATTCGGGCCTTTGCTGAATCTTTTAAAAGCCCCGGGTACCCAGGGCTTCGGACTGACAACCGTCACTTCACATCCCCGGTCCTTTAACGCCCGGTTTTGTTCATGTACAAAACGGCCGCTCATTTCATTCCCAGGATAGGGATACATATGGGATAAAACTAGGATTTTCATGTTTACGCCTCGCTTTTATGCTTTTTAAAAAGCATTACTGTTTTGAAAGTATTTTCTCATAAAACCTTACCAACCGGTCCTCCTGGGTCTTCCAATTATATTCCTCCTGAATGCCCCGGTATCCCTTTTCCCCCATATTCTTCGCTTCCCGGGGGTGGTCGACGATCCATTGTATTGCATCTTTAATAGCCTCTTTGTCTCTGGGGTTGATGGTTAGACCGCATTGGTATTTATCTACGATCTCCTTCCAAAGACCGTAATCCGAACAAATAACCGGAAGCTTTGCGGCCATATACTCAAAAAGCTTTGTATTACCAAGGGTTCCCTGGGCTTTTACCTGTTCTGCATAATTTAGGGCCACGCCCGCTTGGGATTTTTGATACAGGCCTTTTACTTCCCCATGGGGGATTCGACCAAGAAACTGTACCTTTTCCCAGCCCGGCTGCTGTTGCAGCTCATTTATATACGCTTCATTGCCCCCGCCAGCTAAGTAATACCGAATCCCGTCCAATTCCTCAAGGGCTTCAATAATATTATGATGATTCCACTGTTTTGTGATGCCTCCCGCGAAACAGACCCCTTTTCCTTCTTTGGGCAGGGGATTTTGCTCTAACGCTTCTTGATTGGTTTCGAGAACCGGATAATTTGTGATCATCACCGCATTTTCATTGATTTTAGACAACCGTTCAACAATATGGGGTGTTACACTGATTACTCCGTCCAGCTTTCTCACAACCTGTTTTTCATACCATGCATAAGCCTTCCCCGTAATTCTTCGAAGGGGCCCGGGAATCCAGGATTTCGTCTGAATATGAGAAGGCACATCTTCATGGGAATCAAAAATCACTTTTTTGCCTTGTTTTTTTAACTTCTTTGCCAGGGTCAATAAATCCGGATCATGAAATTGGTACAGATCCGCATCAATGGCAAGGGCCTTTTCATAGATTTTTTGCTTCGATTTTAAGAGCCGTTCCCTTCGATCCCTGGGCTGAATCATTGTGGATACAATTTTAACATTTTTGTAAACTTCGTCTTTTAAATCATCGTTGACGATTAAGGTTACTTCATAACCTCTATTTGCTAAGGATACACATTGTTTTTCAAGTATCCTGACGTCATACCGTTTATGGGCGCTGGTCATGTGACAAACCTTTGTTTTCATAGGCCTTACTCCTCCAAACTTCGGAAACCGGCTTATTGCTTATAAGCCTCTAGTATAATCTCCATGGCTTTTCTGCCCTCTTCTCCGTCAATATAGGGTTTCCGATTTTCTTTAATTGCTTGAACAAAGTCCTCATATAAAGGAGTATGTCCCTTTCCGTAGACGTTATCGATTTCCATGCTTTCTTCATCTAGAGAATCATAGTCTTTTTCATCGGCGAAATCCCAAGTTTTAATTTCATTCACCGCAAGTCCGCCAATAACCACGGTCCCTTTTTCTCCGAAAATACTCAGGGTTTCCTCCAGGTTTGTAGGATATACGCAGGCACTCCCCTCTACAATTCCAATAGCCCCGCTTTTAAATCGTATGAGCATTGCGCCGAAGTCTTCCATTTCAATATCCCGTAAAAAGGTATCCCGCTCTGCATGAATTCTTACCGCTTCGGAGTCCATCATCCACTGCAAAAGGTCAATGTTATGAATGCACTGGTTCATTAATGTTCCTCCGTCCAGGGCTTTGGTTCCTCTCCAGGGGGCCTGTTTATAATAGTTGTCGTCCCGTGTCCATAAAATGCGCGCGGTACCGTTGATGATTTTACCAAAACGACCTTCTTCAATGGCTCTTCTCAGCTTTTGTATCGGAGGATTGAACCGGTTCTGGTGACTCACTGCCAGCTTTACGTTCTTCTCTTCGGCCCCTCGGATCATGGCTTCGGCATGTTCCTTGGACAAGGCCATGGGTTTTTCTACCAGCACATGTTTGTTTTGACTTAACACATCCATCACATGTTCGTAGTGATATCCGCTTTCCGTTGCAATGACCACCGTATCCAAATCTTCTGATTCGAGCATTGTATGATAGTCGGTATATACCCCGACCTTTTCACCGGGAAATGCGGTCTCATATTGCATCTTCCGATCTGTGGCTCTTTGTTCAATAATATCGCAAACCGCTTTTAACTGAGTATGCTCCTGATTATTAATCAAGGCCTCGATATGCTTATATGATATTCTTCCACAACCGATAATTCCGAATTTTAGTTTACTCATTGGGTTAAACTCCTTTATCTTCTTTTAAAATTGCAATGATCTTTGCCGCAGCATCTCCCTGTCCATAAATACCTTGTGTGTATTTTACAGTATCCGGCACCATTGTTTTGCTGTAAATTTCGTCTTCCTGACTTAGTAGGTTTAATTTCTGATCCGTCAGTTCTCGCCAGCTGGTATCAGGCATAATAACTACCCCCTGCTTTTCAGCAAAGTAGGCTTCCTTTTGATATCCACCGCTATCGGTGATGACTTTATAGCAATGCTCGGTTAAGGCCATAAGCTGTAAATAGTCTATTGGTTCAATGATGGTGATATTTGATGTCTCTTTTTTCAGTCCAAACTCCTCAATTCTTTTTCTGGTTCGAGGATGAATGGGAAGGACCACAGGTATTTCCTTTGCAACTTTATTTACCTCCTGAAGGATTTTTTGCAGCTTTTTCGGTTCGTCAACGTTAAAATCCCGGTGTAAGGTCATCATGATGTATTTTCCTTCTTCTAAACCCAGCGCCTTGATAATCGAGGGGTCAAATTCCGGTTTCATCTGCAAGTAAATATCGTACATCACATCTCCCGTAAAGTGGACATTTTTACTGAGACCTTCTTTTTCCAGGTTTTCAACGGCTAATTTGCTCGGTGCAAACAGATAATTAGATATTCGGTCCGTTAACACCCGGTTGATTTCCTCGGGCATATCCTTCGGTTCCTGACGCAGGCCGGCTTCCACATGGGCCACTTTGATTTTTAGTTTGCTCGCGGCAACGGCTCCCGCTAAGGTAGAGTTCGTATCCCCATAAAGAAGTACCACGTCGGGCTTTTCTATGACCATGATTTTTTCCAGTTCCATCAACATCTTGCCTGTCATCTCTCCATGGCTTGCTGCCTGTATCCCTAAGTTGTACTCCGGCTTATTCATCCCTAATATGTCAAAGAAAACCCCTGACATGTTGCTGTCATAATGCTGACCGGTATGCACCACTACCTCGGTAATATCCACATGCTTTCGAATTTCTTTTTGTATAACCGCTTCCTTAACAAACTGTGGTCTTGCTCCGACAATGGATAATATCTTCATGTTTGCCTCCTATAGCTTTACAATCTTCTGACGATTTTTTTGAACCTTCTTGGTCGCATTTTTCGTGTCGAAGATTATTTTCGCTTCATTTACTATGGTCTGATAGTCGTAGTTGCTGTGCATGGTGGTAATTATTACAATATCCGCATCCCTTAAATTTTCCGGGGTTGCCTCTTGAGAATCATATTTTATCCCTTTGTGGGTGAAGGTTGGAATATACGGGTCGTTATAGCGTACTTGTGCCCCTTCCTGTTCCAGGATTTCAATTACATTCAATGCCGGGGACTCACGGATATCGTCAATGTCCTGCTTATAGGCTACACCCATTAACAGAACCTTTGCACCGTTCATGGCTTTCTTTTCCTGGTTTAATAATTTCATGGCTCTTGAAACCACAAATTCCGGCATGGAATTGTTGATTTCACTGGCGGTTTCAATTAATCGTGTATGATAACCATATTCTCTTGCTTTCCAGGTTAAATAAAAGGGGTCGATGGGAATGCAGTGTCCGCCCAATCCCGGTCCGGGATAAAAGGCTTGGAATCCATAGGGCTTGGTCTTTGCGGCGTCAATAACTTCCCAAACGTCAATATCCATTTTATGGCATAATATGGCCATTTCGTTTGCCAGGGCAATATTAATATTTCGATAAGTATTTTCAAGGATTTTTTCCAATTCCGCCACCTTTGGGGATTTCGCTCTGAAAATTCCCCCTTCCAGTACATTTTCATACATGGTAGCCGCTAATTCCGTGCAATCTTCCGTTACACCGCCTACGACCTTCGGGGTATTTTTTGTGTTGTAATGCTTATTTCCCGGGTCCACCCGTTCCGGAGAAAAGGCTAAGAAAAAGTCCTCCCCGCAAACCAAACCGCTTTTTTCCAGGATCGGCTTGACAATCTCCTCCGTGGTTCCGGGATAGGTGGTACTCTCTAAAACAATGAGCATACCTTTATGCATATATTTTGCTATATCCCCGGTGGAACTTTCCACATAACTGGTATCCGGTTGCTGATATTTATCTAATGGAGTGGGTACGGCAATGGCAACACAGTCAACGTCCTTGATCATCTCATAATTGGTTGTGGCCTCAAGTTTTTTGGACTTTACAATCTCGGATAATTCTTCATTTACAACATCTCCGATATAGTTAATTCCGTCATTGACCATGTCCACCCGGCTTTGTTGTACGTCAAATCCGATTACTTTATAACCAACCTTTGCTTTTTCAACCGCTAAGGGCAGTCCTACGTAACCCAATCCAACCACTCCGATAACCGCCGTCTTATTCCTGATTTTTTCCATTAATTCATCCCTGTATTGATTTTTCATATCCACTACTCCTTTTTCGTCAATTTTTGTTCTTTCTTTTGATTTTTATTTTGTTCTCCCATTTCTTCTTCGAAATAGTAGTCCGCACCGCAAGTATTACAATGGTATCCCTCGTTCTTCTTATCCAATCGATTCCCGCATTCACACATATAACCGATGAGTTTTCCCGGGTTTCCTACGATCAACCCATAATCGGGAACATCTTTTGTGATCACTGCACCGGCTCCGATAAAAGCATACCGTCCGATATCATGTCCGCAGACGATGGTGGCATTGGCTCCGATAGAGGCTCCTTTTTTTACCGTGGTTCTTTTATACTCATCTTTTCGAATGATAAAGCTTCGGGGATTACTCACATTTGTAAACACACAGGAGGGTCCTAAAAACACATCGTCCTCACAAATTACTCCGGTATAAATTGAAACATTGTTTTGCACTTTCACGTTGTTGCCCAAGACCACTTCCGGGGACACCACCACATTTTGGCCGATATTGCAGTTTTTCCCAAGGACAGCATCTTTCATAATGTGGGAGAAGTGCCAGATTTTCGTGCCTTCTCCAATCTTTACAGGTTCATCGATATAACTGGATTCATGGACAAAATAATTTGGCTTTTGCATTTTATCCCTCCAATTCCACTAAAGTTTTTACAATATAACTTTTTTGCTCCCGGGTAAGTTCCGCATAAACGGGGATTGCAAAGGTTCTTTCGGATAAATATTCGGCATTTGGCATAGAATTTTGCTTGTATCCTAAACCGGTATAAGCTTTTTGCAGATGCAGGGGAATCGGATAATAAATTCCCGTAGCCACACCTTTTTCTTTAAGGTGCGTTACAATTCTTTCTCGATTCTCGGACTGTAAAATATACATATGATATACATGCTTGCCTTCTTCCTCTTCATAAGGCGTGGTGATGTTACAATTTTTCAGTTCCTCATTATAATAATAGGCGTTGCTTCGTCTTCGATCATTCCACTCATTGAGATGGGGAAGTTTCGTTCGGAGTATGGCCGCCTGCAGCTCATCCAGCCGGGAATTATGACCGATTAAATAGTTATAATATTTTAAAGGATTGTATACGGTCTGATCCATTTCCTCCGGGGAGTCCTCCTCCTCTTGGATATTGTTCATAAGATTATAAGCCTTCCGACCGTTTTCTCCGCTTCCATGGGTGCGAATACCCTTGCAAATGGTAGCTAACTCATCATCATTGGTAACAATCATGCCTCCATCACCGGCGCATCCGAGATTTTTCGTCGGAAAGAAGGAAAAACAGGCAATATCTCCGAGGTTCCCGATTTTTTTTCCTTTGTATTCGCCCCCGACTCCTTGGCAAGCATCTTCGATCACTTTTAAGTCATGCTTTTTCGCGATTTTATTTATTTCATCCATTTTACAGGCCTGTCCGAAAATATGTACGGGCATGATGGCTTTGGTTTTGGCTGTGATTTTTTCTTCTATTTTATCAGGATCAAGGTTGAAGGTGTCTTTTTCCACATCCACAAATATTGGTGTAGCACCAACGCTGGAAATACTCTCTGCGGTTGCAAAGAAAGTAAATGGAGAGGTAATGACTTCATCCCCTTCACCGATATCCATGGCCTTTAATACGATTACCAGGGCGTCGGTTCCGTTTCCGACGGAAATACTGTGCTTTGCCCCTAAAAAGTCGCTAAATTCCTTTTCAAAGGATTTAACGTGGTTTCCCATAATGTAGTTTGCGGAGTGCAAAACTTCCAGTACTTTTCTGTCACTTTCTTCTTGGATGCTTTCATATTGTTTTTTTAAATCAATTAATGGTATTTTCATTTTATCACCCTTTCTGATAATATTTTTCCTGTACTTCCAGGATCCGCTGTTCAAGGATTTTCGTCAATACTTTGAAATCATAGTCCCTGGCCGCTTCCCTGGCATTACCGCAAATCCCCTGATATTCATCCATCGGTAAGGCAGCCATTTTTATTACGGCCTCTCCTATGGATTTTGCCGATTGGTCTTTAAGAGAAACTCCGGCCCCGTACTTTTCAATAATGTCATATCCCATCGTAATCGTGCTTAAGATCGGTCTTCCCGAGGCGAGATATTCAAAGTTTTTATTTTGACTGCCGCCGTATTTCCATATATCGTGATAGGCATAATTTAAGATATTTAAGTTTCCCTGGCTCACAATGCCGGGAATATATTTTTTTTCGACTTTCCCTTTAAATATCACGTTGGTAATATTTTCGTTTTTACATTTTAATTCCAGTCTTTCCCGTTCTTCGCCGTCACCGTAAATTAGAAATTTTATACCCTGGGGAAAGACTTTGTTTAAGTCGCTTTTTTTACTGTTTTGTGACACATATTTGGCCGCTTCCAGAATCAGATCCAAATTATTGGCTTTTCGAATAGAACCGGCATAGATCACCTTAAAGGTTTTGCTGTCTTTCAAATGGGGATCCTCTATTTTATACAGGTTTTTTGATTCTTCAAAGGCCTCCAAATCGATTCCATTATTTATATGATACACTTTTTCTAAATTTACAGGACCACCGCTTTCCCGGTCCCAACCCTGATCCTTTATATACTCACGGCCGCCTTCCATTGTAAAAATAAGGCCCTGGGCTCTTTTGTAGATCCATCGCTCCCCTTGGTACAGCACTTTTGCTATTAAACTATCCCGCTTCAAATTTCCGAATTCCACAATGCTTTCCGGCCAGAGATCCCGAACTTCACAAATGCAGGGAATTCCCATTTTTTTAGCATTTTTAATTCCTGAAACAAGGGTTAATGGGTGTACGCTGGATGCTAAAATGATACCGGGTTTTCCCTCTTTTTTCGAAAGACTTCTTGCGACACTGAAGCTTCGCAGATAAAAACTCATCATATTTTTTATCCGACTTCGCCCATTTCCTTTATACGGAGGGGTTTTAATAAAAACAAAGGTGATCCCCTCCTTGTTTATCAGTCGGTAGTTTCCTTTTTCCACCTCTATTTTATCCTTAGTATTGTGTCGGACGTTGGCACAGAAAATTTTCACGTCATATCCCTGGTCCATCAGGTTCTTTGCAAACCAGTAATGCCTTCCGCCTTCATTATAATACATGTTCGCAGCATAATGGTTCATAATCCAAATTTGCTTATTCTGATGATGTTTGTCTTCCATAGGATTATATACTCCTTTATATTAAGTAATCGAATTCGCTGGGGCAGGTAAAGTCAGCGTTTCTTCCGGTTGCTTAACTACTAGTTTTCCGGTGTATTACCATGATTGACTGAAACTTCCCTATTTTTGCTGTTCACCCAATATTCCTTGCTAAAAGCTGCAACAACACCCAGTATCAGGCCTAATATAAAAGCAATTGCAAAGGTTACCCTTCGATTTCCCGTAGTGGGCTGACTTGGCGGGTGTGCGCTTGAGGCTATGGAAATAATGGCATCCCCCATCTCAAAGGATCCCGTGATTCGAATTTCTTCATATTTCTCCGAAAATTTATTGTGAATTTCCTGACGTCGCTCAATTCGTTCTACAATTTCCCGGTATTCAGCCTGCTTTATACTGAGTTGTGTTCTTACATCAACCAGGGATGTTTCAATTTCCTCGATTGCAGTTGCTTTACTTTCCCTACTGGAAGCTGCCATTGCCCTTCTGGCCCTTAGCGTAGTTTTATTCTCCGCAAGAATAGTGTATAGCTCGTTTGCAATTTCCTCCTGATAGGATATCTCACTTAGATCCTGAAGGGAAGTATCGGTTTCCTCTTCCACCAGTTCCCGTAAAATTGGATCTTCAAGAATACTTTTTGTTACATTAAGCTTCTGATCGGTTCCCGTTAAGTCTTCATCCAGAATTCTAATTGCTTGGTCTAAAGCTTCTTGTTCTACTTGCAGGTCTGTAATACTTACCTTGTATTCCGATACCTGTTCCACCTTTTTTTCAAGTTCCATGGCCAGCTCATCAATCCCCTTCGGGGTGCTTAAAAAACGCTGCAGGTCATCCTGGGCTTCCTGAAGGTTTTGGCCCTCTGTTTCCAGTTGTTTTTCGATATAATCCAACGCTATTTCAGAAGACTCGGATAAATCCGCTTGTACTTGTGATACGAAATTTCCGGCGAGACCATTGGCAATATCTGCTGCTCTTTGTGAATTTTCATCTCGATATACAATGGTTGCCAGGCTTGTTTCTTCTGAAAATCTAAAGGAAATCCGATTTGCAACTTCCTCTACCTTATATTCATCTTCCAGCTCCAGGTCCTCTAGAGCATTTTGAATGACTGTTTCTGAACGAAGGGTTAAGGCTAAGTTGTTTTGATTGATTCCTGATATAGCAGAAATGGACTCCAGAAGTTCATCCACCGAGTCCCCCTGGATCTCCTGGCTCGGTTCTCTCACTCGAGTTACGTTTACGGAAACTTCCGCAGTGTAATAAGCGTCTTGAATAAGGAAAACATAAATTCCCACAAGTAATAATACCGAGACAATAGTAATTAGAATCAGTAGTTTTCTTCTTATAAGTATCTCAATCAAATCCCGTAAATTTAGTTCATCCAATGTTCTTTTCCCCCACTTTTTAAGTTTCTTTTGATCTTTACTATTATAGCATATCTGACAGAGTGCAAAAACTATTTTCCGTATTTATGGGTTTTTCTTAAGGGGTTTTGCAGGAACCCCGGCGTATACCATTCCTTCTTCTACGTCCTTAAGAACTACGGCTCCGGCTCCGATGCTACTGCCGGACCCGATGATTTTTTCTTGCATCACAATGCTTCCTGTTCCCAGCATTGCCTTTTTATTTACCGTAACACAGCCTGAAATTCTGCATCCGGGCATAATGGTAGTGTAGCTTTTAAGAGTAACATCATGACCCAGGGTTGAACCGATATTAATATGGCAATGATCCCCCAACTTAGTTTCCGGATTAACCACTACCCCTCCGCAAATAATGTTTCCTTTGCCTAAAGAGATGTACTTGCTGATCACCGTTTTGGGGTGAATTAAGTTAACCCAGTTAATTTCCAGCAGCTTCCTTGTGATTTTTTCCCGAACAGCACCGTCTCCGATGGCAATTACTGCGGACATCGATGCTTTTTGTGACCATGTTGCCAAGTCCGTTGTATCTCCCAAAACAAAATACCCCAAGACTTCTCTTCCTTTTTTATCGGGATCATCATCAATCAGCCCTAAGAGTTCATACTTTGGTTTTATGGCGTTTATTTCCTCAACAATTTCTATTACTTGCTTGCTAAAGCCGCCACTGCCGATGATATAGAGGGGTTTTACCGATTCTTCTTTTTTATTTCCAATAAATTTCTGCTCTCCCCCAGGATTTTGAAAATTGATTCCTTCGCGGACAAATACTTTTTTAATCGTTTTAAGAATTATTTTAATATCCAGAATCAAATTAAAGTGGTCTATATACCACACATCGTAATTAAATTTTTCTTCCCAGGAAATCGCATTGCGTCCGTTTATCTGGGCCCAACCTGTAATTCCCGGCCGCATTTCATGGCGGCGGGCCTGGTGGGCATTGTATCGGGGAAGGTATTCCACCAATAGGGGTCTTGGTCCTACTAAGCTCATCTCTCCCTTAAGGACGTTAATCAGCTCCGGCAGTTCGTCCAGACTGGCGCTTCGCATCATTCTGCCAAACTTGGTGTGACGCTTTTCATTGGGTAAAAGATTTCCCTCAGTATCCCGGGCATCCAGCATTGTTCGAAATTTAATCATTTTAAATATCCTGCCCTCTTTTCCCGGCCGCTCCTGTACAAAAAAAACCGGGCTTCCCAATTTTTTTCCTACCAGCAAAGCGGTTATAAGAAACACCGGGCTTAAAAAAATCAGCCCCAGTAGTGACAGAACAATATCAAGCAATCGTTTGATTCCTAATTGGATTTTTCTCATTTTCTCACCTTTATCACTTTCTTTATTGTTTTGGTGTATTGGCTTTTGCTTTTGCTTTCATTGTTTCATACGCTATAATAATACCTCTTTTTACCGTTGATTTCAAGATTATCTCGCAGATTCCTTGGTTCTTGGATTTGCTCCAAATAAAGCATAGCCCCCTAAATTGGGAGCCATCCTTATTGATCTATCAATCGAATTTTGCTTCGCGCTCATCGGCGGTTGTTGTCTTTCGGCTGTTGGTTGCTACTGCGGATTCCCATCTAAGGGTTGATCTTCGTACAAATAACTTCGAAGACGATTCGCCGCTTCTGTTCGATCGAATACATAGTAATATACGCCGTTGATCATTTGTCCCTCGGCCATATCCGGCTGGGGATACTGAACCTGTTCAATAGTTCGAATGTTTTGAGTTACGGCTTTTCGTGCCATGTTGAGCATATGGTTGGAACTCATATTTGTAGTGAGGTGGGGGAAAATATCGTTCATCATCCCCGGATAGGAAGTTAACGGGGCATTGAGGCCTTTTTGAATGACGCCCTCCATCACATCCCGCTGTCGTCTGGTTCGCTCAAAATCCGAATCGATCCTTCGAATTCTGGAGAAATACAAGGCTTGATCACCGCTTAATACATAGGTTCCGCCGCTATCAATCCCTCTCATTTGCGTGGCTTCCCGGTCGGTAATTTCCTGTTCAATTCCCCCCATAGCGTCTATAATCGGCGGCATGGAGGTAAAGTTTACCGAAACAAAATCCCGAATATCCAGTTGGAAATTTTGATTCAAGGTTCTTATGGCAAGCTCCGGCCCGCCAAAGGCGTAGGCATGATTGATTTTATCCATTCCCCGACCGGGAATATCCACATAGGAGTCCCTCATGATCGAGGTCAGTTTTATTTTATTATTGTTTTCATCCAGGGTTACTATCATAATAGCGTCACTTCGGCCACGCATACCGTCCACGGAGTCAATGCCGAAAACAGCGATGTTGGTAATCCCTTGACTTCCCTCTACTTCGATCCCTAAGGATTCATCATCCCGGGCTATTTCCTCACGATCCATTTGCCCTAATAGGTAAATAGAGCTTAAATATACACCGAGGATTAGCAATAAAATCACACCGATCACGATTAAAATGATCCTTCTTCTTCTTTGCTTTTTCGTTAAAGGTTTTTTCGTTTTTTTCCCCTTTGCATCCGCCGACTCCGTAACATTATGGCTTGCAGCATCAGTACTTTCGTTATCGGAGATTCCCGGAGCTTGAGATCGATCGATGGGGGTTTTTTCACTGTCCCGGATTCCGTTTCTTCTTTTTCTTCGATTTTTAAAAATCGTCCATATAAGAATAAACAGAAGTAAAATCATCAGCACCAAAACAACAAAGATCACTGCACTGATGGGATTGCTAAAGATCCATCCGAAGAAACCTCGGCCTTCCCGGGCTTCGATAACTATTGCAAAGGAGGTCTCATGCTCCCCATAGGTTAAGGTGATGATTTGCTCTTCCACATAGGTTTCGCTGTTAAAACCGGATACTTCAAGCTCTGAAACGTCAATATCTTCTTCTGTTCCATCATCAAAAACTTTATACACAATAAGACCGTCCAAGTTTAGCTCCTCGCCAATATCATAAACGGTTTTGTAGGGCTCACTAATCATCAGGATTTCCATCACCGAGGGCTCCAAGTCTCTTTCCTCTTCTATCTCAGGGCTGGGGATAGGCTCCGGTTCGGGTTCAGGCTCCGGTTCGGGTGCTGACGCTTCTTCATAGCGAAATAACACTTCCCGGTTCTGTCCATCCTGTGTGATGTTTACACTGATTGTATTTGCACTGATCAGATCATATCCCGGGATGGATTTCGCTGTATACGTATACTCCCCTAAGGGCAGTCCTGTGTTTAACTCCGTATCCTCGATATCATTTCCGTTTTGATCCACAAATCGTACAGTTGTGCTTCCCTGGGGTTCGGACTCAGGTTCCGGTTCTGGCTCAGGTTCTGGCTCAGGTTCCGGTTCCGGTTCTGGTTCCGGTTCTGGTTCCGGCTCCTCTGTCGCTTCATGGTTTTCCGCTGTCCTTATTTCTCCTTCTGATTTCTCCGAAAGACTTAAAGTTTCTCCAAGGTCAGGGGTTTCTGCAACAATCGGTTGCAAGCCCATGATAAAACTCAAGAAAAATATTAATATAATGGTAATGAATCGTTGATTTTTTTTATTCATCTCATATCCTCACATGAATTTAGATTTTGTTCTGCTTTGAATTATTTCGTACCGATTCTTTTGGCCTTCTTTTTCTCTTCCTTGTTAAGCTTATACCCAAGCATTGCTGTAGATCCTGTCATAATCAGTATCAGGATGCTTAGACTGATAAACGTTCCCTGGATCATTCGATTCTGCTGTAAAACCTGGGAAAATCCAGGTTCTTCCCATTCCTCTTCCGGTGCGGCTTCCTTTTGCTCCGGAATAAATCGCTGCAGGGTCTTTTCCATCTGATCGTACTGATATAATCCTCTTTCTCCCTGCTCGTTAACGGCGTAGACCAAATAAAAATCTGCTTTGGTTCCCTCCTGTTGTTGCCAGGCTGTTAGCACCTGTCCATTGACCACCAGTTGGTTTTCTTCATAGCCTTCCGGCAGACCTTCTTCGGGTACTCCCGGAAGAAATGTGTAGAGAATCCCTTGCCTCATGGTAACGTAGGGATACATCTCATCCTGTTCTTCAATGTAGATAAGTTTTCTGATTGTGTCTCCTGTAATATCTGTAAAATACAGCAAGGTAATACCCTTTATTTCATGGAAAGCACTGTCTACCATTTCACCTTCATACTCAATTTCCCGAATTACAAATCCGTCCTCCAGCTGGATATTGGACAGGTCCTTAAGAACAAACCATCCTTCCTCTCTTATATCCATTGTTGCCAATTCTTTAAAGAATGTGCTGCTTCCTGTGGCATAGGAGGCTTCTTCTGCTGTTTGACTTTCATTGGAGCTTTCCTCAAGATCACCGGAGCTTTCATTTCCTGTGTTCGATCCTTCGTTGGCATCCCCGGTTTCATCAGCACTCGAAGAACCGCTGTTGGATCCATCCCGGGAACTATTCCCGCCGGAATCCGTGCTTTTCGAATCTTCTTCAGAGCTGGTGGCGGATTCAGTTTCGGACTTGGTACTGTCACTTGAGCCGCCGGAACTCCCCTCTTCGCCTCCATTACCGGATTCTTCCGGCTCTTTTGCTTCGGTTGCGGAAATACTGGCACTGGCAGAGGAGTTTCCCAGTCGTTCTAAGGATAAGTTGCCCGCATGAGTGCTTCGTACTGTCACGGTGGCATCTCCGGGACGGATCACTTCAAAGGTAACCGTTGCCCCGAGGGTGGTTACACCGCCGTCATTATAGATTCCGCTGGTAAAACCTCCGTTATTATTTATCAATTCCCTGTTTTGCAGATTATGAATTGTGATTCCCTCGTACACCCCGGGAGCTAAAATCGAGGTATTTGATGAACTTCCCATGGATTCAAACCTTAACACCTCGGGATTAAAGGCCAGGCTGGAAACAACCCCTGCAAGTCTACCTTCCTCCGGTCCTGTAAAAGAAAATCTTATGGTTACTTTATCCCCTTGTTCATAGGTCCCTCCTCCGGATATGGATGTTGAAACCGAACCTGCGGCAAAACTCTCATACGGAGAGGCGCTTATGAAAATCATTACCGCCATTATCATTACCAATACTTTGTTTATTTTCAATACCATTCTTATATCACTCTCTATTCCGTTTGTTTTACAATCTTAATAACATAAACTCCATTGCTACTATTTTATCATTAATAGACATCAGAAAGAAGCTTTATTTTACTTTCCTCCCGAGGGGGGGCAGAGAGGGACAGAGGGGGACAGAGGGACGGAGTAATTGTCCTCTTTGCGGCACCCCCTCAGGAAAAATACTCCAAGCTATGCAAACCGTCTTTAATCAAAGGCACCGCAGACTTATTTGCTATTTTAAAACATCCTACCAAAACCTATTGCCATGGCTGCATTGACTTCCACCTCTTTTAGAACTTCCACTTCCACGCTTCGCTCAAAATATCGTTGCAGGGTGTTTTCCTCTGAATCATACAGATAAAATCCCGGTTCTTCATTATCATACATGGCAAACACCAGTTAAAATTCCGGCTGCTCATTATCTTCCAGTTGCCAGGCATCGACTTCCATTTTTTCTATAATCAGCTCCGCCTTATCATAGCCCGCCGGTAAGTCTTTGCTTATATCCTTTTCTTCATTCTCAAATTCCAGTGACAGAATGGTGTAATTTCCTCCGGCACTAATAATAATATACGGATAAAGCCTCTGATTTTGGTTATCGTATACGAAAAGTCGTCCGTTTTCATCATCTTCATCGATAGCATCGCCTTCCTCATCATCTTCATTTCCATGTTCGTTTGAGTCTTCTTCCTGTATTGGTTCCGGTTCAGGATCCGGTTCAGGATTTCTCACGGTGATCGTAGTAGAGGCCGTTGGATTTCCTACCGGACAAAATTGTTTTTTTTTGTAGATAATGTTATTATTAAATAATCTACGTTAAAATATTGATGATACCTACGATTCGATTTCTGAAATCCAACACGAAAATATATTGAGGGGGAACTCCTTTGCCACGGAAAAAACGCATGACAAAATCTCAGAGAAAAAAAAGGATCCATCGCATTCTTCTTATTGTCGGCTTGATCATTGCCATTCCGGTTTTGGTTTACGGCACCAGAATTTATAACCTTTATAATACTATCCATGAACCTTTGGATGAAGAAGAGTTTGAAGCCTTTGATCCGGAGGAATCCTCTGGCGATAATGAATATGACGAAAAGGGCGAGGATGAGTTTCAAGAGGATTTTGATGATAATCCGATTCCCGATGATACCATTGAGGCCTATCAGTATATGGATGATCTTTTATATGACGCCGAGCGATCGGATCCCAACCCCGACCATTTAAACATTCTACTTATGGGCATTGATACCAATATCATTCGGGGAGGCGGCATTTCCGATTCTATTATGGTGGTCCGTTATAATAAAAAAACTGAAGAGGCTGCAATTCTGTCGATACCCCGGGATACCTACGTCAGGATCCCCGGTCGAGGCTACGATAAAATCAATCACGCTTCAGCCTTTGGCGGTACCAGCCTTTTAAAAGAGACTGTGGAAGGATATCTGGATATCCATATTGACCATTATGTTCGGATCGATATGAAAAGCTTTGAGATCAGTGTTAATTCACTGGGCGGACTTATGATTGATGTACCGGAACGAATGGTTCACAGAAATGGCACCGTATTCTTTGAAGCGGGTCGTCAACATATGGATGGATCAGCAGTTTTGAAATATACCCGAGCACGAAATCTAATCGAGGGGGAAGGCAGTGATTTTGGAAGAATCAAGCGTCAGCAACAAGTGGTTATCGGTATGCTCAACAAAATTCGCACGGACCTCTCCATGAATCAGACCCTATCTTTACTAGAGGATCTCAGTTCGTACCTCCGCACCGACATGGGTCCCAGGGTTATAACCAGCCATTGGAACGCTTTTAACCGTCTTGATATGAACGAAGTGGAGATGCGAACCCTAAGTGGAGAGCACATGACCCACAAAAGCATCTACTACCACCGGATCTCCGTAGAAGACGCCCGCAAAATCATGTCCCGCATGGCCAACTAACGGAGGGGGACAGCGGGGGAGGACAGCGGGACGGAGTAATTGTCCCCTTATACTACGACATAGATGCCTCTTATGAAATTCAAACTCTGCGCGCCCCGTATATACTGTCGGGCCGTAGAGTTTTTTTATTTTAAAACTCCCCCCTTTGTAGCACCTGCCTGTGAAACATGTTTTTATTTATTTTTCCTTTCATTGGGTATAAATAAATTGTAGAAGTACCGAAAACATTTATTTTATACCTTAAGGAGCTAAAACCATGAACCTGAAAAATAAATTGGAAGGTCCCTGGACAAAGAAAAAGATCTTGGTGCTTTTATCCCTGATTCTTATTATTCCTCTAGCCGCCTATGGTATAACTACCGGAGTTCGGCTTTTCCGTCTTTATCATACCGTGCATGAACCCTTAGATGAGGAGCAGGCAGCGGAACCTGTAAACCGGGATTACCAGATGCCCGACGACCCTTCCGATGAACCCCCTGATGAGAATTCAGAAACAGATAGTCCGGATCCTATTGAAGATGATACAGCGGATAATGCCTCCGAAGAGGACCCAGAGGAACTTGAAGGTTTTCCCGGATATCAGAATGCCGATGAAGAGCTTGATCTTGTACCGATTACCGGTAAGAACATTTGGGACTTCCAAGAGATTGATCGTCCGTTTTACGTCGCTGCAACTGCCGCCGAGAGTCCTGACCATATAAATATTTTACTTTTAGGTCTTGACGAAGACATTGACGAGCCCGGCCGCTCGGATTCTATGATGCTTATGAGATTTAATATCGAAACAGAGGAGGCCGCCATTCTTTCAATTCCCAGGGATACCTATATTCATATTCCCGGACAGGGCTATGATAAAGCGGGACATGCCACGGCCTATGGAGGCACTGTCCTGGCCAAAAAAACCATCGAAAACTTTTTGGATATTTCCATTGACCATTACCTTCGCGTGGACATGAGCGGTTTTGAAAACAGCGTGGACGCCCTGGGAGGTGTCACACTGGAAATTCCGGAACGAATGGTTCAAGAAGACGGCAAAGTGCTTTTTGAAGCCGGAAGGAAACACCTGGACGGGGAAGATGCGTTGGTATATACACGGGCCCGAAGTTTAAAAGAAGGAACCGGAGGGGATTTAGGCCGCATCCGCCGCCAGCAGCAGGTCATATTTAAAATGCTTAGAAAAATCCGATCAGAGCTTTCCATGCATGAAGCCCTGTCCTTTATGGAGGAAATTTCCCCCTATATTCGAACCGACATTGGTCCGGGACTGATAGTGGAACACTGGGGTGCTTTTAATCGCCTGGATTTTCAGGCGATAGATATCCGAACCCTACCGGGAGAAAGTTTTACGCATGAGCATATCTACTATTTTCGAGTCCCTGTTGAAAATGCCCGGATTATTGTGGACAGCCTGGCGAACTAGAAGAACAGCGGACAAGGATGGACAAGGGGACGGCCGGGACAGGGGGACGGAGCAGGGACAGGGGGACGGAGTAATTGTC